>ENA-OUOG01003877-OUOG01003877.1-marine-metagenome-genome-assembly--contig:-NODE-3877-length-13451-cov-4.540676_pt1 | contig 13451 bp, 17 predicted proteins | sample MGYA00248635_ERZ508505 | MGnify/ENA primary metagenome ERZ508505 (study PRJEB26176, sample SAMN06267871) | marine metagenome | isolation source: Saanich Inlet, British Columbia, Canada | place: Pacific...
TTCTGAGCGGTGAGATCGCCGCTGTTCCTTCTGAGGGAAGCCTTGCGCCCGACAGCTATGAGATCAGCAAAGGTCAGGACCGGAACGAGATTCTAGCGGATATGGCCGCACGTCAGGAACGCATTCTGGCGCAAGCTTGGGCAGAGCGCGCGGATGACGTGGAAGTTGAGACACCTCAAGAGGCGCTGATCCTTGCTTCCATTATTGAAAAAGAGACCGCGGTTGCAGAAGAGCGCGGTCAGGTCGCCAGTGTTTTTACCAATCGTTTGAAACGCGGGATGCGTCTGCAAACGGACCCGACGGTGATTTACGGTATCACCAAGGGCGAGGGTATTTTGGGCCGCGGGCTGCGCCGCAGCGAGTTGCGCGCCGAGACCCCTTGGAACACTTATGTCATTCCGGCCTTGCCGCCGACCCCCATTGCTAACCCGGGACGGGCCAGCATTGAGGCGGCGTTGAATCCTGAGAGTACTGATTTGTTGTTCTTTGTGGCTGATGGCACCGGTGGGCACGCGTTTGCGCGCACCCTTGATGAGCATAACGCCAATGTTGCCAAGTGGCGCAAGATCGAAGCAGAGCGCAACGCCAACTAAGCTTTGGGCCTTGCTGTCTGCCTTATTTTAAAGGCGAGGTGACGGTTAACTCTCTGTTTCTTTACGAAAAATTAAGCATATCGCGCGGTGGGGTGTTGCGTCCCCCCGCCTTGGAAACTTTGACTTTTGGCTCTTTTTGAAAGTATAACTTGGCCATAGCTAGGAGAGACTGCCTAGGATGAACGGCTGGTAAAAGTCAGGGTCCTACAACGCTTTTTCGGTCTGTGGAGGGGGTAACACCCAAACATAGGCAGCAAATTATGAGCAACATGAACCATGACGCGTTTGACCAGACGGAAGATAGTTTGGCTGCAGCGTTGGATCAAATGAGCCGCTATGAGCGATTTATCGAGGCGGCATTACGGAAAATTGAGAGCGGCGAGATGGATGGGGCCAAGGGTCTGTCCACCCATTTGAGTGGCCTCATGAAGGCCCGGGATGCCGTGATCGCAGAACGAGGACGATTGCGAGATGATGAGCTTAAGCGACGCGACCGCATCACCGAACACGATATCGATTTCGATGCCCGACGATCTGAGATCGCTGGCCGTTTGGCTAAGCTCCGCCGATGTTGCCGTGCAAGGCGCGTTCCTTGACACGTTGACCGAAGACGATTTGCGGGCTTTGCCGTATATTTTCGAGATGTGGGCCCATGATCACCAATTGCCGCCTGCCTATACGCCCAAAGGGGCTGATTGGCGGACGTGGGTGATCATGGGCGGGCGGGGTGCGGGCAAAACCCGCGCCGGTGCTGAATGGGTGCGCAGTCAGGTGGAAGGCAGTTTGCCGCTTCATTCGGGCAAGGCCAAGCGTTTGGCGTTGATCGGGGAAACCTATGACCAAGTGCGCGATGTGATGGTGTTTGGTGATAGCGGAATTCTGGCGTGCTCTCCGCCAGATCGTAAGCCAGAATGGTTGGCCTCAAAACGCAAACTGGTTTGGCCAAATGGGGCCGAGGCACAGTGCTTTTCTGCCTCTGAGCCCGAAAGCCTGCGCGGTCCGCAATTTGACGGTGCTTGGGTAGACGAGTTGGCCAAGTGGAAGAAAGCCCGTGAAAGTTGGGATATGCTGCAGTTTGCGCTGCGTCTTGGGGAGTGTCCGCAGCAGGTTGTCACAACAACGCCGCGTAATGTTGGCGTGTTGAAGGATATTTTGGATGTGGACAGCACGGTGACCACCCATGCCCCAACAGAGGCCAATGCTGGGTTCTTGGCGCAAGGATTTTTAAGCGAGGTGCGCCGCCGATATGCGGGTACACGTTTGGGTCGTCAGGAGTTGGACGGTGTGTTGCTTGATGATGCAGAGGATGCGCTTTGGTCGTTGGCGATGCTTGAGGCGACGCGCGTTGATCTTGGGGATGTACACCGGTTTGACCGCGTGGTGGTGGCGGTTGATCCGCCTGTCACGGGGCACACGGGGTCAGATGAATGCGGGATCGTTGTGGTAGGGGCCAATTTGCAAGGCCCACCCCAAGATTGGACGGCATATGTGCTTGCAGACAAGACGGTGACGGCGGCCTCTCCGCTGGCGTGGGCAACGCGTGCGGTGGATGCGATGCGCCAGTTTGGGGCCGATAAGATCGTGGCCGAAGTGAACCAAGGCGGTGACATGGTAGAGCAAATGATCCGCCAGATTGACCCGCTTGCGCCCTATGCGGGGGTCCGTGCGTCACGGGGTAAGGCTGCGCGGGCTGAGCCTGTTGCGATGCTTTATGAGCAGGGCCGTGTGCGGCATGTGCGCCACCTTGAGGTGCTTGAGGAACAGATGTGCCAAATGACGACGCGCGGCTTTGAGGGCAAGGGATCGCCGGACCGAGTAGACGCCTTGGTGTGGGCGCTGAACGAAGTGATGATTGAGCCTGCTGCAAAGTACCGCCATCCGCGGTTGCGCACGTTGTGATGTGAATTTGTAGGTCCTGTTGTAAATTTAGCGCCCGCTGTTTTGGGCCGTATTGACCGGCTGTTTTTGGACGGGCGAGGTCATGGAGTTGAGTGAATGGTTTTTGATATGTTTCGAAAAAGTGCACCGCAAGGTCTGCAAAAAGCGCGGTCATTTAGACCGGCGGTGATGTCTGGTGGCGGTGTGGCTTGGACTTCGCGCGATGCGGGTTCGCTGACGCGGACCGGATTTGCGGGTAATCCTGTAGGGTTTCGGGCGGTAAAATTGATTGCGGAGGCAGCTGCGGCTCTGCCTTTGGTACTGCAAGATGCGTCACAGCGTTTTGATACCCATCCGTTGCTGGGTTTGTTGGCGCGTCCCAATGCGGGCCAAGGTCAGGCGGAGTTGTTGGAGGCAGTTTATTGCCAGCTGCTGCTGACGGGCAATGCCTACGTTGAGGTGAGCGGCGAAGCCGAGCAATTACACGTGTTGCGTTCGGATCGGGTGCGGGTTGTGCCTGGTGCTGATGGCTGGCCTGTGGCGTATGATTATACGGTGGGCGGGTCTGTTCACCGCTTTGATGTGGGGGCACCCGGTCCGATTTGCCACATTAAGTCGTTCCACCCGTCCGATGATCATTACGGGTTAAGCCCGATGCAGGCCGCGGCGACAGCACTTGATGTGCATAATGCCGCGTCGCGCTGGTCAAAGGGACTTTTAGATAACGCGGCGCGTCCGAGCGGGGCGATTGTGTATTCAAGCGCTGACGGGTCTGGAACGATGACCACGGATCAATACGACCGTCTTGTTGATGAGATGGAAACGCATCACCAAGGGGCGCGAAATGCGGGGCGACCGATGTTGCTCGAGGGGGGGCTGGATTGGAAGCCGATGGGGTTTAGCCCGTCCGATATGGAGTTTCAGAAAACCAAAGAAGCCGCTGCGCGCGAGATTGCGACAGCTTTCGGTGTGCCCCCGATGATGTTGGGTATTCCTGGTGATGCGACGTATGCAAATTACGCTGAGGCCAACCGTGCGTTCTACCGTTTGACGGTTTTGCCAATGGCCACGCGGGTGACTGCCGCCTTGGCGGATTGGCTGGGACAAGTGATGGCACACTCTGTCACGCTGAAGCCCGACGTTGATCAGGTAGCTGCGTTATCCGGCGAGCGCGATCAGCAATGGGCGCGTATCGGTTCAGCGGATTTTCTAAGTGACGGTGAAAAGCGGCGTTTGCTAGGTTTGCCTGCAGAATTGGAGGCCCGTGATGAATGAGTTTGCCAAAGACCCTTTTGGGGTGAGTGAGCTTGATTGCTTGCCTGCCCAACGGATCAATCTGCACGAGCGGATGTCTGCGCTGCAGTTTGAGATGCTGAGCAAGCGGTTGGATGATTTGGACAGCGCGATGGAACGCCTTGAGCGACGGTTGTGGTTGATTGTGTTTGGTGTGGTCGGTGTGATCTTGGCCCAAGCGTTTCAATCGGTGCTTACTGTGACGCCTAATTTGGCATGAGGAAAACGGACATGATGACATTGGAACGCAAAGACTGCGCGCGCAGTCTGCAGGTGAATGTAGCGAGTGACGATAGCGTCATTGTTGCGGGATATGCTTCGGTTTTCGGGATCGAGGATAAGGGCGGTGATGTCGTAATGGCCGGCGCTTATGCCCGCGCTTTAAATGCGCTGAAGGCAAATGGTGGTGGCGTAAAAATGCTGTGGCAACATGATGCCACGCAGCCGATCGGCGTGTGGGACACAGTAAATGAGGATGCCCATGGGTTGTTTGTCAGCGGACGGTTACTAACCGATGTGGCCAAGGCCCGTGAAGCGGCGGCCCTTCTTGGGGCGGGGGCGATTGATGGGCTGTCGATCGGGTACCGCACGGTGACGGCCAGCAAGAACGCCAAGGGTCAGCGCATGTTGTCCGATCTGGAGTTGTGGGAGGTGTCGCTTGTGACGTTTCCGATGCTGCCCGAGGCGCGTGTGACGGCCAAATCCGAAGATCTGCCACCCCTTGGATCATGCGCATATGCAGAGGCGCTCAGGCGGGCGCAGCAGCAATTGGCCACGTGATACCGCGCGGCACCCTCTGATTATTTTGCTTTGAAAAGGACTGATTATGACGAAACCCGATGCATTGGATCGGGGCGGAAAAACTATGTCTTCCGCCCAGCCGATCCTTTCCCAAAAAGCCACGCAATTTGAAACTGCGATCACCGATTTTGTCAGTGATTTGAAGGGTTTCAAGGCTGATTTAACAAACCAACTTAACCAGCAAGAAAGTACGATTGCCATGTTGAACCAAAAGATGACAACGCCAAACCGCCCCCCATTGAGTGCGGCCCCGCTTGAAGCGCCGCACCTGAAGGCTTTTGATGCTTATGTGCGTTTGGGCGAGGAAGATGCCCTGCGCGGGTTGGCGTTTGAGGGCAAATCTATGTCCAGTGCCATTGCTGGCGATGGTGGATATTTGGTTGATCCCGTGACTTCTGACACGATCAAATCGTCACTTGCTAACGCTGCCTCAATTCGTGCGATTGCTGAGATCGTGAACGTTGATGCGACCAGTTATGATGTACTTGTCGATCATGGTGATCTCGGTGCGGGTTGGGCCAATGAAACGGCCGGCACCAGCGAGAGTAACACCCCCACAATTGACCGGATTTCCATCGCCTTGCACGAGTTGTCAGCACTGCCAAAAGCAAGCCAGCGTTTGTTGGATGATAGTGCTTTTGACATTGAAAATTGGCTGGCTGGTAAAATCTCAACAACCTTCGCGCGTTCAGAAGCAGAAGCCTTCGTGAATGGTGACGGCGTGGAAAAACCTATGGGTTTCCTAAGCCACACGACTGTTGAAAACGACAACTACGAGTGGGGCAAGATTGGTCATATCATCACTGGCGAAGCAGGTGGTTTGGGTGATCCGGATAAGTTGATTGAGCTGGTCTACGCGCTTGAGGCCGATTACCGCGCCAATGGTACGTTCGTGATGAACAGCAAAACGGCTGGTGAAATTCGCAAGCTGCGCGACAGTGACGGACGCTTTTTGTGGAACGATGGAATGGCCTCAAGCGATCCTGCGCGTCTGCTTGGCTACCCTGTGTTGATCGCCGAGGATATGCCGGACGTTGAGGTGAATGCGACGCCGATTGCCTTTGGTGATTTTGCCCGTGGCTACACAATCGCCGAGCGTCCTGATCTGCGCGTGATGCGTGACCCGTTTAGCGCCAAGCCCAACGTGTTGTTTTACGCGACCAAGCGGGTGGGCGGTGATGTGACTGATTTTGCAGCCATCAAATTGTTGAAATTCGCAGCCCAGTAAAGCGGTGCTGTGAACAGGAGCTGTGCGGTCATTGCGATTGCACAGTTCTGCGCGGGGCGCGCGCCTAAGACCACCTTCGTGTTGTCTAGCTGCTCCCCTCCGTCCGAGCAATGCGAGGCGGCGCGCGCCCTTATTTTGCGCTGATTGCTCGGACATTTACTGAATTTCATGAGGCTCCTATGACACGCATCATTGATACTAATTTTCCCGATGACCTGTTGCCGGTTGATGGGTTTAAAGCCCACCTTCGCCTTGGCAGTGGATTTTCGACGGATGATACGCAAGAACCTGTTTTAAAGGCATTTTTGCGCGCCGCTATTTCTGCAATTGAGGCGCGGATAGGTAAGGCGTTGTTGGTGCGCGGCTTTGAGGTGCCCTTAAGCAAGTGGCAGCAAACCCGTACGCTAAAGTTGGCAATTTCTCCAATTGTAGGAGATGTTTCTGTCTGGTCCGCTGGCAATGAAATTGTCGGTGCCGCGAATGTTGATCAAGGTGCGCATCATAGCTTTGTGACGCTTGATGGGGACGTGATTGGGGCCGGTGGTAATGAGCTGACGGTCAGATTTCAGGCGGGTCTTGCAGGCGTATGGTCTGACGTGCCTGCTGATCTAAACCAGGCTGTGATGTTACTTGCCACGCACTATTATGAGCACCGTGAGCAAACTGGGCTTTCGAATGGTTGCATGCCTTTTGGAGTGACCGCACTGATCCAACGTTACCGCGAGATGCGGATTTCATTGGGGGCCACCGCATGAAGGGGCCGCGTTTGAACCGCTCGTTTTCTCTGGAAACGGCTGATCGCATCAATGACGGCGCGGGTGGGTACCGGACCCAGTGGCGTGTGTTGGGGCGGCTTTGGGGTGATGTCCGTGCAGCAACCCCTGTGACACAAACAGGGCAGGCAGGTGTGCTTACCCAAGAACGCCGCGAGATCATCGTGCGTGCGGCACCCGTGGGCGATGACGCGCGGCCCATGGCAGGGAACCGTTTGGTTGATGCGACCGGGGTCTACGACGTCACCGGAGTTTCAGAGTGGGACATTAACGCGCGGTATCTTGCGTGCCGTGTATCCCGGCAGGTGGCGTCATGAGTTACGAGTTATCGGCGGCACTCCAAAGGCTATTCTTCGCGGCGTTAACAGATGATGCGCAAGGCTCCCTTGGTGTGCAGGTATTTGATTTGCCGCCAAGCGGTGTAGTGCCCGAAGTCTACGTTCTGCTTGGCCCCGAAAACGTACGCGACGTATCTGATGTTTCTGCGCGCCGTACGCTTCACCGATGTATCGTGTCTGTCATTTGCGCCGAGGCTGGTTTTTCCGAAGCCAAGGAAATTGCCGCCGAAGTCGTCCGCCGCGTCGAAGGGGCAAACCGTGAATTGCATGAGGAGGGCACCGCCTTGGGGCGTGTCACTGATCTGCGGTTCGAAAGCGCCAGCGCACGCCGCGCTGATAAAGGTGGCACGCGGCGTATTGATTTGAAAATTCTGGCGCGCCTTGAGGCGATTGCCCCCACTGAAATTTGATGGAGAACGATGATGACTGCACAAAATGGCCGCGATCTTTTGATCAAAATGGATATGACGGGAAACGGTGTTTTTGAGACCACCGCGGGACTTCGGACAACGCGGATTAGCTTTAATGCCGAAACGGTTGACGTGACCAGTTTAGAAAGTACAGGCGGGTGGCGTGAACTGCTTGCTGGCGCGGGTGTCCGGCAGGCGCAGGTGTCTGGAAGTGGTGTGTTCAAGGACGCAGCAACTGATGAGAGGGCACGCCAAGTTTTCTTTGATGGTGCGACGCCGCGGTGTCAGGTGGTTGTGCCGGATTTTGGTATCATTGAGGGTGCATTCCAGGTCACGTCGCTTGAATATTCTGGCAGTTACGAAGGGGAGGCCAGCTACGAACTCGCTCTGGCTTCTGCAGGCGCGCTAAGTTTCACGGCGATTTGATGATGGTTAATCCCCACAGAGGTGAAGTTGAAATTTCTGTCAACGGTAAGCCGTATGTTGCGCGACTATCATTGGGCGCGCTTGCAACCCTTGAAGCCAAACTCGGCGCTAGCTCTCTGACAGAACTGATTGAAAGGTTTGAGGAAAAATCGATCCGATCATTAGATGTTCTGGCCCTTATCGAGGCAGGTTTGTCATCAGGAAATTGGGATGGAACGGCTGCGGACTTACTGCATGCAGACGTTAACGGCGGGCCACTTGGTGCTGCCCGTGCCGCCGCGCAACTATTGGTGAGGGCCTTTGGCGATGACGCTTGAATGGCGGGCGCTGCAGCGTGTTGGTCTTTCCGACTTGCGGCTGTCACCTGAGGTGTTTTGGGACTTAACGCCGTTTGAACTGAGCTTGTTACTTGGCCTTGATCTAGCGGCGTCGCCTCTGACGTTCGATCGGTTTTCAGCACTTACGCGCGAGTTTCCTGATGCAGACCTAGGAGGATAACAGATGAATATTGATGAGTTTGAAGATGACGTATCCGCACTGGGGCAAAGTCTAGACCAGACGAGTAATCTAGCTGCAGCATTCAGTGGCGAATTGACCAAGATGCAGCAAAGTCTGGCTACATCAAGTGTCAATGCAGGTGTTCTGTCAAAGGGGATGAGCAACGGGCTGAGGCGGGCAATTGATGGTGCTGTATCAGACGGCTTGAGGCTATCTGATGTGATGCACAAAGTTGGGACATCTTTAGTTTCTGCGGCTTATTCGGCAGCCATAAAACCGGTTACCAACCACTTTGGGCAGCTATTTGAGAGCGCAATTACGGGCGCTCTCGGTACTAATTTTGGCACGCAAGGTGCCGGTTCTGGAGTGTCGGGACGTGTGCAAGCTTTTGCCAAAGGCGGGGTCGTGACGAGCCCAACGCAATTTGGGATGCGCGGTGGAACAGGCTTGATGGGTGAGGCGGGACCTGAGGCGATTATGCCATTAACCCGTGGCCCGGATGGCGCACTTGGTGTGCGTATGCAGGGTGGTGGGGCGAACGCTCCGGTTCGTGTTGTGATGAATATTAGCACTCCTGACGTGGCGGGATTTCAGCGCGCGCAAGCACAGGTTTCTGCGCAGTTGGGGCGTGCTTTGGCGAAGGGTCAGCGCACCCGCTAATGTGTCGTGTTGGTTAGGAGTTTGGTATGAGTTTTCATGAAGTTCAGTTTCCGGTTGGGTTAAGTTTTGGTGCCATTGGTGGACCAGAGAGGCGGACAGATGTTGTGACGCTGTCTAACGGATTTGAAGAGCGCAACACGCCTTGGGCCCACTCAAAGCGACGGTATGATGCAGGGCTTGGTTTGCGCGCATTCACCGATGTTGAGGCTGTCGTAGCATTTTTTGAGGCGCGTTGCGGCCAATTATTTGCATTTCGGTGGAAGGATTGGGCTGATTACAAATCATGTAGTGTTCAGGCCGAAGTGTCTGCCGTGGATCAAGATATTGCAGTTGGTGATGGTGCCGAAAAGCGCTTTCAATTGGTTAAAGTGTATAAGTCGGGCGAGCACCAATATGCGCGTCCAATTCAAAAGCCAGTTGATGGCAGTTTGATGGTTGCGCTTGATCAAGTTGAGCAAGTTGAAGGTGTTGATTTTGCTGCTGACTATACAAACGGCGTGATTTCATTTGTTGTAGCGCCGGAAGTAGGCGTTCAGATTTCTGCGGGTTTTGAATTTGATGTTCCCGCACGGTTTGACAGTGATCAGATCATGACGTCGCTGTCGACGTTTCAGGCTGGCGATATTCCCGACATTCCCGTTGTGGAGGTTCGTGTATGAGCATCGACAGTGATTTTCATGAGCATCTGAAGAGTGTTTGCACAACAACATGCAGGGCGTGGGCCGTGACCCGTAAAGATGGAGTGCAACTTGGGTTTACGGATCATGACTGTGATCTGGAGTTCGACGGTATTAAGTTTCGTGCCGATACTGGAATGACGGCCCGGGCGGTTCAAAGCTCAACGGGAATGGCGGTGGATGACTCGGAAGCGGTTGGTGCGTTGAACAGTGCTGCGATATCGGAACGTGATATTGAGTTTGGGCTCTATGATGATGCTGAGGTGCGCGCTTGGTGGTTGAATTGGGCAGATACACGCCAGCGCCAGCTCGCTTTTTCGGGCACAATCGGTGAAATTGAGCGCAGCGAGGGTACTTTCCGTGCGGAGTTGCGCGGGTTGGCGGAGCGCCTAAACCAGCCGCGTGGACGTGTGTATCAAAAGGGTTGCTTGGCAAAGTTGGGCGCCCTTGAATGTGGGGTTGATCTTGAACAGTTGGGCTACAACGCTGAGGGCGTAATTTCGAGCATCTCGGGAGAGACATCGTTTTCGGTTTCTATTGATGGGACGTTTGAAAATCGCTGGTTTGAGCGGGGTGCCCTTCATGTATTGAGCGGTGAAGCGGCGGGTGCTCAGGTCAAGATCAAATCTGACAGACAGGTTGAGGGCACAGACGATCGGGATCTCCAGATCTGGAGTGCTGCGCGCCGTCGGCTAAGGATTGGCGACAGCGTTAAGCTATATGCAGGGTGTGATAAACGGTTTGATACATGCCGCATTAAGTATCGGAACGGGGCTAATTTTCAGGGCTTTCCGGATGTGCCTGGGGACGACTGGATGGTCGCCGTCCCAACAAGTAGTAGCACTTTGAGTGGTGGAAGCAGACGATGAGTGCTGCGTTATTTGTAGCCCATGCACGGCGCTGGATTGGAACGCCCTACGTTCATCAAGCAAGCGAAATGAACGCAGGTTGTGATTGTCTGGGGCTATTGCGCGGTGTGTGGCGCGACGTTTACGGGCATTCGCCAGAGGTGCCGCCAGCTTATGCGCCTACGTGGTCTGAGGTCAGCGGTGACGAAGTGTTGTGGAATGCATTGTTGCGGCATTTCGCGCCGTCTGAGACTGGCGTTGTTTTACTGTTCAGAATGCACTCAAACGCAGCTGCGAAACACGTTGGTATTTTGTCTGCGTGCGGAGAGAACTCCACATTTATTCATTCGTATCAATACCATGGCGTCGTTGAGAGCCCACTCAGTACACCGTGGAAACGGCGCATTGTTGCGCGGTTTGATGTTCCCGTTTTTGGAGAGTTATGATGGCAACCCTAGTACTTTCAGCCGCTGGATTCGCGGCAGGCAATATGTTGGGCGGGACCGTTTTGGGTGTCTCATCGGCAGTGGCAGGACGCTTTGCCGGTGCTACGATTGGGCGCGCGATTGATAGCCGCCTGTCAGGCGCGGGTAGTGCGCCTGTGGAAACGGGACGCATGGACCGGTTGCGGTTAATGGGCGCTAGTCAGGGTACCCCGGTCGCGCGCGTATATGGGCGGATGCGCGTGGCGGGGCAAGTTATTTGGGCGTCACAGTTCCAAGAAACGACGCAGACAACTTCGCGAAGTGGCAAGGGTATGCCGACACAACGTACGACGGCGTATAGCTATTCGATTAGTATCGCTGTGGCTCTTTGTGAGGGCACAATCAGTGGGATTGGGCGCATCTGGGCGGACGGCACAGAAGTTAATTTAACCCAACTCAACTACCGTGTTTATGATGGCTCACCGGATCAACTGGCTGACCCGACGTTGGAGGCGATCGAAGGCGCGGGGAATGTGCCTGCGTATCGCGGCACGGCCTATGTTGTATTCGAAGATCTTGCGCTTGAGCGGTATGGAAACCGAGTTCCAAATTTCTCATTTGAAGTGTTTCGATCGGGGCAGGAAGACGCCGCCATCGCGGATGTCCCAGAGTTAGTTCGGGGCGTCGCCATGATGCCGGGAACTGGTGAATATGCGCTGGCCACGACGCCTGCATATGTGACGCGTGATGGCGCGACGGTTGCGGTGAATGAGAATACGCCCTCTGGGAAAAGCGACTTTGTCACCTCGGTTGACGGGCTTGCGCAGGAATTGCCAAAATGCGCGTCGAGCCTGTTGGTTGTTTCGTGGTTTGGCAATGATTTGCGCGCAGGTGAATGCGAAATCTCACCACGTGCGGAGCCGAACGGAGCGGACGCAGAAGGCATGCCGTGGAACGTCAGTGGCTTGGATCGTGTGGCAGCAGGATCAGTTCCAGTATTAGAAAATCGCGCGGTTTACGGTGGCACGCCGTCTGATGCCTCCGTGATTGAGGCGTTGCAGTATTTGCGCGCACAAGGGCAACATGCTGTTTTCTATCCATTTATCTTAATGGAGCAGCTATCTGGCAATACGCTACCTCACGGCGATGGTGAAATAGGACAGCCTGAATTGCCGTGGCGCGGCAGGATTTCTGCCAGCTCGGAACAAGCCGTATCTGACTTTTTCGGCACCTGTACGCTGAGCGATTTTTCCCCAACTGCGAACGGTGTTCACTACACAGGCCCGCCTGAACGTAGCTATCGCCGGTTTATTCTGCACTATGCTCACTTGTGCAAAGCTGCCGGTGGCGTTGATGCGTTCTGCGTAGGTTCGGAGATGCGGGAATTGACGCGTAGTTTGCCAGATGCGGGCTTTCCGGCAGTTGGTGCGCTCATTCGGTTGGTTCGTGACGTTAGAACCATTTTGGGACCTAATACCAAGATCAGCTATGCAGCTGATTGGTCGGAATATTGGGGATATCAGCCTGATGATGGCTCCGGAGATCGGTTGTTTCACCTTGATCCGCTTTGGGCTGATGACGACGTAGATTTCATTGGCATCGATAATTATTTCCCGTCCGCAGATTGGCGGGATGAGCCGGACCATACAGATGAGTCTTGGGGCAGCATTTATGATTTGGGGTATTTGCAATCCAATATTGAGGGTGGTGAGGGCTTTGACTGGTACTACAAAAGTCCAGAGTCTCGTGACGCGCAAATCAGAACGCCGATTACAGACGGCGCCTATGATGAGCCGTGGGTGTACCGCTATAAAGACATCCGTGGGTTCTGGGAGAACTCTCATTTTGAACGTATCGGCGGGGTGCGATCAGAGGTGCCAACAGCATGGCAGCCGCGCTCAAAGCCGTTTTATTTCACCGAGATTGGATGTGCGGCAATCGATAAAGGGGCCAATCAGCCGAACCGGTTTCTTGATCCCAAATCATCTGAAAGTGCAGTGCCTCATTACTCGAACGGGCAGCGTGATGAACTGATGCAAATGCAGTATCTGCGGGCCCATTTGTCCTATTGGAGTGATCCGGGGCGCAACCCTCAATCTGACCTATATGAGGGGTCAATGGTGGATATGTCGAAGGCGCATGTGTGGGCTTGGGATGCGCGGCCGTTTCCGTTTTTTCCTGGCAACGCCGAGCTTTGGAGTGACGCAGGAAATTATGACAGAGGGCATTGGCTAAACGGGCGTAGTTCGGCGCGATCTCTGTCCTCTGTTGTGCGTGAAATTGCGAATAATGCTGGCATAACACAGGTAGATACCTCGGGTCTTTTTGGGTACGTCAGAGGCTACTTGGACAGCGGATCCGAGACAGGGCGCGCAGCGTTACAACCGTTGATTACGGCCTATGGTTTGGATGTGATTGATCGTGCTGGAACGCTGGTTTTTCAAATGCGAGACGGCCACCCAAATGGCGCGATTGTGTTGGATGAACTGGTTGTATCAGATCAGAATAATGGTGGTCTTTCGAAGCTGCGCGGTAGCGGTGCTGACCTGATCAGTGATGTGCGATTTAGCTACATTGAAGCGAATGCGGATTATGAAACTGCG
>ENA-OUOG01003879-OUOG01003879.1-marine-metagenome-genome-assembly--contig:-NODE-3879-length-13448-cov-31.514846_pt1 | contig 13448 bp, 10 predicted proteins | sample MGYA00248635_ERZ508505 | MGnify/ENA primary metagenome ERZ508505 (study PRJEB26176, sample SAMN06267871) | marine metagenome | isolation source: Saanich Inlet, British Columbia, Canada | place: Pacific...
CGAGAAATATATGTTTCTACACTGTCATTTTCAAAGATATTTTTGATTTTCATTACGCTATTTTTCCAAATATAAGCTAAAAACGTTTTAAAAATAAAAGCTTCTTTTTCATATACTAAAAAAGAAGTACTGCTTTACTTTTATAATGAAATACTCCTCGCTTTATTGTTTAGCGAGGAGTATTGATATAATATTTAGCTTAAAAAACTAACTCTTTAAGCCATTTCATAGCTTTCAATACTTGGACAAGAACAAATTAAGTTTCTATCTCCAAAAGCATTGTCTACTCTACGTACTGCAACCCAAAACTTATTTTCTTTTACGTAAGGTAAAGGATATGCAGCTTCTGCAGGAGAATACGGATAAGTCCAATCTCTATTAATTATACAGTCTGCGGTATGCGGAGCATTTTTAAGTAAGTTGTTTTCTCTATCTGCATGGCCATTTTCAATCTCTTTTATTTCTTTACGAATAGAAATCATAGCATCACAAAAACGATCTAATTCTTCCTTATCTTCAGACTCAGTAGGCTCTATCATTAATGTACCAGCTACAGGAAATGATACCGTAGGTGCATGAAAACCGTAATCAATCAAACGCTTAGCCATATCTGCTACTTCTACTCCAGCTGTATTTTTAAAGTCTCTACAGTCTAAAATCATTTCATGTGCAACCGTACCGTTTTTACCTGTGTATAAAATATCGTAATGACCTTTTAAGCGGGCTTGTATGTAATTTGCATTTACAATAGCCATTTCTGTAGAATGTTTTAATCCTTTTGAACCTAGCATTTTAATGTATGCATAAGAAATCATTAGAATCAATGCAGAACCGTATGGCGCTGCTGATATTGCATTAATTGCTTTATCTCCTCCTGCTTCTGATATTAATGTAGAACCTGGTAGAAAAGGAACTAAGTGCGCTCCTACTCCAATTGGTCCCATTCCCGGACCACCACCACCGTGAGGAATAGCGAAGGTTTTATGAAGATTTAAATGACAAACATCTGCACCAATATTACCTGGATTAGTTAATCCAACTTGTGCATTCATGTTTGCACCATCCATATAAACTTGTCCACCTCTTTGGTGAATAATATCTGTAATTTCTATAATAGACTCTTCAAAAACTCCATGTGTTGAAGGATAAGTTACCATTAATGCTGCTAAATTATCTTTATGCTCATCAGCTTTTGCTTGTAAGTCTTCTACATCTATATTTCCATTTTCATCACACTTTGTAACTACAACCGTAAATCCTGCCATAACTGCTGAAGCTGGATTTGTGCCATGCGCTGAAGCCGGAATTATACATATTTTTCTATGGTAATCTCCTCTTGATTCATGGTAAGCTTTAATCACCATTAACCCGGCATATTCCCCTTGTGCTCCAGAGTTTGGTTGCAAAGAAACTCCTGCAAACCCTGTTGCTTCACATAAATCTTTTTCTAATTGAGCAAACATTTCAAAATATCCTCTTGCTTGTGAGGTTGGAGCAAATGGATGCATGTGGGCGAAACCAGGAAAAGTAATAGGCATTAACTCAGCTGCTGCATTTAATTTCATAGTACAAGAACCTAATGCTATCATAGAATGAACAAGAGATAAATCTTTATTCTCTAATTTCTTCATGTAACGCATCATTTTAGATTCAGAATGATATTTATTAAATACTTCGTGTGTAAATACCGCATCTGTTCTAAGGTGATCATTTGATAAGCCTATGCTATTATCAAATGTAATAACACCTTCAGTACCGTTTAAAGCTTTTGCTAATACATGTACAACCTCTTTTATATCTGATTCTGTAGCTCTTTCTCCTACTGAGATAGAGAACTCTCTTTCATTGATATATCTGAAATTCATACGAGCTGCTTCAGCAAATGCTCGTATTGAACTCGTTGTTGTATTTTCTGGTGTTTCAATCCAAACAGTATCAAAAAAATCTGTTTTACCTACAGTATATCCTAATTGATCTGCATGCTCAGCAATTACTTTTGCTTTATGGTGTATAGTTGTTGCAATCTCTTTCATTCCTTGCGGACCATGATATACAGCATACATACTAGCCATAACTGCCAATAAAGCTTGGGCTGTACATATATTAGATGTTGCTTTATCTCTCTTAATATGTTGCTCTCGTGTTTGAAGAGCCATTCTCAAGGCTATATTTCCATCGGCATCTTTTGAAACACCTATGATACGGCCAGGAATATGTCTTTTATATACTTCTTTTGTTGCAAAATAAGCAGCATGTGGACCACCATAACCCATTGGAACTCCAAATCGTTGTGTTGAACCGCAAACCACATCAGCACCCATTGATCCTGGAGATTTAAGTAAAACTAACGACATTATATCTGCAGCAACAGCTGTTTTTACACCTACTTCATTTGCTTTTGAAATAAAAGTAGAAATATCTTTTACTCTTCCGTAAACATCTGGATATTGAATCAATGCACCAAAAAATGTTTCGTCTAAGGTAGTTTTAGTAGGATCTCCAAAAACCAATTCTATACCTATAGAATTTGCTCTACCTTTTACAACATCAATGGTTTGAGGAAAGGCGAATTCTGAAACAAAAAACTTAATTTTATTTGCTTTAACATCTGCTCTACTACGGGCATTATAAAACATAATCATAGCTTCTGCGGCAGCTGTTCCTTCGTCTAATAGAGAAGCATTTGCAATCTCCATACCTGTTAATTCCATACACATTGTCTGGAAATTTAACAACGCTTCTAGTCTACCTTGTGCAATCTCTGCTTGATACGGTGTATATGCTGTATACCATCCTGGATTTTCTAAAACATTACGCTGAATAACTGGTGGTACCAGTGTTTCGTTATAACCTAAACCAATATATGATTTAAAAACGTCGTTTTTTGCAGCAAGTTCTTCTGCGTGTTCTAAATATTGCGCTTCTGTTAAAGCAGCGTCTATATTTAATTCTCCTTTTAATCGGATTTGAGAAGGAATTGTTTTTGCAACTAATTCATCAATAGATGCTACTCCAATTTTTTCCAACATGGCTTGCTTTTCTGCCGTGTTTGGACCAATGTGTCTGTTAGAAAATGCGCTCATTGTATAAGTTTTGAGAATGCAAATATACATACAAAGCTTAGGAGAAAAAACAACTTTCAATAAATTACATGTAGATGTCTTTTCGAATAGTAATGTAGAAAGAAATAAAACAAAAACAGTCTACTAATATATTTAGTAGACTGTCGCATTAAAACGTTTAATTAGCTTATACTAAGTTTATTCTTTTTACAAGTACTTCTCGATAAGAACCACCTATTGGAATTACTTTTTTATCTTCTTCTAGGTGTAAATTTGGATATTCTATAGCTGAAATTTTATTTAATCTAACGATAAAAGAACGGTGCACACGAATAAAATTTTCATCACCTAATTTCTTTTGAATATCTTTCATAGTAGAATGAATAGTATACCTTGCATCTACCGTATTAATAACTACATAATCTTTTAGCGCTTCTATAAAAAAAATGTCTTCAGTTTTTAATTTAACCAGTTTAGAATTCGCTTTTACAAAAATAAAGTCTTGGGAATCTTTTCCTTCTACAATTGAAAATAAAAGATCTCTCTCTTTTTCAACTTCTTTATTCTTTACACTTTTATAGATTGCCATCTCTATCGATGTATGCAAATCTATTTCTTTAAATGGCTTTATAATATATCCGTATGGTTCTGTTATTTTAGCTTTGGCAAGCGTAGCTTCATCGGCATATGCTGTCAAATAAATAACCGGAATATTAACTTCTGTTTTAACTATTTCAGCTGTGTCAATACCACTCATATCGCCTTTTAACATGATATCCATAAGTACTACATCAGGCTTTTCTGAACGTACCAATTCTATCGCTTTCTCTCCGGTAGCTGCAGCACCAACAACGTTGTAACCTAATTTTTTTAAACTGTGTTGGATATCTTTAGAAACAATAGATTCATCTTCTACTACCAAAACGTTAATTTTTGACATAATATGGTTTTTTAGTCTTATTGGTTTTACCAATATTTCATTTAAGCTTTTTACCTAATTGGATATAAAGGTAATATGTGGTAAAATTAGAAAAATATATTTTATAAATCTTTTTCAAACCAAACAAATTCGATATTACCTTAAAAGCGTTATTCTCACTAACTTCTTTGTTTTTTATAAAAGGTAGATTTTTTTTTCCGTTTTTCCAAATTCACTTTCAAAAAGACTTTAAGTAAAGAAAAAAAGAAAAGATTAAAATTTAAAAGATTTACTATTATATATTAATCTTGTTAATAGGTGAATAAATAATAGATAGTTTTCTTTGTTTTTAAACTTATAAACATTTAACTAGTATTTATACAATTTTAAAGAGTAATAAAGCTCTTTGTTTTTCAGTTTATTATGTAGGTTATAAACAATTCAACTTATTAGCTAGATGTGTATAACATTTATCGATTTTTATTATGTGTTACTATTATAAACGTGTTAATTATTTGGTTAAAGTTTAGATAACTTTTACTTGACATTATCATAATTTGTTTTGGTTGTCATTTATTTTGTTTTATCCTAGAAAAAGATATCAGATTTAATCCTTATTAATTCACAATTTAAAGAATAATAGTGTGAATATGTAAAAAACGTAATCCTTTAAAATCAAAGGATTAAAATTGAGGATAAAGTGTTATTGTTATTAACTCTATACAATTGTTAATTACTTCTCTCTTTTAATAAGTTTAACCAATACACGTTTTATTCAGTCTTTTTCTTCCGTATTTTTGTAAAAAACCATTTTAAATGAACAAAGATATTATTATTCCAATCGGTTGTGATCATGCTGGATTTCAACTAAAAGAAAAAGTAAAAGAAATATTTGATAAAAAAGGGTATTCTTTCAAAGATTTTGGATGTTATTCTGAAGAAAGTATTGATTATCCAGATTTTGGTCATCCAGTTGCTGCTCATATAGAAGAAAATGGTGGATTAGGAATAGTAATTTGTGGATCTGGTAATGGTATTAACATGACTGTTAATAAACATCAAGGAATAAGAAGTGCGCTGTGTTGGAAGAATGACCTAGCTGGATTAGCAAGACAACATAACGATGCCAACATTATTGCGTTACCTGCGAGATTTATTACAGAAGAAGAGGGACTTGAAATGATAGAAACGTTTCTTACCACGTCTTTTGAGGGTGGAAGACACCAGAATCGTGTAAATAAAATTAAATGCTAAAAATTAAAATAACCCTACTTTTAGTGCTGGCTAGTAATTCTTTTTATAGTCAAGATTACAGCGAAAAATACGCTCTTTATATTAATAAAGAAGAGTTAAAGCAACATTTGTATGTCTTAGCTTCTGATTCTATGCAAGGTAGAGAAACTGGGTATGTAGGACAAAAGATGGCAGCACACTACTTAGTTAACGTGTTTAAGTCAGACGGTTTAAGTGCACCAAAAGGATTTAATAATTATCGTTTTCCTTTCGAGGTTTTAGAAACAAAGGCGGGTGGTAAACTCGTTTTTGATAATAAAACCTATGTATTTGGTAAAGACTTTATATACTTATTTGCAGACGAACCAACGGAGTATATCAATTATTCTTTATCATTTTTAGGTAATATTTCTTCGTATGATACACTAAAGTTTGATGCGATTGAAAACACAGTTGCGATACTTTATGTAACTAAAGGAGCATCTTTTGAACAGATAAGAAGTAATTATGAACTACTATCAAATAATGGTGCAGCAGCGGTTTGTTTTATTTTAGAAGAATATGATCTTTTTTATAATTATTTAGAGCATTTTGTTTTAGGTTCAAAAATGGTTTTAAATTCAGATGAGGTAACTAAAACGTGTCCACTATTATTATCAAATGCAAATACATTGAATTTTGGAGTGGATTTCTCTGAAAAACGTGCGAAAAGAAAATGGAGAAAAAAGAATTATTTAAGAAAGGTAGTTGGAGATAAAAAGGTTTATTTTTCGTTTAGTGAAGAAGCTAAATTACTCTCTACAGAAAACGTCGTTGCTTTTATAGAAGGAGAAGATGAACAGTTAAAAAAAGAGGTTTTAGTTTTAACTGCACATTATGATCATATTGGCGCGCATGATGGTGAAATATTTAATGGCGCAGATGATGATGGTTCAGGTACAGTTGCATTGTTAGAAATAGCTGAAGCCTTTCAAATAGCCAAGAACCAAGGAGATGGTCCAAAAAGAAGTGTATTAATTATGCCTGTGGCAGGAGAAGAGAAGGGTTTACTGGGTTCAGAATATTATAGTAAACATCCTATTTATCCATTAAAGAACACAATTGCTAACCTAAATATAGATATGATTGGAAGGTCTGATGAGTTTCATATAGATCCAAATTATGTTTATATAATAGGTTCAAATATGTTAAGTACTGATTTACATACTGCAAATGAGAAGGCAAATCAGACGCATGTAAATATTCAGTTGGATTATAGATACAACACTAAAAATGATCCTAATCGTTATTATTATAGATCAGACCACTATAATTTTGCTGTAAATAATATTCCAAGTATTTTTTACTTTAGTGGTATACATGAGGATTACCATAAAGCAACAGACACGGTTGATAAAATTGATTTTGATAAATTAGAAAAAATAACAAAGCTTGTTTTTCATACAGCTTGGAATTTAGTAAATGCAGAGAGTAGACCGTTGTTAGACGTTCAAGACTAATTTATAAGGAGCGATTGAATGAATGCTTCCGTTTCTTTCGCATATTCTATATATTTTTCCCCGGTTCCAGGTCCGTTAAAACCAGTATGTATACGTACAACTTCACCTTTTCTGTTTATATAAATTGACGTAGGAAAAGAAATAATTTTGTTTAACATATAAAAATGTTCAGAAGCTAAAGATTTGTCTGCTTTACCGCCAACTAAGAACGTAAAATCTAAATTATACATATCTTTTAGTCTTTTTAATCTCGCTGCTTGTTCGGAAAAAGTTTCTGGGATTTCATAACCAACCGAAATTATTTCTAAACCATTTTCATTGTATTTTTCATGTAACATTTTATAGTACTTAGTTTCGTCTAGGCAATTCGGACACCAAGTACCCATTATTTGAATGATTATAACTTTGTCTTTAAGTGATGTGTTTGGATATGAAAAATGATTGTTTTGAATATCTTTCATTGCAAATTGCAAAGGAAGCGTTGTTGAAGTTAATGTGGTAAGAGAGTCAGGATGTGATAAACTAAAGTTTTCATCTCTAACAGCAAACCAACTTGTTTTCCAGTGTTTTCCAGAATAAAATTGTCCAAAAAGAGTATCGTTTCTTAAATAAGATTCAAATAAAAAAGCGTGAGAACCGTCAAAGCAGGAAAGGTTTAATTGATTTCCGCCAACTTTACCTTCTAAGAAACGGTAATCACCTGTTTCTGTTAAAAATGTACCCTCAACATAACCGCTTTTTTTAGTTTGGTTAAACACACCTAAAGCATTATATGGTTTTCCTTTTTTATAGTTGAAAGTTACTTTCCAGTTTCCTGTCGGATTAAATAAAGGTGCTTTAGAGGTTAATTCAGTAAACCGTTCTTCTGTAGTACAAATACTTTTAAATGGAATTCTGTAGTCTCCGGTTTTATTTTGATTAATCCAGTATCCGCTAATACATTTTTTTGAATCTATAATAAAACGAAGGGTACTTTTAAAAGATTTAAACTCAAGGTTAATAGAATCATTTATAACAGTATAAGGGAGTAATTGAACAACTTCTTTTCCGTTATGAATGGTAAATGAATAATCTTTTTTGTTTTTTTTAATTTTTAATTCAAAAGGTAAATACTTGTCTGAATGTATATGTAGACTTCCAAACCAGGTTCCTTCTTTAAGTTTAATTTTTGCGTCAACATTTGTAAAGAATAGTAGAAAAACGAAAAAAAGAAGTGACTTATACATTTATTTCAATATTGAGAATACTAATATAGATGATAAAAATAAAAAAAATTAGAGCTATGCAACCTATTATGCTTTATTATTGTCTTTATAAATGAAGCGAAAACATGGATGAAGAAACACTAATAAAGGCTTGTGTTTCTGGAAATGAAAAGGCACAATTTCAGTTATTTGAGCAGTTTGCTCCTAAAATGATGGCTGTATGTTTGCGTTATGCAGAAAACAGAGAAATGGCTGAAGACGTGTTGCAAGACAGTTTTGTAAAGGTATTTAAGAATTTAAAAAAGTTTACAAATGAAGGTTCTCTAGAAGGTTGGATAAGAAGGATTATGGTAAATACATCACTTGATGCCATACGTAAAAATAAAAAACGAAAGTTCGATTCACAGATAGAAAGTGTTTCGTATCTCGCTCCTCAAAATGATTTTATAGAAGAATCATTAATGGCTGAAGACTTAATGTTAATCATAAATCAGATGCCTGAAGGGTATAAGCTGGTTTTTAATTTATACGCCATTGAAGGTTATTCACACAAAGAGATTGCAGAAACACTAGGAATTTCAGAAAACACATCCAAATCTCAATATTCAAGGGCGAGAGCTTATTTGAGAGAAATTTTAGAAAAGAAAGGAATTGGAAGATAAAGATTATATAAAAGAGTTGTTCTCAAAAAAACTGGGTAACCATACAGAACCTGTAAACCCAGATATTTGGAGCGCAGTGAAAGCTCAAACTACTGCGTCAGTATCAACGGCAACAACAACACTTATAACAAAGGTTGTAGTAACTGCTGTTTCTGTACTTTCACTAACAGCTGGAGTGTATTGGGCTGTCAAAAAGAATAATACTTCAAACGTTTCAATTAACAAGCAAAATAGTATTCCTAAAGAAGGTGAGAATAAAAAGGTTTTTGTAGAGAATAAAGAAGTAAAACCTTCTGCTGCCGAAGAAAATGAAGATATTATAACTAGTATTAGCGCTGATGAGGTGAATAATTCAAAAGAGGAAAATAATGTCCATGTTTTTTCGGACTCTAGTTTTAAAGAGAATACAAACTATTCTGCTGATAGTATTCCGTTATATATTAAACAGAAGAGCACTGTACTAAGCAATACAGATTCTTTGAATAATCCAAATCAGAATAAAAAGACCTTAGCTGTTGAGAATGAGAAGAAAACTTTGCCAGAGTTTTCAATTATATCTCAAAATGATGACGGTGTATACGTGTTTAGTTTAGATACGGATGACTATGATTTCATTGAGTGGAGTTTTGGAGATGGAAATTACAGTACACAAAGAGAAGCAAAACACCTTTATAACTCTTCTGGTAAATATGAGGTCGAGGCAAGAATTATAAAGGGAGATGTACAAAAGACAAGTACGGTTTCTGTGGGAAGTGAAGCCGTAGGAGAAATAGGTAAATTGCCAAGTGTTGTAACCTGTAACAATGACGGGTTTAATGATGCACTTGTTCTAGAAACGAAGAACCTATCGGATTTTCAAATTACCATTTTAGATCGTTCTAATCAAGTTGTATTTAAGTCTTCTGATGCAGCGTTTAGCTGGGGTGGAATAGATTTAACAGGTGAACCGGTAGAGCCAGGCAATTATGTTTATATTATTACTGCTGTTGATACGGCAGGAAATCCAATCAATGAGTATCAAATGATTGAAGTAAGAAGATAATTCAAATAATAGTTTTTATTAAGCGATTGATAGAAGTTAAGCACTTTTGTTAATCGCTTTTTTTGCGCTCTTATATTTTAGATTAATTTTGATTTATATATTTCGTTAAAAGTGAGAAAGTTAATTATTGTTCTATTCCTTTTTCTTAGCACTGTATGCAGTAGTCAGCTATTTTCTGTTAGTCCAAAACCAGGCGTGCATTTCGGTTTAAAACAAGTAAATTTTGATATAGATACAACCTTGCGTGCTTTTTACACAACAGACGGAACTAAACCTACTAAATATTCAAAAAGGTTACCAAGTACAATACGTATTTCTGGTAACACAGTGTTTCGTTTAACTTATTATAGTAAAGAGGGTAAAAGAGGAGATACTACACTTTCTTATTTTACGGAAAAAAACCATAACTTACCTGTGATTTCGCTCATTACAGACCCGGGGAATTTCTTCGATTATACTAGAGGAATTTATGTTAAAGGTTGCTGTGCAGATTCTATAGATCCTTATTTAGGTGCTAATTTTTGGAAGAACTGGGAAAGAAATGTAAACATTACTTTTTTCGAACCTAATGGAAAGATTGGTTTTAGTCAAGATGCAGGAGTTAAAATATTTGGAGGATATTCTGTCGGAAGACCACAAAAGTCATTAGCTATTATTGCAAGAAGTACATATGGAAATAAAAGATTTAATCATCAGATTTTTCCAAGTATGCAAGAAGATAAGTTTAAGTCTTTTTTACTTAGAAATGCCGGAAGTGATATGCAAGAAGCGCACGTGAGAGATGTATTTGCTACCCAGTTGGTTAAAAGTACGGGTATAGATATTCAAGAGTACAGACCAACAGTGGTTTACCTTAATGGTGAGTATTGGGGAATTTATAACCTTAGAGAAAAAATTAATGAACATTATATAGAATCACATTACAATATTGATAAAGATTCTTTAATTATTATGCGTCATAGAAATGGTAAACAGCACGGTAGTGTTAAACCATATAGAAATTTAATTAGCTACTTATCACGCAATAGGTTAGTTGAAAGGAAGGCGCTTGACTATGTTTCATCTCAAATGGATATAGACAACTATATACTTTACAATATTTGTGAAACGTATACGGCAAATGGAGACGCAGGCGGTAATATTCGTTACTTCAAAGGGGTAAATCCATCTACGAAATGGAGGTGGATATTTTATGATTTAGATATGGGATTAAACATGTCTTACAGTAAACAGCACTTAGAAAATACAATTCAAGATTTTACTACGAGTTCTTCTGAGAAATGGCCAAATCCAGCTTGGAGTACACTTATTATTAGGAAGATTTTAGAAAACGATTCTTTAAAACACCTATATATCAACCAGTTTTGTGATTTATTAAACACTAATTTTAGCAAAACTTTTGCCAACCAAACATTAGATCGTTTAGTGAAAGATGTAGAATCGGAGATCGATTTTCATTTGAAACGCTGGAAAATTTCTAGAAAAGGATATGATAAAAGCGTGCAAGATTTAAGGCTGTTCATAAACGAACGTCCTCAAGTTTTATTTAAACACTTACAAGAAAAGTTTAACCTAGATAGTTTAACAAACGTAAAGGTTTTGGTAAACGATAAAGAAGGAAAAGTGAAGTTTAATACACTTAAAATTAAAGAAGAATTTAACGGAATATATTTTAAAGGCGTACCACTTAAATTAGAAGCTATTGCTTCTTTTGATTACGACTTTGTGGGTTGGAAAGGTAGAAAGGAAACACATCCAGAAATAGTTGTTTCTATAAATGAGGAAACTGTGTTTGAGCCGGTATTTAAGCAAAGAGAGTGGAGTATATTTAATAAAAAACTGATTATTTCAGAGGTTAATACAAAGTATAAAGGAAAAGGAGATTGGATAGAAGTGTATAATAATAGCGATAAGCCAATTAATATGAAGGGCTTTCTTGTGAAAGATGAAAAGGAAAAGCACTTGTTTTCGATAAAAGATGATAGGGTAGTTGAGCCTAGAGGGTTTGTTATTATTTGTAAAGATAAGGCAGAGTTTACGACTATTTATGGCAACGATTTAAATGTTGTCGGAGGTTTAGATTTTGGTTTTAATGATAATGACATCGTAAAGCTTTACGATAATAATAAAAGACTTATTCATTATTTAGATTTAAGTAATTATCAAGATGAACAGAGTGAGCTAAATCTGAGTATTAGTGATTTAAGAAATCCTCTTACTACTTATTTTTTAGAGAAAGAAACACCTGGCAAGCCTTCTCTTTATTATTTAAACCTTTTAAAACAAGAAGCAGAAGATGCATTTTATAAAAAGCTTTTTTTTTATACTGGTATTAGTGCAGGATGTCTAGTTATTTTCCTTTTAATAGTTTATTTCACTAGAAAAAGAAGCGTTTCTTAACGTTTATGTTTTAGACTGTTTTATTTTTACTGTATGAGAAACATTTTTTTCGAACCCAATTAGTTCATTTTTTTTAGAAGTATACAGTTTTTCCAATCTAGTATTTGGGTTTAGACTCTAAAAAAAGAGATTCATTATTACTGCTCTTTAATGAAGTTCTAGATATACTCTTTCTTAGACAATCATTTAAGCGTATAGTTTATACAGTGAGGAAGTAAGGTTCTGTCGCATTAATTATTTTTCGACCTTTTTTCATCGAATTCCTTGAATGTTGAAAAAGTTAACTCACACCAATTCAAATTTTTATGATTTTTCGTTTTGCATGAATTAGACTTCAAACAGTGATTTTTTAGTTAATGCGACAGAATCCTCAAATATCGTTTTTTGGAGGGGTCAATATTTATACAATAGTAGTACAACAGTAAAAAAACACTTTGATAGGTTAAAAACACTAAGTAAAACAAACGGTTTAAATGTTATTGAATTAACAACTAAGGTCATAATACAAGCGTTAAATAATAACATTATTTTTAATTGATTAATCAATGTTTTTTCAAAGAAATGTAAGAGTAGTTTTAATATCATAAAACACACAGAAGAATTAACATCAAAGAGTCAAAAGTTAATTTCTGCTGACTTTAGGGTTTTGTTAGTAATACTTTATCAAAAGTTAAAAATTTAGTTTTAGTCTTCTTATTGCTAACATCGTAGTATTCAACTTTTACACACCCAATGTTACACGTTTTACCCACAGTATCAATATAGACGATTTTAGACTCTATTAGTGCATTTTTTTTATAGAAGTATACTGTTTGTCCAATACTGTATTTGGGTTTATAGTCTAAAAAAGAAGAATCGTTTTTACTGCCATTTAATTTAGTACTAGATACACTCTTTCTTAAACTATCATTTGAATTGTTTAAGCCTAATATTGAAGTATTATTTTGTTGTTTTTTTTTCAAGATATAATGGTAGACATGACTCTTATTATAAGTAACCAACATTGTACTATGCAGCTCCCAGCCGTTTTCAGCAAATAAATTAACTGCCCCCATCATCCCGTTAATTCTCATTAAATTTCCTTGAGAGTCTTGAAGACCACAATCTTTTGCTTCATTTATACTTCCAAATTGCCCATAATTGACCACTATATTAACTTGAAAGGGTTTAAGTATTCTTGCGGTGCCTACTAATTCAACATACTCAGCATCAATCTCTGAAATGTGAACACCACCGACAGTTTGGGCGTTTCCAATAAACCCCATAAATACTGCTATTAATATTACATTTAATTTTACCATAGTTTAATTTTAACTCTTCTAATATAATTGTGTGATAAAAATATACAATAAATAAAAGAATAGTTTTGATTACTGTAAAAACGTAAATCAAATATTGATGTCTTATTTACGATATTTTAAAAAAG
>ENA-OUOG01003880-OUOG01003880.1-marine-metagenome-genome-assembly--contig:-NODE-3880-length-13445-cov-7.446439_pt1 | contig 13445 bp, 23 predicted proteins | sample MGYA00248635_ERZ508505 | MGnify/ENA primary metagenome ERZ508505 (study PRJEB26176, sample SAMN06267871) | marine metagenome | isolation source: Saanich Inlet, British Columbia, Canada | place: Pacific...
CCTGCTGCTATATCTTGATTACGCTTAGCTGCTTGTATTTGAGACTTTTTTAATAGCCTCTGCTGTTCTAGCATTGCTTCAGTAGCGAGGATAACCTCGTTGGTCTGCTGAATTTTTATATCCCGAATCTCTCTCTCACTCTTGCCTTGCAGCTTTAGTGAGTTCTCGCTTGATTCTGTCGCAGTTAATATATCCTGCGATGCATCCCTAGTCTTTTCTGTTGCATCTAATATATCTAGTTGCTCTTGAGAAACACCATTAACCGCAGCTACGATGTCGTCCCAATAGGCTACAATAGTACCCACAGCAACCACCAACGCACCAATACCCGTAGCAATAAGTGCCTTCTTTAATCCACTAGCCCCTGCGATAGAAGCTCTAAAAGAAGCGACGGAAGTTCTCCCGAAGGATTTAAAGCCTCGGGTAACGTTCGTAATCATACCGGCCATACCGCCCGTGAACTGATCAAGGACAGTTACAGCACCGTCAACCCCATCCTTTACGTCTACGCTCTCATCGGCTAAGTCCCTCATTCCTGAGGCTGACTTGCCTATATTATCGGCTGCCTTTTCTGCGGATTGTCCTAAACTATCTAGAGAGGACGAAGCAGAATCTCCAACGCTATCGACGGACTTCTTTAAGTCCTTTAACGCATCGTCAACCTCACGGGTCGCTTCGGCTGCGTTACTCTCTACATTTATTTTATATGTTTCCTGCTGCGCCATTCTTTCCTAAAGTGTTCTATAATGTTTGTCGGCTCTTGGTATTCGCCTTTTGCTATCCTTATACTCTCGGTCTCATCCTTAACGTAAGGGAGCAGTTCTATTAAATAACGTACGTAGCTCATATTTTACACTTCATTAAGCAGCTCTAAAGTAGCTGCTCCCGTATTCAGGTCTAGATTAATCGAGTTTATAATATAATTCCGTTCTAATATAGTCAGCTTGTCGTTGTTCTTTAGCGTTAGCATCAACCCTAAAGGCATCTGTGCGGAGTATCGGAATAACCTCCTGCTTTGACTATACAAGTCTGTTATATAGTTTTTCCAATAAGTCTCGTATAGCCCTGCACTAAATCCTTGCAATAGGTACGGATCTATTTCCGTACCGAAGTTTAGAGTTTTAGTAACATCTTCTGCTGCATTAGCATTTACGTTACCGATTAGCCACATATCCATTTTTTCATTCGAGGCTGTATTCATATCTACGTAATTCCAATGGTAAGTCGAGCTTACTCTTATCGCATCGTTCTTATAAAATACAATAGGCTTACCGATATATGGCTCTCCCTCCCTCGTTACTGCCTGACCTACGTTTAGCTCTGTTAGACCTACCCCTAAGGAGTATTGGTCGCTTAAACGCTCGAATAACATATTATCAAAACCCACCTCGATACTAAACTCGGGTCCATCAAAAGTAAAGTCGGCTCGGAGGTCTCCGTAGCCGATGTCATTCTGAAGGCGGTAAGTCTCTCCTAATACCGATTTATTCTCATTGTATTTAAAACTTAACCTGCGGTATAACTCAGGTCGGTTAATACTTACCTGCCCTGCCTCTACATATTCCGTTATATCGTGTGTTATTCCCTCTGCGTACCAATCGTCTAAAGGCTCAACCTTGTATTTTTTATTAGCGGATCTAACCACCACCAAATTATAAGAACGAATTAGGCTACCTATGAAGTCAACAATCTTTTGCTCCGGCATTTGGTCAGCAACTATTACATTTGCCGAGTATGTTTGAGTAGCGGATGTTGATGCCGTTGCAATGTTTATAGGAGTGCTTATAGGCACAATAACAAAAGATGCAGTAACTGCCGTTAAGTTTATTGTAGTTGCATCCCAAGCCGCAATAGGTGAGAACTTAATTTGAAAGACATCACCATCGTTAGGGTTGGTTATAAACCTTACAGTTGCATTACCACTATCCTCCTTCTTTGTGTTGAGTTCTCCATTAACATACAAGGAAATAGCATAGTCATTAGTAGAGGTTACGGCTACATCTATGTAATCCATATCAACCATACTTGACTGACTAAATGTAAACTCGTCTGTATTAGTGTTGAATCCTGAGCCCGTGGAACTCGTGAAGTTTATCACCTCATTAGTGCTACCATTAGGTTGGTCTTTGAACATATACCCTGCCCTACGATGACACCACATAAACAGCTTACCGAAATCTGAAGAGGCAAATAAATTGCTCTCAAACTCAATGCCGTACTTGCTCTCTATCGCATCGATAATCTTAGTAAGCTTAACAGCAGGTTTAAAGTCATACCAAAAGACACCGTGGTCGGTGTCATTATGCCAATGGATATTGCCCGGATCGTGGTTACCTCCTTGAGAGTTATATAACCACCTTGTAACGGGTGTAATCATTGGGTAAATAACCGAGCTGTCCGTACCTGATACATAGCCCGCAATGCCTGCCTCTATATTAGTATCGTTATATGCGTGGTCTAAAGCTGATAAGTCTAGGTCGTTAAGTGTATCCTCCCCGAATAAATCTTTTAACGAGGTAGTCGAGGTATAAAACGAAACCATATACGAGTAAGGCTCGTTATTTTTCATTTCAACGCTCGTTAACTCAATAGAACCCTGACGAAAAAAGTTCTTGTTAATATCAATTATAGCATCCGTGCGTAAGGCTGCCGTAAAGCCTCCGTATATATCTACATTGTAGTAATGCTTAAATATTGCATTATTAATCGGAGAAGCAGGTAGCGTAAAGCTCCTGCTATAATCTCCATACACAGCCCCCAAGTCATTTACGTTTTGGGTTGTTAGTGTCATCTCGACAGACTCATCGCCAAATAAATCGGCTCTTTGTCCATCTATATATAAGTCTAGGTTATACATATCTAGTATCGTATGCCTCTTCTACTTCAATGGTATAGTTAATGGTCTTTTCATTAACCACTTTCTGTAACGTTAACGAGCTTGTCGTTACGTTGACGGGTAGGCCGTCTAGCATCACTTTTTCGCTCATTAACATTTGCTCCATAATAATATCGTAAGATTCATTTACCCACCCCGTATTAAGGGTGAACCTCTTTCTACCGTTAGTATTAATTCTTTGGTACTTATGTGAGGTAGTATCGTACGAGAATCCTGCTGCGGAGCTACTACCCAAGCTGCGATTATATTCACTCGTAACCGTGTTAAGAGTAGACACACTCTTTTTAAAGAAGGTTATACTTTCCCAAACTCCATTTTTATTAATGAACTGCATAACGCTAGGGGTAAACTTAGGCTCGCAAGTAGGGTAGAACCTACGGGTATCTAATGTCGTTCCGTCCTTATCCTTCAGGTTAATATCATAGTACTCACGGTACAACCCTACGAGGGTTTCTCCAACGCTCTGTACCCAAGTCTCTATATTACTAACGCCACACGGTAGTAATAGAATCCTACCTTCGGCTTGTAGGTTCTGAAGCTGAGACTCAGTAACGGGGATGTCGATATTATATCCTCCATCCGTTAGGATCTCAATAGTAGCTAACCCAATATTAGCACACGACAATGATTCCACCGTACCGCCATCTGCAATAACTCGATCCTTATAGGCCCATACAATATCGTAACCCTCTCCCCACTTACCTAAGTACACGGGTACAGTCTCGTCGCCTGAGTCCTTTATATATTTGTTTGAGTTTACACTAGCAAAGCCTTTGTTAACTTCCTTATTGGCTGCCTCAATAAATATATGATAGCCGTTAGAGGCTTCAAAGATGTCCGTGCTTCCTGAGTCGTTTACAGTAGTAGGAGGCGTGGCTTTATTTAGGTAGTTAGTATCGTAGTCTATCTGCACCCATACTACGCTGCCGTCAGGAGCGTAGGCAATATCCGTGCCGTCAAACCCCTCATACGCATTAGATAAGTATTCCCTTACCATAGGTGCGATGTCGAACGATAAATCTTGTCCTGCAAACACATCACGGAAAAGGGTATATTGAGCAGAGGCAGGGCGAGAGGATCTCGACCCCGTCCAAATATAGACCTCTAATGTTATATCCGTTATTGAACTAGATAACGCAGAATAGTTAGCCGTAATATATATAGGGCTTCTTGCTCCGACGAGGCTCTGTGGTGTAACGATAGGCATTATTTAAAAATATTTTGTAGTGTGAACTTCATAAATTCGTCGAGGTCTAATTGGAAGGCCTCGCGTATATCTTGCGGCAATCTCTTAAACTCAAGTTTAAAAGCCTTACTAAAAAAATAACTAGGCTTTATGCCCTTGTAGTATATGCTTCTTTGTATTAGGTATACCAAACTCTTTCTCGATATAAACCTCCCCTTGTCGTCTCGTATGCCTTGCAGCCCTTTACGGACTGCCCAACGGTCTAGAACTCCACGAGGCGGCATCTTACTCTTATAGCTGTAAGGGGTGTTATATTTTTTCTTAATACCGCTAACCCCTTTATCCTGAAACTCTCCGTATTCCTCCATAAGGAAAGAGAACGAGAACGAATCTCCGCTTGCGCTTTCCTTCATAGAGTAGTCGAGGCTCTTGCTCAGTTTACCCGAAACACTCTTTCCCTGATTCGTTAGGTTATTCCGTGCCTTATCAACTACGGTACGCCCAAATCTATCGAAGGCCTTCTTTAAATATTCAGGATCAAAAGCACCCATTTAACAAACGCTTATATCTGTGTTGGCTATTGTAATACTAACGGTCATATCCCACCCTGCTAATTGATTGTCGAACCTTTCAACGAATGGCTCGCAGGATGGCGTGCCACTTATTTGGTATTTATCTACGAATAGGTCTCCTCTCGATAGATCACTCCACAGCTTATTCGCTGCGGCTAGCATAGTATTTAATACGTCCTGCTCATTATCATTACCTCGAAAGGGAATATCGGCCTTAGGCTCATCCTTATTAAAGTCGACCAAATCCATAAACAAAATATTAAGGTTAAAGGTTATGGTCGTGCTTTCAAACGTGGCATTCTGCACAATGATATGCGACAAAGGAAATATCGTTTGCTTCGCTAGGTCCACATCCATTAAGTCGCCCTCCGTTACTGTGTTTATACTAGGGTTCGCCTCTAGCGATACCCTAAGTTTTTCTAATAGGTCGTAGTACCCTCTCATATCTTTAATAGTTTTCTTTCTAGTTCGTTCTTTTCTTTCTCAAATTCAAGGTACGTTAGTGCAGTATGTAAGGGGAGTCGACTAACCCTTTCAAATTCGATAACGCTACCTTTAGCGAGCGCATAAAAGCTTCCGTACCACCCCCACTTTCGACCGAAGTTTGCTTGTGCGCTGAGGTCTGTTTGCTCTGTTCCTCCAAATATACCGCCATAGCTACCGACAAGTCGATCCCTAAACGATAAAAAAAAACAAGGCTACTCATAACTACATCGAGCGACATTGATAGCATAAGCTCTGCGTACTTGTCTGTACCGTCGTACTCTTCTATTTGATAGTACTTACCCACCTCGCTAACGATAGGTCGGTACAGCACCGCCATTACACGGTGCATATTTCGCCAATCCGTTATATTAGCATCTATATCGGTAAACTCCCCTAAAGTAATCTGCTCTAAGTTAGGCACGAACCCAAATTGCTTACCCCCGTGCTTTTTCTTTACTACGAGTTCAGGCTTCTCCCGAAAGTAGCTAAAGATCCTTGCCGAGATCTGCCTAACATCATTATACGACATCTTATCCACAAGTATAAGGGGAACGTTACAGAATATTTCTACGCACTTCTGTGCTAGAAACAACTCGTCCTCGCTCTTCAAAGCGACGAACTTTTGGTACTGTTCTAATTTAATGTCGTGCAGTCCCTCAGGAACTATAATGTCGATTTCCATATTTAAATAACGTTATTATCTTACTGCGTACCTTCCGTAGTTTGGTCGGCTTAATCGGTTATAGGTAGCGTATCTCGCTGCATCAATGGCGTGGTTATATGCATCTATCGGCTTATTCAGAACCTTGCCGTTATGGTCCTCTACGAACTTGTAATTCCTAAACTCCTTTATAAGGTTTATACTTCCTTTAGTAACATTCAATCGGTATCGCTTTAGCATATCGATTCCTGCCATAACAGAATCGGCACCCTTTGCCGTTGGCTTTATATTCCATCCGAATAGCTGTAACTCCTTTATCGATTTAGGCTCTGCGCTATCTCCGAATATCTCCGTCCTCTTATCAAACCCTAGCGATTGCAGCTTGTGGTGTATGTCTCTATTAGTTAGCCCCGTCTCGTATATCAGTTCTTGGAAGTATAGGTCGATGTCCTTGCGGTAGGCTACAATTAGAGTCGTAGGGTCATTAGTAAATCCGAAGTCCATCCCTGCTGAAACTAATACGGCTCCCTCAGGTATAGCCGTTACCTCCTGATAGGAGAAGATAACCGCCTTGCTTTGGCCTCTTTCACCAAGACCGTATATTTTCCAATAATTTTCGTCGGTTTGTTTGAGCCTCTCAATCTCCGATATAATGTTACTTGGTAAGAATGGATTATCGAGGTAAGTAGTTTTGTAGAAGTCAACGTCGTCTCGTGTTATTACCCGATCATAAATCCAATGGTACTCGTCCGATGGGTTATAGTCAATTATAATGCGCCCATTAGTACGCATTATTAATTGCTGCCAATCTTCAAAATGTAATTCGTTAGCCTCATTAATAAAAAGCATATCACGTTTACGACCCCTAACCTTTTGCGGTTGGTCTAACGATATAAATTCTACCATATTACCTCCCAAGTAATATTCGCTGCTACTCTTATTATGATTGTCGGGGTTATATCTTCCTGCTCTTTCTAGGATCTCGAAAAAGTCCCTCATCACAGAGGCACGCACAGCCGGGAAGGTCTTACGACATATCGTAATGACCTGCCCCGTGTTATCTTCTCGCAGGCAGTAAATGATTAACCAAATTAAAATATTATAAGTCTTACCTGAACGTGTACCACCCTGCTCGACTATGATTCTATTTTGGCTATTTTCTAGGTGCTTAAATACGCAGTTAGTCTGTATCGTTGCCATCTATAATCTCGATGCGTAGGCCCTCGCCTCCGTCGTGCTGTATCTCTTGCCTTTCTATATAGCCACGATTCTTTCCCTTTGTTTTTAAATAGAATATTGTTGCGGCTGTGCTGCCGTCTCCTATCTGCTTATGCAGTTGGCTCTCGGCATAATCTAACGCCACGTTTTGAATGTCCTCCACTTGCTTACGAAATTCCTCGTCAGTCTTTAGCCACTCGTAGAATTGGGTACGGCCTATACCTGCCTGCTTACACGCAGTCGTTACGACTCCTAGCGTTTTCTCTAGCGCATCAATTACTGCCTTTTTATGTAGTTCGGTTTTGTTCATTGTTTTAGGCTTTCTCTTACTATTTTCGGAACTGCTCTTTCCCAATCGATTGCGTGGTGCAATCGCATATGCGTATCCCCCATTGGCTTAACCTTACAAGAGGAAGGTGAGAAGATCACCGTATAAAAAGACTTAACGTACGTCCCGTTATCTAAATATATGTCCGTCATTCCTCCCTTATTACTTTGGGTAGTTTTTTGGATCAATGCGGTTAACGGTATTGTTCCCATAAGTAGCCCCTTACTAGCCTCACTCGTGTACGTATTCACATCCTCGTTTATCCTACCCTGAAATACAAACGGTCTGTCCGTAGAGCAGATAAAAGAGTTCATAGCCTTTCGATATATCGTAGGTCGCTTTGCCATCTTATTATTTTTACCTCCTATGAAATCGCCTCCTTGCGCCATTGCTATGGTCGCAAAGTTTGTTTTTTTATAGAAGTCTAGCAAAGCCCCAAACACGTTATCGAGGTTTTTAATTCGTATAGGTTTCTGCTTGGCCTCATTGTATACCCTATATTCATAACCCGTATAATCGTCGTCTAACTGTATAAAGTATTTATAGCCTCTCTTTTTAGCTATCTCAAAGCAGGCGTTTCTAGCATACACGATAGATCTTCTATCGTTAAAGTTATCCCCCTCATCGAATGTTTTTGCGATAGCCTCTTTGCTAAACATTTCTACGTCGTCAAACTTCTCGTAATACTCATCTGCCGTTTTATCCTCGTCATCAATTACGACAATAACCTTGCCCGTATATCCGTGCTTTCTCAGGCTCTTATAAGTTATTACGTTATCAGGCCTTCCGTGTGTCAATATAAACGCTACGAAATTATCCATCTAAGTCGCTCAGTTCATCAAAGGTTTTAAATAACTGTACAAAGCCCTTCTCGATGGCTTTGTCGTAATCTATAATAACTAACGCACTATTTTCCATTAGTTCTTGAACCTCCTTATCCGAGTGTGCGTAGTAGTCTGCTATTTTAGAGTAATTAAATTTAATATGTCGCATTGCTGCGAACATTAAAAACTGCTTATCGGCCTCTGATATATCGGCCTTCTCTATATCACTAAGCAGGGTGTTATACTTATGCAAGTCGTACAGCTCCGAGGCAGTCGGTTTAACGACCTTTGTTTCATATATAGGGCTTTCCACCTTAGTCGTATACGTTTCCTCTGTATGCGCCATACTAGGCAGATCTAAGCCCCATTCGTCGAGCTTTTCTACATCCCACTCGTTCGCCAATGTTTCCCAATCCCATTCGCCAAAGCTGCTGTTATCCTTTATAACGAACTCCCTCTTCTGCTCATCGCTGAACTCAGAGGCTTTTAATATATGTACTTCCTTTAGTCCTGCCTCTAAACAAGCTCGGAGGCGCATATTGCCTCCAAGTACTACCATATCGTCGTCGACCACAATAGGCCGCACCTTTAACATCTCGGGAAATTCCTCAATGCTTTTAACAAGCTTTCTAAACTTATCGTTTTTAATTACTCGTGGGTTATCAGGGGATAACTGCACCTGATCAATCGCAACTAATTCTGTTTTCATAAAGTCTCCTCGATATAATATCCGTCTAAGTCGATCCCGTCTACAAAGAATTTCTTGTATAGCTCTATTCCTTTTTGGGTTCGCTTCTTACCACTATCATAAAATTCCGAGCTGCAATGGTAAACCCCTATATCGAGACTCCCTTTGTCGATAGCAACAAAGTGGAAGTTTTCAGGAGGCACGCCAAATAGGTTACAGTAAATATAACATTGGATGTCGTAGCCATATTTATAGGCAGAATATTTAAAGGCGTTTAAATCGCTTGTTGTTTTAAGGTCAATTATATGATCCCCTTGCAGTATATCGGCCTTTGCTCTAAAAGGCATACCGTCCAACGCATCGACTCTAGGGATTTCAAACTCTGCTTTATTCAAGTACGATAATACTTTCTCGTTACGTAGCATCGCATCCTGAAGCCTCCTAATGTCCTTTTCCTCTTTAGAGGTTATTACCTCCCCACCTTCTGCCGCAGCTTCCTTAAAAGCCTTCGTAGCTCTGCTCTGTACATCTATTACCCTAACCTCGTCCATCTTATGAGGTTCTAATACCGCAAGATGGAATAGCTTACCAATCAATAAAGCTTTAGAGTTACTATCACCACCATACGTTGTAACGTAGTGGTAGGTCTTAGGGGATTGTAATAACATCTTAATAGAACTTGAGGAAAGCGCAGCCTTCCCCAAGTATCCGTAGTATTGTTCGTCGTCTTTTGCAATCTGCTCAAGATGTCCCACCTCCTGAACAGTACCGTCTAACATTAGAAGTTCTTTATTACTATAAAACATCGTAAGCAGCTTCGCAGTTAAACCAATCCTGAAACAACGTCTTTAGGGCTACTTGCTCCATCGGAGAAGTTACCTCGAACTCCTCACGAGTAAACCACCCCTTAAAGACAAAAAAGAAGCGTGCGTTATTTCCACGGCCTCGCATTACGATTTGCTCCTCAGGACCTTCACAAGAAAGTATCCAAGTCCATTCGTCGTCCTCTTCGTTATAGTCTAGAGATAGGCCGTACTCGTTTAGTCCCTGCTCGTCTTGGGTGATCATCATTAGCTCGATGTCCTCCATACGAGAAATAAAATGCTGTCTTGCTGACATTTCCTTTTGCATAATAGTTGGTTGTTTAATTATATAGCAAGTATAATAAAATTCTACTTATTAACAGAATTATCAACTATTTTTTTTCTACCCATTGTTTAGCGCATATCGCTAAACGTTGTTCTTCAAAGGGGTATTCGTTTTTTAAATCTATCATACAGCGGCTTATAAATTCCCTCTGCTGCTCTCCTTCTCTTGGTTTTGGTATCGGCATTACTCGTTTATTTTATTAGCTAAATATATAGGCAGGAAGCCCACCGTTTTTACAATCTTTCTCCGATCACTAAAATGCGAGGTAGTCGGTAGCCCTCCTTTATCTTCCCATTCAGGCGTAGGAATCTTATTTAAGTTAAATACATAGATGCCTTCGGGGGTGCTATTAATATACATAGGAGTAGTGCCGAACTTCTCGCTCCTCTTCATTAGAGCATCGTATTTGTCCTTCTCAATTAACAGCTCGTCGTAATGCTTATTACGACACTTCAGCTCTATATCCATTTTGTATTTAAGGGAATAGCAGTCGAACCGTGAGAATTGGTCGTCGCTTTCCTTCAAGTCGATAACGTAAGTCGCTCTTAATATGTTAAATAGGTCAAGCTCCCTCATAGGTATCGTAAACGCCTCTGAGATCCTCTACGAAACGTTTCCATTCCTTAGGTGAACATCCACACGGCACAGCGTACTTATGACTAAATACTCGTGCGTGGATTCTCGCTAACGGTTCTGTATATTCCTCTTCAATCTTACGCCCGTCAAACTGAGCGAAAAACTGCTTTAGGGTTTCATACTCTCCTGCCTCTAGGCATTCCATACTTTTTTTACGGGGGAAGAGTTTATTTAGCTTCTCCTTGCGGGCATCGCACCCGCAATCGATTCCCGTTGCATCACTAAACCAATCAACGGCTTTTTTAATTCCCGTTGCCTTAGTGATTTTTTCTATATCGTCTCCTAGACCCTTACTCGCCTTTTTTGTACGCTTGGTACTTTTCCGAGTGCTTTTCTTTGATTTTCCTTCGGACATTCTTAATGGTGTTAAATATTGAGCTCGTGCTTATCTTACTGCCTTCGCTAAGTTCCCGTATCGTTTCCCCATCCCCGTAGTAGATCTCAAATATTTTTTGATCGTACCAATGCATTTCGTCGATGGTTTCTGCCATCTCCTCGAGCAGCTCTTCGAGCGTTTCCTTGCAGTTATCAGGCTCTTCGATATCATAAGGAAAACCCTCCTGAATAGTTAGGAAGGTTTGCCTAGTTCTTATTTGGTCGTAGTATAGATTTCTCAAAGTAACGTAAACAAAGAAAGTATTTACGTCATCGTCTCCATATTTGATCTTCTCGTAAGTGGTCTTTTCATAGAGTTTTACGTACATATCCTGCACGAGCTCTCTAGCCCACTCCTCATTAAGTCCAAACGATTGCGCCATTCTCAGCCAATCGGCATCTCTCTCCGCTAATTTATTAAGCAGTTTCATTCCACGGTACGGTTCATCTTGTGGAATATACGCTAAATTTCTATTCGCTCTATTAAATCTGCGATTTTTTTATTAAGAGCCTTGTTTTCTTTGCGGAGTTGTTGTATATCGATTCTCAGTTGCCCGTTCTTTATTTGGGCCTCAAGTATACGGGTTTCAATCTTCTCGATCGAGGTCATACAGAAGCTTATAGCGGTATACAACTGCTCGAGCTGTTGTAGTACTGTAATATCGTCCTTGTTGTGTTCTATCATTGCACCAATCAGGAGCAGTTGCTCCCGTAGTGCCATAGTAGCGAAACCATCCATTACGCATCGTAGGTTTCTACATTATCGACCAAGTAGTCGCCTTTTATTACCTCATACTCATAATCGCCACAATGTATAATATCGTGGATAATCTCCTCGATAGTCATTCCATCGAAGAGGGTTGCGGTAACGTTTCCTTTAAATTTTAGAGTGCATTCTACGTGAACTTCTCCCGTTTGTGTTTCTCGTATCATAGTTGGTTATTTTGCTCAATATTAAAAAAAATAAATGCGACCTAATAAATATCAACGAATTTTTTTAATACCTCTACCTCATCCCTCGTTAGTTGGTTTCTCATTCTTACCTGAATTAGAACGTCGAGCAACATTTTATAATTGTTCTTGTTGATTAACATTAAAGCGGTTCCTGCTTCATTCATCCTTTTCGATTCCGTTTTGTTCTAAGTCTCTATTAATTAACTCTAACAGTCTATCCTCGGCCATCATTTGCAGCCCCTCCATCATTATTTGCGCTTTCGTCATTTTTCACTTTTTTAATTGCTTCTGTCTTAATTATTCGCTCGGCAATCTTGTTGCCGATGCGGTCCATAGCCCTGCGCTGTCTACGGTTAGGCTTGTGCTTATTACTCATTTCTTATTACTTGCGTTAACTATATCGATATGCCGCTTTAACTTCTTAACTATATCGGCCATCTCTTTTTTATCGAATAGCAGGGTATACAGCCTACGCAGTTGGTCCGTGTCTATATCTATAAAATGCCTCATTACTCCTCGTCGTATCTCTTTGACTTCTTTTTAAGATCTCTTACCTCTCTATATTCATTCAGGAGGCCAAATACAATAATACCCAATAGGATAGCGATAAATATATACATATCTATATTAGATTTTTGAGCCGTAAGCATTCAGCATTTAGCTCATTCATTCTTTTAGTAGTCTCTTTAAGGGTACGAGAAAGCGTTCTATTGCTGTGTCTAAGCGTTTCTAACTCCGATACGTACTTAGTCTCCAACCTCTTTAACTTATTCTCGTAGATGTCCGTATAACGAGCTACCATATCTTTATCGTTAGTCTTTGTCGATTGCTCCTTTAGCAGATCTTGTAGTATATCCTCGTGCTGTGATGTCTTATTAGATAGCAGTTCGCTAAAGTACGTGTACGCTTGTGCGTATGTAGGTTCTTGCAGTAAGTTCCAATTATGGTTTTTACGAGCGTGTATCACGGTAGCGTGATCCCTACTAATAAGCCTACCTATTACCTTCATAGATAAATTGGTATTATCTAGGCAGGCCACGGAAAAGGCGTGGCGATAAATTACGTTATGCCTTTCTCGGTTTGGCTTTACGTCAAACTCCTCGACGGCTCTCTCCCAAATTTTCTGTACTGCTATTTGATATTCTATAATAATCATAATAATCGGTAATGTAATTTTTTAAGCCATTCTTTCTTATCAGGTACGTCGCCATACTTGACGTGGCACGATCTGCACACGGCCATTAGGTTTTCTATCGTGTCGGCACTTTTTGCGCCCCCCATACCTCGTGCCTCGATATGGTGTATGTCCACAGCTTTAGCTCCGCACACCTCACACGGTATAAAGTCCTCTATGCCGTAGTTAAAGTATTGCATATAGATTTTAGTATACTTTTTCATTTCTCCCTTTTAGATGCTACCCATAAGGCATAGAAAACAGCAAGGCCGTAAGCGATTAAAGTAATTACCCATTT
>ENA-OUOG01003882-OUOG01003882.1-marine-metagenome-genome-assembly--contig:-NODE-3882-length-13428-cov-2.871620_pt1 | contig 13428 bp, 25 predicted proteins | sample MGYA00248635_ERZ508505 | MGnify/ENA primary metagenome ERZ508505 (study PRJEB26176, sample SAMN06267871) | marine metagenome | isolation source: Saanich Inlet, British Columbia, Canada | place: Pacific...
TTCTTCGGGAGTTTTGCTTACACTCTTCAGTGCCTGAATGATCTCGTCGGAAAATCCTTCAGTCTCAAGACCCTCCCAACTCCATCCGTCACAATCTTCCACAACGTCATGTAGAACACCTACTATACGTTCCTCTTCTTTATCGAGCGATAGCATCACTCGAAGTGGATGCAGGATATAAGGATTGCCTCCTTTATCGACTTGTCCTGCGTGTGCCTCTAAGGCAATCTCTATGGCAATTTCTAAGTTCATTCCTTGTCCTTTCTAATAATCTTGAAGCCTTGCTTCTCAAGTGCCTCTATCAAGCGTTCTAGGACTCTCTGAGTGTCACTATCAGCTTCTACCGGCACTACTCAATCTTCGGTCGTTTGGTCATCCTGCCGCCCCTCTCAGAGTCCCCAGCGCCATCTAAGCATGGCGCTGGTTTAGATTTACGCTGCGCATTCATTTGTGCGCTGGGCAGAACGCTGTTCTATCTCACCCTCAACTAGTGCAATTGAACTTTTAAGAAGCTCTAGCACTTGTTCATGAGTGGTCTCAGGATCGTCATTGAAGAGACCTACATTGTCGTAGGTTGATCTCACTTTGAGTGCCTGACGAACAAACCAGAACGGTTCGGGTATCTGTCCTCTTTGTAAGTCCCCTCGGTAGTACAGAGGATCATCAGACACGTAATCTTCAGGCATCTGGTAGTTGGGTGTACCAACCTCAAATAAGGCGCCGTTGATACAGTAGCTCTGACCCTGCTTCATACTTCCTTGGCACCACCTGCTTGGGTCTTTGAGGAGTTGTTGCCCTGCAATCAGCAGGGCGAGAGTTTCGGGGTTGTTTGGGAGGAAGTGGATCACTTTGCGTTCCTCCCTATTTGCACCCTGATAAAGGGCTTGTTGGTTTCGTTGGGATTTGGGTTAGGTCTTGTTTCCATGACCCGCTTTCCCTTGGCGAGTGCTTGAAGCTTAAACAGTTGCTTCTCAACGGCACTCACACCATAGCCGCGTGTCCTCATTGAGGAGCGGCGTTTATGTAAATTTTCAGACATGTTTTGTCTCCACTAGGGCAAGGCTAGAGACGCCACTAAATGGCTGTCTTGCTTGCAACTAATGAATACTGGGTCGGTTTAAATCGCTATATTAGCCTCGTTAAAACGCAACTTTTTCGTACCAGAAACTGCTTCGAAGATCAAGTATAATTTGGTTTGAAGTGATGTCCAATCGAACGTGCCAATCCTCATGTATAGAGTTTCTGTAGGGTTAAGCCAATTTAGGGGGCTGCCTAGGGGGTGGGGGTATCTGCACGGTCAATTGGAGTAAGTGGCGCCCTATGTTTCCTTCCTAACACCGAGGATCGCATTGAGCGCCAGAGAGCCGCTTGCACGCACAATGGGCGGTGCGCGCCGCACGGAGGGAAAGTCTATCTAAAAGCGCACGGACTCCAGAAGGTTTGCGGCGCATCTCAGAGGCTTAACTAAAAATAGCGCTCAAACAAAGGGCGAGGTGCTGGTGCTTTGCAAAGGAATTGGAACTGGATATTGACCGATGGGTGAACTTCTTTTTTATGAATTGTCTGATCCGGAAAAATATTTTTACGAGAAGAAGTGGGAAGCTCTCAAAATACTGAATTGTCCAGATTTTAAGAGTAGAGGAATATTGATAATATACTTGACTCTCCAACTTCAAGTACATTCAATCTTATGACGTTGTAGACCAGTCAATTACCGGAAACGTCACCAGTAGGGTAGAATGAATAATAATACAAACATATTGGATGGGTGTTCCATGTTTACCTTGTTGTATAGGTGCAGCGCGCCCTTAGAGCCACGACCATCAACAGTAGAGTCAAGGTCATAGCTATCCACACCACCTACGCCTAGCCATGAGTTACCAGGAAACTTCTTACCATATCTGGTTTCTACTTTGTTGCGTATCTCATCTGGTGGCATCCACGATACTCTAAATCTACCATTAGGGTCCGGTCTAAAGAATACCTTTGAATCCTGAACTCCATTCTCCCAGACAAAGTTTCCTTGAACTACAGGATTGGGAAACAACTCCATATTGTGCTCTAGCTGCTCGTAAATCTTAGCAATGTTAAACGTAGACGCTTTTGTGGAATCACGGAATGCTTCCTCCATTGTAAATGGGAACTGACGTATGACCTCATTAAGTTCATAGCTGTCTCCAGATAATGCTCTACGCTCATTTTTTAAGAACGTCTTAGCACCGATCTCAATCATCTCATCGTCAACACCTAGAACTGGTTCTTCAGGATCATCAATTACAGGGTTACCATATTTGTCAAAAAAACCCTCTAGTGCTTCATATGCTGGTATAAATATTTTGTACAGACCTGTTTTAGTACGTCCGTTGTCGTTTCGCTCGCTAGGGTCAGAGCTGTAGACCATCTTTTTAAAGTTAGAACCACCTTTATCTAGCGGGTTAACCGTAGAACCTACCATAGCCTTACCTATAATCTTACGACCCACAAGCAAACAAGTACGGTGGATACGCCAGATCTCTGTGATGTCTTCAGGCTTCTCAATCTTACCTGCCTCATCAAGAAACAGCAAATGCAGCTTCTCACCATCGTATGCGTTGGATGTTGTGTTCTTCCAGTTAATGATGGTGTCTAATGCCTCGTTTCTGTTTGTTGTCTTGTTGTTTTTAGTAATACGTTTAGACGGCTCACGGAATGCTAGCTCTGTACGCGGATTGGTAGTACCGTCCTGGATAGGCTTAAAGAAGAATGGATAGTTCCGGTATATCGGCATAATCTTCTTCATGAACACGTTTTCCTGCGCATCCTTACCAGTCTTAGATATAATGCCTAGTAGCTTGTCTTTTACTTGTGTGCCCTCATCTGCTAGGTTACCAGAACACATTTGGGTATATCCAGAACGTCTACACTTAACGTACACCTGCCCCATTGAACGTGGGTCTGATTCACAGGCAACAAAGTGACGTGACAACCTGTTCTGGAATTCTAGATAACTTGGGTATCCAATGTCAATGTTAGACCACTGCAAGAACATATAGTGGTGACCAGTAATGTATGTTGGAACACCGTTATTCATAAACCACACACCGTCACGCCTACGTTGAAACTCTCGCTGTATGTATGCTGTGTACTTCCCTTTAAATTGCTTTGGCATATCGTGCCACTCATCCATGGATCTAACTTTAATTAGTTCCTTTGGTGGCTCTATCCTTCGCCAATACTGGTCTTCCTTAGGTAGATTGCTAAACAGTATATCTGTCTCATTGGGGACCTCAGGTAGCTGGATATAAAGTCCAGAGATCTCAATGACCTCACCCTGAGTTCCTTTTGGACAGATGTTTACCACCTGTTCTTCTATACCTTCTATATTGACCAGTCCAGCCATTTAATTACCTATTGTTTAGCAAATTTCTCGCTAAACCCAGAAGAAAAGTCTACGTCATCTTTTATCTGACCTGTTTTCTTCAACTCCTTTAACATCTGCTCTAGCTTTTGATATTCTGTTATTAGATCCTTAGCGTCTATTGCCGACTGCTTAATACTTTGCAGCTCCGATCTACGCTGGCTACCGCTTAGCTCTTTGTCTACAGGTTTTTTAATTTCTTCTGTAATGTTTTCTATCGCTATAGACATGGCGTGCAGCAGCTCTTCTCCAGCTCTTACACTGTCAAATACTTTCCTGCGTCCCATTAGAATCCTGTTGCGTAGATGTGATCCATGTGCGTACGGTAAACTTCCTGACCATCAACCTCCATTCTGTAGTCAGCATTCTTCATGATCATTACTTTATCACCTTTCTTGAGGCCTAGCTCTCTAACAGCAGGTGAATCGTACAGTACATATCCAAACTGGTTGTACTCAGGCTTTTTAATATCCAGGATGATACCACTATTTGTTACCTCCTCTTCTTTCTGCTCTTCCGGCTTTAAGAATATCCACTCACTAATTAAATGTATCTCACCAGTGTCTTTACACTTGTAAGCATAGGCTTGTGTTCTGTGGCTGTTGTTTGGATCGTAGGCTACCCGGTATAGGTTATCATCAACTTCTTGACCCTTGCCGTTACCAGCAATTACTACGTGATGGTGGAAGTAGATAGTATCTCCTACCTTTACAGGAGTATCATACTTTAATGGAGTGGCGTACACCTCAGCTTCCATCTTCCGGTTGTTAAACTCGTCCCACTTAGGGTCTAGATGGAGTGCAGTGTCACCGACTTTTACCTCGTCATTAAATGCCTTAGGCAAATAGACCAGGAAATCATAGAGTGACTTCATATGTATTTAATTTAATTATTCAAAGTCGCAGTCGTACTCAATGAGTACAGGCATATCTGTAACAGACTTCCAAAGCATAATACCATCAGATGGGTGCGCTATGTATATTAGATACCTAGCTTTATTGTACTGATGTGCGTACTTGTCGTCAAATATAATAGTGTCTACTACAGATTCTCCAGCTCGCTGACCTACATAGTAAGCCATAGCTTTTAAAGGGTTTACCCCTATTACGATTTTACGTATCATGTCAAATTAATTTACCGATCCATCACCGCCCATTTTCTTGAGCCAGTAGTCTATAGTGCTTGGATCTTCTTCTTTTTCTTTTCTTTCTTCTTCCTCTTCTCTTAATAAAGCTTGGTGGGCTTCAACGCAGTACGATAACAATTCATCAAGTTCTTCATCGTCAGCACATTCTATAGATGACAATAGGTGCATACTAGTACGTTCTTCACCATCTTCATCAATATAGGAGTCCTCCATATTAAAAAAACCAACAGCAAGACAGCTAACAAAGGAGTTTTGCACTCCGTATTTTTTTACTGTTTCATTGATCGCAATGAACAGCTCTTGAATTTCTAGTAGGCAGTCTTTTTGCTCATTAGTCATATTATAGGATGTTACCTGTTTCTTTTACTGTAAATCTAAATTGGCTTGAGGTAGATAGAGAAACGCCACCTGTGGTAGTAGATACCTTAATTCTCAAACGCTCACCATCACCTACCATAAATATACCCCAAAAAGAATCAATCTGAGAACCTGCGCTTGACTTGTATCGTGTTGCCGTCTTAACGGTATTCCAAGCAGATCCATTCCATTTCTCTAAAGTGTAAACAATATTTGAATTTGGAGAAGTAACTTCAACAGTTGCTGACATATCTACGTATACCGGAACAGAAGCTCCTGAAATGTTTTCAATGTATTCACGTGCTGCCTGATCAAGCTCTAGTTTAGCTGGTGAGTTACCAAAATGAAAGCTAGTAGAGTCAACAGTATTATCCGGTGTTGAAAAAATCACAATCTCGTTATCTCCAGAGTTAGCTAAAGCAAACGCTGATGTAGTAGTTCCTACAAATGTTTCCTCAAATACTCCTGCTGCCGAGCCAAATGCCGCACCTCCAAGCTCACGAGTTACTACGTTATTATTTGCATCAATAAATAGAGCTGTAGCTTCTGTTGAAGATGATGCTGGCGCTGCTGAGAAGCTCATTCCTGAAATCTCTACAGCATCTGTAGATATAGATAGTGCTGAGGTATTCCCGGTTCCGTCCTCTACAGTCTTTAATGTAGACGTGATGCCGCCCTCTACTTGTAGTAGGTTTCCGTATTTATCTTTTATTGCCTGACCTGCTAATGTACCCATAGCTTAATTCATTAATTTTACACAAAGATACTAATTTAATACACAGGCTTATGCCAAAGGGACGAGTAGCCAAAACAAAGCTGTTTAGAGAGTTCAGCTTTATCAAGGAAAAATTTATAAAAAACAACTACCTGAAGCTGTGGTCGCTAGTAATGAGGGACATGACAGCAAGATATAATCTCTTAGATAAAGAGATGAGGTTCATGATCTTCATCTACGACCTGGAGTTCTTCACGCTGGACTGGATTTCCGCTGAGTACGAATATGAGAAACGAAATGTAGGACGCAGGCTTGTATACCCACTTCTTTCTAGAGGATACATTTACAAGCACTTTGATAAGCTTACGCCATCTGACACCAGAGAAGATCATATTTTCCGAGATGAAACTAAATATAACTACAGAGTAAGATACGCATTATCTCAACAGGGAAGATTGGTCGTTTCAAAATTTTATCGCAAGATGGAAGGTGACGAACCTATTAATGTGCACTTATAGTTTTAAAAGGCATTTCCATAGCCGCACCCTTGTGTGGCACGAACTTACCGCTATGCTTCATTAAGTAGTAGCGACCACCCTTAGACATCCAGTGGTATCCCGCTGGAGCCTTTACCATTACTTTGCTGTCTTTCTTTTTAGCCTTCATCACTTATATACTTTGCCACCGCATTTATACTTGGCTTTAACTGATCCTCCTTTAGAGTATTTCTTTTTCTTAGGTACACAGTTGGGAACTTTTTTCCCGCCCTTCATCTTAGTACCTACCATCTCGTATCCTTCCCAGCAGGGTGATTTTTTTGCTTTCATCGTTGTTTGCGTCTACCGTATTTATCGTATAGTTGATTGTACTCGTATTTACTTATGGCACGTCTAGTTGGTTCATTGCCTTTCCTGGCGCTGCGCATACCTTCAATCTGATCTCTAAACATATTGTAGAATTCAGCATCCTCAGGACCCTGTTTCTTTCTTATCTCTCCATCAGAAGTATCGTAGATGTATTCTCCCGTTTGTTGATTCAATCTACGGGAGTAGATCTGTGGAAGCACCTGACGTAATGCTGGTGGTCTGCTTAGGTCCATATTACCAAACGGCAGCTTTGGAGGAAGCTCTACCATTGTCTGCTTAGGCATGATAGGCTTCTTGCTTGTTGCTGTTACTCCATTTGTTTTATTGTTTGTATCTATATTGAAGTATGAGTATGCGCCATTAGATTTTCCTGGCTCGTATATCCCAGCACTTACCGTAGCTCCTAAATTAGGATCGTAGTATGTTGTATCTGTAGGAACAGCAGCCCTAAGCATTTTATCCATAAACCTGTCTTGATACTTAGCTAGTGCTCCAGGAGTATTGTATAAAGCAGCAACCTTAGGATTTATATTTTTTTGATCTGGATTTTCCTCAAAGATTGGATCTACCTGCTGACCATTATAAATCTTGCGAGGCGCTATACTACGAGTTGTTTGACGGCTATCTCCATATGGATCAGACTCATCTACAAATACAGGCTTGACATTCGGCTCATCCCAAACAGCATTGTATGCATTGCCTAGCCAGAACTTATTAGCTTTATTAATCAGTGGAGACATTGTGTTTGTAGTAAGTTTATCAAACACTTTGCTTAACGTTCCTTTACTTGGATCGTTCTGAACACTGTAGTACTGTAAGTCTGGTGAGTATCCTCCTCTATTATTACCAGCCCACTGTATTCTACCGTCTGAGTCTTGTGTGATCTGGTCACCTAATGCTCTAAGCTCGTTAACACGTGAGGTGTCTCTACCTCCAGACATTACTAAATCTTGCATAGCATCGTATGCAGCTTTGTCTTTTGTTGGAGACTCAGGCTCTATCTCTTGCTGTAATCTATAATAGTTGTTTAAAGCAATACTGTCTTGATACGATTGCAAAGCTTTCTCATAAGCAGCACGGTCGGTATACACCTTCTCACGTTTTTTCTTAGGCTTTACTGGTCCGCCCTTTTTATATTTTCTGTATTTGCCTTTCATTAAAACAAGCTTATCTTCTTTTTAGGCAGCATGAGTTGTGCAAACTGAGCTTCACGCACCATGTCCATAGGAATCATCTTGCTGTACTGCTCTTTACCGGGCTCGCTATTTCTAGCCATAACAACAGAATCTTTCCAAGGGTAGCTACGCATGGTATACATTGGGTCACCATCATACTCATCCATAGCATTACCAAACTGAGCTCGGTCTAAATACTGGCTCGTCTCTACTGGGAGGTTCTCAGGATCTATATTACCGCTAAGCATCATCATCTTAGCTGCAAGTGCAAGCTCCTCAATTTGACGGAGCAGCTCTGTGTTGTTTCTTCTTTTCTTCTTTGGCTTGCCGCCACCTTTATACTTTGGCTTCATTGTAATCTGTTTACTAAAACAAAGATAATCAATATATTGCAACAGCTGTTTGTCTCTTTTGGGACTTGAAAATGTCAAATATTTTATGTAACTTAGCAAAGTGATCAGTGAGGTCAACGTTCAGATGCACTCACGACCGGAGGGTTTTGATAGCTGTTCACCTCCAAGTGAAACAGCGATCCCTCAAAAGACGTTACACCATATAACGCAGCCCAAATACTATACCTTTCCCAACGTATCCAAACACCCCCTCTCCCTCGTGTTTCTAACAGCTAACTATTGCTGTTCTCCTTGCTGGTTATAACAACCATACACCCCCGCAATTCCTCCAATCTACACCAAAACACCCCTATACCTATTTATCACCCATTATTTAGCCTAAAATCAACCCAAAAAAAGTCCTGAGTAATGTATATCGGGGGGATTATATTATGGTTTCGTTAGTCAGTTGCCGGCTCCGAAGCGGATATTTTACCCACCCCACCCGCCAAGCTCGGGCAGTTCGTGCACTTTTTCAGCGTTTCCGGTTCCAGCTGGAGCGGTTCCGGTTCTGGTTCTTCCCGTAGTTCGTTCAATCCCCCTCCAGTAATCCAGCCACACCGAAAGCCTGAGCCGGTCCTTTTTCCTGCGTTTATGTGGTCTTACTGGGGCTTCTATTGATCCATTGAGCCGGTTGCGGTCCGGCTTGGTTCGTGACTGGTGTTAGATCGGGAAAAAATCGCCTATACTTTGCCCATATTTTGCGCCCAGGTGCACCGGTATAGTGTAGACAGTTGGTTAAAATGTGGGCAATGTGCCGTTTCTGGGGCTTTGTTGGTTTTTTTGTTTGTCTGGTAGTGTTGGAGTTGTAAACATTTGTTTATATTTGGAAAGCGCTTCAGGGCGTGGCGTTCTTTGACTTATTGGGAAATAGTTAGTTTATACAGATTTGAAAAGCGGGATTAACGCCCCGCCAGTACTGGAGCGATTCAGTCAGGGCCAAACGAGGCCGAAACCTACGCCGGTTGCGTAAACTGGTAAACCTTGCGCCCCTTTGTTGGGGCGCTGGTCATCTGTTAACTACTTAAACACTTTAATAATGGACTATTTTAAGAATGTAACGCGCGAGGATTTACAGCGTTTTATTACACCGGTTGAAACTTCCGAACTCTCACCACTGGAGCGGGAGCACTCACAATTCTACCACTCTTTGAATATTTCAAACGATCAGTACCTCTACTTTGCCGTTCTTGGTTGGTTTGAAGAGGGCAAAAGCCCCGAACACGTGGCGCATTTGCTGTGTGACCTTACACCACCGGCAGACCTTCAGCAGTTCGGAGGTTGGTATTTTCCTCACGTGGTTTTAGCCGTTCGTGAGTTGGCCGGAGATTTTGCCGAGCTTTAAAAGTTGCGCCCCAGATTTGGGGCGCTTCTGGTTATCTGTTAACTATTTAAAATTTGCTTTATGTATTCAATTTATGAATCTATTTTGACCGATTATTTAAACGGCAATAAAAAGGACGCATTTCAAAGCGTTATAACCGAGGCCGATAGTATAGAGGGCTTCAGCGATTACGTGTGGGAGCTTTGCGAGGCTGGGCATTTGTCATTAGACAAATTTTACAGCGTTAGCCGTTGGCTATCTGTGTTTCAAGGTTTAAGCAAGTAAAAAAAAGCGCCCCAGTCGTGGGCGCTGGTTATCTGTTAAAAATTATTTTCGCCCCTCTTTTGGTTTTGGTTTGGTTCTGGGGGGCGTGAACTGGGGGCGCTCCTACTGGGGCGCTCCTTGGTTATCTGTTAACTAAAAAGAAATAAAAATGACTGCTTACGAAAGAGACAAAACCCGCTTTTTCTCTTATGGGGATTCTAACGGCTCACGCCCTATGAGTTGGGCTTATTGGAATTTAGTGGTCTCCATACGAGATGTTGGTTTATTCACTAAAGGAATAGCGCCAAACCGCCATTGGAGGCTAAAACACGTTAAAGCCTATTTTGGTGTAACTGGGAGCAAAGAGAAAATATATATCAAGCTCCAAGAGATGCTGGAAGAGTATAAAAAAGAACTGTACTATAACGACTAAAAAGAGCGCCCACAATTGGGCGCTTCTGGTTATCTGTTAACTAAAAATAAACTAAAATGGAATTAGCAAAAATTCACTTTGCAAACGATGAGGACTTAAACCTAACCATTAGTGAACGCATTGAAGAAGTAGCGCGAATCTATAAGGACAATTTATCGCATCTTGACTGGTCGGTCGGTCGCTGGTTGCAGTTTCTATACGTGTACACAAAACCAAATAGGTTGGAGTTCGTTTTTCAAAGTAGCTCAAATTTTATAGCTATTGTAGTGCCTATGAATTGCCTATTTACAAATAGTCATGGTGTTGATGTGGAATTTATATATAACGCCATTACTTGTAATTATGGCGATTTGTACGAATATTTCAGGGATGAAAAGCTCAAGCATTTAAAAGATGAATGGGTTGATTAAAAGAGGCGCTCCATCGGGGGCGCTGGTTATCTGTTAACTAAAACTAAATTATACACTATGAAAAATAGAGTAGTATTCACAATACCTGAAAAGGACATTATTGTAGTAATTCGCAAGGGGAAAACCTCAAACAAAAAGATTTCTAATGGTGCGCCATTGGTTCAAACTTACACCTTTAGCACTGCTCAATGGAGTCTGGCTTCTACCTCAAAAGGATTTGGTATGAATAAGTTCTTTTCGCTGGATGGAGCCAATTGTTTAGATTGCCCATATAGTGGAAATATGGGTAAAGGAGGTTGTTATACTCACAAATTCAATCAATATGTAGGCTTTTTGTCTATGCTAAGAAGCATAAAACATAAGGAGCTCACACCACTGACAAGGGACAAGCAACAACAAATTGTTGAACTATCGTTCAATAGTTATGTAAGGTTTGGAACGTATGGCGAACCATCATTAATGCCTTTATCTGTTATTGATGCTATGGTGTGGAATGCGAAGACTTGGACCGGATATACGCACCAATGGGATAAAGAATGGGCTGAAGGTTATAAAGAATATTTTATGGCTTCTACTCACGACCAGTTGGAAAGCAAAAGAGCAAAAAGCATTGGTTATAGGTCGTTTATTTCTGTTATACCAGACAAAAAAGTATTAGGTATTAATTGCCCAGCATCTAAAGAGCAAGGTTTTAAAAGTAATTGTGAAAAGTGCGGGTTATGTTCCGGTATAAAGGGTAAAGGAAAAAAGGATGTGTGGATTTTAGAACATTAGAAAAAGCGCCCAATTGTGGGCGCTTTGGTTATCTGTTAACTATTAAAAATTGATGTATGAGTACTTACACAGACTACGAATTGAGCGAAGAGTACAGAGATCGTTTCAGCTTGAACAAGGGTGAGCGTTACTGGATGTCTGAGGCTTTTAAATTTTACAAAAGGGAAATACAAGAAGAACTAAAAGGAATGATTGAAAAAGGAGAGTCCCCTTATATTCATCCGATTTTCTTTGACCAGTTTTTTACAGACATTGAAAACAAACTTGATATGTGGATGAAAACCGAAAATGTGTATGAGGATGAGTAAGGAGAAAATGCTTTGGAATGAGAAAATGAATCGTATTCAAGACCTTGTCTTTCATATGGGCTGGGACTACGATAGGATGAGCAGTAGCGGTCAGCTTTACTATGCGGAGCTATGCGAACTACTAAACATTGAGATGTAATGAAGAGCGCCCCAGTCGGGGCGTTCGGTTATCTGTTAACTAAATTAAATTAAGATGAAAACGAAAATTTTGAACTGGGTAAAAGGTCAACTTGGGTTGATTGTGGATGACACAGATTTGACTTCATACCTATTGTTAAAAGTGGATTATCAATCGCAGTGCATACAAGAGCTACAAGATAGTATTGAGATACTACAAGGTAACATTGAATCTACGGAGATGGATGTTAGTGAGCTCAGGGATGAGTGCTCACGCTTAGATGATGATTTCAATGAGTACAGCTTTGGGCAGATGTACAATGAGCTTGAAGACCTCAAAGATGAGATGCGTGAGTTGGAAATACCAACAGAAAGCGACATCAGGGATATAATTCAATACGAGATTGAAAATATGCCTAAGGAGATCTCAGCTGAGGAAGAACTGGACAACATTATGAGCAGTGAAGACCAGCTGAGCTTGGAGCGTTTGGTAAGAGACATTTCAAGAGATGAAATACTGGGCTACAATGCATTTATTATTGAATCATTAGAAAAGCGTGATGTATAAATAAGAAGAGCCCCCATTTGGGGGCTTGGTTATCTGTTAACTATAATAATTTAAAAGCAATGGACATTTACACATTAGCAAAAGAAGAGGCGGGTATCAAGCGCCAAAAGGAAATTCTTGATAGAAAAGTTTACATAAACAAAATGCGTAAGCGTGAGGCTAAGATGCTGGAAGCCCTTGATGAACTGGGAATCAAGTATGACAAAAACCGCTGGTATCGTGAAGAAGAAGGAGTACGTGGGTCGTTTTGTTTGAAGTACGACATACACCTAAAAAAAGAGAAAATTAGATGCAGGAGAACTGGGGATATGGTTTATGATACGATTACATCAGAGGTTAAAGAGGAATATTACGCCTTGCAAATTTGGAGAGAGAGTAGCGATTATGATAATTTCAGTGAGCTGGATGAATATATTAATCAGGTTATAATTAAAATCAAGAAAGCCAATGGCTGTTAAATTAAAAACAATGGAAGACAAAAACCTATTCTTGGACTGGTACTTTGGAGGTAGCGACCAAGAGCAAGAGACTACAATGATTTCTTTAGCTGAGTATGTAATAGCTGAGCTTAGAGAAAATGGTAAAGCTGAATTGAGCGTTGAAACCCTTATAGAAGGTAGCAATCTTGAGCTCTTTAATGAGTGGCTGGAAAACAATTAAACTAAGGAGCTCCAGTGGAGCTCCGGTTATCTGTTAATTTTAAACTATAGAATATTGTATGAAATGTAGAAACACGTATAGTGAGAAATGCGTAGGCGATGGTATTGGAGATATCCGGTACGATGCCTACGGCATACCCACTGGGTACTTTTGTGATGGTTGTTATGAAAGTAAAGCATATCCATATCGTAAAGACCGATATGAGTACTGGGAGTATGGAGAACGATTAGATTGGTAATTATGGAAGATGTAAAATCTCAAATTGAGTCTATGAGCATAGGCGAATTTAAGGATGTGACTTTATCCAATGGAATATTAAAGTCAACGAAAACGCTGATAAGAAATAGCGTTGATGAATGGGAGATAAACTCATTTACAGATGGCTGGTGTACCGCTTACTTAACCTTTGATGAGGCAGTATCCTATTGCACTGGTAAGTTGAAGTATAACGATTTCAACTGGGTGTGATAATGAAGATTGATTTAAGAGAGGGCATAGCGCTCTTGGTTATCTGTTAATTA
>ENA-OUOG01003886-OUOG01003886.1-marine-metagenome-genome-assembly--contig:-NODE-3886-length-13410-cov-4.785120_pt1 | contig 13410 bp, 8 predicted proteins | sample MGYA00248635_ERZ508505 | MGnify/ENA primary metagenome ERZ508505 (study PRJEB26176, sample SAMN06267871) | marine metagenome | isolation source: Saanich Inlet, British Columbia, Canada | place: Pacific...
ACAGACGGCCGCGCGGTGGGCGCGCACGCACGCACACACACCAACCCCAGCGCTGCGGTTCCGGTGTCGAGATGTCACCGCGCGCCAGATCCGAGGTCCGCGGCGCTGCGTCGGCCGCGTGCGCGACGACCGCGCGCGCCGAAACCGCGGAGCCGGACGACACGAACTACGACACCAGCCCGAACCTTGGCACCCCGAGCGCGCGCGAGGCGGGCGACGCGCCGGATGACGCGCGCGGCACCGGCGCGGCCGCCACCGGCGCGGGCGCGTCGGGATCGCAGCGCGTGAGCGACGCGCGCGATGCCGCGTCGCATTCGCAGCGCACGCGCGACGCTCGCGATGTTGGCGGAGGGGCCCGCACCGCGACGGACGTCGCGGCGAAGCGCCTCTACTACAGAGACGAGGTCGTCGACGCCGCGGAGACAGTGCTTCGCGGCTTGGCCAAGAAGCCCGTGCCCGAGAAGATGCAGAAGGCGCTCATCGAGAAGCACATCGGCAAGACCATGGCAATCATGTTGCGCATGTCGGATTACTCCGACCGGCAGCACCTGTTCACCGGCGACGTCGCGCGCGAGAAGCTGCTGTCGAAACTGTGCGCGCGACTCGACGAGGACTCGTTGGTCGGACAAGGGCGCGGCGCCGGGCAGGCAACGGCCGCGTCGACGGCGAGGAAGAAGCGCGCGGCTGAGCTGGCCGCTAAGCGAACCCTGCGCCATCTTCAAAAAGTCCTGCGGGAGAACGTCGAGAACGAACGCGCGCGGAAAAAGCTCGACGACTAGCAGGCTCTGTTGGGGGCCGAGGCTGTCCAGTCGCCACCGACGGGAAACCTCGAGGACGGCGCGGGCGCCGTCGCAATTGCCGAGTGAGTCGAGTGATTGGCGACGTGGATGTGAAACGAAAGCTCTTCGACGAAAAAACGCTTTGCTTTGATTCACGCGCCTTCCCCCGGGTCCCGCCTGGTGAGCTGCCTCTGCCTGCGGCGCATCTCGAACGCCTCCCACGCGTCGCCGTCCGGATCGTCGACGCCGGGGCTCGAGCTCCCGCTCGAGTCGAGGGACGCGCCGGAGGCCAATCGCTTTTCCGCGTCGAGGATCGGCTCGACTAAAAAATCATCCGCCACAGCGCCGAGTCGCGACGCGCGCCGCCGCTCCCCCGCCTTCGCCTCCAACGCCTCGGCTCGCCGATCCGTCTCAGCCTTCACGTCAAGAACCGCGGCTTCGTACCCGATGTCACCCGGCCCCTCGAAGTCGTCGATCGCGTCGCCGAGCATGTCGAAGATGCTCTCTGCGAGTTGGGTCCGGTACCGACGCATCCACCGAGGCTCCGGCTCCGGTTCTTTAGCAACGGAGGCGTCGCCGTCGCCGTCGCCCGCCGCGGGCGTCTCAACCGCTTCGCCCTCAAGAGTCTGCTCCGGAGTCGGCGCGGGTCTTGGCTCGTGCGCGCGCCTCGCGCGCCGCGCCGCGCGCTCGACGCCGTCCAGCGCCAGCGCGAGCGTCTCCGCCAAAGAAGAGGCGAGCAGATCCGCGCGGCTCGCCGGAACGAGCGACGCCGCGTACGCGTCGTCGAACGTTTCTCGCATCCGCAACAGACTCGCCGCCGCCGTCTCGGGCGGCGTTTTGGAAGAAGCATCCGCCTCCGACCCGTCCCCCTCGCCGCTTTTTGTCGCGTCTTCGGCTTCCGAAGCGTCGGTCTTCGTCCACTCGGGGTTAATCGAGACGCGTCGCTCGAGTTTGTCCAGTGCCGACTCCACCGCGACTAAAGAGCCGTCCCAGTCGCCCCAGGAACAACGCGCGTCCTCCGGGGGAACTTTGTCTGGGTCGTTTTCGTCGCCTTCTTTTTCCGCTTCCGACTTTTCGTTTCGCGCGCTCTCCGTAATTTCCTCCTCCTCCTCCTCGCCTTCCGGGACGGGCATTAAGGCTCTCAGAGCTACGGCTTCGGCGAACACCGAAGAGAGCTTATCAAAAACTTCTTCGTGGAAATACACGCGAGGTCTTCGTTCTTTGTTCGCCGAAACGAACGCCGCCGGTTTCGGACCGGAAGCCGGAGCGCCGCCCTTTGCGATTTCAGACGCGCGCGGCGGTTTCGTGGCGTTGCGAAACGACCGCTCCGGCGTGCGCACATCCTTCACCACACGCCGCACGACGTTCGCGACTTTGTTCAGCATCTCGCGTCGCTCGAGCTCCTGCGCCAACGCGCGTCGGGGGAACGACTGCGCGTCCTCGCTCGTCGCGACGCCGCGCAAAATCACCGGACCCAAACGCCCCAAACGCAGCTCGGGCCGGGTCACCAGACGCCACCCGTCCACGTACACGCCCGGCGCGTTTGCTTTAAACGTCCACTGCACTTTTTTCACCTCGCCCGGTCGTAACGAGCCCTCCGCCTCGGTCAGGAACCAAGCGCTCGCGCCGCCCGGGCCCTTGGAGTGCGGCAATTCTCTGTGAATGCCCTCGACGCCCTCTCTTGTCCAGGAGTAAAAAAGAGCCGTGCTCCCGGTATTGCGCAGCGTCGTAAACGCGTGAGCCACCGTTCCCCGGATCGAGTCCACGACGATTTCCGCATCGCGCTCCTCGCCTGAGCCGACAAACGCGAGCCCCACAGGCCGAGGGCGAAGTTCCAAACGAGCCGACAGGCGGTGAGCGTCCAACACGCAGTGCGGTCCGAGCGCGGCGAGCCGAGCGATCTCGCGCTTCTCGAGCTCGGCCGCGCGTCGCGCCGCTCTCGTCTCCTCCGCGTGCCTCGCATCCTCTCTGCACTTCTGGATTTGAGACCAGGTCTCGATCGACCTGTTGGCGATTTCTTCTTCCAGGTCCTCGAAGGTGATCCTTCTCGACGCCTCTCTCTGCGCGACGTTGTGCGCGCCCTCGCCCACGACCTCCAGCGCTTCGACTTCCTCGTCGTTCAACGCGCCGGGAAGCAAATCGGCGACGCGTCTTCGTAGCCGCCACCTTCGATCGGCGAGGTACTTCGAGTTGAGCACCGATCTTCCGCTGGTGCTGCTGTAGCTTTGGCCGTCCTCGGCGTGCCGCACGCGTCGGACGTGCTCCGGGTCCGCGAACGCCAGTTCGTCGCGCACGTAATACAGCTCGGAAAACACGTTTCCCACCGCGACGTATCGCGTCCAGTTGTTCCGCAAACCCATGCGCCACTCCCACGCCGTTCCCCCCTCGCGTTCGTGCACGGGCGCAGCCATGTCGAGGTGGTTCAAAATCTCCATCTTCCGTCTGTGCTCGTCGCATCGCTCCATCGCCAAGTCACCCGGTCGTTTGTCGAACTGAATCGCCCGCGCGTGTTTCAGCGCTTCCCAAGTCTCGCGCTGCGCCTCCCACTTGTCCAGCGCGCGCGTGTGCGCCTCGTCGCGCGTCTTGCAGTGTAGCTCCCAGCCCGTGTGCGCTTTTTTATTGATCGACCGGTTAAGGGTTTCTTGCTCCACAGCCACGGCGTCGCGAAGTTTCTGGGCCGTCTCGGCGTACGCGTCGCGTCTAGAGGCGACGTCGCGGTAGGCGCGCGAGTAGTGCTCGAAAAACGCGCCTCCGTTCAATTGTAACTGCTTCCTGTGCAGGTGCGGCGGTAAGTCCGGCAGGTACTCGGGAGTCGGAGGGAGCTTCGATCGCTCCTCCGCGATCTTCTCCGCGAGCAAGGTCTCGTACTCGTCTGTGTGGTGTGGTAGTAACGCGCGACAACGAGGGAACGAGGGAACGAGAGAGGAGGAGTCGTTTTTTTTGGGACGTTTCCGTTTCCGTCAGTCAAACAAGAAAGAAAAGTCGCGAGACGAAAACGAGAGCGCGTGGCAAACAGTCAGATTCGTGCGCGTTCGCCTCGGCGCTTTCGAGACGTTCGCGCCCGCGACGAGGGATCGGTCGGAGACGCGACGCACCGACGTCGCCCAGCACCGTCCATTCCTCGCGTTTGCCGCGTTTCCCCGGGCGCGGACCCCGCGGCGCCACCGCCGCCTCCGTCGCGGGCTCCGGCGGCGTCCCCGGCGCGCTGGGCGGCGGGCGCGTCGCCTTGCCGCCCCGCGCCGTGACCGGCCCCGCGCTCTCGAAACCGGTGGAGAGGGCGCCAAAATCGACGCCGCTCTGCGCGGGGGTGGTGGCGCGCGTGCTCAGCCCGTCCCGGCTGGTGGCCACCGAGCCCTCCGGCCTCTTCACCTTGCGCACGAGGATCTTGCGCCGGGGCGCGGGGCTGCCCCCGGGCGCATCCCGCGGCCCGGGCGGCCCGCGCGGGCGCTCGCCAGCCACGCTCATCGCGCGCGCCTCGAGCAATGGTCCCGTTTTGGTGTTCCGTTGACTCAACGCGACGAACGGCACCGATCCTCCAGTCCTCGGCCATCGAAAATTTCGACACGGCGCCGGAACGAGAAAAAGCGACGTCCGCCGAGACGCGTCATCAGAGCGACGATGAGCGGAGGTCCGTGGCTTCCCATCACGTCCGCGCGGACCCTGCGCGCGTGCGCGGAGTTCCCCGCCAGGGCTGACGACGTGTTCATATGTTCCTACCCCAAGAGCGGCACCACCTGGTGTCAAAACCTCGTCGCCAGGATCCTGACACGAAGCCGAGGGGATGAACCGGCGCCTCCCGAGTCGTGGTCGCACGTGTCTGAGGTGTCGCCTTTCTTCGAGATCGACCCGCACTGGGACCACGAAAACGAACCCAGCGAGCTCGCGGCAAACGTCGTCGAGAACCACCGCCGGTTCGTCCGCGGAAGACGCGTGTTCAACACGCACTTGCCGCTCGCGCTCATGCCGAGAGTCGTCGACGACGAGGATGATAAAAACAAAAATCGCAAATTGCCGAAGGTCGTGTACGTCGCTCGCGACGGGCGAGACTGCGCGGTTTCCTTCTGGCACCACCTGAAGAGCCAGTCTGTGGAGGATGGCGGGTGGAGCGAAGGGTGGGATACGTTTTTCGAGTCCTGGATCGAGGGCACGATCGCGTTCGGGAGCTGGTTCGACCACCTTAATTCTTGGCGCGACGCGTCGAGCGACGCAAACGTCCTCGTTTTGAAGTACGAGGACATGCTTAGGAATCTTCCAGGTACCGTTCGAGCCGTCGCCGAGCACGTCGACGGTGACCGACCTTTGACAACGGACGAACTCGACGCGATCGAACGCGCGTGCACGTTCGAGGCCATGAAGGGAGACATCGACAAGTACCAACCGAAGAGCGTGCGGTGGATCGACGACTCGTTTTCGTTCGTTCGCCGCGGCGTCTCCGGGTCGTACGAAAAAGTCTTCTCCGAAAACCAAAAACGACGATTCGAGGAAAAGGCGCGGGAAAAGTTCGGCGGCGGGGGGTTAGCGAACGCGCCGATGTGGCGGACGAACGATAGCTAGCGGAGTCTTTTCGTCTCGAGTACGTCATCAGTCATGGTATGTTTCGTATCGAGACTATAAAACGGCGTCCACTCTCGTCCACTCGTCGACGAACGATCTGATCGTCTTCTTGTTATGTATCGCCGATGTATCACGCGTCGCACGACGCACTCATTTCGCGTCATCATCACTTCCGCAGCGTCGACTTGTCGTTGAGCCCGTAGATGTCCACCAGCCAGACGAGGAATATGCTGTACAGGGCGTAGAGCGCGTATACGCCCATGTAGATATACCCCATGCGCACGGTGAGCTTGAACCCGTTCGTGGCGATGGAGCCGTAGTACACAACCAAGACGCCGGCGAGGATGATGCTGCTCGGGATGAGCTCGTCCGTGTTGACGAGGATGTAGTTGGGCGTCTGCCAGCTTAAGTACAGCAACCAGGGAAGGCCGAGGCCGAGCCAGATGTCGAAGACGTTGGAGCCGACGGCGTTGGCGACGGCCATGTCCGCCAGGCCGTCACGCGCGACGGCGATTGAGCTTAGCGCGTCGGGGATGGACGTGCCGGCGGCCAAAACGGTGGTGCCCATCACGACGCTCGGGATTTTCAAAATGCACCCGATGCGCACGCACCACTCCACCATCCAGTGCGTGATGAACCCGATCCACACGATGGACATGGCGAACGAAAGCACGTACCACTTCTCCCACTTAGGGTTGCCGCACGGCGGGATCGTGAGCTGGAACGCGGCGTACCAAGGGAGCGACAACGCCCACAGCGGCCAATCCTTCTTGTCCTCCGGCACGGACCAGGGCGACGACTCGTCACCCTCCTCCTCGGGGAGCTCCGGGAACCCCGATGAGGCGGCTTCGCTCTCGTCCGCGATGGAGCCCTCCTCGATGGCGCGCGCGATCGCCGCGGCGCGCTCGTGCATCGCTTTGTCCCGCGCGGCGAGGAGCTTCGCCGCCTTCACAGCCTCCGAACGGTACGCGCGGATGTGCCCGGGGGTCATCGTCGGAGTGAGCACGTGCGCGTCGCCGTCGCTTCCGGCCGAGTCGCCGGGCGCGCCTCCGTCGTGCACGATCACCGCCTGCTTCGCCTTCCACTCCTTCGCGGTCGCCAACACGACGTTCGCGAAATTGTGCTTCGGGACCTTCACCACGATATCGTCGCGGATCTTGCCCCAAAGCGCCTTCGCGGACCGAGGGGCGTCGCTCGGCGACTTGGACGCCGCCGCGACGCGACGCGCCGTCTCCGCCGCGGTTTCGTCGGTTCGCGCGTCGCCCGCGCGGATGTCTTCGCCCTCGGCGCGGTACTTGGCCTCGCGCTCCGAGCGCTGCTCGCTCAGGGCCTCGGCCCTGGCGCTCCGGAAACTCAGACGCGCCTTGAAGCTCTTCACCGTCGCGGACGTTTCGAACGAGTCCAGCCAGCGCATGAGCCGCACGTTGTACATCATGGTGATGATGTACGACGCGTAGAACGCGACGTAGATGCCGCCCTCCCACCAATCCACGCGGCCGCCCGCGAACGTGCCGACGATCCCGCCGATGGCGGCGGCGTAGAAGAAGCAGTCTCTTGTCACCGGCTTCCAGTCCAGCTGTAAGGTGTTCCCCGTGGCGATCACGGTCGCGCCGATGATTATGAGGATGTTGAAAATCGCGCTGCCGACGATGGTGCCGACGCCGATCTCGGATCCCGCGTTGGGGTTGATGAGCGACATGGCGGAGGACGCGAGTTCGGGCGCGGAGGAGCCCGCCGCCATGAACGTCGCGCCCGCGACGTCGTCGGAAAGACGCAGCACCTCGCAGATCTTCTCCAGCGACGCGACGAAGAAGTCGTCGCACACGATGGCGATCCCGAGGAACATGAAGAACACGCCGACGATGTACGCGACGATGCCTCCGTTCTTCTCCCAACCAGGCGTCTCACCGCACGACCCGCCCGCGCTGAGCAGAGCGCGCCCCTGACGAGTCGCGACGGAGGGCTCGAGGCCGAGCAAGGAACGCACGCGGCTCGAGGGGTCGTTGTCGCCGGAGTACACCGTCAACGCGACGGCGGTCACCGCGGCGGCGACGACGAGCAGTTGCGTCCTGGGGGGGGGTCAGATTCCGGAATTCGCGAAACGCGTCGAACGCGACGCGCGTGCGTTGTTGCCAATGCGGGCGGATTCGGGATTCTTCGGGGGGCGCGCGGGGATCGCGCGGCTCCGAATCGCGCTTCGGAGCCGGGGTCGCGCGCGGGATACGGAACGCCATCGGCAAACGCTTACCTCGCCTGGAGCCTCTGCGAGCGGGTCTGTTTCCTACGCGCGGCGGCGTACCGCCGCACCATGGACGGAAGCATGTCGCGCGATGTCCGACGTGGAGAGCCCCTTCTTCGGCGTGACGCACAATCCGCTTCGAGTTTGTCGAAACGACGAACGCTTTCCAAACGGGCGGTCCTCGAGCCGGACGAGCCGCGAACGGAGGCTCTCCCCGAACCTGTCGCGTGCGGGTCGCGGAGCGACGGCGACGCGCGCGGGAGTGTGCCCCGGCGAGCGCGCGAGCGACGGATGACTGGCGGAACAATAACCCTCCAATCTTCTTCGTGTCTTTCGCGAAGGCACCCTCCAGCCCAACGGGCAACGGGCACATGTAGACATGTTCGGGTAAAAGCCCATCGGCTCGACGGTCTGCTTTTGGGGAACACGACGAAAAACCACGTGTGGGTGAAACTAAAAATCGATCGCGAAATCTACGCGCTCGAAAGGGGATCGACGGGGATCGACGGTGAACTCGAAAGCGACCGGCACCGATCGAAAATCGATCGATCGGGGGTGTCGGACAAACACCCGACGTCGTCGCGACGTGTGTTTTTTTTTCGCGGAAACGACAGAACAGGATGTTGACAAGGATCGATGCGTTCAAGGACGATCGGGGGACGATCGCGCGTCGACGATTGACAACACACCTCTGTATGCCCTACACGCATGACACGCCTCACTGGAACTTGTTCTGGATGAGCCTGTGCACGTGGCACAGGAACTCGACGTACGACATCCCCGCGGGCGAGCGGTCCTCCACAAGCCGGCGGTAGAACGCGTTTTCAGACGGGTCCCCTCGCCGCAACACGCGCAGACGCATGTAGCTGCACCGCATCCGCCGTAACGTGTCCACAAAAGCATTCAAAGATTTGTTAGCGCTCGTGTCGAGTCGAGGCAAAACCGTGTGCGACGCCTGCAACGCGTCCACGTGCTCGACCCCGAACGTCTCTCTCAGCGACTCGCGCGAAGTCGCGCGCCCGACCCACAGGAACATCTCGCGGCCGTCCTCGAGCAGGTACGCGCCGTCCTGCTCGAGCTTCTCGGCGCTGAGCCAGGTCGTGGCGGGGAGGGGGGGGTACGCGGGCACGTCGCCGTCCTCGCCGTCGGCGAGGACGTGCACCGGGAAGTGCCTGGGGTAGATGGAGGGCACGGCGGAGGACGCCGTGCACGAGACGCCGCGTAAAAGCCACTCCGCGCGATCGTCCGCGCTCGAATCAGAGCGCAACCCGTCCGACTTGTGCAGCGCCAAGCAGTACAGCGGCAGCACTTTCAGACCCTCGGGCAAAATCAGTTGGCCGGTGCTGTTGTTGCTCGCGCAGAACTTGCGGTAGGCGTGCAACGTGTCCACGGTCGTGCGAAGCGCCGCGTCCTTCGCGCCCTGCAAAGAGCACGAACCAGTGAGAAGCTTGGCGCTCGCTTTTCGGATCATGTCGCACGTCTGCGCTTCCAGGTCCGACGCGCGGAACACGTTCCCCAACACGGACGAAACCGGGAGCGCCAGCGTGTGCACGCGTATGCGCCGCTCGCCGTGTGTCGTGGTGTACAGCAGAGCGCACTGCACGAACGCGTCTTGGCCGTCGTTAAGTTTTTCTTCGTACCGCAGATCGACGGATATCGCCTTATCGCAATCGAGCGCGGGGAGGTCGACGTCCGTCGGCGTGCGTTTGCAGTAGAACCCGCCGTAGTCGGCGACGCCCAAACCGGCGGACGCGCGGACGCGCATCACCGCCTCTAAACCTTGCGGCCTGGTGACGTTCCATCGCAGATCGTTGTGCAGCTGCGCGAAATCCAAAGTGGTGTTGAAGTTGTAGTACCGGTACAGAGAGCCGCCCGTGACGCGGCACAGGTGGCCGAGGGACGCGACGTCGACGTGTCCGTTGGGCATCAGAAACGCGTCAATCGCGCACTGGTACTCGGCGGCTTCCGTGGCCATCTTCGAGTACACCTTGTCCACCGGCGCGGCGTGCTTGACGGGCTCTTTTTCCATCTCTTTGCTCATCGCGGTGCCCATCGCGGTGCGCCCTTTCACGGCGCCGTACCCGCCGGTGGGCATCGTCGCGATGAAACTCACGACGCGACCGCCCGTCGGCTTCAACGCCTCGACGCACGCCTTGATCGCCGCCGCGCCGCACGGCAAACCGTGCCTCCCGCTGGCGAACATCTCCGGGATCTGCTTCAACACGGCGACGATGTCGTCTTTGTTCGCCTCTAAAGGGACCGCCAAGCCGCTCGGTAAAGGCGCGTACGGCTCATCGACGTCGGGAACGACGAGGTGCTTAGTAGTTGTCGTCCCGGAAGCGTTTTCCTTGCCGCCGCTTCCCGGAAACTTAAAAAAGTGACACGCGCTGTCGAACGCGCAGAGCCCGACTAAGGTCCTTCTCTGTTCGGGGATCGCGTCGAGCGTCCTTAAGATGGCTTCGCACGCGCTCGTCGTGGCGCCCGTCTGCACGGCCACCGGGTTGACGTCCACGAGGAAAAAAAGCGCCGGCGCCATCGGCGGGCGCACCATGTACTCGCCCGGCGCCGCGTATTCCACCGACCCTTTGTGCAGCTCCGGTCGCTCGGCCCAGTCCGCGCGGCGCCCGTCTTGGCCGAGCTGGCACATGTACTCGCGCGGCGCCTCCGTGGTGTGCGCGCAGAACACACATGAAAATCGGCCGTGGTCGAGCCACCGGTTGTACGGGTTCATGTACGCCTTGCACCGCCCGCACCGCACCGGGCCGACGCCGTCGACGTTCTCGACAACCTGAATAGGCTCCTCCTCCGGGTGCGGCAACGCGAGCGGCTGCACGAGAAGCGTCAGAGGCATGCCGCTCTGGCTCAGCAGGTCCCCGGAGTGCGGGATCGTGCTCAGCGTGCTCCGCATGTACCGCGGGTTGCAGCTCCCCAGGTCGCGAGCGCAGAACGTCGTGCTCGCGGGAGGGGGGTGCGTCGCGCCGCCGCGCTCGCCGCGCGTGTCGTGCTTCACCAACGAAGCGTGCGCGTCGTGCGGCGGGCGAGGAATCTGCGCCGGGTCGATGCGCGACGACGAGGCGGGAGCCGCGGGGGAGGGAGCGTGGGAGCCCATGGGGGCACCCTGCGGCGAGGAACCAAACCCGGGCGTTTGGCCGTAGGGCGGCGGTTGGCCGCCGTAGGGAGTCTGGCCGGGCGGCGCGCCCATCGGCGGAGGCGGGCCCCCGTGGGGCGGCGCACCCGCCTGGAATCCCTGCGCCTGCCCCGGCTGGGGGTACCGGTTCAAGCCCTGCGCCTGGCCGGGCGGAGCGCCGGGAGGGCCCATCGGAGGGCCTCCGGCGCGAGGGGGGCCGCCGACGCCGTTCATCGGAGGCGCGCCTCCCATCCGGGGAGGGCCCCCTCCCATCGGGGGGGGACCGCCCCCGCCCATCGGGGGCGCGCCCATCGCGGGGGGACCGCCCCCGCCCATGGAAGGCCCGCCCATCGCGGGAGGACCACCCATCGCGGGAGGACCGCCCGCGATTGGCCCCATCGGGGGCGCGCCCATCGCGGGGGGACCCGCGCGCGGGGGAACCCCCTGCATCTGAGGAGGGCCCCCGCTTTGCATCGTCGGCGGAGCGCCCGCCGCGCCCATCGGAGGGCCACCGCCGGGCATCGTCGTCGGAGGGCCTCCCCCGGGCATCGTCGGCGGTCCTCCCGCGGGAGGTCTGGCGATCGCCGTGGCCCCTCCCATCGGGGGCGCGGCCGCGCCGACGCCCATGCGCGCCATCTGCGCGGTGGGCGGCGCGAACCCGTTGGGAGCAGCAGCGGATCCCGCCGGATGCGCCTGAGGCTGCCCCTGGAACTGCGCCTGGAACTGTCCGGGGCCCGACGCCGCGGGCCCCGGCCCGCCCATCGCGGGTCCGCGGGGAGGCCCGCCAGCGACGCCGACGCCGGGAGGCCCCGCGGCCGGCATCATCGGTCGCGGAGGTCCGCCCGGAGGAGCACCGCCCGCGCCGGGAAAGCCTGCTTCGCGGATGCCGTTCGCGGGGTCCGAGGAGGAGGATCGCGTCGCGAGCGGGGTGGGAGGAGGCGGGGTCAGATCGCGAGGCTCGCGCGCGGAGGTGGCGACACGCGCGCGTTCGCGAGAGTCGGGGGTGCGGCGTCGCGCGAGCGAGACGCGAACGAGATGCTCGTTCCCTCGCTCGCCCGATCGAGCGGCCGCGGGAAACGAACACGCCGTCGATCGTCTCGCCCGCGTGCCGCTTCGCGGACGATGGCGCCGCGGCTCCGTCGCCCGCGCGGCGCGCTTCGGGACACGCGGGACGACACGCACCGTTCGGCGCGTTCTGCTGCCCATACGGCCCGGGCGGCTGACCGTAAGGCCCGGGAGGGGGCTGCATCGCGTCTCCTCGGTCGAGACGCGACTCGTGCAATGGCGAGCCGCGGGCGTGATTCCGAGACTTGCGCTTTCGAGCAGTCGTTCGCGAGTGTTACTTTTCGTCGACCAAGATCGGTGTCGGGCTCAGCGACGCGTGTCGCGCGGTAGCGGGAAGACCAGCGAGCTAGTTATGGACTACAACCTTCGTCGCGACGTGTGCTTCTTGATGTGCTTGAGCCGCTCCTCCTCCGCGTCCGCCTCGCGGTGCATCCAGCTTTGGTCCTCTTTCCGCAACGCCCTCACGAGCTTCTCGCCGGTTTTTCTGTCGTGCTTGTCCATCGCCTTGGCCATCGTCTTCATGCGCTGCTTCATCTCGCCCATGTCACTCGCCAACGCCGTGGACGCCTCGCGCTTCTGGAACCACGACCGAGAGTCCATGTCCCTTCTCACCGCGTGCCCCCGACGCACAGCCTGTATCTTCGTCGCCGCGGCGTTTCGCTTGTGCTGCTCGTCGCGAACGCGGATGCCTCGGTACCGAGCCTGGATTCGCGCCGCGGCCTGGTCCCGCGAAGAGATCTTGCCGCGGCCGCCGCACAGGCCGGAGAACCAACGCGCGATGCCGTCCATGTCGCGAACGGACGACGCGCGGCGTCGAGCGAGACGCGCGCGCGCGGATTGAGCGGAGCGGCGTTTCCGTCGCGAGTTGTGTTTTCGTGTTCGCGGAAAACGAGAAAGACGTCTACAATGTCAGAATCGTTTCGATTTCAAAAACACGCGCGCGCGTCTCGCTCGTCTCGCGTCGTATCGCGTCGTATCGCGTCGTCGCGAGTGATGACTGTCCGATGTCGCACTACTACTCGTAGTCATCCATGACGCCGTCGATGAACGCGTCACGCCGCGCCATCAGCTCCTGCGTAACAGCAGTCTGGGTCGCCGGTTTTCGGGTCGTCCGCCTTGCTCCAGTTCGGGCGCCGGCCCCACCAGAAATACGGTATCGTAGAGGACACGCGTTCGAACCCGTTGGGTCCCAAAAGGTAAGGGGGCACGCCGAACTTCGAGCAGCGCTCCTCGTAGAACCGAAGCGAGGTCTGCATATCGTGGCTCATCGGCCACTCGCGGCCTTCGCGGAAAGCCTCGCAGGCCTCCAAGCTGATCGCGACGTGCGTCACGGTCGACGCCTTCTTGCTTGTGATACCGCGCTCTTTCTTTTCCAGGTCGGTGAGGGCGACGTGCTTGGCGTCGCAGCCCGGGTACCGGGTGACGTGCGCCCTGAACGCTTTGAACGCGTCTACCGAGAGGTGGAAGTCGATGACGGGCTTGAACATGGACGGGTCAATGTAGTGCTGAATCGGAGTGAAGTGCACCTTGAACTTGAAGTCCTTGTCGTCTCGCAACAAGGGGACACAAGAGAGGAACAGGCGGTACTTTCCCTCCTCGGTGTTGAGGTCGTACTCCACCTTCCTCTCCGCGGTGAGCAGGTTGGA
>ENA-OUOG01003887-OUOG01003887.1-marine-metagenome-genome-assembly--contig:-NODE-3887-length-13409-cov-4.322157_pt1 | contig 13409 bp, 13 predicted proteins | sample MGYA00248635_ERZ508505 | MGnify/ENA primary metagenome ERZ508505 (study PRJEB26176, sample SAMN06267871) | marine metagenome | isolation source: Saanich Inlet, British Columbia, Canada | place: Pacific...
CTATGAACCGACTGATTGACAGTAAGCCCGGACTGCTAGTAGCACGCGAGTGCAACCGGACGCGCAAGGCCTTGGCCGGTGGCTACCACTTCAAGCGCGTGGCAGTCGGTGCCGGGCATGAGCGGTTTCGAGATGCGCCAAACAAAAACGAGCATTCTCACGTTGGCGATGCTTACGGCTATTTAATGCTGGGTGGCGGCGAACATCGCAGCCTAACCCGCAACCCAAATGGCCGCCAGCAGTTCAAGCAAATTCAGGCAAACACTGATTTTAACATTTTCTGAGGCTGTGTACCGTGAAAAGTTTAATACCGGAGATAATCCAAAGCGAAAAAATTAAGATTGTTCCGTTTAGGTGGTATCACCCGCGCGCGATGGATTTAAGGCCGTTTGACTTAGAGGCGTATGAGCACTTACCGGATTTAGAGCAAAGTCTGAAATATTATGAGACGGAAGAACATAGCTACACGGCTTTTTTAGACGGCAAGCCGGTGTGTGCGTTCGGTTCGCACATACTGTGGAATGGGGTATCGGAGAGCTGGATGATGACCGGCCACCAGATTGAGAAGCGTCCCATAACCATTACGCGCATGTGTCGGAGGTACTTTGATTATGTTGCGCGCGAACTGCTATTACATCGAATGCAGATAACATGTAACTGTAATGATTTGCTTGCTATGAGGTTTGCAATCGCGCTAGGATTTCAAGAAGAGGGCTTGCTTAAAAAGTATGGCCCAGATGGTTCTGACTACGTTATTTTTGCGAGGTTATACACTCATGAGTAGTTTGTTTAAGGTTAAGATGCCCGCGCCTGATCCTAAGATTGCCGAGCTTCAAGAGAAGCAAGAGGCTCGCCTTGAGGCGGAGGAAAAGAGCAAGCGCACACGGATTGCGGCCCGCCAACGCGCACGCCGCACCGGTGGCATGCGCTCACTACTGTCGCCTATGCGCGAAGAGGCGCAAGCCGGTCTCAATCCTTTAGACACGGAGATGTAACTGTGAGCAAGTTAGTTAAATCCGTCAGAAAATTGGGGCGTTCAGTTCGCAAAAGGATTTTGCCAGACAAGATTGATAAGGGGATATCGAGGCTCACATCCAATGTATCGAAGGTCACATCCAATGTTGAGGATATTGTTACTGGTAAAACCCCAGATTTTGTCCGAGAAATAGAGGCAGAGCAAGCCGCAGGGCAAGCCGCTAAAGACAAGGTGATGGTTGAAAAGCTTGAGGGGCAAGAGGCTGAGGCGAAAGCTGCCGAAGTTCGCAGGGCGACACAGGCTGAGAAACTTCGCGCATCGCGCTTACGCGCACGCCGCGTTGGTCGACGCTCGCTTATGTCGGCTGGCCGTCTTGGGCCGACAGAGGAAACTCAAAGTGGAAAGACGACATTGGGATAATGCCAAAGGTAATATTAAAAGATGGAAGCGTTCGCCACTTCGGGTATACGAGGGCAGGAATGAAAGCGGCCAAAGAATACGCTAGGCAGTACGGCGGCAGAACTATAGATGGTGGCATTGGCTACTCTATGGCCAAGAAGAAGGAGCCTAAGTCATGAAGCAGGTCTGGGATAAGAAGCGTCCAAAAGATTTGGGCAAGCCGAAGAAGATGAGTTCCAAGCGCAAGCGTTCAGCTATGGCCGCCGCCAAGAAGGCTGGCCGGCCATACCCCAACCTAATCGACAACATGCGAGCGTCCCGTGGCTAGTAAGAAACACCAAAGCCCCAGCGGCGGCCTCAACGCCGCAGGGCGCAAGCACTATGGTGTCAAGGCACCAGTGAGGTCTGGCGACAACCCACGACGCGCGTCGTTCTTGGCTCGTATGGCTGGGGTCTCTGGCCCCGAGCGCGACAGCTCAGGGCAACCGACACGCTTACTTTTAAGCCTCAGAAAGTGGGGTGCATCCAGCAAGGCGGACGCAAAGAGAAAAGCCGCAGCAATAAGTAGCCGAAACAAGGACAAATCATGATCGACGTTAAAACAATTCTAAAACGGCACGCGGCTGCACAGTCCCGCAAGGACAACTGGCGTCGCATCTATGAAGACTGCTATGAGTTTGCACTTCCACAGCGCAACCTTTACGACGGCTACTACGAGGGCGGTGGTGCGCCGGGTCAGGACAAGATGGCTCGCGTGTTCGACAGCACCGCGATCAACTCGGTTCAACGCTTTGCCAATCGCATACAGTCCGGCTTGTTTCCGCCGTATGGGACGTGGTGCCGCTTAGAGCCGGGGCCAGATATCCCAGAAGACCGCAAGATTGAAGCTCAGGAAGCCCTCGATATTTATTCAAATAAAATGTTTGCGCTTCTGCGCCAGACAAATTTTGACTTGGCAATGGGCGAGTTCCTTATGGACTTGTCCGTCGGCACCGCTGTTATGCTGGTACAGCCCGGCGACGACGTGACACCCATCCGGTTTACGGCTGTGCCCCAGTATCTAGTTTCAATCGAAGAGGGCGCACACGGCAAGGTCGACAATGTGTACCGCCGTATGCGAATGAAGGGCGAAGCAATTAAGAACCACTGGACAGATGCCGAAATTCCAGAAGACTTGGCTCGTCAAATTGAAGACAAGCCGACCGAGGAAGTTGACCTAATTGAAGCCACTATGTTGGATCAAGAGCGCGGCGATTTCAGCTACCACGTTATCTGGCCAAAGGGCGAGGACAGTCTCGTCTACCGTAAGATGAAGACCAGCCCTTGGATTGTTGCCCGCTACATGAAAGTGGCTGGCGAGGTCTATGGTCGCGGGCCTCTGCTGACCGCCATCCCAGACATCAAAACGCTAAACAAGACGCTGGAGCTTTTGCTTAAAAATGCCTCCCTGTCTATTGCCGGCGTATACACCGCTGCCGATGATGGCGTGTTAAATCCGCAGTCAATCCGCATCGCGCCCGGCGCGATCATTCCCGTTGCACGCAATGGCGGGCCACAGGGTGAAAGCCTTAAAATGTTGCCACGCTCTGGTGACTTTAACGTGAGCCAAATCATCATCAACGATTTGCGTATGAATGTTAAACGCATCCTGCTCGACGACACCTTGCCGCCGGACAACATGTCCGCACGCTCTGCCACTGAAGTTGCAGAACGCATGAAAGAGCTGTCTCAGAACTTGGGCTCTGCCTTTGGCCGCCTTATCACTGAGACGATGGTGCCGCTAGTTTCACGCATCTTGGCTGTTATGGACGAGCGCGGCATCATTGAGATGCCGCTTCGCGTCAATGGCCTAGAAGTTAAGGTCACGCCGGTATCACCGATTGCCCAAGCTCAGAATATGGGCGACATTGAGAAAATTATGCAGTGGGTGCAAATGGCCTCCGGCCTCGGGCCAGAGGGCCAGATTGCAATCAAGACCGACGGCATTGCCGACTACATTGCCGACAAGCTCGGCGTGCCGGCCAATCTCCGCACCACAGCTCAAGAGCGAGAAGAGATTAAGCAGCAGGCTATGCAAGCGGCTCAGGCCGCACAAGAGGCTGGCGTGCTTGGGGATGTGGTCGAGGGTGCGGTCGCAAACGAGGAACTTTAAGCAAACCGAAGGAGCTATAAATGTCTGAAACAACAAACATCGAAGGGTGGGATGGACTACGTTTGGTCGAGCCCGAAACCCGCAGAACACAGCAGGAAGACAAGGACGATATTGACCGGTTATACCTGCGTGTATTCGGCAGTGATGACGGTCAAAAGCTATTGGAGCATTTGCGGTCACTGACGATTGAGCAGCCGACGTGGTATCCGGGGGAGGAAGCTTCCCACGGTTATGCCCGCGAAGGTCAAAATTCACTAGTTCGAGAAATCGAACGACGTATCAAAAAGGCATCTGAATTATGAGTGAAGACGAAGGATTGCTGGCCCAAGCCTCTACGGAGAGCGAGGATAACCAACAGCCAGAGCAAGAAGTTATTAACCATTTGCAACCAGACAGTGAGCCAAGCTTGGAAGAAACCACGCTTGCGACTGAAAATGAAGAGATAGAATTTAAGAAGGAGGAATGGTTCCCCGATAAATTCTGGAATGACGAGACCGGCCCAGACGTAGAGAACTTGGCCAAAAGTTATTCTGAGCTTCAAAAGAAATTTTCTCAGGGGAAACACAAGGCTCCTGAGAGCTACGACACCGAGCTGTTCAGTCAGGCGCAGATTGAGGCGGACGATCCTCTTCTGTCCACCTACACCGAGTGGGCCAAAGAGAACGGCGTCAGCCAAGCGGCGTTTGAGGAGTTGGGCAAACAGTTCATCTCAATGGCCGGCGAAGCTGAGGCAGAAGAACAGCTCTCATACAAACAAGAGCATGAGAAGCTCGGCCCTAACGCCGACCTTACCATCAAGTCAATGACCGAATGGGCACAGGGCTTAATGCGCAAGGGCGTTTGGGGCGAAGACGATTTTGAAGAGTTTAAGATTATGGGTGGAACAGCCCAAGGTCTGAAGGCCCTACAAAAAGTCCGCAGCTATTATGGTGACCAGCCCGTACCGATTGAGGTGGCACAGCCAGAAGGCGCGCCATCCAAAGAAGAGCTGAATGCGATGGTGGGTGATCCTCGTTATCACGAAGACCCAATCTACCGCATGAAGGTTGAAAAAATGTTTGAAAAAGTCTACGGGGGTTAAGCCACTTCCCCTTTTCTTGGGCTAAAACACCGTAGACCTTTGGGCAGTGTTGTATTTACAGCACTGCCCTTTTTCTATAGAATATCTATTGACGGATAACCTTTTGGCCCGGCAACCCCGCGTGGGGGCAAAGCGTAACTTGCCCAAGTGACAGCCCGAATACCTCGGATACCTGTAACGAAATTTTGTATTTAACCTACTAATGAAAGGACATGATATGTCTTCTAACATTTCAAACGCCTTCGTTCAGTTGTTCGATGCCGAAGTTAAGCAGGCTTACCAAGCGTCACGCGCTCTTGCCGGTCTTACTCGCGAACGCATGAACGTACAGGGCAGCCAAGTTAAATTCCCTAAAATTGGGAAAGGCTCGGCAACCGTTCGCACACCACAGGCTGACGTAACTCCGCTGGACGTGACTTACGCACAAGTCACAGCCACAATGACCGATTACATTGCCGCAGAGTACAGCGACATCTTCACACAATCGCACATCAACTTCGATGAGCGTCGTGAGCTTGTCCAAGTTGTTGGTAGTGCCATTGGTCGTCGTATGGATCAAATCACAATCGATGCTTTGGTTGCTGCAACTTCGCCAACCACAGTAAGCACCGATGTGGGTGGCACAGGCACAAACCTGAACCTCGCAAAATTGCTTGCTGCCAAAAAAGCTTTGGATACCAAAAACGTACCGGCTGAAGGCCGCGTCGGTGTTATCCACGCAAACGGCTTGGCCTCCTTGCTAGACGAAACCGAAGTCACATCTTCTGACTTTGCTTCCGTTAAAGCACTGGTTCGCGGTGAGATTGACACATTCCTCGGCTTTAAGTTCATCACCCTTGGTGATCGCGCCGAAGGTGGTCTGCCTCTTCCAAGCACCCGTACCAACTTCTTCTTCCACAAAGATGCAGTTGGCTTCGGCATGAGCTTGAACCAAAAAACCGAAATCAACTATGTTCCTCACAAAACCAGCTTCTTGGTTTCTTCTATGGTTTCTGCTGGTGCAGTAGCCATTGATGACGAAGGTATCGTTGAAGTCGCGACGACTGAATAGTCTGGGCTGGGGGCGGCTTAACCACCGCCCCCATCTTTTCCTTGGAGGAATAAATGGCTGCTGGCGACACAAAACTATCTATATGTTCTGATGCACTCATCATGCTCGGCGCGGCTCCGCTGTCGAGCTTTTCTGATGGTACAGATGAAGCACAGATTGCAGACCGTCTTTATGACGACGTCCGTGATACTGTTTTGATGCAATACCCGTATAGCTGGTCGGTTCGCAAGGTTCGCTTGTCGCGCCTTCTAGACACCCCAGTGAATGAATGGAAATATAAATACGCCCTGCCGGGCGATATACTCGGAAACCCAAAAGCTGTTTTTAACAGTGCTGGGGCTGGTTCTCGCACCGTCAGGGAATATGAAATCTACGCCGGCGGTCTGTTTACAAACTATGAGAGTGTTTGGGTTGACTACCAGTACCTGCCGGAAGCCTCCTCATTTCCGCCATACTTTGTTCGCCTTTTGAAAACAGCTCTGGCTGCTGAGTTTGCAGAGCCAATCACCGACCAAATGACAAAGGCCAAGTATTACCACGAGCGCGCCTTCGGTGCGCCCAGCGAAAACATGCGTGGCGGTCTTGCCCGCGTCTCAATGAATATTGACGGGGCTGACCGGCCACCACAAACAATTCAAGAGTTCCCATTGTCGGATGTCCGTTCATGACGCGAATTATACAGGTACAGAATGATTTTACTGCCGGGGAGCTTGACCCGAAGCTCCGCGCCAGAACAGACATTGTTCAGTACAAGTCCGGCCTTTCCACTGCCCTCAATGTTACCATCCAGCCACAGGGTGGTGCGCGGCGGCGGGATGGCACGCGGTTTATACACCAGCTAGACGCCGGTGCCGCGAATGGCACGCGGATGGTTGCATTTGAGTTTAGCGTCACCGACAGCTATATGCTCGTCTTCACGCCGGGCAGAATGTATGCCTACAAAGACGGCATTGTGATTACCAACATTAATGGCACCGGGAATGATTATTTATCGGTGCCCACAATCACGTCATCAATTATTTCTGAAATGAACTGGGTACAGTCCGCCGACACACTTCTTGTGGCCCATTCTGATTTGCCGCCCCTAAAAATACAACGCGGTGCCACAGACGCCGATTGGTCTGTTTCAAATTTGGTTATTGATAACACGCCCAAATACGCCTTTTCCCTGACGGTGACGTCGGGAAATCTTTATAACACTTCCGTGCCGCACGACCATCTTGTTGTAAGTGGCACATCTGGAAACGTCACTATTACCGCAAAACACTCTGGCTCCGACGCTGCTGTATTTTTTGACACCAACGCAAATTACATTGGGCAGTACATCAACGTAAACCCATTTGGCCGGCTGCGTATTGTTCGGAAGGTCAGCTCGTCTACTCTTGAAGCCTTTGCCGAGGTTCCTCTTTTTAACACCGACGACATAGACGACGCGGACTGGGAAATTGAGCAGGGGTATGAGGATACTTGGTCTGCAACCCGTGGATATCCACGCGCCATTGTGTTTCACGAAGGGCGTCTGTTTTTTGGCGGGACGGCAAGCCGACCTTCTACAATTTGGGGGTCTCGTGTTTCTGACTTCTTCAACTTTGACAAGGGCGAGCTTTTGGACGATGGGGCCGTCGAGGCCACTATGGACACCGGCACGTTTAATGCCATCCTCGATATGTACTCAGGCCGACACCTACAAATCTTTACCAGTGGCAATGAGTTTTATGTGCCGCAGGGTTTAGACGAGCCAATCACTCCGACCAATCTTATCGTTAAGGCACAAACCAGTTTTGGCACCCGCCCCGGTATTCGCGTACAGAATATGGATGGCTCAACACTATTTATCCAGCGTCAGGGTCGCGCCATCCAAGAGTTTGTTTATAGCGATCAGGTGGCCGCCTACACGTCTGCCAAGATTTCACTGCTTTCCTCACACCTGTTAAGGTCGCCCAGTGAGATGGCGGTGCGCCGGTCAACCGGCACCGACGAGGGCGACCGGCTCTTGATTGTCAACGATGATGATGGATCGATAGCGTGCTACACGGTGTTGCGCTCTCAGCAGGTTGTAGCCCCAAGCGAATGGACTACAGATGGTGAATTTATTAACATTGGTGTCGACGTTACTGATATATACGTTGTGGTTAAGCGTAATATTAACGGGTCTGATAATTACTATGTCGAGCTATTTGACGCTGACGTATTGCTGGATTGCTCTAAAATTGGCGGCGCAGCAAGTTCTGTCGATATGCCGCACCTTGAAGGAAAGACTGTTCAAATTGTAAGGGACGGAATTGTGGAGGCTCCTCAAGTTGTGGGGGCACCTCCATCGACGATTACATTCAGTCCGTCTGCCGCTGTCACCAGTTATGAAGCAGGACTTAACTTCACGCCCCAAGTCAAAACGCTGCCGGTCGAGCCGGGGCTTGCGAGTGGTTCCCTCAAGGGGTTCAAGAAGCGTATCTTCGAGGTCAATGCCGAGTTGTTTGAAACACAATCGCTAACAATCAACGGCAAAGAAATCCCATTTAGAAACTTTGGGTCGGGTGTTCTGGATGACGACGTGTCAGAGTTTACTGGGATTAAAACACTTCACGGTATTCTCGGTTACACTTATGATGGACAAATAACCATAGGCCAATCATCGCCATTAAAAATGACGTTGCTTGGGATTGATTACAAAGTAAGCGTGGGACAATGATATGAGTTGGATGGCACTACTAGCGGGCACGGCAGTCAGTTCTGCCTACATGCAGGTCGACGCAGGGCGCGAGCAGGCGAAGGCACTTTACAAACAGGCGCAACTGCGGAAACAGCAGGCCAAGGGCGAAGAGCTAAGGTACAAAGAAGACAGCAATAAGGTCTTGGACAATGTTTTGAAGAACCAAGCGGCAATCGTGGCTAGGGCTGGTGCGGGAGGTATCGACGCCTTTAGCGGCACGGCTGGGGCACTGCAAGTTTATGCCTTGGCTGGCGGCGTAACCGAGATGAAAACACTAGACCTTAATTCTCAACTCGCCCTTCGTATTGGAGATTTAGAGAGCCAACAGCTTATGCAGCAGGGCAAGGCGGCAATTAAGGCCGGCATCGCTAACGCATCTGCCACGCTCATGTCGGCGGCGGCTATGGGCAAGAGTGCGGGCACGGGCACGGCCCCAACCACGACCCCAACCACGACCCCGGGCTAACGTAGGCACATAGATCGGTATTAGATAGGTAACAATATGGCTGACAGGTTTTCAAAATATAGACCACTGGGTGCATCGATTGCCAGTGTGGGCAATGTTAACTATGCCCGCACCGGACAAGCTAAGGCTCAGGCGTCTAACGCCATTGCTGACGCGTTAAACAAAGTGACCAATTTTGTTTATGAGGAAGCCAAGGAAGAGGCTGTAAAGTTTGGCGCAGAGAACGCTCCAACCGCAGAACAGTTTAAGGCAGCTCAGGAGAGCGGTGCCGAGCTGGCAATGCCGACCGGCGACATCGCTCGGGCCTCGGCTCTAAAGGTTATGTCCACCAGATTAGAGGCGGCGGCAAAAGAAGAAATATCCAACTTTCGTCTTAACCCTGAGAACAGGCTCCTTGACGCGGCGGCGTACGCTGAAAAGATTAACGCCATATCCTCTGGCTATTCCAGCACGTTAAGCGAAATAGACCCAGTAACCGCTGTAAACTTTGAGGCCAGCATAGCCACTGCCGCAAACACTTCTTTGCGGGCGCACATAAGCGACATGATTTCCAACCAGACGGAAAACGAACGCGCCTTAGACTTCGCAGCCGTGCAGACAGTCGAGAACACATTGCTTACTATTGTCGATGCCGGGCCGGTGGTTGGCAGGGATGGCACGCTTATCAGTACAAGAGACCAGTTTGAGGCTGAGGTTTCTAAAATTTACAACCTTAGCAACCTTACTGGTGCCGAGAGACGAGCCGCAATAAAAACCGCGAGCGAGACGTTTGCGGCAGCGCAACAGAACAAAATTGCTAACTGGGTCAAGCAAGACCCGAACACCCGCCTACAAGAGCTTCTGAGCCTACAGGTGACCGACCCCGGTATTGCCCTAGACCTTAGCGAGATGCCCGGCTCTGAGCTTGCTGGGGTGTTTAAGGCGACTAACGACGCTATTAAGGCAGACCTTGCAACAGAGAGCGCAATGGACGCCCGCGTGGCACGCCAAAGAACAGAGGCGTCTTTAGAGATACAAGCCAACTTGGCCGCAGTAGCCGGCAACCCAGATTTAGAAGGCCCGCTGATGGACGAGCTACTCATCCAAGACCCAGCGGCGTGGACGTCCATAACAAACGCAATGAACACCAAGGGCGGGACTGATATGGCTGTGGTTGTGGCAGATTTAGACCGCAAGCTGGTTGACGGCACACTCACATACGAAAATGTTTACGAGGCGCAGAGAAACGGGAACATCACTGGTGACACTCGGCGTCGCCTAACTAGCGGCATCAAGTCCAACAGTGACAAACAATTTACGATAGCAATGGACTACGCGAAAAGTGTCTTGGGTTATCCTGACAAGGGTCTCTTAAACCCTAGTCAAGACGACAGAAAAGCAATGCAGCAAGTGGCGGGTATTCGCGCTCGCCTTATACTCGAAAGAGAAAAAAACCCAGAGTTGGACACATTGAATTTCGTCATGCCATTAATTGATGAAGCAAAAACCCAAGACGACGGCCAAGGCTTGCAAGCCGCAAAAACTTCAATCGACGCTGTTGCTAACAGTAACCTATTTGGTAAACCCGACATCTCAACCATCGCTGGGCTAGAAGCACTCAAGACAGACATTAACTTGAAAGTAAGTGCTGGACTTTACAATTCCACAACGGGCCAAGCCGACATTTATAATATCGACATAATTATTAAAAGCATGAGGGGGCAACAGTAATGGCTGAGAAAGACCTACAAGCGGAGATGGAGAAGGTTAACGCCCTACGAGATAGTGGTGTCCAATTTAGCATTACGCCAGATGGTAGAATGACAAGCGATAAGCCGTTCTTTGCAGAGGTCGCGGACAGGGGCTTAGAGACCCTAGCCGGTGCCGCTGGCGGTCTTGTCGCGGGTGGCGGTGTCGCCTTGGGCGGCCTTCCGGGAGACCTTGTAGGTATCGTTGACGGCGTCTACGAAAGCATTGTGGCCGAAGATGGCGAACGCTTAGACGCATTCCTTACAACACTGGCGGGCCACTCCGAGGCTTACGGTTCGGAGGCACTCCGACCACTAGCCATCAGCGCAATAGACAGAATGCCCGGAAACGAGCAGGTCAAAGAAACAATGCGTCTCGGCTTAGAGATTGGTGAAATCTACGGTATTCCTACTGGCCTTGGTGCCGCGTACCAAGGCGCAAAGAAAGTGCCGGGTGTACTGCGTAAGGTTGACGAAGCCGGACAAGCGGCGCAGACACGCCTTGATGAGCAAGGCGGCCCGCGCCTTATGTCGGGTATTGATCCCGTGCAGGCTAAAGACGAGCTGGTGGCCGGTGCCGGTCAGGTGGCGCGTGCTGTGTTGCCTAAGACGGACGAAGTTTCCGACCGCGACCAGCTTAAGCAAGTTTTAGACATTCGTTCCCAGCAGATGGAACTTAAACCGGCTGACAGGTTACAGCCGTCTGGAGAAGACCCACTGTTCGACACGAGCGAAGCAGGTTACGCGGCAAACATGCCGGAACAAATTGTGACGCCAGTGCCTCGCGCACCGGAGGGCACAAAACTACCTAAAGGCAACCGAGCCTCTGGTGTAGTAGAAAAAACAGAAGAAATCGCCCAAAGACTTGCAGAACGCATGAAGCCATACTTGGGAACGCCCGCTCAATACTTCTACAATACGGGCCCAATTATAGCTAAGGCTGAAGAGCTGGGTATCCCAGCGGAAACGGCAAGGGAACAACTTAAGAAGTTTGCCCTTAATTATGCCGCCACAAGCCCGCGCACGATGACTGAGCAGAACTTGCGAAACGCCTCGCTTGTAAGTGCCAAACAGTCCCAAGGAATACCAGTCGATGAGATTGTCGGTGGGGGCGGAACCGGCATCAATGAGAAGGGCTATCCTATGATGATTGGCCCATCAGGCATTCACCGCAAACTGATTGATGCGGCGGCAGCGGACGGCATAGATGTCAACACCAACCCCAAGCCGGCTACCTTTGCTGAGAATGTTATGGGTAACCTGAACGGCGTGACGGTTGATACGCACGCTGTCCGTGGTGCCTTGGACGCTATGAACGAAATTGAACCCGGCTCAATCCCAGAAGGGTTTATCTTGCCGGAGTTTAGGGCACAGTACAAAGCAGACCCATCTTCGTTTGACCCAGCAAAAATGGTTGACGACACAATGGCGTCTCAGAAGATTGACGGCGTATCTATGCAAACCGAATACGCTGTGTTCTCCGATTTGTATAGGCGTGCGGGTGAAATTTTAGGGGTGTCTCCGGCTGAAGCACAAGCTCTTGGGTGGTTTGGTAGTGGCGACAGAACAGGCCTTGGGTCTGACTTAAAGACTGTCGTTGAACTAATTGACGACAGGGTGGACGTAACAGCTAAAGCACTCGGCAAAACAAAAGATGAAGTGTTTGTTGGCTTTATGTCTGGTAAAATACCGTTACTATCTGTTGGGGGTTTGACGCTGATGGAAACAGGAAGCATGATGGAAGAGGCACAAGATGGCAATCTCTAAAGACACAATCGAAGGCAAGATCGACGAGCTGGTTGTAAAAAAAGAAGTGCAATCTGCCGTCTTTGACGAGCAACCTGTCGAGACGCCTGAGCCGACTGAACAAGTTGTGGCTGAAGAAGACGGATACAGCGAGCTACTGCTCGAGCCTACACCCGACGTAACGGCTACGCCTGAACAAGTGGAAGCAGTTAAGGTCGCGGGCCTAGCCAGCAAAGCTAGGGGCGTGGCAGAGTTCATTGGCAAGAAAGTAGCAAAGGCCGAAAAAGCGGCGGAGAAGTCCGTCGTTCCACCCGCCCCACGCGAACAAATCTTCGAAGCCGGCGGAACGTACGTCGTGCGCGAAGCACCCGTAGAAGACGCACAACAAATCATCGACATGATTGGTGGCGAATACGACAAGGGCATTAACTTCCTAAACCTAGCCGACGACTTCTCGGAGCTTGACGTCGTCGAATTTATGGAAGCCACAAAAAAATCTAACGCCGATTTGTTCGAGCGTGCCAGACGAGGCACGTTAAACTTTGAAGCATTAAAAGAGATGGCCGACCGTCAGGGCATGAGCAAGATTGTCGACGACTGGATGAAGCGCGATCCGGGCACGCCCGCCGCCGCTGAAGACTTGCTCGCTGGCGTAATTGCCGTCAAGGCTTTGGCCGGCCAAACTCTGGATGCGTTTGGCGCGGCCAGAGCATTGCCGGACGGCGTGGAGCGTCAGGCCGCCCTATCTCGCGCCAAGAAGGTTCTAACTATGTATGCGGCAATGACTGCCAATGTTTCGGCGGCAGGCTCTGAGGCGGCTCGCAGTATGTATGCCTTGCGTATGGCCGGCGAGAAGCTGGGTATGGACAGCCTAAACATTAAGGCGTCGCAGTTAGAAGACCTGCTCGGCAACCCAAATGCACAAGACCTAGAGTTTTTAGGCGAGGCATTTATGGCCCTGCCAAATGAAAAGGCACGCGCCTCATTTGCCAAGCAGTCATTGTTTGCCAAGACGTCCGACGTAATTGTGGAGATATGGATCAACTCTATTCTTAGCTCCATCCCAACGCATATGGTCAACATCGTCGGTAACGCTGGCTT
>ENA-OUOG01003896-OUOG01003896.1-marine-metagenome-genome-assembly--contig:-NODE-3896-length-13373-cov-7.059191_pt1 | contig 13373 bp, 8 predicted proteins | sample MGYA00248635_ERZ508505 | MGnify/ENA primary metagenome ERZ508505 (study PRJEB26176, sample SAMN06267871) | marine metagenome | isolation source: Saanich Inlet, British Columbia, Canada | place: Pacific...
AGTGGAGTCGCAGGGTATCGATCCCCGTACCTCTCGCATGCTAAGCGAGCGCTCTGCCATCTGAGCTACGACCCCGTCGAATCGTAGAGAATGTGGCAAGAAAGGCGATTTAAAACTTTATTATCCCCGGTTTTCGCACGAACATGTTGGCGCGTGGCACGTAGAGGTTTTTCGGTTATCGACGCGAAAAGCTCCTTTGCTCTCGGAGTTCATCCTCTCGTTCACTGTCGTCGGCACCTTCGCGAGGGTACCCGAGGGGCCCGCACCTCCCGGTCGCGCCCCGCGTGCATGCCGGCGGACGCTCCGGTCGGCTCGAAGCGGCCCGCCCCCGAGACCGCGCGCCCCGGTCCCGCGCGCGCGCCCGCCGCGGGCCCTTCCCCCCCCCCGGGTTCGCCCGCGAAGAGGCCCCGCGCCCCGGTCGCCCCCGCCGAGAGCCGAGGCGACGCGTCCGCCGCGCCGGGCGCGATGGCCGGTCGCGCGCCCTCCCTCCCCGCGCGGTACCTGCTCCGCGTGCAGTACGACGGCACCAACTTCCACGGGTTCCAGAGGCAGGCCAAGGCGCGCACCGTGCAGGGCTGCGTCGAGGATGCGCTCTCGAGGTTCGTCGGCGGCAAATCGGAAAAGGTCGACGAGGCGGATACGGGAGTCTCCAGGAGCGTCGGCGTGTTGACGCACGGGTCGTCCCGCACGGACGCGGGCGTGCACGCGCTGGACGCGACGCTTCACGTCGACCTCGAGCGCGTCTCGAAACGAAAACCGAATCAAACCCCGAAGCCGTTCACCGCGAGCACCGTGATGTCCGCGGCGAATCATTTCCTGAAACGAGCGGGCCACGCCGACGTTCGGGTCTGGGCGTGCGTGCGCGTCGATCCGGAGAAGTTCCACGCGCGCTACAGCGCCACTGGACGGACGTACACGTACCGGATAAAGGTTTCTTCCAGTCACAAGCCTCCCGGCGTGTTCGAGAAGGGCAAAGTGTGGCACGTCGTCCGGGACGAACCTCTGGACGTCGATACCATGCGCCGCGCCGCCGACATGCTCATCGGCGCGCACGACTTTTCCTCCTTCCGCGCGAGCGGGTGCCAAGCCAAGAGCGCGACGCGAACGGTGGACGCGATCGAGGTGGTAAACGACGACGCGTTTACAAACGCGTTCGACCCGGAGGCGACCCGTTTAGGTCGAGCGTGGGACGACGACTTCTCGGAGGTGGAGATTGTCGACGACGAGGGACCGCTCGCAATCTCCGCCGGCGCGCGGAAGAACCAATCGGCGACACAAAAAAACGCGAAAGTCTCCTCGAGCGTCGCCATCACGGCGCGCGCGCCGTCGTTCCTGTACCACCAGGTGCGCCTGATGGTGGGCACGCTCGTCGCGGTTGGCGTCGGGGACATGACCCCCGCGGACGTCAAGGCGCTTCTCGACAAGAAAGACGTCAAACAGGCGCCCACGATGGCGCCGGCGTGCGGCTTGTACCTCGCGCGCGTGCACTACGACGGATCGCGAAAGTGGGACGCGCGACGCGGCGCCGACGGAGCGTAAAGCGGTTTCGCGATTTTACTTTCGCGAATACTAACTAGACTATCAATACATCGATTGGACGAACGCTTCATGCCTATGCGCCCAGCATGGTCGTCACGGTCTAGTCACCGCTACAAGATCCACGCCTTGCGTTGTTCGGGCGTGAGCTCGGGGCACATCGCGGCGAGCGCGGGGTCGGACGACGCGAAAATCGCCGCCAGCACAGTGGCCGTCGCGTACGTCTCCGGCGACGCCGGTTTCGGCGGTTTTTTATTTTTACGTTTCGTCTTAGGCTCGCCGTATCCGCCGAGGCTTTCGACGACCCGCCGGGGCGTCGCGACCGCGACGTCCCTCGCCCCCCCGTAGAACGCGTCCCCGAACGAGTGCACGCCTATTACCTCGCCGGCCTCGGACACCAGGGGACCGCCCGAGCACCCCGAGGCCACCGACGCGGTGTGCAACACGAATTCTGCGATTTTTGGCGCGCCTGAATCCTCCTCGTCGTGTTCGTCCTCCCCGAAATCGAAAAACGCCTCCTCGTGCGTCGCGAGGAGGTGGCCCCACACGCCGGCGGCGGAATCGCCCGCCCGGCGGCGCATCGCGGTTCGGAACGCGGAGGACCAGCCCATGGCGTACCCGAGCGCGGCGACGCGCGCGCCGACGGGAGGCGGCGCCGCCGCGAGCGGGGCGAACGTCGACGGGAACGGTTCGTCCGTTTCGGACGGATCGAGAGCATCCGGGAGATCGTCGAGTTTGATGAGCGCTATGTCCAGGCGGGGGTGCACGGCGACGACCGACCCCACGCGCGTCCGCGCGTCCGCAAAACTCGCGCTCGCGCGGACGTCCACGCGGTTGTTGGGTCCGGCCAGGCACGCGACGTGCGCGGCGGTCAGCACGCGCAGGTCGCCGCCTGCGCCGTCCAGCGACACCACCACCCCCGACCCGCGACGGGACGATCGCATGAACGGCAAGCGGGTCTTGGCGTGCGGGGCGACCACGACGGTCGCCGCGCGAGCGGATTTGAGCGCGTCGTCTGGGTGAGACGTGACGGTTGTCGTTTCCGAGACAACGCCGCTTTCCTCCGCGCTCGCGTTTGAGCCGCGAGGCCGGGACCGCCTCCGACAATGTGGCGGACGACGAGACGATACCGACGCGACGAACGCGCGACCGCGATGCGGGACGGGCAGCTTCCGAGACGGAGCCACCGTCGCGGAGGCTGACGGCGGCGCCACCGAAGCCGACGGCATAGCGTCTGTGTCACGGCGAGCGCACGCCGGAACACCGGCCTCCGCCTGAGGCCGCACCCGACCTGCGCGCGCGAGACTGAGACGTCGCGCGCGCTCGATCGGTTCAGAGCCGGAACGCCACGTGGCGTCCTTATCGAAAACACGAGGACGTGCAGAAATATCGTGTGTCGAGACGACACGCGACGCGCGGGACCCACACTCAACCCCGCGCGACCCGACCGACTCGTTCGCCTCCACAACGCCATGTACGCCGTCGCGCAGACCTCCGCCGTCGCGCCCCTCCGCGCGCGCGCCACCGCGCCCCGCCGCGCTCGCGCGATCGCCCCAGTGCGTGCCTCCGCGGGCGATTCGGGCGTGTCCCGCCGCGACGCGCTGGCGGGCTCCGCCGCCGCGCTCGCGGTGCTGGCCCGCCCCGCGCCCGCGCGCGCGCTGGACATCGGCGCGACCGCGCCCGACTTCACGCTGCCCGCCACCGGCGGCGGCTCCGTCGCGCTGGCGGACGTGGTGAAGTCCTCCAAGTACACGGTGCTGTACTTCTACAACCAGGATTTCTCGCAGGGGTGCTCCATCGAGGCGGAGCGCTTCAACCAGGCGCTCGGCGACTTCAAGGCGAAGGGCGCGACGGTCGTGGGCGTCTCCATGGACCCCATGGAGAAGCACGAGGAGTTCTGCACCGCCAAGGGGCTCGGCTTCAAGCTCCTGTCGGACGGCGACGGCTCCGTCTCCGCCGCGTACGGCGCCGACCTCAAGATCCCCATCCTCGGCAAGTTCTCGGACCGCCAAACCTTCCTCATCGACGACAAGGGCGTCGTCGTGGGGCACTGGCTCGAAAGAGACGGGTCCATGGCCAACGTCAAGACCCCCGCGCACACCACGCAGATCATCGACGCCATCGGCAAGCTTTAAGGAGGCAAAGGGCCATCACGCACCCCGGTCCTAATACATAACCGTAGTCTAAAAGCATAACCGACGCGAAAGGTCCTTTCGTGCGTCACGAGTCGTTTCGAAACAACCGCGACGCGCTCAAAAAGTCGGACGCTACGAACCCTCCGCCTGCTTGCCCTCGTTCGGAATGGCTCCGAAACGCGCCTTGCGCCTGATGAAGTTCCCGACGGCTTTGACCCTGCGCCACCGAGGTGGCGCGTTCGCAGCAGCCAACGCAGCAGCCGCCGCGCGCTCGGCGGCGAGCCGAACGCGCGCCGACTCGGCGGCGGCGCGTTTTTTCTTCTCAGCCTTGACGCGACTCCGCTCGGCGCGTCTTCTCGCGCGGGCTCTTTCGGCGTCGCGCGACGCGTTCGCCTCGCGGACGGCTCGGTTGCGCTCGTGCGTCCGCTTGAGCGCGCTCGCGACGACCCGCGCAGGCTCGAGTCCCCGAGAGTCCTGCCGAGCGCGGAGGTACGAAGGGGACGTCGCGAGCGACTCAAAGCCTAAGTCCAGGAACCGCACCGGGTTATCCGGATGTCGCGTCGCGTGTTCGCCGAGGAAAAGCACGCCGTCGCCGGTTTCCGCGACGTCCAACCCGCGACCCTCGCCCCACGTTTTTTCCGCGGCTTCCGCGCGCGCGATGCGCCGATCGACCACGCGCTGCCTCAGCTCCGTGCTCGCGCGCCACGACACGATCTCCGAACGAGTCCGGTCGTCCATACCGAGGACGCCGACGCGTTTCTTTTTGTTGCGGCGAGAAACGCGGCGCGACTCGGAATCCTCCGAAGCGTTTTTTTCGTCGTTTTCGTTTTCGGAACCGTCGCTTTCGGAATCGTCGCTCGAGAGCTCGAGGGCGTGCTTCGCCCTGCGCCAGGGCGCGTGCCTCCTGACCGCCTCGAAGTCCTCCCTCTGCACGTCCCTGAGCCACCGCGGGAGGGGCGGAGGCTCGTACCGGTCCTCGAATCCGGGCCCGAGCGTCGACGCGTAGTGCGAACGCATCATCGCGATTTTCGCCTCGCGCTCGGCGAGAGCAAACGCGGCGAGGTCGGCAATTTTCTCCTCCTCCTCTCTGCAGTAGGCGCGCCACCGGCCGACGCCCCGGCTCTCGGGGTACTGCGCCACCGTCCCGTCGAAATCCAGTCGCTTGCGCGCCAGAGTCTTCGGGGGAGGTGGCTCCGAGCGCCGAGCGGAGGACGCCGGGTCGAATCCGTCGCCGTCGACGTCGCCGGCGTCGAAAAAAAAATCCGTCTCGCTGTCCGAGTCGGACCCTCCGCCGGCGACGCCTCCGCCGCCGAGGTCGCTCAAACCGTCACCGAAACCCGGAACGAGGCCCTTTTTTGTTTGGGTGGCGCAGTGGCGTCCGAGTGCCACGTCACGCAGGTCGGGGCCCGTCGCGCCCGCGGGAAGGTGGTCCAGCGAAACCAGGCGCGACGCGAGGGGGGTTCCCGGGGCGTATCGCGCGTGCGAGTCGTGGAAGTTTTCGTTCAGCCGCGGCTCGATGAACGTCGGCGGGCCTTCGTTAAACCCGCCGGTGTACAGCGCGACGTCGTCCCCGCACCTGTGCGCGAAGTAGCGCTCCATGTACCGCGCGCGGCTCCTCTTGTTGGGCACGGACTGCACGAGCCGCTTGCGGATGCGCCGAAGCGCATCCGCGCGGCGCGCGTCGCGGCGCAGCGCGCGCGGGTCGGGTCGGGGAGGCACCGGGTGCGTCCTCTCGTACTCGGCGATGATCGTGCTCGTGGCCTCGTCCTCCGCCGAGGCGTACGAGCGCGCGCTCTTCGGGCGGTCCTTCGGCGGCGGAGGCGGCTTGGAGCACGTCATCGCGCGAAAAAGCGAGCTGGACGTGACGCCCATGGCTGCGTCCCGGTAAAGGGATTTCGTGTCGCGAGCGGTCGCGTTCGTTCCCGGAATCTAATCTGATGTAATCCGTCAGCGTCCGATGAGGCCGCGCGAGAACCTGTTGACGTTGCGCAGGCCCTTGACTATGGGGACGCGGAGGTACCAGATCCAGAAGAACAGGACCGCCCAGGCGATGTACACCGTGTGGATGACGATGAAGCCCATGGGGGGGTGTGCGCGGTCGGCTGTGGCCGAGGGGACTTTTCCGCCTCGTCACGGCACTTCGTCCGAGAAATCGGCACCCGACGGCGTCCGCGAAAGAAGAAGGCGCGTCCCGAAACGTCGGGGCGACACCATGCTGCGCCGCGTGGGCATCCGGGCCGCCGCGGCGTTGGTGGCGACCACGGCGACGGCCGCGGCGACCACCGCGGTCGCTGAGCCCGCGTCCCCCTCGCCTCTCCGGGCGAAAACCCCGGCGGACTCGCCCTTCTCCTACCGCGAGCTGGATGAGGCGGTCGCGCGGCGCCGAGACCAAGAGCGGGCTCTGGCGACGTACATCAACACGGTGGCGCCGATGATCGCCTCCGCACGCGGGGAGATGGCGCGCGCGCAGAAGCTGGGCGACGCCGCGGCGCTTGAGCGCGCGCGCGCGCGGTTCGCGACGCTCGCCGCGCGCGCGCAGGCGGAGACCGCGGCGCTCACGTGGGGCTCCCCTGATGGCCAGCAGAGACGCGCCGAGTTTGTCGAGCGGTTCGGGTGCGTGGGGTGGACGGACGCGGCGCTGGCGGAGATCGCGAAGCACTCGCCCATCGTCGAGATGGGCGCGGGGAAGGGGCAGTGGCAGAGGGCGCTGACGGAGCGCGGCGCGGACGTCCTCGCGTACGACGACCGATCCGCCGTCCCGGGGACGAACGACCTTGAGCCGACGACTTTTTTTTCGCGAAAAAAAGCGCCGGAGCGAAGACGGCGCTCTTCCGAAGCGGAAAAGCGCGACGGCGTCGTGCGACGGGGAGACGAGCGCAAACTGCGTTCGTTCTGGGTGCGCCGCGCCGACCGCACTTTGCTCGTGGTGTACCCGGAAGGCGACCTGCTGGTGAAGTGCCTGGAGAACTACGACGGGGCGGTGGTGCTGTTCGTCGGGGAAGGACGCGGCGGCGTGAACGGCTCGGCGAAAACCTTCGACTACGTCGAAAAACGCTTCGACGTGGAAAAAATCGTGCCGGTGCGGCCCTTCGGGGACGGACACGAAAAGCTGTGGGTGCTGCGCAGGAAACCGACCATTTTAGACAGAGAGGGGTGAGGCGTGCGATGCGCAAAAGGTGGTTTCCACGTTGTCGTGCGTCGAACGACGCGCAGAGACCGCCGATGATAGTTAGTAATACACCAACCGCGGGGGACGTACGCGTAGATAGTCTAGCTATTTTCATCCGTCGCGGCATCCGGCGGCGGCGCGACGACGTTTGAGATCCACGCCCACGCGTCACCCAACCAATCCGTAGACGAAGACGTCTCTGTCTTCTCTCGCGGACCGTCTCGGTCTCGCGTTTTTTGGTTTCTCCTCTTTTCCTCCTGTCGCAAACGCCGCGCGGCTTTCAATCCGATCTTCGGAAGCCGCGCCGCCGTCGCCGCCGCGACGTCGGCGGCGACGACGCGCGTTTCATTCGGGTCGCCCGACGCCGAACGCAACGACGAACGCCGCGCCGTCTCGTCGACGCGGCGAACTGCGCGCGCGAGAGCCTCCAGGAATCGAACCCGCGCCTTAGTGTGTTTGGTTTCTTCGTGTTTTTCGTCGGAACGCATCTCGGAACGAACCGCGCGTCCGCGGACGTCCGCGAACACGGGCTCGCCCCCCCCCGCGGCGCGCAGCAGCGACGCCAGCGCCGGCGGCGCGTCTCGCAAATACGACGACGAGGGGTCCTCCTCTCCGCCCTCCGCTTCCAAGACGTCGGCGTGCGTGAACACTGTGACGGTGCGTTCGAGGAAGCGAGCCGCGCCGAATCGCTGTTTCAGCGTCTCTATGGCCTCGAGGTCGCCGGAAGAGACCCGACCGGTCGCGTTGAACACCAACAGAAACACATCCACTCCGCCCGTCGGATTGACGCTCCCATCCTCATCTCGCGGCCCGGCGCACGCCTCGATCGCGCGCAGCAGGTGCTCGGGCGCGCGCGCGTCGTCCCCGTCGCACAGCCCGGGCGTGTCCACGACCCACCAACGCTCGGAGGCGGAAGACACGACCGCGCCGCCGAGGCCGGGGGGGAGGCACGGCGCGCACGCGCACGCGGTGGTCACCCCGGACGCGCTCCGGCGCGAGCGGAAGGGAGGCCCGGATGGCTCGGAGCCATCCGAGCACAGGGCGTTTCCCACCGACGACTTTCCAGCCCCCACGGCGCCCACGAGCACCGCGCATCGATGCCTCGTGTCGTCCCCGGGCGACGACGCCATACACCCCGCGGCGCGGCCTGGACTTCTGACGCGGACGTGCCGACCGAGAGTTCACACTTCGTGTTCTTCTGGAAAATGTTTTCCGCCGCCCGCTTCGAGGGTTAGGAATGTGGGTCGACGTGCCACTCTTGCGCGCGCCACGGTCGGTTCCCCGCGGGGATACTTCTCCCGGCGCTCGCTGCGTGCACTCAGCGGTCTAGAGAGGCGTTCGAATTCACGATGAGCCGCCTGGCGAGCGCGGGCGCGGTGGACAGGGTCCTGGACGCCACCGATGGCGGACCGCGCGTCGGCGGGGATATGCGGAGCAAAAACGTTCAAGGTTTGTCCCGCGCGGCGCGCGTCCGGGGCGGCAAGCTGCGGTTCGTGTACCACCGCAAGCTGCGCGTGGCCCTGCCCGCGTTCATCGCCGGGTTCGTGACGTGCGCGTGGATGGGGCTCGTCAAGAAACCCCCCGTGGTGAAGAAGGTGGTGCGGAAGAAAAAACCGCCGCCCCGTTCGGGTCCGATCATCGAGGAGCTGCCGGATGACACACCGGTGCCTTCCATGTCCGCGGTGAACCCCGGGGAGGAGACCAAGCTGGTTCTGGTGGTGAACGACTCTCTGAACATGGGCGCCGGGAAGATCGCGGCGCAGTGTTGCCACGCCACGCTGGCGGTGTACCAGAGCCTCGAGGGGAGGCACAGGAACGTGCTGCGGCAGTGGGAAGCGGAGGGGCAAAAGAAAATCGCGCTCAAAGCCAAGGAGAAGGACATGAACGGCTTGCTCGCCGCGGCGGAGGCGCAGCGCTTGCCTTGCTACTTGGTCGCGGACGCCGGGCGGACGCAGGTCAAAGAGGGGTCGCACACCGTGCTGGCGATCGGGCCCGCGCCGGAATCCGTCATCGACGCCATCACGGGGAATCTCAGGCTGTTGTGACGAGAGACGAAAGCGGGAGGTAAGCGCCTCCGCGAGAGACGACGATGAATCGAAACGAGTGCGATTACCTATTATTTTTCGGTCGTCTCGTCTCGTGCGTCGAGAGACGCTCTCTCTCTACCCTAAAAAAATTGCCAATGCATTCGATTTTCTGTCTGTCTCGGCTTCACACGAACACGTCGTCTCTGTCCGCCTCCAACGCGTCCCCGTCGCCGCCGTCCGCGGCGTTTCCGTCGGCGCCCGAAAACTCCAAAAAGTGCGTCGGGCGGTGGCTCTCGTGGTAAAACTCCTTCGGGTTCGCCAGCCGGAGCGCGTACTGCATTCCCGGCGAGTGCTTGACGCCCTGGAAGTTGTAGTTCCACGAGCCCCCGTCCGGGACCATGTAGTACCCCAAGAAGCGGTCGCTCAAAAGCATCTGCACCTTCTCGTAGTGCCCAGGCGAGAACCCGCGCGGGTTAGCGCCCGAGTTGTCCTTGTTCGCGCGGCCCCACTCGTACCCGCCGGGCGTGAGCTTGTACGCCGTCAACGAACACGACCCCGGCGTGAACGAGCACGTCAGCACGACGCAGGTTTCGCCGTTCCAAGATTTGTGCTGCTCCAAAATGCGCGCGTGCGTGACGACATCCTGAGGAGGCAGATGAGGCGTCTCGTTCGGCTGCGTGTGCAGCCACCCGAGCGGCTCTAAGTCCTCGAGGTACTCGTGCTCGGGGAGCGCGGTGGGCATGTTCACGGACGAGTGGTTGCCCCACTGCGGCGGCATCACGATACACCGGATCTCCTTCACCATCGGGTTATCAGGGGGAGACACGCCGTACATGTACCCCGCGATCTGCGTCCGCAAATCAGCGATGGTGATGAACTTTTTCAACACGTTCTTGGGAAGCACGTAGGTGTACCCGGAGTCGGAGATGTCGTCCGAGTTTACGTACACGTGGTTCACGCGAAGGTGTAAGTTGGACGCGGAGATGGCTCTTACGCGCCAATCTGTTTTGCTCCCAAACGTCGCCGTCTCGTACGGCGACGTGGTGGTCACGATGAGCTCGTCCCCGTGCACGTTCGTGGTCTTCGTGGTCACGGCGGTCATCTGCGCCGCGTCCACAGCCTGCTTCTCGATAGCCGCAATCTCTTGCCTCTGCGCGCTCGGCGGCGTGATCTCGGCGCCCAAGATGATGTCGCGAATCTCGCTCTGCGTCAGAGCGCCGACGTTGACGTTGTTCTTCTTGGCGTAATCGCCTAAAATCAAATCCTTCAGCGCGATCTCCACCTTGATCCACTGCTCGTCGGACAAATCAGGCCACACGTGGTGCGGCTGCGTGACGATCGTCTTATCGGGCTTTAAAAGCATCTTCGCTTTGTCGTTGTTCACGTGCAGCGCGCGCAAGATGAGGATGAGCCGCGAAAACGCCGTGTACGACGAAATCGTTTTCAGCCAGTCGTCGTAGATGTTGAAGAGCGCCATCTGCGGCTCGGTGGCTTTCAGGATCAAGTCGCCAAACTTCTCGATCTTCATGCACGCCTGGAACGGCATCTGCAGCTCCGAGCCCTTGATGACGATGTTCGGGAAATCAAGCAGGTGCACCTCCAGCGGGTCGAGCATGCCCTTGCGCGTCACGATGATCTGCTTCGGCTGCTCCTCAACCGGGAGCGAGCGCACTAACGCCGCAACCTCCTCGGCGGTTTTCCACTTAGCGAGCTGCCCCAAACGCTTCTGCCCCGCCCACACCGAGGTGTGGATCACCTTCAGGAACAGCTGCCCGGTGCGCGGGTTGAAGATGAAAATCGCGCCGTTGATCGGCTTCGTCGTCAAGTTGCCCTCGAACGTCTTGTGGATCGTCACGCGGTACACGTTGGTGTCGTCCACGAACCAAATCGTTTGGTTCGAAAACAGCTCGCCGTAGTTTTGCGAGTTCAAGTACGGTTCCGTCGGCTCGCTGCTGTACAGCTGTAAACCCTTGCGCACGCGCTCGCGCAGTACGTACAGCGCGGGATTCGCCTTCATGATCTTCGCCATCGCCTGCTGCACGAGCGGCTTCGCGCCCGGGAACCAGTTGCCGTACGCCGCGTGCAGGTTGTACGCCAGGTCGATCCCCACCATCGCGCCCGTGGGCGACGGGTAGATGGACATGTTGTCGGTGGTGTAGTCCAGAAACTTAGCGCGCGTGTACCGCTCGATGTCGTGGCTGTCAAAGTCGCCCCAGCGCAGCTGCACGTCCAGCCAGAACTTGTTCGAGGCCTTCTGGTCGAACGCGTCCTTGGCGTCGCCCGTCAGCGAGGGCTTGGACATGGGCCACTTGTACGACGCGAAAAGCAGGATGTCCGCGCACGACGAGTTCATCTTGTACGACTTGCGCGGGTGGATGGTTTCCTTCTGCACCGTCTCAATCTCCAGCGCGTCCAGCTCCTGGTCAAACACCTGGCACAGGTCCATGACGACGGACTCGTGGATCTTCTGCCAGAGGTGCGCGCGGAAGATCTGGATGAGCGAGATCTTCAGCGTGGGGATCTTACCGTGCATGAAGATGCCGGTCAAATCGAGCTGAACTTGGAACCCCACGTACACGTTCGCGCGGTTGATCGTCGGCGACCACCACAGCGTGAACCGACGGTTGGGGATCTGGTTCAAGCCGCTCCTCTGCGCGTTGGTCAGCTTCTTGTACTTCATGCTCTCCTCGAACCCGCTGGCCTTCTCCCAGAACAGACCCTCCCAGGTGGGGAAGTACGTGCCCTTGAACAAAGTGTGCTCGAGAATGCCCTCCACGCCCCCTAGAGCTTGGATCACGTCCGTGCGGTAATTGTTCAAATTCCACAACTTACCGTCGTGCCGAGCGTGCGTCCACCAAAACGGGTTCAAACGCAACAAGCAGTGCTCCTTGAAGTGCGTCCTAACGCGCCACCCTTTGTCGTACGCGAGCGTGTGCCGATCTTTCTGGAACAAAGTGTTGATTCTAGGAATGCCCCTGTCCCAGGAGTCCTCCAAATCCTCAAGCGTCAAACGGCGGTTCTGCGCCTGCGCTTCTTGGCGCTTCAAAGCGTACTCCGCCCAAACCCTCTGCGAGTCGGTGAACTCCGCTTCCCAGGGCTGAATGTAGCGGAACAGGTTGGGGATGAGCTGGTCGGTGTCGCTGGACATGCCGCTGCGGAAGTGCGTCACGCCCGTGTCCGTCTGCGTGCTGTACTTCAAATCGCTCTGAGGGATCAAAATGTGGCCCATGGAGAGCATCCCTAAGCCGCCGATTTCCTTGGGCGTGTAAAACACGACGGGCGGGAACCGCGACGGCATTTTGCTGTTGAGCCCGATTTTCACGCGCGTTTGAATCTTGTTCTCGCACTTCACGAGCAGATCCAGCAGTTCCTGCGTGTGCACGACCGCTTCGCGGTAGTACGTCATGAGCCCAATAAGCGCGGTGTTCCACTTGTTCACGATCTTGGTGAACGTCGTCGCCCCAGAGCTCATCAGCACCTGCCGCACGCGGTTCTCGAATTGCTTCAACGCTTCGTCGTCCACCCGCAGAAACGCCTGCGCGGTGCGCTCCTTGGTGTGCTCGTTCTGGAGGTTCCACACGCCGTCGCGCTGCGCGAAGTGCTCGGTGGCCATGCGCGCTTTGGGCATGATCCGCACCTCGAACCCGCACATGTTGAACAGCAAGTTGGGGTTATCCCGGGAGTACACCGACACGAACCCGTTATCCCACTCCAACGACGTGAGCGAGCGCGGTAAGCGGTTCTTGATGTCCCAAAAAACCGCGCGTCCCAAGTTGACGTCGTGCTTCATCAGGCGCATGCGCGCGTCGCGAGGCCAGCACTTTTTGTTGTTGTACCCGACCAGGTTTTCGTTGTTCGGGTCGGGGTGCTCGGTGAGGTACCGCTGGATCAAATCCTTCGCCTCCTCCGCGGTGAATTTGAACAAAATGTGCAGCTTGTCCACGTACCGGCTGTACAGCCGGATCGGGTGCCGCGTCTCCGTGCGCGCGTCGCGGTGGTTGATGAACTCGTTGGGCATCTGCGGCGGACCCGCGATTTCGCTCGCGCGCGTCAAACCCAGCACTAACAGGTCTAACACCAGGCCGTAGTACTGCGTCACGAACGACGCGAACTGTAAACCGCGAATGAGGCCGTACGAGTTGGTGTGGCTCATGTCCTTGTACGAAATAACGACGTTGTTCTTGGCGGTGACGTAATCGGCGATGTTGTGGTCCACGATGAGCCGCATCAAGCGGTTGAGCATGGTGAGGTCCATCTTCTCAAACACGCGCTCAAACTTGGTCTGTAACATCACCACGCACGACCCGTCCGCGGTGTCCCACACGTCCGTCAGGTTGTTTATGCCCTGGCACCACTTATACACCAAGAGAGGCGGCGGCTCGGTGTCCGCGGGCTTGATCCAGTTCGGGAACAAGTGCCGCTTGTCGCTCTCGTACCAGATGTACTGATCGAGGTACGCGTCGGTGATTTTCTCCAGCGGCTCGATCTCGTACACCGGGATGAGGT
>ENA-OUOG01003898-OUOG01003898.1-marine-metagenome-genome-assembly--contig:-NODE-3898-length-13368-cov-6.327590_pt1 | contig 13368 bp, 6 predicted proteins | sample MGYA00248635_ERZ508505 | MGnify/ENA primary metagenome ERZ508505 (study PRJEB26176, sample SAMN06267871) | marine metagenome | isolation source: Saanich Inlet, British Columbia, Canada | place: Pacific...
CTTGTTTTCGTCGTCGCCGCAGTCGCCACGCCGGTGTGTCGGCGCGAGTCGCTCCTCGTCAATATACTTTAGAGCGATGGCTACACGCGTGGTTTCCTTGTGTGACATCGATTGTCTTGCATCGTCGCGCCCACTTCAGCGTTTCGAGTTGGCGGCAGTCGGCGAAAGGAAGCGCGGAGGCGCTCGCTTCGAGGCGAAGGCGACGCGCGCGCCCGAATATCTTCGATAACAGCGAGGCCTAGTGACTGGCGCGCGCGCGCGCGATCGCGGTCCCGCGCGGCGTCGCCCGCGGCGCGCGCGGAAAGAATGAGGCGAACGCGTCGCCGGAAAGAATGAAAAAAACGCATCTTCGCGCTCGAGGGTTCGAACCCGTATCAGTTCTCGGCGTCTCAGACAGACTCGAAGAACTCCACTCCGTCAGCCGTAGACGTCATCCGCCGCGGCGCGTCTCTGCTTGTCCCCGCGCCGGTCGCGCCCGTCGCCTCTGCCTCCCCTGCCTCCTCTGCCTCCTCTGCCTCTGCCGCCGCCGCGCCCGCCGCCGCCGAACTCGCTCGGCGGGAGTTTGTGCGGCGCGGGGTAATCGACGCCGACGACGCACTTCGCGTTGGCCGCGACGTCCGCGGGCATCTGCCTCGGGTCCGCGCAGAACCTCCCGGGCACGTCCTTTAGTTCCGGGATCCAGTGCTTGACGTACTCGCCGTCGGGGTCGTAGTCCTTGGTCTGCTTGGCGATGTTGAACCGGTTCACGCGTCCGCCCGTCAAACCCGCCGCCGCGACCCAGTTGCCCCAGTTGGCGGCGCAGTCGTAATCGATCAACGTCGACTCGAAGTACTCGGCGCCCAGGCGCCAGTCCACCCGCGCGTCCAGCGCGAGCCACGACGCGACGTTCTGCCGTCCACGGTTGGACATGAACCCCGTCTCTTTGAGCTCGCGCATGTTCGCGTCCACCAGCGGGAAACCGGTCGCGCCGTTCTTCCAAGCCTCGAGCGCGGCGTCGTCTCGCCGCCACTTTTGTTTCGAATTCGCGATGCCCCCGGCTCGGAAGATGGCGTCGCCGTGCTTGACGGCGAAGAACTTGTAAAAGTCGCGCCAGATGAGCTCGAAGATGAGCCAGTACGTGCTCTTGTTCTCCACGCGCTCGCGCTCGAAACGACGCACCTCGCTCACCACGTGCCGAGGGGACACGCAGCCGTGCGCCAGCCAGGGCGCGAGCTTCGACGAGTAGTCGCCGCCGAGCATGCCGTTGCGCGTCTCAAAGTACGTCGCGATCTTCTCGCTCTCCCACACGTAGTACTGCACGCGTTTAAGCGCGGCGCGCTCGCCGCCCTCGAACGGAAGCACGGACTTGGCGTGCACGGGTTGCTTCGCGACAGACAAGTCCGCGGGGTCGGCGAAAGGAAGCGCGTCCAGAGGAGGCATGGGATCGCCGAGACCGGCGACGCCGCGAGCTAAAGGCAGCGCGCCCTTCGCGGGGGGAGGCACCGGGTCGCGAACCGACGCTTTGCTCTCCACTTTGTTCCGGAACGGCGTGAATCCGTCGGGAAGGTCCGAGAGCGCGCGCTGGTCGTACGGGAGGTCGTCCCGGTGATACAGAGTGCTTCCCCAGATCTTGGTCAGGCCGGAAGTCTTCGCGCCCGCGCCGGAAGACGCGGCGCGCACAGCCGCGGCGACGGCGCGGTCCACCGCGTGCTCCTCGCTCGAGGTCTCCTCCTGTTGTTTCGGGCGTCGAATCGAAAAAAAAGAGGAGGGGCGAGGGTGAGTACGGCGCGCCTTCGTGCGCATGGCGCGCCACGGCTTCGCGCACGTCGACGCGGACGCGTTCCGCGTCGTCTTTCGCTTTCGCGTGCCTCAGATAGCACAAACTATACAGTTTGCCTTCATCGCGGCGGCGGATTCCGCCGCCGCTCCGGAGATTCAGATGGATTTCCTCATCGGCGACGACGCGAAGACGAGACGAGAGGCGCGACGGAGACGACGACTTCGCCGACTCCGCACGACTACAAGAACCGAAGAAACCGCGAATGACCGAATGAACAGAACGACGTTTGTCTTCGGGCGATGACTCGCCTGCGTTAAGACGACGGTGGTTTTCCCGTCCCCGAGCACGAGCGGCGCGATGACCTCCTCCGGCTTCCCGACGACCACCAGCAGATCGGAGCCGATCAGACGCAGGTTCTTCTGCAGGTCCGCCACGCACTGAAACTGGAAACGCGCGCGGTGCCCTCCCGTCTTGGGCGAGCCCCAGGCGCTGCGCTCGAAGAAGCGCGGGTCGAAGCAGTACACGGGCAGGACCTCGACGTTCGGGTCCGCCGCCGCGAGCGCCTCGGCGCGCTTGATGACGTAGTTATCCGCCAAACGCAGGTCGTTCCGGAACCACACCACCACGCGCGTCGTCGCGGACGTCATCGTCGCGCTCGCGTCCGAAGATCCCGCCTCCGGCGCTCCCGAATCCGCCGACGCGCCGGCGGCGAACGCCCCGAACGCGGCGCGGGACGCGGCGAGGGCGACGCCCGCGCGCCTCGTGCGTGTCTCGGCGCGCGCGAACGCCCCGGCTCGGGACGAGACGTGCGCGCTCGCGGACCGGTCGCGGCGGGGCGACAGTGACGTCACGCAGGCCACGTGCGAAGTCGCGCCGGCGGGAAGGCGACCGGATGCGGAGACGGCGACGACGCGGTGCAGAAGCGCGAACCGCCCGGTGGCGGCGGCGGAGACGACGGGAGCCAGCGTGGCGATCCGCGAAGAGACGCGGAGAGAAACGCGCGCTCGGGTGTGCGCGGAGGAGTGACGCCGGCGGTCCGAGCAGGTCTTTGCAGGCGCGTCCCGAAAAAGCAAAAGCGCGCGTGACGTGGACAAACTGTTCATCCGGAGGACGGACGATCCCGAGTGCGCCCGCGAGATCATGAGACGATCGACGTGCGAAAACGCGCCGTCCCGGTAATGATGATACGCGCCGAGTGTCCGACACGAAAGCTACCACGAGAGACGCGCGTTTCGCGTCTCACCGCCGCTCATCATCTCCGCTACATACGATAACGCCTCGCTCATCGATCACGCGAGCGCCTGGAGAAGCCCGTCGTCCGCGAAGTCGGCGACGCACAGCGACGCGCCCGCGTTGAACAAAGAGTCGGGGGATTGGCTCGTGGTGACCCCCACGGCGGGTAAACCGGCGGCGACGGCGGCGGCCATCCCGGTGGGCGAGTCCTCGAACGCCACGCATCGGCTCGGGTCTTTGGCGCCTAACAGCCGCATACCTTCCAGGTACGGGTCCGGGAACGGCTTCGCGCGCGCGCACTCTGTGCCGATCACGACGTGCTCGAACGCCGGCGGGTCTAATAAACCCAGCGCGCGAAGCATGAGCTCGGCGTTTGGCCGCGGCGCGTTGGTCACAGCCGCGACGCGCACTTTGTTTTCCTTCGCCCATAATAACAGCTCGGTCAGGCCCGGCAGTCTGCTCAGCTTCGTCTCCGCGAGCGCGCGGAACTTTGCCTCCTTCTCTTCCCACATCTTCTCGTGCGTCTCTGTGTCCAGCTCGGGGAACAGAGCCGGGAAGATGGCCTCGTTGGTCTTGCCCGCGATGTGCTCGTGGAAAAACGCGTCGTCGATGCGGACGCCGCCGTTCTTGCCGTGCGCCATGAGAAGGTCCGCGAACACCTCGTGGTGAATCGGGTCCGTGTCGCACAGCGTACCGTCCATGTCGAACAAAAACGCGTGGATGCCGCCCGGCTCGGAAACGCGCGGCAGGGGGGGGGGTGTCGAGGCCATGCTCGCGATTTCGTCTCGCGTGCGCTCGTCCGCGGAGACGCGATCGTCGACGCCTCTCGGAGCGGTCGCGCGAGGGACGGAGGTGGGTCGGCCGGTCGGCCGTCCGGTGACGCCGAACGCAAGCGACGGAGCACACGCCGCGATCGCGCGCATGCGATTTCGCCCGCCGCGCGGGTCGCAGTGTCAGGGGCCGCGTCTGTTCCGATGGGAAGGCACCCGTGCGCGCTGATGACGGAAAGCCCGAGAAGAAAAATTAGTTTCGTGCCGTTCGGTGCCGGAAGGTGCCGTTCGCGCGCTCTCGCATTTCGAGACGCGCGCGCTGGGTGCCCCCGCACCGCGCGCCTTTCGTGAGGATGGCGCCGCGGAACTTGCGTAAGAAGAAGGCGGACTCGGACTCGGACGAGGAGGACCCGCAGACCCTGCAGGAGCGCATCGACGACGCGCGCACGCTCATAAAAAGTCGCGCCAGAGCCAAGGTACGACGCAACCCTAAGCCGTCTCTCGAGCGTCGGCCACTCCCGACGCCTGGACGCTTCCGAGCCGATCGAGCGCTCGACCCCGACACTGACACGCGCGACACCTCTCGCACTCGCCCCGCGCATCTTCCAGGGCGTCGGCGCGGAGGCTCTGGCTCTGGGCGACGCGCCCGACGCGGCACGGGAGAAGGATGCCGCACATGCTCACGAAGAAGCGCCCAAAGCCGGGTTGCGCGCGATGAACGCCATGGCGGGCGCGTTCGCCGGCGAGTCCTTGACCCGCGACCCCGACGCGGAGGACCCGCACATGCTCCAGTACGTCGAGGCCGAGCTCGCGAAGCGGAGGCAGGCGAGCGGCGGGGAGCCCTCCGGTGTGGCCGAAACCGCTGAGGATAAACCGAAACCGCCGCCCGGCGCCTCGCTGTGGGAAACGCCGGCGTCGCTCGCGGCGGCGCCGCGCGACGACGAGGAATCCGCGGACCGGTACCTGACCGGAATCGTGGAGGTGCAGCTGCCCGCGGAGGTGAAGTTTCGGAACATCGAGGAGACCGAGCGCGCCAAGGCGGAGCTGCTCAAGAAGCAGCGCAGGAGGGAGTTCAGGGGGACGGGGGCAGGCGGAGCGCGAGCGGACGCCGGGGGCAACTTTTCCTCAAACTTTGCGCTGCACAAGAAACAGCTCGCCGCGGCGCAGAAGCACGGCGCGCGCGGATCGCAACCGCCCCCGCCGCGCGCGCACGGCGAGGCGCGACCGCAGAAACGCGACCGCGCGGAGAACGTGGCGTCGGACGACTACGTGTTCAAGCGGTGGATGAACAACGAGAAGAAGAGGAAACACTAGTACTAGTACCGCGTGCGGAGCGAGCGAACGCGCGATTCGCCCGACGTACGTATGTAGAAGAAGATTTTTGAACCGTCGTCGGACAGTCGTGCGAGGCTTTTTCCGAGACGACGCTTCCAGAAACGACGTTTGTTGACGACGTTAACGACTACAAATCACCACGCGGGCGGATCCACCGCGCGCTCCAGGTCGATCATGAGGATTTTCCTTCCCTCCAGGAACCGCGCGTTGAAGTACGCCTTGACGCCCTTCGCGCTGCCCAGGCCGGATATGCCAAACTCTTCCACCGCCTTCTCCAGCCGCGCGTGTTCGTCCGCAAACGCAGACGCCGCCAAAACAAAGTTCGTCTCGCGCGTCGCGTCGTAAATCATAGCGCCTCGCATGAAGTGCGCCGGTTCGGCGTGCGCGCGAGGGGTGATCTGCACCTTGACCACGAACTGCGAACTCCCACCGCTGTGTTTGTCTCGCGAGTGGGAGTCCGTCTGTGCCTTGGTCCCGGGGGCGTATACCTCGCCCGTCGCGTAGCTCATGCTCTGCTGGGACATGCCCGGCGGCGTCGCCGCAAGCGCCGCCGCCGCGTCGATCTTGACCAACTTCGCGGCGCGCGCGCGGCAAAAGGGCTTGTGCGCGTCCCAGTTGGCGTCGCCGCACGCCTTGCCGCAGTAGGAGACGCACCAGCACCTCTTGCAGTACTTGAGCTTCACGTCCTTGCCCGGCGCGGCGCCGCAACCGGCGCACGTCATCGCCGCGCGCGTGCCTTTCTGAAGCGCTTGCGCGTTGAAAGGTCGCACGCACACAGTCTCGGCGGGGGCGCCGCCGTCGGGACCCAGAGACACCTCGTACCGACCGCGCGACGCGACGAATTTGACGCACGTTCCGACGCGCCCGTTGAGGTCGGCGCGCGCTTTCAAGCCGCGCAGCTTGACCTGCGCGCCGACCAGCTTCTCCGCGAGCTCGAGCCGCTTCGGGGGGACCAGCACCGTTCGCGTCTTCGTCTTGCCTTTCGGGTCTCCTTTCGGGTCTCCTTTCGGGTCTTTCGCGTCATTCGCCGGTATGTTCGCCAGGCTGGCGTCGTCCTCCTTTGTCTCCTCTGTCTCCTCCAAAATCTCCACCTCGAACTTGCCCTTCGCCGGGTCCAGCCGCCGCGCCGTTCCCACCTTCCCGTTGAGGTCCTCGCCGGCGGCGCCGGCGACGCCGGAGACGACCACCTTCTTCCCCACGCACCCGCCCTCCTTCCACACCGGCAGCGAGAACAGCTCGCGCACGTCCTGGCTCACCAGCATGGCGCACACGCCGTGGCACATGCTCAGCGCGCTGACGCCCGCGCCTGCGTCCAGAGACGGATCCGCGCCGAGCTCGAGCAGAACGGAAAGGCACCCGACGTTCCCGCTCGGCGCGGCGGCGCCGATCGGCGTCTCCCCGAACCTGTTTGCCAGGTTGGGGTCCGCGCCGTTTGGCCCGAGCACCTCCAGCGCCATCAAAAGACACGCGTTCGGGGTATCGACGCCGTTCGTACACTTCGCGAGCGCGGTGTGGCCGGCGACGTCTCTAGAGTCGACGCGCGCGCCGGCGGCGACGAGGACAGACGCGGTTTCCACGAACGAAGCACTCGGCGCGTGCCTGGCAAGGCACCGCGCGCCGGCGACGACGGCGTGCAGCGGAGGGTACCTCAGGTTGGACTCTCTCTTTTCCAGCAAACGCGTGAGTGGACTTACCCCCTCGGGGGTTTCTGAAGTCAAGATCTCCGCGTGCGTCGAGTTCATGTCGGCCTTCCGCGCGTCGTCCACGGCGCGCCGCACCGCGTCTTTGTCGCCGTTGAAGCACGCGACCCAGAAGGGCGACATGGCGCACGGGGAGGCGTCGAGTTTCTCGAACAGGTCGCCCGAGCTCGACCACAGCTGGCGGAGCGGATGGCTGTTCATGACGTTCAGAAGGGGCTTCTGGTCGCCGTCCCCGAACGCGTCGGACGCGTTCAGCGCCGTGTCGCACGTGCTCGCCAACGCGTCGTGGAGCACCGCGTCGTCTCGGGCGCGCATCCGCTCGAACGCGTCGAGCGCCTGCGTGAACGCCGGAGCAGGGTCCCTCGGCGCGCCTCGGCGACCGGGGACGGCGGGCATCGTGGGGGTGAGCCGAACGCGTTCGGGTCGGGGTGTGGGTCGCGATCCCGAGCGTCGGCACCAATTGGTGGACGATCCCCGAAGCCACGGGGACGGCGTCGACGCCTGCCGCCGCGCGGATCAGGTGTGCGAAAACGAAGCGTCGTCGTGTTTACGTTTTCCACCACCGCCGGCCGAAAGTCACGAGGTGACCCGAGCGACGAATTCGCGAGAGGTGCCGATTCGCGCACGCGCCCTCTCGCACACCGGGGCGCGCGGGCGGGCGGTAGCGGCGGTGATGGCGCATTCCCCCGCGAGCAAGAACGGCCCGCCGGGTGGCGTGGTCCGCGTCCGGGTGGAGGAGTACGAGAAGCTCATGGGGAGCATGCTCGAGGAGGCGGAGCGACGCATCGCCGAGGCGCGCGAGGCGCGCGATCGCGCGGTCGCGGAAGCGGAGACCCTCCGCTCGGCGCTGGAGGCTTCCGAGCGGCAAAAGAACGCTTCCAAGCGGGAATTCGACACCTGGCGCGCCGCGCTGGTGGACGCCGCCGCGGACGAGCTCGAGGTGGAGACCAGGCGGTGGCGCGCCGTCGTCGCGGAGAAGGACGCGGCCATCGCCGCGAAGGATGCCGTCGTCAAAGAGTGGGCTCGACGCGCCGGCGGAGGGACGGCGACCGAGTCGACGGACCGTCGCGAGCTGAACGACCGCGAGACGGTGACCCGTTCGCCGTCGCGCGGTGGCGTGTCCTCGGGAGATGGGAACGGCACAGGTGGTCCCGAGAGCCACGAGACGGAAGCGCGTGCGGCGACTTCTTCCGCGGAAGAAGCGGCGCCGTCGCCGCCGCCGGGGACGCACAAAAAAAAACACCACCGTTCGCGGTCGGCGGCGCCAGTCGCCGAGTCGCCCGCGGCGCTCGGGGACGTCGCCAGGAAAGCCGAGGCCGCCGCGAAGATGCGCGCGGCGGCGGTGGCAGGGGAGGCGGCGTCTGCGGGACGGGCAGAGGGGGGGGGTTCGGGGCCCTCTGGGACGACGAACCCCCCGCAAAAAGGGAAGGACGAGCGGACCTCCGAGTTTGGGTTTTGGCCGTTTTGGTAGCGGGTGACGCGAAAGACGCGTAGGCTCCGTCGCGCGCGCGTATCGATAGACGGTCGTCTTCGTTTCGATTCGCACGGTAATGTGTCGTGTCACCATCGAGCGCTTCCGTGAAACACAGGCGTTCGCCGCCGCCGCGATCGTCGGAGCGTCGGCGCGCGCCGTCGACGGCTACGCGGAAAACGAAAGGGTGTCTTTTTAGGCGCGCGGCGTCGATCGGAACTCGGCCGCGAACGGAACGTCCGGAAACGCGAGCGCGCATCGCTTCTTCTTCCGCTGCTTCCGCGCGGCGAGAGGAAGACGCGACTTTCGAAGACGGTTCATCTCGCACAGACACGAACGCGCGCGCGTGCTCGCGCCTCGTCGCGCTCCGGAGACCTCGAGCGGTACGCGTGACCTCCGGGCGCGGGTTCGCCGCGGCGCGCGTTTCCGTCGCGCTCGCGACACTTCTTTTCATTTTCGTCTGACACGAAATTTTGCCAAAAACGAGACGAGGCATCGACACCCTCTCAAGAGTCTGAGTTGATTGATTGATTATTAGACCGTCGCATGCGATGCGCATTCCCTTAAATGATATCGTTCGCTTATCGGAAAAATGTAGACGCATTGTAGAACAGAGATTACTCAAACGGGATTGGTCCACGGAAAACTCGTGATCGGTCCGTATGCATCTTAGTCACCGAAAAATGTGGATATTTTTAGACGACACGTGTTGAAAACGAAAGAATTAGGTCAGCCTCAATCACTCCGTCGCGCGCGCTTGACGTCTTCTCCGACGTCTGGCACCGACGCGACCCCTCCGAGCGCGTCAGCCGTCGCTTTCGCGACTGTGACGCACGAGCTCCCCCGCGGGGCCCTCGACATCCTCACCGCCCCGCCCCGACAGGCTTGGGCTTTGAAAAAAAACCGGGGAAACAACGCGATCCGAGGCAACAAGGGTCTCGTGACCACCATGCGCGTTTCCACGGCCGCGCGCGTCCCCGCGGGGGCGGCGCGCGTTCCCGCGCTCCTCCTCGCGCTCGCGCTTATGCTCTCCCGCGCGAGCGCGCAAAACTGCCGCGCGACCTACCGCCCCGTCTCCGTGGACATGACGGAGGAGGAGTGGACGGAAGACGGGCTCACCAAGCACTACGTGCGAGCGTCGGTGGACTACGTCGAGCTCTCCACGCTCGACGCCTCCGCGGTGTACGTCAACCCCTACGGCTGCGCGCTCGGGGCCGACGGCGAAGTCACGCACCGCCGCCCCAAGCGCACGCTCAAGCTCGGCTGCGCGGACATGAACGACTGCCCCAGCGACCAGGAGGCGTTTTGGCGCGACCCGCTCAGATACGCGTGCGGCGAAACGACCGACTACGACTACGGCGACGCCGCTTCCGATTGCAAAGTCGAGGACCCCTTCACGTGGGGGGGGCAGGCCAACGTGTGCTGCCCGCTGGACAAGCCCAACTACTACGTCTTCGCCAGGAACGCGGGCAACGGCCAAGGCTCGTGGGGCCGGCGGCGGCTCATGGCGGCGAGCGGCGAGGCTGAATCGCGGCCCGGCGCGCCGAAGCGCGCGCCGGGCGAGCGGAAACCGCCCCCGACGCCAATCACCACGCGCGGACAAAAGATGCACGCGGCGCACGCCGCGCGCCGCGTGAACGCCACCGGCGAGGACGGGGTTCAGTCCAGCGCGCCCGCCGCGCGCCGCAGCCACCGATCGGGCAAGCACGCGCCCAAGCGCGCTCGCGCCCAGACGATTTCCGACATCATCTCGGGGGGCGAGCGCCCCAAGGCGAAGCACCACGCCAAGCACCACGCCAAGAAGCACCACCGCGCGGAGAAGCACCACGCGAAGCGCTCCAACGCGACGAGCGTCGGCCACGAAGCGAAGGCGCGCCGAGCGCACGCCTCGCGTCCGAAGTACGCCAACGGGAAACCCCTCCCCGAGGTGCGCCCCGCGAGGAACGCGCCCCGCGCCGACAACGCCACCGCGCACCGCGTGAAGAAGGTTCATAAACACGCGAAGAAGGTTCACGCGCGAGCCAAGCCGGCGTCCGGCGACGACGGCGAACACCGCAAGCTCGCGGAGTCCGACGGCGTCGCGGGCCACAGAAAGAGAATCAAGGTGCATCGCGACAAGCCTCTTCCCGTGAAGAAGAAGGACGAGACGTCCTCGAAGGCGCGAGCGATGATCACCGGCGAAAAAACCCGAACGAAGAAGCCCGAACCCGCCGGCGCGCGCCGCAAGCTCTCCGACTACGACTACGACTACGACTACGACTACGACTACGACTACGACTACGACTACGGCTCCGTCGACGGCTGGACGTGCTCTCCGTCGTACTACGACGCGAACGACGGGTGCGACTGCGGCTGCGGCATCTGGGACCCTGACTGCGACGACGCCGACGCCCAGGCGTACGGTTGCGGCGGCGGCACGTGCGAGAAGAACGACGTCGGCGAGGGCGAGTGCTCCGGAGGGGACTATTCCGACTACTGGTCCGGCGACTATTACGGCTATTACGACTACGACCAGGGCCCCGACTACTACGAGGGCGGCGACTACTACGCGGGCGGCGACTACTACGACTTCACCGGCGGGTGGCAAGAAGAGACGCTCGTCGGCGTGTGCTCCGCCGCCGAACTTCCCGCGCTGAATCAGAACTCGTGGGGTCCGGTGGACTGGGCCGGCGAGACGTTCGACGTCTCGGACAAGGTTGACTTCGAGGCTTTCGGCGAGCTCGGCCCGATGACGATGAAGGACCTGTACCGCGTTTACGACCAGGACGCGAGCGACATGCTGCAGGGTCTGGTGTTCGGCTACGCCGAAGGCTGCATGGCGGACAGCGCGACGTTCACCATGCCTCCGTACGAGAAGGACGTGGTGTCCAACTTTTTCGCGCACGTGTACAACAGCCCCGTGCCCGGCAACGACGAGATCAAGTCCATCCGCAAGGTGTCTCCCTTCTCCAACGCCATCTCGCGCAAGAACGCCAGCGGCGTGTGCACGATGGTGGTCACGCTGAAAGAAAACGACGTCGAGGGCGAGCTCGTCAGCATCGACGGCGTCGACTTTTCGTGCCTGCAGTCGGCGTACGAGAACGTTCCAGACGCGTACGTCGCGCTCGACGCGTACACCGCGCTGGCGAAAGCCACCGGTTCGGTGCCCGCCGTCGGCGACGACGTCGTGGTGGAGATCCGGAACATGACCACCGGTTTGACGACCACACACGAGGTGACGCCCACGTACACCATCTACGCCTCGCTCAAGTCGAAGCTGGACACCAGGAACGACGAGGCGATGTGGGGCTGGGGCGCGCAGGCGGAGTGCGGGAGGATGACGTACCTTCGCTGGGAAGGAAGAGTCGCGCCCGGCGACTTGGAGTGCGCTCGCGACGCCTCCGTCTCCACCTCCGGCCGCGTCGTGGACGCGCGCGAGACGGCGCGCCAGTCCATGCTGACGAGCAAGATTGGCTTCGCGAGCTTCGGCGAGGCGACGCGCATCAAGACGGGCGTGGAATCGGAGATGATGAACAACCCCAACCCGCCCAACTTTGACGTCGAGAAGGGCGACGTGTGCAAGTTTGCCGTGTGGGGCCTCGTGGACGAGTACGGCGACGCGGTGTGCGCGGAGCCCATGACGGTGCAACGCGTGAGGGGCTGGTGCTCCTTCACGCAGTTCGGCGAGATCGCGGACGACATCGTGTCGGTCATCACGCAGGCGCAGACGAAGGTCACCACGAGCGCCGAGACGGACTACATCGTGCACACCGGGAAGGACGACTGGGTGGAGTGCATGGACATTTTCCGCCAGAGCGCCTTGCTTAACGGGACGAAGACGGTGACCCGCATGACGGACGACTGCGTCCGGGAGTTGCCCGACGGCGCGTGGGACTGGTGGTCGCTGTGCAACGCCGACTGGGGCTCGAACCCCGAGGACCCGTACTGCCAGGACCCGTGCTGCAACTACGACCTGCAGAGCAGCATGTGCTGCGCGGCGCAGGAGGTGTCGTACGACGTCCCCGCGCCTTCGTTCGACTTCGAGTCGTTCAGCTACTCGTGCATCCTGTCCGACCTGCGGTCCATCATCTCGCAGGGCTCGGACCTCGCGCCGAACCCCGCGCTGGCGGACGCGCTGGCGGACGCGAGGAACATCTTCGACCTCACTCTGCACCCCGAGAAGTGCCTGCAGGAGACTGACTCGGTGGCGAGCGTCATCGCCGGGATCCAGGAGGACCTCACCTGCTGCCTCAAGGCTGTGGTGGGCGAGTGGGACTGGAACGCGAACAAGTTCGTCTCGAACATGCCGTGCGACAGCACCAGCGCCTGCCCGTACTCTGGCTCGTGCGACGTCACCAGCGAGAACACCAACCCCGACCCCGAGGGGTCGTGCTGGCCGGACCGCACCGCGTTCACGAACGGCTGCGCGGTGGCGTCGCAGGCGAAAGCCGGCGCGGGCATCGCGATGTGCCTGGACAACAAGCTGGCGGAGCGCGAAAAAATAGCCGTCGCGTACGGCGCCGCGCGCGAAGCGCTCAAGGTGCTCCTCGGCGGTTCGAAGAACGCCACCTTCGCGGAGATCGGCGAGGTGATCATCGAGCAGAGCGGGTACCAGAGCTGCGAAGGCCCGAGCGGGTGGATGTACAACCCCGACAACACCTGCCAGAACTACGACTGGGAAACCGGCGAGTGCGGCGAGCAGTTTTGCGAGACTGCGGAGGAGTGCAAGACGATGTGCCTCGCGGACGAAGGGTGCAACTGGGGCGCCGAGTTCTGGGACCCTGTTACCTATGAGTGGCGCAAGCGCACGCGCGCGGAGTGCTTCGCCGGCAAATCGCCCAACTTTTGCGCCGTCACCGACGACTGGGGCTATGTCGAGGACGTCACCGTCCCGGGCGCGTGCGCGTACAACGGCCAAGTGTACGAGCGCGATGGGGGGTGGACGTGGGAACACCCCGACGTCGACGACGCGGTGTGCGCCGCAATCGATTCCAACATGACCGCCATCGACGCCGAGTGGTCGTATGACGGATCCAAGCGGTGCGGCTTCACCACCGGCGCCATGGCGACGGACGCGGACACGTGCTACGAGGAGTGCACGGGTACCTCCGGGTTCAAGCC
>ENA-OUOG01003901-OUOG01003901.1-marine-metagenome-genome-assembly--contig:-NODE-3901-length-13359-cov-5.601491_pt1 | contig 13359 bp, 8 predicted proteins | sample MGYA00248635_ERZ508505 | MGnify/ENA primary metagenome ERZ508505 (study PRJEB26176, sample SAMN06267871) | marine metagenome | isolation source: Saanich Inlet, British Columbia, Canada | place: Pacific...
CGGGCCGACACAGACGCGCGCGACGAGTTGTGACGAAATGCGCGCGCCACGAAAACGCGTTTCACGCCGAATGACGGAGAAATTTGTCACGAAAAGGCGAACGGCGAAGAATTAAACCCTGAACAGACCGTAAAAGCGCCCGATTGATGCATGTCACCAAGACGTCACGAGAAAACGCTCGACGAAACGCGGAAAAGTTTACAATTTGCGTCGCGGGCTTGTCTCCGAAGACGCATCCGAAAAAAAAAACGCATCACCATATGTCGACTCGGTCCGCCTCCGCGCGAAACAGCCCGTCTCCTTCCCGCACGCCGAAAGCCTCGACGAACTCCGGCATGTTGGACACCGTGCCGTTCACGCGCACCTCGCACGGCGCGTGCGGGTCCACCGCGATGTATTTCGCCGCCAGCTTCGCGGTGATGTTCTGGCGCCACACCGTGGCCCACGAGAAGAAGAAGCGCTTCTCGGGCTCCGGCGGGAAGTTCTCCGGCGCGCCGTTTGGATCGCCATCCGCGCGCGACATGCGCCACGCGCGGTACGCCAGGCGCAGCCCCCCGAGGTCTGCGATGTTCTCGCCCTGCGTGAGCTCGCCGTTCACCACGCGGCACTGGCACGCGTTCGAGGCCACCGCTCTTATCCCGGGCTTGGTCAGCGAAAACGGACCGCGAAGCTTCTCCTCGCACGCGTCGTCCTGCGTGTGCACGACGGTCCGCCCCGCCTGGTCCACCATCACCTTCGCGCGCTTCACGAAGTCCGCCGCGTCGCTCGTAGACCACCAGTCGTTCATGTTCCCGTCTTTATCGAACTTGCGGCCCTGGTCGTCGAAGCCGTGCGTGATCTCGTGGCCGATGACGGCGCCGATGCCGCCGAAGTTGATCGCCGGGTCCGCGTTTGGGTCGAAAAACGGAGGCTGTAAAATCGCCGCCGGGAACACGATCTCGTTCAGCATCGGGTGGTAGTACGCGTTGACCTGCTGCGGAGCCATGAACCACCGCTCGCGGTCCACGGGGGCGTCCACGCGCGCGATCGAACGCGCGTGCGCGAATTTCTTCGCGGCGACCACGTTGGCGTAATACGAGCCGTCCTTTTGAACGACCAACGCGGCGTAGTCGATCCACTCGTCGGGGTACCCGATTTTCACGCGGAACGAAGACATCTTCGCCAGCGCCGCCGCCTTGGTCGCTTCGCTCATCCAGGGCAGCTCGCGCAGACGCGCCTCGACCGCGGCGGTGACGTTCCGCACCAGCGCCTCCGCCGAGGCTTTCGCGGACTCGGGAAAGTGCGTCTGCACGTACGCCTTCCCGACGAGCTCGCCGATGAGGGCATCGGCGTGGCGCACGACGCGCTTCCATCGCGGCTTGAGCTCCTTCTCGCCGTTGAGCTCCTTCCCGAAAAACTCGAAATCCAGATCCACGAACCGGTCGTCCAGGTAGTCCGACGCGCGGCACACCGCGTGGAACGACGCGTACGCCAGCGCGGCGGCGCTGGACACCGAGTCCCCCGAGTCCGAGTCCGACGCGCCACACACGGCGCCCGCCGCGCACGCGAGCGCGGGGGGCCACGAGACGTTGATCTCGCCGGGATCGGGTTTACCCGACGCCTCAAAGTACGCTCGCCAATCGAACGCGCCGTCGTCTCCCTCGACGCCGCTTCTTCCCGACCCGCCGCCGGGGAGCGTCTCGAGCGACGCGAACTTGTTGTACGTGCGCTCGGCGTCGCGGCGCTCGGCGGGGGTCAGGTGCGACCGCGCCAGACGCGTCTCGAAGGCGAGGACGTCGCGCGCGGCGGCGGCGGCGGCGACGGCGTCGGGGTACGTCTCGGGCATCGCCAGCGCGAGGGTCTTGGCGACGTGCGCTTCGTACTTGTCGCGGATCGCGACTCGGTCCGGCGCGTCCGAGAGGTAGTAGTCCCGGTCTGGCAGCGCCAGGCCGCCCTGGCCGATCGCGGCGAGCGACCACGCCGAGTTCTTCTTGTCCGGCGAGTCCCCCACGCCGAACAGGATGGAGACGCCCGCGGCGTGCAATTCAGCGGTCGCTGCCGCGACCGCGGCGAAGTTCCGCGCGCCCACCGCGTTTGCGAACTCGCGGCAGATCTGCAGCGTCGGCGCCAACGCCGCGTGCGAGTCCTGCTCGTTCGCGCGCATGCCGCTCTCGAACCACGCGTTGGCCTTGCCGTCGTCCGCTTCCATCGAGGATCTGGTTTTGGCGAGAGCCTCATCCGCCAGAGCCTCGAAGACGCCCCACCTGCCGTACGCGGGGAACTTACTCATGGGGTTCTCGGCGAGCCAGTGCGCGTTGACGTGCCGGTACAAGTCATCCTGGGGACGCGGGGGGGTCGGGCCCTCGCCGCCGCCGCCCATCTTCACCGTCTGTGGCGTGCGGTCGCGCCGTGACGAAGTGACGTTTCGGGATCTCCTTCGGTCGTTTTTCGGCGATTGTACCAGACGACGCGACGCGTCCGCAGAAGACTGGCAGAAGACGCGAAGACTCGGTCCGCCGTCGTCCGAACCGCGACCGGGAGAGAACCGCTTTTGTGACGCGCGTGTGGCGTGCGAACGACGAACGCGAACCGAACCGTGTGACATCGACGCTCGTATACGTAAAACCCGCGAGAGTACTCCTCGAGTACTCTCTTAATAGCTGATCGTGGGCGGCGGCGGCTTGCGCGCCTCCTCGAGCTCGCGTCGCGTCCACTGCGCAAACTCCCACAAGCTCTGCTCTCCCCCGATTTCGCGCATGTCGCCCAGCACGTCGGCGTCTCTGCGCCCGGGGCTCAGGTCGACGCGCCCGGAGCCTATGACGGTGACTCCCAGCCCCTCCGCGTCCGCGGTTTTTTGAATTAACGAGGGAGGCATCGCTTGTGTGGTGCATATGCCCTCCGAGGACTCCAAACCGCGCGTCGCGCGCATGAACCACACGAAGCGCTCGGCGTCGTCGCGCGACTCAAACGCAACCGCGTGTTTCTTCGGCTCCGGTTTCACTTTCTCCGAAGAACCGTTCGGATTCGGAAGGTACGCGGGCAAACCCGGGTGGGTCATGACCATGGTCATGTTCCGCGTGTCTTTAGTCGCCGGGTCCGCCTCGAAGATAGGGAACACGGCGCGCAGTTTGCGCCAGTAAAAAGGGTCATCCTCGGAGACGTGCCGCGGTTTACTTTTTTCGCCCGATTTCCCGCTCGACACGTCGTCGCGCGGGTCGTACAGCTCATCCTTCGTGAACTTCCCGTCCGCGAGCCCGTACTTCTCGATGACGCGCATGCACATCTCGTCCAGGTCCTCGGCGGAGATCGAGCGGTCGTCCCCGTACATCTGCTCCAGCCTTTGGATCTCGCGAGCCACCGCTTCCGCCTTCTCCGGGGTCATACCCGGCGCGCTGCGGAAATCGTCGCCGCCGTCGAAAACCGCGTCGGGGTGCGATATCTTCCCGCGCGGCGGCGACGAGCTTAGGGGCGACGAGGTTCGAGCCGCGCGGGTCTGGCGTTCGGCGGGGGCCGCGTCGTGTGCGCCTCGTGGCGGTTTCTGCGTCGTTTCCGTCTCACGAAGGTTCTTCGCGTTCGGAGCATCAGACTTTTGCGTCCACCCAGGGTCGTCCGGTCGCGGGACCCCGACGGAATCGTCCCCGCCGTGTGAAAAAGCGCCGCCGGCGTTTGGGGCGGTGTCCGCGCGCGCTTTATCCGCCGCGCCTTCGTGTCGCGCGTTTTCGTTTTTCTTTCGGTCGGGGGCGGGCGGGGGGGCGCCCGGGGGCGGCGGGGGCGCGTTCGGCGCGAGTCCCTCCATGTCCATGAACCCCTCCGCGGTCTTCTCCACCGCGCTCTGCAGGTAATCGGTCGCCTTGACCCACCGCGCGCTCGCCCCGGGAGGCGCGGCTTTCTTCTCCATCACCGTGTCGTCATACGGCGCGTCGCGAGCTTTTTGACGCGACGCTTGCTCGTCGCGCCCAGAGGTCTCCGCGGCATTAATGCCTTGTCGCTCGCCTTTGCTTCTCAGCCCTGCGCCGAACCCGTTCGCGTCGAAGCCGTCGGCGTCGCGCCCGGGAGGCGCGTCCGGGGACACCGATGACGCCGTTTCGTTTGACGAAACGACGCTCACCTCTTGCGCGTCGGTTTGTGAGAGAGGCTCGCCCGGGTGCGATCCCGGCCTGGCGCCCATCGGCGCGCCGCGCTCGTCCAGCCTTCTAAGCCTTTTGTTCCACTCGCGGCGCCTCCGCTCCGCCTCCTGGAACTTCTCCATCTTCCGGGCGATGTCCGCGCGCACCTCCGTGAGCCGCGCGAGCTCGGCGTCGCGGCGGTCCGCGCCGGGCGACCCGGGCGCGTAGGGCGTCTCGCGCACGCGCGAAAGCTGCGCGTCGCAAAAGGCGGCCATCCGGCGCAGGCGCTCCTCCTCGGGGAGATCGGGGATGCCGTTCACGAACGCCACGAGTCGCTTGACGCCCAGCGCGCACAGCACCGCGGTGCTCGCGAGGCCGACGTTAAGCACCGCGTTCTGGAAGGGCGTGATGCGCGCGCTCGGGGGACTCGCGCCGACGGCCGACCCGTACGCGGGGTCCGCGGGGGCGAGCGACGGGCTCGACGATGCGAGACTCGCATCCTCGGACGCGTCGGCGGCGGCGGCCCCGAAATCACCGCCGGGGAGGAGGGCGGAGGCGGCGCGGGGTTCCCCCGAGTCCTCGAACGGGTGACGCAGCTCTCTTCCATCACCCATCGACCCGTCGAGCGTCCCCGCCGTGTCCTCGCCCGAGCCGTCGACGACGTCCCCGTCGCCGCCGGACGAGGCGACCCGCACGAGCCTCCGTCGTCGTCGCGCGACGCGTGTCGGTCCGGGGACCCGCGCGTGGTCGTTGCGCCGGAACGACCGCTCTTCTCCGGCCGCGCAACCCCGCGCGCCGGCGAGACTCGGCCGGACCGCCGCGAGTCGCCCGGCCGACGCCATCGTCCGCTCGATGACCCGCGCGCCCGTCAAGTGCGCGGAGAGACTCGGAGCCGATTATCCATGTCGTCCGGGGAAAAAAGCGTGTTCTTTTCGTGATGAGTTTTCCAAGAGACCTCGGGGCGCGAGGAAGCCCGCTCCTCACTCGACCCCGCGCTTCGGCGAGGCGATGTCCGTCGGCGCTCTGCGCCTCGGTCTCGCTCGTGTCCTTCGCCCGCTCCCGCGGCTCCCTAAACCCCGACGCGCGTTCACCGTCGCGACGCGCGCGTCTTGCGAGGATCCCTCCCTGACGATGGCGAACGCAAACACCGTGGCCAAGTCTCCGCGCGCGGCCAACTACGCGCTCGGGTCCCGCGTGCTCGCCGATTCCGCGCCTGGCTCTTTGAACAACGCGCCGGCGCAGCTCGTGCTGCACGCGGACTGGGTGACGTGCACGCAGTGACCGCACGGGTACCTCGGCAAGAAGAACATCGCCGAGGCGTTGCGGAGGTTCAACGAGAAACACGCGAGCGTCGTCGCGCTCGCCGTCGACGTGTGGCGACGTCCGTACTCTTTCCTCGGGGACTCGCCCGAGGGCCGGGGGCGCATCCGGAACACCACCTGGCACGAGAGCCTGATTGATTACACGGACGGCACGGAGACTTCGGCGCGGCGGTTCGAGCGCAGCCTGAACGCGCTGGGCGCGCGGAACGACGTGACGTTCGACTTCGACGTCAAGACCCACTGGCAGCCGGTTGAGTCGCAGCGCGCGCAGCTTTGGGCGTCGCGGTTCGGGAAGGCTGAGCTGTTCATGGACCGGCTCGGGATGGCGCACTTCACGCAGAAACGGTCCGCGTCGGACAGGCAGACGCTTCTGGCGTGCGCGTCGGAAATCGGGCTGGACGCCGACGCGCTGGACGCGTTTTTGCGCACGGACGAGCTCAACGACGAGGTTTGGCGCAGTTACGGAGAGACGATTCGGGAGATGGGCATCGGCTCGATCCCGCTGTTCCTGTTCAGCCTGGAGCCGAACGGCGGGCCGTTCCGCGACAACGCGGGGCGCACGTTCGCGCACGGCGGCAGCGGGAGCGCGGACGACTTCCTCGAGGTGTTCGAAGCGGCGTGGGCGGCGGCGAAGGGCGAGCGAGAGAGCTAGGGAGCCAAAAAAAAACCAAAAGGAGCGCGAGAGCGCGTCTGCGCCGCTGCCGAAAATAAAAGTCGCGCGTGAAGGCGTCTCCGCGAAACGGGTACCGACACCCGCGCGGGATTGTTTGACGCGACGGCGGCGGCTTTTTGTGCGCGAGACGACGCACGTGTACCTCCGCGTTTGGGACGTGTGCGACGTACGACGTGTGCGTGGCGTATCGTCGTGATACACTATGTGAATGGTAAAGGAACACGTTTAGGTCCGGTTTAAAATATGCGTAGCGTACGGTAGACTCCTTTTAACGTACGTCGACGTTTACGTCGTCCCCGGCGCGCGCTACGACGCGATCCGCGCTACGGGAACGCTCTTCTCCTTCCGACGCGTCGTGTGCCTTCATCGCTTCCCGCCGCTTTTTTTCGGTTTCCGCCGTCTCGTCGTCTTACTCTCGGGCGTCGCCGCGATCCGCACGAGCGACCACTCATCCGCCACGGCGGGTTGTGCCCGCCTCGAGGCCCGCGTCGCGCGCGGCGCCGCGCGCGCCTTCGCGTCCACCTCCGGCGAGACGAGCCGTTGTCTTTTGTTTCCGTACGCCGCGGCGCCCGCGAACAGCGCGAAGCAGAAGGACGTCACGAGCAGGTCGTGCAGGTACGGGAACCGCGCCGGAGGCGGCACGAAGACTTCCAGGCCGTGTAGCCCCGCGGCTCCGACGAACGTCGCGACGCGCACGTACCGCCAGAGCGCGCCGCGCGGGAGGCTCGCGAACGAAGAAAAAAACGCTCTCTGCGTTTTTGTCCTCCCTCCAGAGCTTGTCGTCGCGCGCGCGCCAAAAGTCGTCTCGCTATGGCCATCTTCGCCCGGCGCCCCCCCGTCCGCGAGCGCGGCGAACGCGACGACCATCGCGACGTACGCGACGTGCAGTCTGTCCTTCCTGAGCAGCGGCCACATCGAGAAAGAAACCACGATCGGGAACCACGCGGCGAGGTCTGCATCGAGTGGCGCGAGTAAAAGCGCGGGGAGGAGCGGGAGAAGCGCTGATTTTTCGTGCGCCTGGAAACTGAACAGGAAAAAACCCAAAGAGCAGTTAAACATGCACCACAGGAACCCCTCTTTGGTTGGTTTTTTTATTTGGTGCGCCATCGACGGCGCGATCGCGGTGACCGTCGCCACGAGCGCCGCCCGCGCCGCCGTTCCGACAGACATTCTCGAACGCCATTTGAACAGCGGGTTGGTGGCGCACCAGAAGTTACCGACGTAGTCCTCGTACAACCCGCGCTCGAGCGGCGCGAGCCGCGCCAAGACACGGCCGACGCCAAGAAGTCCGTCCCGCGTGTTCGTCCTCGGGTTTATCGCGAGAAAGAACGGCGCCCACACGATCGCGAACGCGACCACCACGGTCAAGCCCAGCTTGGCGATTGTTAAAAATCGCGAGCCGAACGTTTTGTTTCTCGCCAGACTTTTCCCGAGCAGGTGCGCGAAAAACGCCGGCGCGAAGTACAGAGACATCTGCTTGTGGTTCAGCGCGCAGACGAACAGGATCGATCCGAGGACGTCGTTGTCGCGAAGCACGGCGGCGACGGCGTACATCGTCAGACCGAGCGATATGCCGTTGTACTGGAAGTGCCCGTGGTCGATTAAGATCTGCGCGGGAGCCGTGGCGAGCGTCGCGAAAGCCCACGCGCGTTTCGCGTCGACTCCGCGCGATTTCGCCGTTCGCCGCGAAGAGACTCCACTGCCGTACCACGCCCTCACGAACGCGTACGCCGCGGGCAGCAGGAACACCGCGTCGGATACGATCACGGAGTAGCGCATGATGCGTTTGCTGGAGTCCGTCTCGTAGCCGCGCGACGTTGTCAGGCGCACGGCTTCCGGCTCGAGCGCCGCGACGCATTTCCCGTAGAGCCACGACTGGTACGCGGTGAGCGGCGGGTAATCCAGCCCCCAGTACTTCAGGTCGTTGGCCTTCGTGCTCACGTACCACTCGCGCAGAGGTGTGTGTATCGTGATCTCCATCCAGTGCCTCTGCGCCTCGAAGTCGCCGAACATGGGCGGGACGCCCTCGCCGCTGTGCGGATGCGTCGACACCGCCAGCCGCATCGCCAACGCGAACCCGAACACCAGGGGGAGCACCCACCGCGGGAGCGCGCCACGCCCGTCGCGCCCGGCGAGGGAGGTGAGAACCGTCGCGAGCATCGCGCGAGGGAAGAACGGCGACGCGGAGTCGCGCTCCGACGTGCGGCGCGCGTCGGAGTGCCCGTCGTCGGAATCGCCGCTAGCGATTCAACAACGTGCGTGTCATTCCGAAAAAGGGGCTCGGGGTTGCCGAGCTCGACTGCGCGACTGCGGATCGGATGAGAAACGCCCGAACGTACCACGTCAGCAGGTTTTCGAGACTGAGATCCCGGAGTAAAAAACCCTCGGCTACAGAGTTGCTTTTTCGGGTTCCCGAACCGTGAGGAGATTTCTCTCGAAGAAAAGGAGGGGAAACAACGCGAACGCACGGAAAGCGCAAAACGTACGCGACGTGAGCGCCAGATAATTGTCGCGCGCCGACGATGTCCAACTACGACGCCATCCTCGCGGAGGCCGAGTCCAACCGCGCGGCGGCGGGGGATCTGGAAAGAAGGTACGCGCGGTGCCCGCGCTCGGCGCCGGACGACCCGCGCCGCGCCTGCCCGTGCGCGCGAGACACAGACATTTATTCTTCACGAATTGCCCCGAATTTGGCAATCCCGAGGGAATCACACATTCGCGGCTTCGTTGACCGGCGCGTCCCGCGGCGGACGCGTCCCGCGCGACGCACGCTGACCTCTCCTACCCTTCACTCCCCGAACGCAGCGACGATGAGGACGACCGCGGCGGGTTCCCCTCTTTCCCCGACAACGACTCGCTCAACGCCTCGTTCGACGGCGGAGCCTCGTTTCGCTCCCCGGGCGGGACGAAGCTGCGCAAGCGCGGCTCCGGCGCGCTCGCGAGCTTGCGGGACGTCTTCGCCGAGTTCGCCAACTTCGGCGTTCGCGGGGACGAGCGCTCGGACACCATGGACGGCTCGAAGTGGGCCAAGTTCTGCCGCGAGACGGGCCTGCAGGATGGACGCCGGGTGGACAGCACCAGCGTGGACATCATCTTCAGTAAGGTGAAGCCGCGCACGGAGCGCCGCATCACGTTCGAGGAGTTCAAAGACGCCGTCGCGATGGTCGCGGAGATGCGCGGCGAGCGCTTCCGCGACATCAGCGACCGCGTGTCACGTGTGGGCGGGCCGCAGCAGCAGGGCACGACGCGCGCGGAGTACGTCAAGTTCGCCGACCCGTCCAACTTCACCGGCGCGTACGCGGCGAACCTCGGTTTCGAAATCAAGCCGCGCGCGAAAGCCGATTTGGCGTGGCGGTCGAAAGTCGCGGTGCCTCAAATCGACGAACGAGTCAAACGCGTGTTCCACGAGTTTTGCGCGTTCGGCCAAGGCAACCCGAACCAGATGGAGAGTAAGACGTTCGTGAAGATCATGCGCGATTGCGGATTGATCGGCGGCGGTGAGTGGCGCGGCCGATTCGACCAAACCGCGGCGGATTTGATCTTCGCGCGCGTCAAGGCGACGAGGCACCCCGACCGGCACATCGGGTTAGAAGATTTCGTCGTCGCGCTGGTTTTGGTGGCGGAAGAAGTTCGTGAGCCGTATTCCGTGATCGCGGATGTGGTGGGCGCCGTGGAGCACCCGTCGTGCTCCGGAACGGTCGGCGAGTACAACCGCTTCCACGACGACAAGGACACGTACACCGGGGCGTACGCCGCGCATTTCGGCGTCCAAAAACTTCCGCGCGAACACAAGGAATGGCGCGAAGAGCACAAGAAAACCGAGCGCGCGCCTCCCGACGTGCCCGGTCTGAAGGCGATGTTCAACGCCTTCTGCACGTTCGGAGGCGGCGCGCCGGGCGCCATGGACAACGTCAAGTGGATCAAGTGCGTGAGAGATTCGGGTTTGCTGTCGCAAACGACGTTTTCGCAAACCGAAGCCGACTTGGTGTTTGCGCGCGTCAAGACCAAGGGGGAGCGCAAGATCTCTTACTTGGAGTTCCGGTGGGCGTGCGCTTTGTGCGCGGAGACCAGCGGCACGACGTACGACGCCGTGGTGGAGACGGTGCTCAGCGGCGGGCCCATCTCCACGGGCACGCGCGCCGAGTACAACAAGTTCCACGACGACCAGAGCACGTACACGGGGGCGTACGCGGTGTTGCACCACGTCCCCGACGAGCTTCGCGCGTCTAAGGTTCGGTTCCAGAAGCCGCACTGGAAGCAGGGCCGCGCTCGGCCGAGCGACGCGGACGTCCCTGGTCTGCGTCAGCAGTACCAGAGCTACACGTCCTTCGCCGCGGGCAACGGCGTTGATATGAACATCAAGGTGTGGGCCAAGCTCGTGAACGACACCGGCTTGATTGGCAAAAAGTTCAACATGACGAGCGCCGACATCATCTTCGCCAAGGTGGCGGAAGGGAACAAGCTGTTGCAGTACCGGGACTTCCTGTGGATGCTGGCGCTCTGCGCCGAGGAGCGGGGCGAGAGCTTCCAGCAGGTGGCGCAGCGCGTCGCAACGCACGCGCCGGCGAGCTCGGGCACGCAGGCGGAGTTTGTGCTCTGGCACGACGACAAGAGCACGTTCACGGGCGCGCACGCCGCGCGTTTCGGATTGCAGCAACGAATCACCGACCGCAAGGGCTGGAAGCACGAAAGACCGAGGCCCATCAGTGTGGACGGTGTCGAGAACGTGTTCGACGCGTACTGCGCCGCGCACGCCGAGGCTCCGGACGGCACACGGCTGGGCTCCATGGGCGCTACCGCGTGGGAGCACCTCTGCCGCGACGCCGGGTTGTTTGGTTTCCAGGAGTTTTCCAAGACCACGGCAAACGAGGTGTTTGAGTCCGTCGCCAATCCGGGCGCGACGGTGATCGGGTACGTGGACTTCAAGTGGGCGCTCGACCTGAGCGCGGAGAAGGTCTCGGTGACGTACGGCGATTTGTGCCTGACGCTGCTCGAGCTCGGTTTAGGGGACGAGGACGCGACCAGGGAGAGGGGGGACGACGACGAAAAGATCGCCGCCGCCGAAAACAAATGGCGCGCGGTGGAGGCGGAGCACCGCGAACGCGAGATGGCGGCGGAGATGGATCGGCAGAGGCGCCTGGCGGAGACGCGGCGGAGGCGGCTGGAGAGCGCGGGGTTGCCCTCCGCCCCCCCCGCGTCGCCGCCGACGCCCTCCAGGGCGCGGTCGCAGCAGGCGTCGCCGAGAGTCTCCATGAACGCGGGCTCCAACGCCGACGCCGACGCGAACCAAACGATGGACGAGGACGGGCCGGCGATGAAGGAGCTCAAGGACTACGCCGCGGACGACGACGCGGGGGGCGAGTTCCGCGGGGGGGACGAGCAGACGGTGGCGTGACGGCGGCGACGCGGGTCGCGCGCGCGCGACGGTGCGCGCCGCACGCACGTAAAGGACGATTCTTTAGCTGTAAATACGGAACGCAGCCCCTTCACCTTTCGCGCGTCGACGACGCGACGTGTACGCGCTCTCGCGACGAAGAACGTCCTCGACTCCCACAGAGGCGCGCTTCGTCGCCGCACTGAATTTTGTCTCGCTCGAGTCTCCGAAAACGTCATCGAATGCTCCTCCTGTCGACGAAACGTCTCCTCCCCCCCTCACACGCCCGCGCGCCGGCGCGCCGCGCGTTTCACCGCCGGCGGACCCGCGTCTTACCGAACGCGAGCGCGTCGACCGCGCGCGCCACCTCTGGCGCGCGCTCGCGTCGGGACGAACGGTCTCGACCATCCTCACGATCGTTCGTTCGTGAAACATCTTCCCACGCCCCGCGTTCCGACACCGGAAGCGCGCCTTAAGATGTCGGACTACTCCGACGACGACGACACCCCCTCGTTCGCGCCCCCCCCCCGCCCCGCCGCGGACGAAACCGTGATCACGCCGGTCAAACCCGACGGCTCCGTGCGCGAGGAGACCTTCGTCGTGGCGGCCCCCGGCGCGGTGGTCAAGGTGCAGCTGGTGTGCCTTACTGACCAGCTCTACGTGTGGGTGGGCGCGGACGGCGCCGACGCGTCGTTTAAACACGGCGAGATGAGCATGGCGTTTCCAAACGGAAACGGTTCTGCCGGTCGTACGACGCGCGTAGGTGGACCTCCTTCGGTCGCGGCTTTGACGAGCGGCGAGTCCGGCGACGCCTCGAAAAACGCCGACCGCGCGTCGGACCACCTGGCGAGTCGTCTGGCGAGACGCGCAGGGGTCTCCGTCGTCGCCAGCGTCAACGTCGCGACCGATCTGCGCCCGCTCGCCGAACGCGCCATCGCCGAAAAACTCGCCGAGATGGGGATGTAGAGGACACCGCTAGAGAGTATCGGCGGATCTGAAGATACGGCGTGGACACACACACATCGCGGGGTGATTCGTTCGAGCGCGTAGTACTCGCGTAGTACTCCCGTAGCCGCATTCGTCGAGAGAACACAACGTAAACATTCACAACTCCTCGATGCCCGCGCGCTTCCCCGGCGCCGCGTCGGGGTCCAGACCCGGTATGCGAATCGTCGCGTCCTCTCGCGCCTCGGCCACCCGTCTCCGCCGCTTCGCCAGCGCGGACGCGTCGCCGGACGCGTCCAAGTCCGGCTCCGCGTCCACGACCGCCACGCCGACGCTCGCGGCGACCGCGTCCGCCGCCTCCCGCGTCTTCAGGTCCACGACGCCGAGCCCGACGTCCATCTCCACGCGCGCCGCGTCCGCGTCCTCGCCGACGTGCTCGACGTCGAACTCCTCCGCGGGGCGGTGCCGCATCGCCTCCGCGAGGTCGTCGTTCGCGGCCGCCATCTGAGGCAAAAAGTCCTGCAGACGTGAGAGAAGCGCGCTGGGGGGCGGAGGGGCGAACGAAGGCTTCGTCGGCGGGGCGGCGGTCGCGCCGGATGCTGGTTTTTTCGAGCCCGCGCCGACCAACAACGCGGGGACCTCGGGCGCGTCGGCCGCGACGTGCTCCACCGCGAGGAGCTCACGGCTCCGACCCGAGGGGGGAGCGGAGCCGCCGTCGCGTTCGTCCGCGTCGCCCGCCATGCCCGTCGTCGCGCCCGTCGTTGTGAACGAAATTACGGGCACATCTGAAGAAAGCGCGAGTCGAGCGAGGCTCGGAAAAAATCTCGCGTGGTGTCGCAAACCCTCTCGGTTCCGTCTCGGATGGTGAATTCCGCGATCGCCGTCCCGTCACTCTCAGAGGCGCACTCGTCCCCGGACGCGCGCTTCCTTCGTTTGCTTCGAGCTCACGGCGTCGGCCTC
>ENA-OUOG01003904-OUOG01003904.1-marine-metagenome-genome-assembly--contig:-NODE-3904-length-13352-cov-6.521055_pt1 | contig 13352 bp, 6 predicted proteins | sample MGYA00248635_ERZ508505 | MGnify/ENA primary metagenome ERZ508505 (study PRJEB26176, sample SAMN06267871) | marine metagenome | isolation source: Saanich Inlet, British Columbia, Canada | place: Pacific...
TCTACATCTAGTGGAATATACTTTTGTAGTTTGTCAAAGCCTTGCTCTTCCATAGCGGCGTTGAACTTGTCTACATCGTCGTTTGCGTCACACAACACCACATGAACTTTATCCGCATGACCTGAATAGATCATGTCAATTAAGTCTTTGTTTGTAAACCGTGGGATACCGAGTTCGTCTGTTTTCATAAGCATACACTTATTTTAACTTACATTTATTAAACTGTCAAGTCCTGATTCGCCATTTTCTTGGATTTGTTGAAGTCTTGCTTTTTCTCTGCGAGTAACAATCTCTTGTTTGTACATTTCAAGGATCACAGCAATTTGTCTTTGCAGATCCGGATTACGTGCTTGGAAATATTTGCGGCTGAGCTCGGAAATTTTATTTTCAATTTCCGAGTCTTCTAGTTGTGATAAATCGTCTACTAACGGATTAAACATTATGACGAGAATGATCCAATATACTGTCCGTAGACTACACCGTTGCTTGGACCATCTGATGCCCAAAAGTCAACAATTAATGGAGCAGTGTCAGAACTTACGTTGAATGGCGATGGGAAGTTGCTGTCATAGCGAATAGTTTTACCACCACTTGACGCCCATACAACAGGAGTTGTGTTAGTACCGTCGCCTGTAACTACAATACGCATCTTTCCTAATTTGCCATCTTCGGGCCAACCTGTTAGTGTTAATGTAATACTATCAGTTCCGCTTACCGCAAAAGTTTGATAATGTCCATTATTAAAGTCAATGTTTTGACTTGCACTTAGATTACCGCCGTTGTACACTTCTTGTGTATTTGCAATAAAGTTTGCACCTGTAATTTGATTTCCGTTAAAATCGTTATCAGCATTAGTTTTTGCAGTATCTTGTTGCAGTGTAGTGATTTCTGTTTTTGCAAAGTTTAAGTTATCTTTGATGTTACCAAAGTTATCTCTAAAGCCTTGCGAATCATTATCAGTACCTGCTACAGGGTATTGCTGATCTAAGCCATTTGTATCTATTGAACTTGCCATTATTTAATCTCCAACAATATTTATCATATATTAAATTCGTAATTTGCAAAAAGAATATATTGTTCTTGTCCATTGCCTTCTGTACTATCTATCAAAAATCTATCAACATCTAATTCAAATTGGCGATAATCAAATTCACTAAACCGTATTGCTGCTGCAATATTTTCGGATGTACCTGGCTTACAATAACAAACTGGTATTGCTAGTGTATATCCTAGTTCTTGAATACTATCTTCTTGTGCTGTACGCATCCATAAAGGTAAAAAGTTTCTTTCTGTTCTACCTAGTAATCTTAGGTTATCTCTAATATTTGTAATGTTTGAGAAATATCTTACATTACTATTAGGATCACTTACTACAATAGCATCACTGTCTGTTGTTATTGTATTTTCTATTACAGGTCTTTGATCTAAGTTTGTGCTAGAACCTTTTAGATATCCCACCTGTACAGAATCATTCTCTCTGGTTGTAATATATAAGTCAGTACCAAAGTACCATCTTACAGTTCCGTCTCTAGTAACGCATTCGACATAATCGTCAAAGTATTTGTCATTGTCTCCGCCGTTGCGGGTTCCACAAACTAATTTACTTTGATTAGCAATGTCGTAGTTCGGGTCACCTGGTGTTGCTCTAACACTATTAACAAGAATCTTCTTATTGTTCTTGATTTTAATTTTATTAGATGATTGTCCTTTAGTGTCGTACGGATCAGTAACTTCTAAATAAACTACTTCGTATAGTATATCATTTGTTCCAGGATCTTTAGCAACTGCTGTTTTAAGATCTGCAATTTTTAAAAATTTACGCCTTGCTGTTTTTGCTGCGGCTGCAACATAACGCTCTACATTCACAGTTTCAATTCCGCTATAAACTAGCATTTGAATATTTTGTTGTAATCCGAATCTTGGATCATTGGGTCTATAAATATTTTCGGGCTTAAAGATATCCGGGTCGCTTAAAAATTGTCTATAAACACTGCGCTGATTTGATTTTAACAGTGGCTTGTAAAACAAGTTACTATATAGTTTATTATCTGGGTCGCCTATCTTAATTGTAAACGTTCTAGAAGTTGCGCTAAATCCAAATTGGTCTTGCGCTTTGATGGTAAAGTTAAACTCTCTATCAATACTAGTCGATTCACCATCTAATGTAAATGTGTCACTATCAAATACTGTTAGGCCAGGATCGTCAACAGTACCAAAACTATTAATTTTCCCTATTAACTCTCCGTCATAACTTAGTCTAAGTCCTGGCGGAAGAGTGCCGTCTGTTAAGCTGTATAATAATACTGCATTAGGTACACTAGTTTGTGCCTTTACACTTAGTGTTGAAATATAATTACTTGGAATATCACCTAAGTCTGCTGCTGTTTGCCAAGTGATAGTGCTTTCGACTTCACCTATTAATCTAACAGTAAATTCTTTATCGCTTTCGGCAACTTCGGTAGTAGTACTTGTATATCTACTTGCTCTAACCGTAAAAGTATATTCTGTAGTAACAGCAGGCTGGTAAGGCACACGGCCAAATATTTCTCCACTAGTTTGATCTAAATCTGTGCCTGGAGGAAGTTCACCGTCTACTAGTTGATATGCTACATTACCTACTAAGCTATTTGGGTCGATTACATCTAAAAATAATGTTATATAATTATTTGCTCTGCGTACACCTAAATCTCTAGGAGTAAGCCAAATAGGTGTTCTAATATGTGTATTGTCTGCTGTAAATACGCCCGTGCCTACTTGCATAATAGTGTTATCCACACGCAAGAAGTCGTCGCCTACTAGATAGATTTGGAATGATCTTTTGCTTATAGTATCGCCGTCTGACACTGTTACAGCAAATTGATAGTATCTGTTTAATTTACGTGGCGAACGGGTTGGTACTTGTTCGTCATATCTACTAACATCGTAAAAGAAACTATCCCATCCTTGCGCACTTTTTATTGTAAAGTCGTATGGATATCTATCATAGTTGTTTTCGTCATACGCACCCTTACCACTGCGCTTGTCCAATGCTAGTACAGGGTCTACAATACCAACTAATTTGCCATCTTCAGTTAGTTGAATTCCTGGAGGCAATTCACCATCTTTGTTTCCTATATAATATTTTAAAGTCTGTCCGGATGTAGTGTCTGTATCTCTTGCTATTAGCTGAAAGTCAACAGGAGCACTGTCTAGTATATAGTAAGTGTCGTTATTACCAACAGGCAAAAGCCCTTCGGGTGTTACCCATTCCGGTTCATCGGATCCTTGTACTTCTATATTATATGTTCTGTCTTGTTTTTGTATTCCGTCATTGGCTCTAAGTACAAATCTATATACGGTATTTCTTGGTACTTCAAAGGGTGTGCCTTCTAAGTGTCCGCTTACAATACGTAGCCCTTTTGGCAGCTCTCCGCCTATTAACTGTACAGGCGTATTAGGATCAACTAAAGGAAGGGCAACTGTTGTTGTAATCCTTTCTTGTAGTATGGCTAATTGCGATCCTGATCTTTTAGTCCATAATGACATCTTAGATAAGTCCTAAATCAATATCAAACTGTGCAACTCCTGCACCTACCATTGCTCCTAAATCTACGTCTTGTTCTTTAACCAAGTAATCAATAATAGAAGTGTATGTTCCTTGTAACACAGTTCCAAAGTCCCAATAGTTGTCAAAGTATTTGTTTAACTCTCTAACATCGATTCCGTGTACATTACCTGTTAACTGTCCTACAAAACTATTTGCTGTAATAGTTGCTGCGCCTTGAATATTTTTTGCATTGGCATTTAAATTAGCACTTAGTGTAGGCGCAATATCGTGACTTACAATGCCTGTATTTGATAAGCTGAATACAACGTTACCACCTGAAGAACTAGTTTGAACCGGAGCAGTACCAGTTAAATTTAAAGCACTATTGCTTGTTACATTGGTGCTGCCGTTGTCAGTAAGAACTAAAACTTGATCAAGTCCGCCCCTTGCTTCTAATGTAATACTAGTACCGTTTGAACTAACTGTAACATTTGCGCTGCCTACAATGTTTTTAAATTGCAGTGTATCGTCTACTTTTTGTGCAAATATGCCTTCGCCGGCTATTCCAATATTCTCTGCTTGGGTAGGTACAGCGTTTACTCTAGTATCGACATCAGTAAAGTTTTGATTTACCTTTACAAATGCTTCGCGGAGATCGTCACCCGTTCCGTCATTCGGAATGTTTCCTACGTTAATTGTTTGTATTGCCATTAAAAGTCTCTCCGTTTAGTATATTTATTACCAATTGTTACTCATTGCTACTCTATACCATATAGCACTTGCGCCATCATAGTCAGACCCAGCGTAGTATAGATATCTAGTTGAAGCATTATCACTGCCGATTATAATATCACCTGCTTTGTCTCCTGGTGCACCTATGGATGTTGCAGGATCAACGCCTTGAGATATATTTAATCCTTCTGTTTCTACATCTACAAATGTACCTTTTTTAGCTACGTTATCGATAATAACATCTTCGTTTAAGTTAGCTGCAACAATACTTGTTTTTGATGTAGTTGCTTCGAAAGTTGTTGTTGATAAATCTGTAATGCCTGATATAGTAGCTAAGTCAAATCTTAATTCGCCTCTAAAACTAATTCCTAATTCAGAATCGTTATCACCAATAAATGCACCAGTACCGTCGTCTACAATATCTAAGCCTCTGCCGGATATATTAATGTCTCCCGACTCACTAGCAACAGTAAAATTATTTGCTGCTGTAATACTGATATTATTTGTATCTACGATTACATCGGATAGTGCTTCTCTATTATCAATTGATACTGTAGCAAAGAAATCTGTTCTACCATCAAATGTAGTAAAGCCATTGTGTATATTATCACCGTTAAAAGTATTAACTGCGTCATTTATAATTTCGTTTTCAGCTGCAAAGTATGTAGGATCTAAGTAGCCGCTGTCATTTACAAAACTTGATACATTAGTAGGCTTGTTTAATATTTCACTGTAATTAATATTTCCTGGACGCCAAGCACCTGATTGATATTTTAAATATTTTAGTTCTGTTGTGCCTGTAGTAATTACATCTGACAAATCGTTAATGCTGCTCGTCGAAAGATCGATGTCTGTTTGATCCTGAGGTTCAAATGTTCCACTAGTACTATTAAAAACTAGTATTTGTCCATCTGTTGGATCAGTTAAACTTACGTCTGTTAGGTTTTTAGTTGTTGTTGGAATGCTAGGTCTATTAGACAAATCAGTGTAGCTTCCACTGAACGAAACAGGAAGATCGTCAAGATCATTATAACTGCCTGTTACAGCAACAGTTGACAAGTTTTGCTCGTTTACTGTTAAACTTTGTACATCTAAGTTACCAAGCACTTCTATACTAGAAGCATTTACAATACTGCTGCCTTGTAAATTTAAATTATCCCCTACTGGAAGTTCTTTAAACTTATTGCCGTCATCAGTATCAATTATAAGTGGAAATCTATTAGCCATTATGTTCTTCCTACAACTATTTCTACAACACCTTTGTCAGTGTCTGATTTATTTTCTAACGCTTTACCAATAACTGTACCTACAGTAGGCTCATTATTAACAATAGCATATCCTGGAATTGCGCTAGTTACTATCATATCACCTTTAGTAACCTTACCAATTACTTTACACGGTACACGCCCTGTTAGTGCAACACCTATGACATGATCGCCTTCAAGTGTGCTGTTCATCAAGTGCGCTGGATTTGTAGTTACAACGCCTGCAACTCTATGATCACCTTTTTTGTCAGTTTGTGTAACTTCTGCTTCTCCGCCGAATACTAGCACAGTGCCTGGTTCATATGCTGCATCGCCTAAATAGTTCTCTGCCAAGTCAGCATATTGTGCTTGTGTAGCAGTACCATTAAACACGTTTGCATAGATTGTATTAAATCTTGCACCGTTGCTTCCTAATGAAAGTGTTCCGTTACTATCTGGTAAGAACCCGCTTTCTAATCTAGCATTAACACCAAAACTCAATCCGCCGTTAATAGTAAAGTCGTCTGTAGATTGGTTAGCAAATGTCATGTTACCATTTACAGTTAGGTTACCTGTAATAGTAGCATTGCCGCCAACTGAAAGATTAGTTCCAGCACTTAGTGTTGTACTAGCACTTACAGCACCTGTTTGCTCAAGTGCAGTACTTGTTACCTTAGTTCTTACTGTTCCGCCTGTTACAAGAAGTATTGTATCAGCGCCAGCATCTGTAAAACCACTGTTTACTTCTGGGCTACCACCGATACTAATACCAGTTGTTGCTGTAGCATCACCGCTTGCTTCTTGTACACTTTCGATAAAGTTTGTGTATACCCACGGAGTGGCAACATATCCTTCTCTAATGTAAGCATCGCCTGTTGCTCCGCCCTGTGCGTTACTTTCAATAAATTCATCAAAGTCTGTGCCACCGCTGCTATCGTTATTAACTTGATCATTAATAACAATGCTTCCTGGGAACTTAGCTTGTGCATTTGCACTACCTTGTGAAGTAAACACAGTAGCAGTACCTGGTGTTTTAATTTCTACAGTACTTGTACTACTATTTACTACTAGTGTATCAAATCCTGCTACTTTTAGCCCTGCACTATTTAAGAAACCATTAGCGTCACGTCTAGCAATAGTATTTGCGCCTGTGCCCGTTGATACCTCTGTACGAGCATAAACATTACCATTTGCTTCGGCTCTAATTAAAGCATAGCCTTCAAAAGTGTCATTGCTTACTGTAATCGGAACACTGTCTGCTCCTAAGTCAATTGTATCAGTAGCATTGATTAAGTTGCTTCCTTGTGCAAATGTGCCTGTAACGTCTTTTAAGAATATTGTTGTTCCTAGATAAACATCACCTTGCACTGTACCATTAGCAGCACCTTGTGTAATTAACATGCCGTCTGTTACAGTAATAGGCGCAGTGGTTACAATTTTAGTAAGAGCAGTCTTTGTCCATTCGCTATTGTCGAAGTCTCTATCTTCTAAGCCTTCGCCGTATTTGATTACATCGCTGTAGTCAACTGCTTCCGGATCGCCTGTGCTTGCAGTTTGTCTACCGTATACTTGATACTGATCAACATCCTGTAACTCTGCAAATACTAAACCATCTGCTTTGATTCTTACATAGCCTTCTTTGGTGTCAAAGTTCTCGTCACTAAACTTAGCAAGACCTAATGTTGCTTGTATTTGCCATGCTTCGGAAGCATTAGTTCCCCAACCCGATGTAGCACTGCTTTCGTCAAAGGTATCTGCTTTTTGCATAGCAAGTTTGCTTTGCAAGATTCCTGCACCACTATTAATGTCAGCGTTTACGATAGTGTCGTCTTCAAATTGGAAGTCTACTGTAGTTGCGCCAGCTGCTCTGTTTACAGTCCAATTAATTACACTGCCTGTTGCTTCACTAGCATTTGCCACTTCGTCAATTGGTCCGTCAATAATTGTAGCACTTGCGCTTTCGCCAGGCTTGTCAAATAATGTTTCGCCAATATTAAATACACCGTTTGTCGGAGTATATGTTACAACAGTAATATTACCTTCAATAGGATCAATAATTGTGTCAATATCAACAATAGTACCTGTTTTAGTTCCCGGAGCAGCAAGACCAATGCTGTCGCCTACATTCCAAGTTCCGCCTGACACTAATGTAGTGAATATACGTTTTTGTCCTGTGATAACAAGCAAGTCATTGGCTGCAGGACTATTAAATTCAACGTTGCGCAAATCTTCAATTGCATCATACGATGCAACTGCGTCATCTACATAATTTTTATTTGTTGCTGCTGTGCCATCGTTGCCCGGAAGTGCTAGGTTAGTGATTTGGTTTGTGCCCATATCAATATCTGCTTCCATAGCACTTGCGCCATCTAATGGTAAGAAGCCAGGGCCGATTCTATTACCTGCCGGAGATGCTTGAATTTGTGAGCCGCCGCTAATGCTGTATCCTAGCACACGATTGATATAGCCAGTTACTGCTTTCTCAGTTGGTACTGCTTGTGCAGAGTTATCACTCATTGAATCATCTGCTGAGAATTCATTAATAGTAACACCGCGCTTAAAGCCTAATGAGTTAGCATTTGTTAAACCAATTTCGCCTGCGAATTCAATACTACCAGTTGCTTGGTCTACGCTAAAGAACTTACCAACACGGAAGAATCCAAATTGGTCTGTACTTGCCCAGAACACACGCCCTTTACGTCTTTCCCAAACTTGAGCACCTGTTGCTGTTGGAGCATCAGTGTATGGATCTGCAAGATCTAATTCCGGATCACCTAAAATAACATTTGGATAGTTAGATGTATTAAATCCACCTGTACCAATCTGTGTAAAGTCATGTCCTGTTGCACGACATAGCGAGATAGCAATAGTAATTTCAGCTGTTGCACCTTGTTGTAGTCCTACACGTATTGTTCTGTCATCTGTAATAGCAGCGTTTAAGCCGGCGGCACCGCCTGTGATATCTGTACTTGCAACATCTTGCAATGTGATAAACGGAAACGCTTCTGTTGTATCATCATAACCAGCAATAGCCATAGTTTTACCAGCATGTACAAATTGCATGCCTCCTGAGTATCCACCAGCGCCTGGCTGTAAGCCTGCAATATCTCTTTGAATACGTGTTATAGTGTCAGGATTAACAATTGGCTGTATAGCAAGTTTAGTATCTCCTATAGTACTACCATAGCCTCCAGTAGTATTTGCACTGTCAACTTCTAGTATTACAAAATCAAATCCTGCATCCTGACCTGCTAAAATTTCATTAGCACCGATCGGTTGCGCAAGACTATTTTCGGCTGCAAACGAAAGTGTTCTATAAGTTGTTAAGTCGCTTTCATCAAAGTTAATAGCTGTCGAAGGTCGTGTAACCAATCTAGAAGGATCAAGTACATTATCAAATGTGTAAACAAAGTTATCGCGATATTCGATAATAGTGCCGTCTGTTACTGTTTCTCTTAATGTACCAAAGAAATCTTCAGCACTTACTTCGTCAGCACGTAGATCTAATTTATAAATTCTATTACTAAATACGCCGCCTGTTGCTACTGTATCGTCACCATCTTCACCGTCAGTACCATCGTTATCTGTATCTGACACGTTTTGCACATTAGAAACAATATAGTTTAAACGTCCAGCAGTAGGATGGTCAATAGTAATTTGACTGTTTACATTTGGAGGACGTTTCATGTCAGTTACATATAAAGAACTTTCGTCAAATGCGTTCGTAAATACTGCATCAGTAAATGCCTTAGCCGGCATAACCATGCTTTCGGATAATGTAACCTGATCTGGAATTTCGTTTGGATCAGCACCCTCTGATACAAGTCCAAAGAATCCGTAACCGTTAGAACCGTTTAGTGATCTAATTTCTGATCCGTTGTTAGCATAGTACGCTGCCTGACAGTAGTATGTAAACATACTAACCATCTCTGAGAACGCACCGTTGTTAGTAACAAGTCCATAACCTAGATCGTTAATTTGTGTAAAGTCGTTTCCGAGCATACTTCTGTTACCAGCAGTTTGTAGGAAGATATCAACACCTGTTCCTCCGGTGTATCCTGCACCTTCTGCAGAACCTGGATCTAAGTATACTGTTACTGTACCGTTACCTGAGTCATAATCTGAAATAGCGTTTACCTGATAACGTACACCGCCTAAGTAGAAAGGACATGGTAGTTCGGGAGGTCTAATAAATAATCCTTGATCTGCATTACTAGTCAAGTCTAATCTAAATGCATTTGTTACGCCTGTGATTGTTGCTGGAATGTTACCAACGAACGCATCAACATACATACCACCTCTAAATTTCTTTTCATTATCACTTTTACTAAACGACGAACCTGTTTGGATATAAGGAGACTTAGTTAGAATTTGTCCTTCGGGATCAAGCACAACCATAAATCCGCCGTGTCCTTGTACAGTTACGTTACGAACAATAGTTGCATCGCTCATCATAAACACATCCATGCCGTCTGCATCATTTCGCTTAGGTGGATTATAATCTGTGTCGAAAGCAAAGTTAACCAAGTTAACCAAATTACTTACAATAGCTGTCGTTCCTGTTTCAGCAACTCCGCCACTAATGTCTGATTCAATAGCACCAGTTGCAGTAAATTCGTTACCTGCTAGTACTGATGCAGCAATAGTTGCAATATATGCAATACCGTCTGCTGTTTCATTTTCTTGTCCGCCAAAGCCGTTGCCGTTGTATTGACTAATGTAAGCGTCATAATACTGGCCTTGTGCTTCTAAGGAGAACTCTTGTCCGCCACGTAACAAGTCTTTAATTATACTATCAACAATTAAGCCTGTATCTCTAGCACATTTGGTTTGATTGAATGATAGTGCAGGATATGTTGTTGTAATATAACTAACAACTTCTTGTTGAATAAATGCTTTGTTTAGGCGCATGATATTTGCAGCAAGTTCAAAATCTCCTGCATTAACTACATCGCCACCTGTGTTTACATCCTTAGTGTTGTCTGTTAGATAATGTCTACCAAAGTAACCTTGAGTTTCACCTACTTGGTTAATAAATGGAGAGCCTGTGCTTACCAGCGGAATGTCATCAAACTCTGCATCACGGAAGAAATATGTATTAGCCCACGGCGACTGTGATACACGTTGTTTAGGTCGTATAATTACTCGTCTAAATTCGTCACCTTTAAGCGACACGTTGTTGGCTAGTTTAATAGGTAAGTCTTCTTCGTAAGTTCCTGATTCTAAAAAGATTGTAACTTGTTTTGTTTTAACAAAGTTACCGTACTTTAGTTCTTCGCCTACTTCAAAGTCTTTACCATTTAATTGTATTAGTTGTACAGTGTCGTTATTACCTTCGGTACCGTCATTACTTGTTACAGTAACAACTCTACCTTTTGCACCGGAGCGTTGTCCTACAATAATCTTACCTGGAAGAATGTCAATGTTATCTGGATTTGCTTGGTCAACAAATGTTCTTGCACCGTTGTCAATAACTAATTTATATGTGCTACCAAATACAACATCGCCACCGGCGTTAATGCCGTTTTCAATGATGTTAGTGATAAGATCAAACTTACCACCTAACCCTGTAATAGCATTTCTAGCTGCTGCTGCACCGTCTGGGTCATCAAAAGTTTGATCAATTTTAATACTTTCAAACGCTTCATTTCTATCTTGATATACTGTACCAATCTGTCCGCCGAGTGTGTAAGGAGTATAAGAACTTAAATCCCATAATTGTAATAGTTCGTCGTCTTCGTAAAGTTCAAATGTTACATTAGAAATTACTCTAACATATGCAGTTTGTCCTTCAAGTTCTAACATACCGCCGATGTCTTTAAAGATAACGTGATCGCCGTCTGTAAGGCCGTGATTGGTATTAGTTGTAACACGAGATCTGCCGTCTCCGTCAACACTAATGGCTGTAATATCTTTTTCTAAATATAATTTGTTTTGAAGAATAGCATCGACTAGTCCTTTTGCAAAGTTAATAGATCCTACTGTTTCTGTTTTTTGTTGTGTGATAGCATAGCGTCCGCTTGTGCTAGAATAATATCTTTCTGCTGCTTCTCTTGTTAAGAAGTTTGCCGTAAGTCCTCTGTTAATATCGTATGCAATAGCATCGAGTATTAGCCCAATATCTCTTTGGCATGTTTGTACATCGTAAATAAAGTCTGGGAATGTATATTTGATATATCCTGAAACTTCACGCTGAATATATTCTCTGTTTATTTCAATAAGAGCTCTTGTTTGCTCATACTGAGGATTGTCAACGTCGGCTGTAACTACAGGAGCATACTCGCTGTTGCTATTTTTTGTAATTGTCTGGAAATACGGTCCTGGTTCTGCAGGTGCAGTTTCAATAATTTCATATGCTCTTTGTGCCGCAGCATTAATTGTACGATATGCATAGTTAAGAGCCGAGCCTTCTCTGCCAGGTGGCACACCGATCATTCTGTCATCACCGTCTGTGCTTACAAAGATGTTAACAGTAGACGAGTAACCTGAGTTGTCTACATAAAACTTACTTGCTGCTTGTAAATCGTCAGCGCCATTAACAACGCCAAACCCTGCTAAGTCGCCTGGGTGATCGTGCAGTGTAAGAGCACCTTCTAGTGTGTCGCCTTGTCTGCGAACAACACTCTTTCTAGGCATAGCAGTATCACTTAAGAAGTTACCTTGTAGGGTAGTATCTTGTCCTGCATCTGTCATTGTATGCAAGTCGTCGTTTTCAATAGTTCCGGAAACAAATATCTTATTTGCCTCCGCTTCGGCATTATCTACAACTTGTGCTTGATCTCTAGTTGTAAAAACTGATAATTGCGTATCTGAAACATAACGAAGGAAATAATTAGTGTCTGCTGTTAAGTTTGCTGGGTCTTCATATCTAGTTTTAAATACAAATTCAGTACCGTTGATGCCTGTATCATAACCATGATTAAGCACTTCGATATTACCATTAATATATCTAGAAATTTCTAAAACAAATTGTTCTCTAGATGCAGGTTCAGACGCAACACGAATTGGTAATCCTGAACTAATATAACGTCTATCACCGTAGCCTTTTGTAATTACAAGATCATCTACAGTAATATTAGTGTTATGTCTATCGTTATAGTCGTCTACAGCACTTTGTGAAATAGCAACATTAGCAACACCGTTACCGCCAACGTTTAATGGACCGCCTAGCAATGGTTTTTGGTCATCCGATAACTTAGTAAATGCTGTACTAATAACAAGTTTTCCTGGAACAGCACTAGTATTAAACGTAATAGTATCTGTTGCTGTAGGATCAATAGCACTATTTGATGCAAGCGTAACTAATTGTATTTGTGTTGCATTATCATCAGTTAACGGAATTGCATTAGGTATTAACGCATCTGGAGTATCACCAAGTGAAGTAAAATCAATACTACCGCCTTGTCCAAAAATTGCGTATATTTCTGAGAAATTTTCGTTTACTTTACGAAACGATTCGCGAATACTATCACCGGTGCCGTCATTTCCTTCTACGCCGATGTCGATATCTTGTTTTGCCATTAGTTATGCTCCAGATAAATTTGCTAGGATATTTCCTTATCTGTAAGTATTTATCAGTTAATTTTATAACCTTAATGTAAATACAGTATGTTCATAAAAGAATATAAAAAACAGACCCAGCATGTTCGCACTAGCAAAACAGGCAAGGAACACTCTTATAACCGTAATTTAACTATGTGTGTATTTCGTTGTGACGAATGTAATGCCGAGTTCGAACGCACACGAGGTAGTATGGATCCTAAGCGTCTAAGTAATTCCTACTTTCACGTATGTAAGAACTGTGATAGTAAGAAATTTGCTCAAAAGAAAGGCGTAGAACAGAAGCAAAA
>ENA-OUOG01003908-OUOG01003908.1-marine-metagenome-genome-assembly--contig:-NODE-3908-length-13349-cov-4.824970_pt1 | contig 13349 bp, 12 predicted proteins | sample MGYA00248635_ERZ508505 | MGnify/ENA primary metagenome ERZ508505 (study PRJEB26176, sample SAMN06267871) | marine metagenome | isolation source: Saanich Inlet, British Columbia, Canada | place: Pacific...
GCCAAGCTTCACTACTGGCAATCCCCACAACTGCGCTTGTATACCCGCAGTTGAACATTCTGTTACCACTATGTCGGCATCAGCTAACGTATCTTCGAGTGAATGAGACATACTTCGGTCAAGTAATTTACCTCGCACCTGTTCGCGTATCGCCTCCCTCTCATTCGGATGAAATCGAATTTCCGCAGTGAAATGCCCTTTTGAGACCCCTTCACCCAAAACATGAACCACACGATCTGAATTCACTGACTCGCACTTATCGCCTATTAAAGAATCGGGCACCGATAAAAATAAAACATGTGGCTTATCACGCACAAAACGTTTATCGGGTATTGCTGAGATCGCATCGAATGCGGGATTGCCAGTCACAACTATATCGCGAGCAGGGCGTCCACCCTCAACAAGAATCTGCTTTACCAATTCATGAAATACGCAAATACAGTTTGCAAACGTTGGGGCTGTTAGCCAAGACTTCTCAATACTTGCAAATAAATCAACGACAACTACCGACCGCACATTTAGTGTTGTCGATGCTCGAACCAAAGCTCGCTCCATTCGTGGTGCACTTGTTGTCACCAAAACATCACACTCAGTAGTCAGCAGAATTTCATTGGCCGTGATGGATTGGTCAAATGCTTTACGCCCAAGCGTCACATATTGATCCATGGCCTCTGCTTCACCCTGAGTCTCAATTAGATCTAATAACCCAGACCCTATGTAGGCAAGACTATCATTCCAACCTATTTGCGGATGGATATCTAACTCTTTGAGTACTGATTTACCCAATCGCTCAAGTTCGCACCATCTCGGGAGTATTGAAGGATGTCATAAAGACCTACTGCGGTTATGTTAGCCTGATTAAATACTGCCTTTCCGAGAGTTAACCCTAAAACAGTCACCTCATGACCTCGTGCCTCTAAATCACGAATTACTGGGATGAGTAGACGAGCGTGTCCGCCACCATAGGCAGCCACAAGTATTTTTGGCACTAGTTCGACTCCTTCCCCTGCAACTTACTGAGAGTCAGCCACAAAATTTTTAAATCAAATATGATGGTTTGAGAATCAATGTATTCAAAATCCAAACTTAGGCGCTCGTCATGATTCGCAAGTGAACGAAGCGATGACTGGGCTAGACCAGTCAGGCCTGGTCGAACTGATAACCTTTTTTGCCATTGCCAAGGCTCATACAAAGACTCTTGCATTAGTGTGTCAGGCCGAGGGCCAACCAGTGACATATCACCTCGAAGTACATTAATCAGCTGGGGGAGTTCATCGATACTCGTTTTGCGTAAAAGCCGACCTACCGGAGTAATCCGTTGATCCCTAACCAACGTTTGATATGAACCAATCGCATCAGCATTATTCACCATCGTCCGAAATTTAAACATGGGAAACAAATGACCACCTAAACCAACACGCTGCTGAATATATAGTCCCGGACCACGGCTCGTTAACCGAATGGCAATCCAGACGGCACATAGAATTGGACTCAGAAAAATCAAAGCCAAACCACTTACAGCGAAGTCGATGATGCGCTTTAGCATGGATGACCATAGAGTTCATTCGGTATTACTAAACGACCAAGCAGGTTATCCACAATTCGCGAATACGCAACCACACCCAGGCCGTTATCGATCCCGATTGGAGTACAGGAGACCGAGCGAGAGCTATTCTCGAGAATACTTTGGTAACAGGCGTGGTAGGCCACTGATTCCGTTCGACCAAATCCGACAAAAATTTGTAGCGGTAATTGTTCTTTCAAATCGTTTTCCCTGTTAATGAAATCTCGCATCTCCAACAAGAGATAACATTTCTCCTTTCAGCTGATTGTGATCCCAATCAGCTTGCTCCACCCAATGACCAAGCGCGGTAGCCAACTTTGACGACTCAACCGTTGGTTCTTCGACCCGAAAAATTTTGGGATGAAGCGTTGGCTGCCTCTCGTCAGCGAACGTCAGCTCTTCATGGAGCTTTTCTCCTGGTTTTAAGCCGATAAATTGTACCTGGATGGTATTTGATGCTTGTGTTTTTTCGTAGGCTGGCACTCGTCCAGCGAGTTTAATTAGCCGCTCAGCAATAGAGACAATTTTAACTGGATCTCCCATATCGAGAACAAAAACATCACCCCCGCGTGCAAGGGCTGACGCTTGAATGACAAGCGATGCTGCCTCAGGGATCGTCATAAAGTATCGCGTCACTTCGGGATCGGTCACAGTCACTGGACCTCCGCTCGCAATTTGTTGGCGGAAGATGGGAATCACACTGCCATTACTGCCTAATACATTCCCAAATCTGACAATAGAAAATACAGTCTGTGTTGGTCTGACAGCAGCATCTTGAATTGCTAACTCAGATACTCGCTTCGATAAACCCATCACACTCGATGGCCTAACCGCTTTATCTGTTGACACCAACACAGCATGGTCGACTTGGTATGACTCACAACAACGAATGAGCTCCAATGTGCCAAGCACATTGTTTTTTACTCCCTGACTTACATTTTCTTCGAGTAAATGCACATGTTTATAGGCAGCAGCATGAAAAACCGTGTTCACCGAATGTTTCGAGAACACAGCATTCATCTGCTCGCGGTCGCAAGTCGACCCAAGAATTGGGAAAACTCGCACCTTTGGACCATCACAATCAATTTCTTCCAGACTCTGACGCAATTCCTGATCGATCTGGAACAACATAAATTCACTATGATCAAGTAATACCAAAGACGATGGATTTAGCCGAATGATCTGACGGCAAAGCTCAGACCCAATACTTCCGCCAGCTCCAGTGACCAAAACGCACTGATCTTTGATATTTTGTTCCAACAATATTGGGTTTGGCTTCACTGGTTCACGTTCCAAAAGATCCTCTAAATCCAGTGGCCGAAGATCTTGAATGGAACTTCCCGATGCTAAATCAGACAATCGTGGGATGGTGATGACGCGATACCCTAAGCCTGTCAAACGATCAAATACGGCCTCTTTTTCAGCGCCGCCCAAGGTTGGCATGGCCAACAAAATTGTGGCTACACCGGTCTCATCCGTTCGCCCAACAGACTTCCCACTCATTACAGGACGGCCCTCGAGTGTCCGGCCTACTTTCTTGGGGTTATCATCGAGAAACGCCCTAATTGCAAAATGAGAACGTTTCAACGAGCCAGCCAGTAGTCGCCCGGCAGAGCCTGCACCATAAATTAGGACTGGAGTTCGAACACTATAATCATCGATACGCGACTCGATATGGTCGTACCACAAGACACGCCCCACTCGAAGCATCATCATTCCGATAAACATGAGAACCGGCTGAAGCACGCCAACGGATCGCGGGATGCCAGTGGGATAGAGCACAATACACAGCGTTAAAAAAATCAGTCCATAAAACGCGATGGTCTTTCCCAACACCACAAGTTGCTGTGATTCCAAATGATGGTCTATTGCACGATAGAGTCCCGCACGCCAAAACAGTGCAACCGACAATACAGGGGCCAAAGAAAATAATGGAGCAGCAGACAGAGGAACGATGAACCACGCTTCATTTTTTAAAGATACACCAATCCACAACGCGAACACCGCTATGGTCGCGTCGACTATTGCAAGCGTAATATTTTGCTTTGTCATGGGTGGTTATTGTGACACATCGAATACGGTAAGGAACATGATATGACTCACAAGAAGCAGTCTTTCCAGTGACTCAACGCAACGAGCGCACGTAATTCCCGAGTTCGATTGACGCTATTGGAAACATGCTGTTGAAGTAACTCAAAGACCCGAGGCATGTCGAGCAGTCCGAGATCATCAAGATTACTCAAGTGATAATGAACATACTCATACCGTTCATTTTTAAACCATTCCCCGACTGGCACTGTGAACATCTGCTTCTTTCGATCAGTCAAATCATCGCCAATCAAGTCACGCACCGTTGCTTTGAGACATTTCTTTGTTTGATTTTCACTTAATTTATCGATGCCTCGTGTCTTAAATGCAAACTCAACCATCCGAAAATCCAAGAAAGGAGTCCGTGCCTCGACGGAAGCCGCCATACCCATACGATCTGGTTTGACTAAATTATTTCCAGGCAATAGCAATAATGTATCAATTATCAAGGCCTGATTAATAAGATCGTGCGCCTTGAATGGCTTGACTAAATCATGGACGAAGTCAAACGTTTGCACCTCATCTTGTGACCAATTGAGCAGCAAACTGGATTTCTCCCTCTCTGAAAAAAGCGTGAGCGTCGGCCAATAAGCAGAAAACCACTGTTCTTGGGTTGGCGATTCAACGGACCATTTTTCAAAAAAGCGAAGATACTTCATATACCCAGCAAATAACTCGTCACCCCCATCGCCCGTTAAGACAACTTTCACATCATTTGATGCCAGCTTAGCGACTTCCCATGTCGGCAAGAACGAAACATCTCCATGAGGCTGATCACAAAAATAGGTCGCTTTTGACCAATCATCGAGCAGATCAGGAGCGACTACTTTGGATTTCATTAGCATTCCAAAGCGGTCTGCTGCCTCTTGAGCAAACCGACTCTCATCAAATCGCGGATCATCGAAACCAATGGAAAATACCGGTAAAGTTGAATCATAAGAACGCGCCGCAAGGCCAACTATCGTGCTGGAATCAAGGCCACCAGATAAAAATGCACCAATAGGTGCATCGGAGCGTAACCTGAGACGCGTTGCATCATCCAATATCGAGAGACACTCATCCCTCCAAGCATCGGTAGAGCCGTCAAGATTGGGGCTTCCTTTTGGTAGTTGCCACCAACGATAACTCGTTATTTCTCCTAACTGTATGCAAGTCACCGTACCGGGCATGACATGACTGACACCTTGAAAAAGCGTCAACGGAGGAGGAACGTAATTGAGTGATAGATAGTGGCTGAGCGCTTGTTGGTCTAATTGAATGGACATTGCGCTTAGCCGGATGAGTGCCTTAATTTCCGAACCGAAAACAACGCCTGAACTACATTGACTGATGAATAAAGGCTTTACACCAATTCGATCACGAATCAGAAATACAGACTCTTTCCGTCGGTCATAGATCGCAATCGCGAACATCCCATTGAGTTTGTCCAGAAATCCGAGGCCTTCACGCTCATACAGTTTGAGGATGACCTCGGTATCACATCGTGTTGTGCAACGAATTCCAGTCGACAGCAAATCTTCGCGCAACTCAATATGATTAAAAATCTCACCATTTTGAATGACAACCACATCACCGTCGTCAGAATAAAAAGGTTGGTGACCATCTGCTACATCTTGAATCGACAGGCGCGTATTTCCTAAAACGCAGCATTGCTCGAAGAAATATCCTCGATCGTCAGGACCTCGGTGAGTTAGAGTGTCAAGTGCACTTTCAATTCGTTTAACAGACGGTATAGCACCCGGCTTAAACACCCCACCGACGATTCCGCACATTAGTGATCACTCTCGATTGCGTGAATCATCTGTCGTGACTGTCTAGCCAGTTGGCTCGTTGCGATTGCATCACCCTCGAGCGTTTCCATCACACTTCGTAAGCGCGAAACTTCTTCGACAAACACCGTCGAATTTTCAGATAATAATGGGCGAAACATTCGAGATAAGATGACACGTTGCGACCCAAGTTCTAGATGAAGTGCTGCGACGCTACCGCCATCCAACTGTCCTGCATCTACTGGGGCAATTCCACCAAAACCAAACGGCATCCCAATGTCTTTGGCGTGGGCTATTGCTGACGCGACTCGTGAATCTAAGAGTGAAGCAAACATAAAGCGGAGATTTAGCTCAAGGTGCAGGTCATTGAGACCAAAATACAACTCATCAACACCCATTAAATTAGCTTCATCGGAACAGAACCACGCGCAAGCATCCAGCGTCTCGATTAAAGGACAAAATAATGCTCGTCCGTCGATGATTCGGACAACTTCATCAATCTGCGCCTGGTCTCTGAACATCGGTAACATCACGATGTCAGCACCAGCTTCGATCACTGCATCAATCTCTGCCTTGGAGTTTTCATCAAACGGATTAATTCGAACCAGTAACTCAGCTGACTGCTTCACTGCTGATAATGCTTCAACATCCTGAATCGAGTGATGACTAATAACCGTATCACGATGACCTTGCCTCAATTCTTTTCCAGTCAATTCAAGATCCACAAATAAGCGATCAACTCCTGCTTTAACTAACTCAGAGGCCTCAACCGGATTATTGGTGATCATCATGAACTTAAAATCTTGCATCAGTGAGTTGTCTATTTTGTCAAAACAATGTCTTCAAAATACGCAATGGTTGACTCGAGTCCTTGTCTCACAGAGATCCGCGGCTCCCAGTCCAATAATGATTTTGCTTTGGTGATATCTGGACGCCGCTTCGCTGGATCATCAAAGGGCAAGGGCCTGTATTCAATGATCGATGTCGAGTTCGTCATTTCAATGATTAACGATGCAAGCTCGAGCATTGAAAACTCAGAAGGATTTCCAAAGTTGATTGGGCCTGTTACCGATGATTCAGAATCCATAAAGCGAACAAAACCATCGATTAAATCATCGACAAAACAAAATGAGCGAGTCTGCTCTCCGGTTCCATAGATTGTAATGGGCTCACCCAACAGCGCCTGAACGATAAAATTACTAACAACCCGACCATCATGAGGATGCATGTTCGGGCCATAAGTATTGAAGATTCTCGCTACTTTAATTTCTAAACCATGCTGCCGGTGGTAATCAAAAAACAGGGTTTCCGCACACCGCTTACCTTCATCATAGCAAGACCGAACTCCAATTGGATTGACTCGCCCCCAGTAGTCTTCAGTCTGCGGGTGAATTTCTGGGTCACCGTACACCTCAGATGTTGACGCTTGAAAAATCCGGGCACCGGTTCGTTTCGCTAAACCGAGAAGATTAATGGCGCCATGAACACTGGTTTTCGTCGTTTGCACCGGATCATGTTGATACTGCACCGGGCTTGCCGGGCAGGCGAGGTTGTATATCTGATCAACCTCTAAATATAACGGAAACGTCACATCATGACGGATGAATTCAAAGTTATGGTGATCCAGTAATGACTCGATATTTCGCTTAGAACCGGTGAATAAGTTGTCAACACAAATGACATCGTATCCCTCTGTAACCAATTTAGCGCACAAATGGGACCCTAAAAACCCGGCCCCACCTGTCACCAGAACCCGTTTTGAATTAATTTTTAATGTCATCGTCAGGATAACGCTCTCTTTACCTTTGCAAAAAACCGCGGGACCAACTGTCTCCGAAACCGGTTGTATTGGTACTTCGTTTTTAAAAACAGTGGACCATGCTTCGCTCGGCTCGCATCAAGTGCCGTATCGAACATTCCGGTAATGGATCCTTGAGTCGCCAACGGCTTGGACACACAAAAATGAGGCAGGTTTAGTGCTTGATCCATGAGTTTCAACTGATGGTCTGCCTGCCGATCAATCACATGGCTCAGAAGCCAATTGAGTCGTTTCTGACATCCGCATCGATCGACCAAATAAGCCTCGGCAGTAGTCAATGGCTTTTCAATCAAAGCCATATCGTCTGATTCGAAAAAACGTTGGTCGATCTTATTGTCGGCACCACCTAAAAAAATCAACCAACCCGGGGCTATCCCCATAGTCATTTCAATGACATTTGCCAACTCTTCAAAAAAGGAATCAAACAAGACCACATCATCTTCGAGGATCAGAGCCATCTGGTGATCCGTTTCCATAAACATCTTCTGAGCATGTAAATGTTTCAGAACATTTGACGCACTTTTCGGCTGCAGTTCGGGATCGACCATCCGTAAATCGTGATCAGTCAACTCATCAGCATCAAAAGGCCAAACATACTCAAATTCAAAACCGAACTGCGCGGCCATCGACTCGATGTGCGCGTGCCGCTCTTTGAACGATTTGACGGAAATCACATAAATGGGCAGCGACATATCTAAACTGAAAGGCCGGGTTAGAGGGTGCGTCACAGTGTATCCATTTTCGGAGGAACTTTCTCAATAATTCATCATCAAACTAGGTAACTCAACACTCCACATCCCAGCAACAACTCAACGCACGGTGTCAACATACCCATCGGACTTACTAATGGCTTAGCTAGTAGCCTGATTCAACGATTACGGAGTAGTACGCCGCAGAGATCCCGAACTCGGCTGGCTCGCAATCATCGCTGCAAAAATAATCCAAAAAAGACGGCCCTCTACAAAAGAAGAGAAGTGTCCGTTTACAAAGCCATTGAGACACGTTGCCAGCAACATCGCGAGCGCAATATAGCCGAAATTCGTTTTTTCCCCCTTAAGTATTTGGCAGGCCTGTCGACCAGCGACATATAAAAACATCAAAAACAGGATCAGCGCGACCAGCCCATGTTCGGCCCAGATATGAAGGTATTGTTGATGAGGGTCTTCGACATCCATGCCCCTCCACCCGTCAACCTCACTAACGAGATCTGCATAGGCATGTCGAAAATCACCTGTTCCCGTTCCTAATAAAGGACTTCGACTGATCATTTCGATCGAGTTTTCCCACATCACCATCCGGATTCCCATCGAACTGAATTCGGCATCTTGATTCGAGACCGTTTGGACCTCGTTAACTCCTTGCAGAATTGCATCCCGAGTGACGGAAGAAAACATCAAAACGATTGTAACAACCGCCATCCCTATACCAGACGCAACCCAACGCCATCGGTCGAAATGGACCCACATTGCTACCGCACTGACCACAAGAAGAAACACATAACCACTTCGGCCTGTTAACAACATCAAAATATTCAATACCAAACCGCTAATAATGATCCAAGCGATTACTTGAGCCAACCGTGGAAACAACATCTCCCGCATGAGCATCCACAAGAAAAATGCGGCAGCACTAAACATAATTCCCTGTGTGACATCGTTCTCGAGCAAATAATCAGGTGGACGGTCAAGTTCAATTAACTCTGCAACACCAAGCCATGACAATGCCATGAATACTGTAGAAATCGCGATCACGGACCATAACACCAGATACTTCGACTCGCGCTTCTGAAACACAGCCAAAACCATGGGAAACAGGATCAATTTTCTCCAAGACCACCACTCCTCAAATCGCTCTGACCAAGGTGCATACTCAGACCACATCATAGCCACCCCGATCATGAGCAGAAATCCACTCAATAAAACCACCTTGATGTCGGTCAAAACCGCAATAAACCGCTCCCGAAGCTCGCGATTGATCGCAAATGAAAGCCACAAAATTGCTTCCGTTAAGGACACCAGAGCAAACGCTCGTGTCATAAAAACGAGATCAAGACAAATCAACAGTTGCGCCCACGCCACCGCACGGTGGGAATCAAATCCTAGTCTTTGTCGATGCAGTGTTTGCATACAATCCTCGCTCTCAACTCAAATCCATAATCAGGTCAAGAGCCTGCAAAGTCCTAATCATCATGGCCTACCACTATGCAATATCGATATAGTGTTTTTTACTGATTTCAATATCGAAGGTGTCTTCAATCCAAAACCGCAAACGATTTCTCCGATCACGTCGCGAAAGACGATAACCTGGATTTTGCTCAAAGATTTGCTCGGCAAAATGCTCAATCCAAGAATCCATTAGCTGCGGATGCGTTTTAGCAAATGGTCTCAATTCAGCCACATCGATATGACCATAACCAGAAAATTCTTGGTGCTCGCTTCCCCAATACTTCCCGACTTGCCTCAGTTTATTGTTCATTGTCTCCACTGATCGACAATGGCCATAGTGGTATACATGAGCGTTTGCGGACACCGCTCGCGGATAACGTCCTTTTTTGTTCTTATTCATGACTACCCAAAAGAGTCCGTCAGGGGCTATTGTCCGAATACTGTTGCGGATGACACGAGGGGCTCTTCGATAACCAGCAATACCTGTCTGATAAGGGGTTCCGTAAAAATGAAAAAAATCAAAATACAAAGCTTCTACGCGTGGATCAGAGATGTTTTTTCGCATCGATCCATCGATGGAATCCAGCTCATCTTCATGCAAAACCTCATCGCCTTCTAAATAGAATGCCCAATCCCCAGAACACTGATACTGAGCTGTCATTTTTTGTTGTCCATACACAAATCCGCGATCCTGCATCGACTCATTCCAGTGCGTTTCTATGATTTTCAACTTGCAATCATCAATTGCCTGAACCCGATGAAGCGTATCATCTTGGCCAACTCCGACTGCGACGACATACTCGTCAACCAGAGGCAATAATGATCGGATACTTTCTTCAAATGGATATCCATTGATGACTGCATTTCGTAAAAATGTAAACCCAGATACTTTCATTATCTTTCAACAAACAGTGAACGTGTCGGTAAGATACACGAAGGATCGTTTGTGACTCGCTCAAGCCGGGCAGTATTCGGTGACAGGCGCTTACCCTTTTCTTCAGGATGATAAAGATGAGCGACACATACCCTCAATCGACCGTTGCGAATGGTTAGCCCGTTATGTAACAAACGTTCCACGAAATCACTATCTTCCAGACCCCAACCTTTATAACTCTCATCAAATCCACCGACAGCAAGTACGTCAGATAAAAATAATCCCAAGTTGCACGTCTTAACCCCTTGAGTTGACCTCGGATTGAGATCTCTGAAAAATCCGAGTGGTGCCGATCTGAATTTAACGGGTGAAAACATATCATCAAGTGTCACCAACCCCCGTTTCAGTATCCGTGCCGTTTCATTTTCAGTCAGTAAAACTCGCCCACCTGTGACAATTTTTCTTGGGGACGCAAGTGAAAGGTGGTTCTGAATAAATTGTGGAGGACAGATACAGTCGCCATCGATGAAAATGACGTAAGTATCAGTTAGTTTTGATAGGCCCAAATTGCGCGCACGTGCCGCACGAAACCCCGCATCAGGTTGCCATGAAACCACGATCGGCAGATCCGAAAACTCTCCCAAAATATGCCGTAAGTCCGGACCGGAACCATCATCTGCAACAACAATCGAACTTGGGCATTGCGTTTGAAGTTGTAATGAGCGAAGAACGAGTGACAGTGCATCCACCCGTTGATAACTCGTAATGACAACCGATGTATGCACCTGTGCAGTTACGATGCGGGTGCACGATGGGCACGATTTCGAATTGCAGAACGGATCAAGACGATCAACACACCAACCATTCCACCCACCAGAGTTGCGAGGACAACGATTAACGAGCGCTTTGGTTTTGACTTAAGCTCCGGCACCACAGGTGGATCGATCACCCGAAACGCATAATCATCGTTGACTTCAGCCAACATCAAGGTCTTGGTTTGCGATTCAATCATCTGATAAAGCACTTTTTCAACTTCCACTAACTTCGTTTCGCGAAGTTTCGCTTCCAGATACTCGATGGAATCCTGAGCCTTCCTCTTGTCTTTTTCACGCGCATAATCGTCAATCTCTGAGACCATCAAGCGGACAACTTCTTCGCCAAGTAACGGAGATTGATGTTCAAAACTGACTACGATCAAAGGCGACGTTTTGTCTTGTTCGATCGAAAATGCTGAGGTAAACACTTCGTAGATTTCTTGGTTACTTGGCTCTGCACCGCGCGGTGGCTTAGCTTCTCTCAGCCATACCCCAGATTGCTCATTGAATACTTCCGAATCAATCATTTCAGTTTGAGTGATAGGATCATACGACTTCAGCGCCATCAATCTGGGAGCCAGATCATGCTTTGCAATAAATTCTGTAACAAATACCCGCGCTTGCATGACTTCTTGCAGCAATTCAGTTTGCCCACCGCCCGAACCGGAGGGCAACTGAATACCAGCAAGGCTTGCCAGACCGCCATACTGAGCCATCAATCCTCCAAGCTGACTAGAGTCATCGCTTTCAGCTGGAACAATTTTGGCTTCAACTAAATAGCTATTCGGTATTTGAAGGGAAATAAAGATGGATAACCCCGCACTGATCGCAGTGACAAACACTATTAGCCATTTACCAGACCACACCGTCTGGAATAATTCGAATAAATCAATCTCATCATTGTAGGTTTGCGTTTCGGTTACAGCATCAGGCATTAGATATTCCCAATCGCCGCAAGGGCGATAGCAGATTGGTAAACAATCTGCGTAATCGCAGTCCACAACTGAAGGGTTGGAACATCATCTACGTCGCGCGGAATAACAATCGTATCGCCAGGCTGAACGTTTACGCCACGCATAACTTGACGAGTCAAAATGTTACCAACTAGCAGCGGCTCAACAGCGCCGTTGGCTCGGATAATATATGCCCGACCGTCATCCGCACGTCGGTTCACCCCACCAGACTTTCTGAGGTACTCAGACGGAGTCAGCCCCAGTTCATAAATGTGGGAGGTCGGGTAAAGAACTTCACCAAGAACCGTGACTGATTGCCTGATACCTGGAATCACAAGTGCATCACCATCTTCTAAGATCACATCTTGCTCCAACTGACCAGCCAATACCTTAGGTAAATCAATGACCAAACGACCAACTGCTTGCGTGTCTTCCGCCTGCTGCAAAAGCTTTGATAGCTCGACACTCGACCGGATCGCGCCGACGGCATCCCCTTTCCCCAACGCCGATCCCTGAACAGCTTGTTGAGCTAGGGCGCTCTCAGTCTCGGCTCTTAGTCGCCTCAACTCAGCTTTTTCTTTTTCCCGCAGAGTCTTACGACTAAATATAGCGGCTCTGAGATCGCCATCATCCGTTATACCCCCAGCTCTTTTGACCAGATCACTCAACGTCGACCCCTTAGGCATGCGATAGGTCCCGGGATATTTCACAAACCCAGCAACAGTGACTGCAGGGAGTTGAATTTGATCTTGATCTTTTCGCACGATCAATTCTGACCCGGCACCCACAATACCAGAGAGACCAGCGTTTTCTGGCGTCACTCGGTTAACCACAAACCCTTGCTTTGTTCGCTGCACCAGCTCGATAGCCGAAGAGTCAGCCTCAGAACTGAGCCCGCCACTGAGTAAAATTAGATCTGACACGTTTTGGTTGCGTGTGAGCGGATAGACACCCGGCTCTCGTACTTCGCCTCGAACGACAACGGTGGCACTCGGTTCTCCAAAACTTGCAGCACCCTCAATCACCGAGACCAAGTCATCGAAATATTTTTGCCGATCGACAAATGGTTGTTCTAAATCGATAGGCTCCACGATGCCTTGACTCATTAATTCCAGACGATTAGACATTCGAGTTTGACGACTCGCTAACAACGGGTCAGTCGGTACCAGATCATCCTCAGTCTTTGCGTTCGCCGTCAGCAACTGCATAAACGGATCATCGGTCCGCTGCTGCTGCTGCTGCTGCTGCTGCTGCTGCTGCTGCTGCTGCTGCTGCTGCTGCTGCTGCTGCTGCTGCTGCTGC
>ENA-OUOG01003909-OUOG01003909.1-marine-metagenome-genome-assembly--contig:-NODE-3909-length-13348-cov-39.802878_pt1 | contig 13348 bp, 16 predicted proteins | sample MGYA00248635_ERZ508505 | MGnify/ENA primary metagenome ERZ508505 (study PRJEB26176, sample SAMN06267871) | marine metagenome | isolation source: Saanich Inlet, British Columbia, Canada | place: Pacific...
CGTAGGCCTCGATTTGGCGGCTCTGAGTTATGCAACTTATGCAGATTATGGGGCCGAGCAGTTGGTCACGAACCAACTGAAGAGTCGCTTAAGTTCAAGCTTACAGGCCGATTTACCCCATCAAGTAACTACCAAGGAACTATGCCATGTATTAGCCCTCAGAGACCGACCTATACCCCCCCACCCCCAGCGCTCTATTAAGGGGAGTGGCTCTCAAAATTTTTGTGATTTTCAGGAGAACAGCGATGACACAGCAATTGACGAACGAACTACGGGATGAGCTTAAAGGACTAATTGATCAGGCGGAAATCGATCTCGATGGCAACGCTGTGGATCAGCAGCGTTTGATTGAGGCAATACAGTCCCGAATTAGTGAGAAAGCAGAGGAGATTCGCGCTAGGGAGAATGACGCGACGGATCACATTGCTCGACGCTCAGAGGACGGCGTAAAAGCACGCGCAGCAATACAGGATCGTATTGTAAAACTCGAGGGCTTGGCTGTAAAAATGCAATCAGCTATTAGGCGCTTGGCCGCACAATATAATGAATTAGTGAGTCTGGAGGCTCAGATTTATGAACTTGGTCAAATCGCCTCAGATTGGAAGTTTGAGTCGTTCAAGCATCTGCGATTTGGTGAAGCTACATACAGCTTTCTTGTCCATGCGTTATCTGCTGAACTAAGGCTACAGAAGCAACCCATTCACGGGTGGCCATCTTTAAATAAAGCTTGTGAAAAATCTGAACCTGGTGTTGCTTTTTATGACTACATTGTCGAGCGCATTCGATTCGATTCGAAGAATTGTTGTTAGCAAGACGCGCCCGAGGTTTAGCTACTTTGATAAAAGCTAGATACGCATGCAATGAATTTTAATCCTAGTTAGTGTTAATTGAATTGAATACCAAAGGCAGTTACACATTGGTTTTTTCCATATTCGCTGTGGATCACGTTGATAGCTAAATTGTTATCTACTGATTGAAGTCCACTGTCGAAGGCGGAGGCCATAAATTCGACGTCGCAATTCAAAGTCACTCGGTCACCATCTCTCTCATAAATGCAGGCTTCGCCTGAGTCCATTTCGAAATTTACATTTTCAATGGACTTATTAGTGGCTGTACCTTGCACCATGGTTATTTTTGATTGTGATGATGAGCTAGAGGTAAAAGACTGGATGCCATTCGGTGTCATTATGCCAACGGATGACATCGAGGGAATCGTAATGGATTTGGAATCTTGAACTTGATTCGATGTGGCACTCACTTTTGTATTTATGTGGCTGTTGAAAGCTTTTAGTGCTAGTAATCCAGCTGATGCTACACATTCCATTCGGGCTCGATCAGTGCCCGATCTTGCAGTCATGATTCCGCGATTAATAGCTACGAAGATCTGAGTGCTTTTCACAATATTCATTCCGATATCTAGACCTAGTCCAGCTAACACCTTTCGGACTTTTGGGTCGAGTGAGACATCTGGCACCACTTTCACCTTGCTTGCATTGAGTTCTGCATTTATCGGCGCACTTAATTCCATCGTTTTGGCTTCAGTTGCGAGCGCCTCAAGTCTATCTCGATGTTCCTGGCGATACTTTTCCTTGGCACTGGTTTCGGAACTAGTTTCTTCTGAATCAGAAGAGCATGCGATTAAATTTATCATCATTGCAAAGAGTGCAACTGAAAACGGAATTAACTTCATATTGAATCTTCTTCACTTTTAATATTTTTCATTGATCGTATAGATACAAAACGTATGGTGCCACAGCATTGAAAGTCTCGCATCGATATCTGTCTCGATTTTGTCAAAGACTCCGGTGCAACTTGTTTTCGTCAAGTGGTCAAGCTGACGTGGTTGATCAATTTATCATCAACCGAATTAATGTTATCCAAGAACGATCTCTCGCTAAGTTTCTCGGTAGTTTGTGGTTGCCATTTCTTTATGCGTTTGTCAGTACGGTTCTGTTCTGATTGCATTTACGGTGGTTTTATGTTCAGGTTTTACACGAGTCGGTAAGGTTTCTCTGGAAGTAATATGAAAAAAATATGCGTGCCTTTTAGCTTCTGCGTCTCAGTATTTTTAACCGGTTTCGTTCATGGTGATCCAGGTCAGAATGTTGTTATTCAAGCCCAAAGTGCACCAAATGCTGAACCAGAACGGTTGTCGTCCCCGGTCATTCCAGCTAAGAAAGCTCTCACTGATTATCTAAGAGAGCAAGGTATTCGGCAGGGTAGCAACATCGAAGGCGACAGTGTGACAATCATAAACATCCAATCGGCTAGAACCAACGTTGCGTCCTACAGTTCTGACTTTATGGATTTACGCGATTCGCTTGCTGTTGAAGCACAGTTGATGGCGAAGGCAAATATCGTTGAATCAATTTCATCTGATGCCAAAGCACTGCGGTCTGTAGTCAAATTTTCGAATCCAGTTATGAAGCAGATTGCTGAGAAAGAAAATGTTTACCGCCAAGCAATCGCGGCTCAAAAACGACAGGTCGAACAAGCGCAGAAAGATGTAGCTCTATTGCTGAAAGGGGTGGACGACTCGCAAGCTGCCGTAATCGAAGGAGCGACTTTTTCGGACAAGCTAATGTCGTTATTGGATGCCGGCATCAAAAAGCTCGATGGCAGCTATGACCCAGCGACAATGGATGAGGCTAAAAAGAAAAAACTAGAGGATCTGAAGAAACGCTTGGAATTAGCACGTAAGGCTGAGCAAGATGCTCTCGCTGCAAAAGCTGAAATCGAGGCTAAAGAAGCAGAGCTCGTAGACAATAAGAAAAAAGAGGTGTCGTCTAGTATGGCGCTCAAAGCAAATATGCCACTCTTCGGGGCCACGGTGATTGCGTCAGCAGATAGTTACGATGAATTAAACGGTGGTGTCTTAGAAGTCGCTGTTGCAATGGTGTGGAGTACGAGGCTAGAGGCTGATGCAAAAGCTGTATTTAATCGCCAAGGGAACGCTGATCCTCGACCTAACAAACTCTCATTAGACCAGTGGCTTGACTCGCAAGATCTAGCTGTCATGGTTGGACCACGTCGCTATTTGGCGTCAGATGGGTCCATTAATTTTTTAGGGATTTCCGCAGTAGAGATGCCTTCTGACTCTGCTGAATATTCAGATGCTGTGATTGAGGCTGAGCTTTTTGCGAAACAAGCGGCGGTAATCTCGATGCTATCTGAAGTTACTACAGATAAAGCTGCACAAAAGACACGTGTAGATAGAAAGATTGATGGCAAAGTAGCGCCAGAGGTCTACAAAGATCTTGCAGTCGAAATGAAGGCTTCAGTGGATGCAAATATTAATGGGTTGGAAGTCGTTCGAACCATAGATACTGTGCATCCAGCGACTGGGAAGCAGATCATCGTTGCGGTGGCAAATATTAACAGTGCACTAGCTCATAAATCCGAAGACATCATGTCGGAAACATACGCGTTGTTAAAAGAGTTTAATGCCGACCAGAGCGTTAAGATTGGTGTCAAACAGGGGATGCAAGCTGCTGCAGAAACAACTCGAAACAACCAGCAATTAATTCAGCAAGGGCGTAACGAAGGAACGAGTGCAGTCAACCAGAAGTATGACGCTTCCACCCGAAAAGCTACGCCGGCTCAGCCAGCGAGCAATTCGGCACCTGCAAAAGGAGGTGCGGGAACTTCGGGTACATTTATTAACAGGGGGACGTTAGAGCGTGACTTCTAATGAAGCAACGTAATGGAGCTTATTGTCTTGCTATAGGTATTCTTGTGTTCGCTGACGTTTGTTATGCCACCAGTAATGATTACCCGATGGTCTCCTCGATACTCAATGAGGCCAGAGCGTTGAGGGTTTCTGGGGATGTATATAAGGCGGATGCATTGCTCACGAGGGCTCAACGGATTGCCCCACGGTCGGCCGACGTCTACCTTGAGATGGCCTATCTGAGGAAAGCTCAGGGTGACTATACGGGTCTGAGAGAAGTCGTTGATTTCGGTGCCGATATTGCTGATGGTCCCCCAGCTAGCATTGCCCAACTGAGGATTTTGCGCGACAAACTCACCGTGTTACTTCCATTAGATGCTGAGACTCCTTTTCAGTTACCTCCCGCAGTTGCGGTTAAGAGTGAGTCGATCGACGAGAAAATTTCAACACAGAGTAAGACGTTTAAACCGTCATTGGATAACGAATCAGAGGAGTCTTTAGCTGATCCAGCAGCAGATAAAGATTTAGTTAGCGATAGCGGCGAGTCTGCGCAAAGGAGTCAGTCAAAAACTAAAGTATCGCAAGCTCAGCCCGAGGAAAAACCTGCATCAGTAAATGTTGAAAGTACTGAAGTCTACCAACAACCAAGATTGCGGAAGAGCCAATCTGAGAGAACTGAACTAAGGGCTGCTAGCGCCGTCGTGCAGAGATCGAACGGAGATATTGAAAGTTCTGGTGCTGTTACTACCGCTGAAAATATTCCTGTCCCTTCCAAGGCGAAAGAAAAACGCACGTACTTTGTTGGTGTGGGTATTTTGGCAAGACCGCAGTCAGGTAGTTGGATCAGTAGAGGCTCTATCGAGAGAGAGTACTGATGTGAACTTGTTACATGACAAACCCCGCCAAGTACTCTCAGTTGCAGTTATTTTTCTATTGTCTGGTTGTAATACTGAGTCGTCGCACGTTGAGCAAAGTTCCTCCTCAGGAGCTCAAATACCCTGTAGGTCTGAGGACAAAGGCTCGGCGGATTTTTGGGATTGTGACACAAATAAAAAGTTGGAATTTTTCGCTAATGTCCATTCGAGCAATCTATCGATTATGTTGCGCGATGGAGAATTCTTTCTGTCTCGGGATCTAGGACATTTGGAGGATCCAGAATTTGAAGACATGCTCACAGTCAGTGACTCGTTACCCTATTTAGTAAAAATAATCTGCAGTGATAGTTCAAATTTAGAAAAGGTCGTTCTTCCCGAAAGACTGGAGGTTGAGTCATCTAAATTTGAGGCAGAACTGCCCGTTAGGCGTTCAATCAATGAAGATCCTAATGTGTACGAGTGGAGAGTGAAGGCCGAGGATGTCTATCACTCATTGAATCAATATTGTTTATGAGGTGATTTATTATGGGTGTAGCACTGTTCAAGCGTTTTTGCTTGGTAATTGTTTCCTTGTTCATTATGGGAGCGGGTTCTGTAGTAATCGCACAAGAATATAAGTTTGCTTACAGCGTTCCATACAAGTCCGCCAATTTTTCAAAAAAACCGAAATCTGAAGATATCCAGGCTGCTATCGATAAAGCTGCCTTGGAGGTCTGGAAGAAGTTTTTGTTATCGGTTCCTCAGGCGGAATTGATTCAGTATGACGATCCCTCTAATAAAGCAAAAATAGAGGCGCGATTTGATGAGTTGGTAACACTCTCTGGCGAGCCTCAAGTCCGCATAGATGAAGGAAAGAAAATAATCCAAGTCGGAGGTAGAGGGATTATTAACGTAACTCTTTTGCGCGTGATAGTCGGAGAATCTACACGTTCAGACCAGACTAACTCCGAAATAGCTATCGGTTTTTTGGTGCTCCCAAGATTACAACAGGCGGTAACGAACTTTGATACTGAGAGGGAGTCAGCGACTTCTAGTACAGGTCGAGATATGAGCGAAAACGTTGTCAGCGAGGAAATTTCGGGAAGCTCATCGGGTGTTACAGAGCGTGTGGTCGAGGGAACTAAAACGGCGACCGAAAATGTCGAGCGTAATTCAGGATCTACTACACGTCTTGCACAAGAGGCCGAGTACAGGATCGGAAATGTGGTTCAGGTTACGGGAGCATTGAGTGAAGTATTCAACACGGCTGGTTTTGATGCATATGATTACGCTGACATTGCTGCGAACTGCGGTGGACCGTCATCGGATAACGTCATGTCAGCCATCCTCGACCGTGCCACCGGGGATCTGCCTGGCGCCATGAGAAAAGGAATGTTCGATGCTACGCGCGATGACGGTTGTCTAGGTGGGCAGTATTTTGTTCTTGGAACCATTGATATAGACAGTATTGAACTGAAGCAGGGAATCACTCATGCCAGTGCTATTATCAATGTTCAGATATTCGATTTATCGAGGAAAATTCCGAAGCGAATCGCTTCGATAGACTCTGTGAGACGTGATGGTGAGGGTAGTACCGAAGATAAAGCCATCTCTAATGCCATATCAAAAGCTACTAGTCTTGCTGGAAGTGAGATTGTGAGTGCCTTTGCCAATCGACTCTAGGAGACACTATGACGCTACAGAGCCTCAAATTACAAATAAACTATTGGGTTTTCGTCCTCCTCTTTCTGATGTCTGGTCACGCTTTCAGCCAAACAGTAGATATCATAGCTGTAACAGGCAAAGGTATTGCGTCAGATCGATCCGAGGCTGTTTCCCGAGCATTGATTGAGGCTGTAGGAAAGGTAAATCCAACTGCAGTTTCCGCAATCGATCAAGTTGCAAAAAGTTCAAGGAAAAAAATCTCTAAGATTGATGGTGTCGCTTCGACTGATTCGGTGCGAACAACGGAAATTGACCGCGAGTTTTCGCAGGCGACTAAGGGTGTTGTTAAGTCATGGAATATTGTCTCTGAAAGCTTGAACGCTCAAAGCCAGTTCGTGGTGATTGTCGCAGCAGAAGTTTTTCGATTGAAAGATTCGCCACAGCTTAGCCGTAAGCGCGTAAGTATTATCCCTGCCGAAAATATCGACAAAAATCTTAATATAATCTTATCTACCGCAGTCAGCGAGAGTTTGACCAAAAGCCGGAAATTCGCAGTTTTACAAGATAATAATCGATCTGAAATCCAAAATTTTATTCAAAACATCAGGACCAATGGCCGCGTCGAAGATTTAGTTAGATTGCGAGGTACAGCAGCTCCGGAGTTGGTAATTATCGTCGGACTAGAAGAGCTTGTTGAAAGTGGAAGCCGATTGCGAGGGCGCATATCAATCGAAGTTATCGACTACAGTAGTGGTCAAATCAAATATCAGAATAGCTCACCAATACTCTTGAAGGTAGGAGATATGGCGAGTGCGCAGCGTCGCTTAAAGGTTATGGGTTCAGAGCTGAGTAAGCAGCTGATATCACATATCTATCCGCCTCTTGTGGTTGGATGGAATGGAGAGTCAATGACCCTTGGGTTAGGCGATGGATTTTTTAATGTGGGAGAAGTTGTTCAAGTATACGAAAGCTTGGGTGGTCTCCGTGATCCATATACAGGCGAATTTCTTGAAGAAAACTTACGGCCAATTTGCCAAGCTGTGATAAAAAACGTCACTTCTCGCGTTGCTTTAGCTAGCCCCAGAAGTCAATGTGGGTCTCCTTTTTCTCCTGGTTCGCTTGATGCTATCGGTGAACTTGAAACTCGCTTTTTTGTAGTGGCTCGTGTGGACTATGGCGCCACAGAATCGCCAACAAATTCGCTACTGAATTCCCGCCCATCGAATCGATCTGAAGACTTTAAAGGTCTATTTAAAACGGACTAACGGAGCAATTATGAAAGTTAAGATCTCGTCATATCTTCCAATTATCGCACTCCTGGTGTCGACAAATGTGTTCGCGTTTGATTTGAATGCACTGAAGAAACTGGGTGAAGAGTTGCAAAAATCTATGCCTCAAAAACTGGATCAAAATGGGTCGTCTACCCCTGCCCAGTCCCCTACTACTGGGAGCTCGCCTACGCAAGATTCACCTAAACGCAGTTCAAATTCTGGCGCCCTGAGCTTTTGCGAAAGTGAGGATAGTGTTTTTGGTTTTTCCGGATATACGACTATGAATTTATCCGGTTCCCCAGAATCTATTGTCGCTGAATATTTCGATATTGATCCAACTCTCGCTGAGCTGCAAATAAGAGACCATTTGTTCACTATCCGGCCGGTTATCGGTGTCACGTTTCCTGAGGTTATCACTGATGGTGGCATGTGGAGTGGTGAGGCGCGATCTAGAGGCGTCGAGCTGATCATGGACCCATCATTGACTACATTAGCGCAAGTGATACAAGCGTCCAAACAAGAGAAAAAAGGGTTTGGAGCTGTAGATATTCAAGTTCCAGAATCTAAATTAGTTATGGCATTAGTCGCGATACAATTAGAGCCATTGTTGAAAGACAAATCGCTACCGGGACGACTCTTAACTGAGGCTCGTAAGCCAGGAAAGTATGCCGGAGGCACTTCAGTAAAATCTCGATTGGCTCTCGCCATGTCTGCGCGTTGGGAGTTGATCTCAGAGAATAATCAGCAACTGTTTGATTCCTACATTTTGCAATCTGGCGATAACCAATCAACAGAGTTCAGCTCCTCATCGTCGGTCGCTGGGCGTACATGTAAGTTGTGTTTCGATACCATTGATTGGGCTGCAGCTGGAGGTATCCCGAACTGGCAGTTTGCTTCTAATGTCGAGCAGGGTAAGCAAATGAGAGATCAAATGTTTGGGAATAAGCCCGCCTACAGTCCACCAAATTGGGACGCTAACGTTGCGGCCTTGCGGGCGCAAGCTCGTTCCTTAAACGAAAAGACTGCAGCTAGTTTTGAATCAGCTAAAGGCCAATCACGTTCTGAGGCTAAAGGTGCTGAAGCCGCGCGCATATCACGAGAAGGTCAGAATACTTATGGCGGGGTTCCTGATTCAGAGTTAGATGAGGCTATTAGTATTATGCGGATACAAACTCCAAGGTATATGGAGGCTGACAAGAAAGAGGCGCTAGGCAACGCGCTTAAGGAACGAATGGTCCTTGTCAACGATATACAGTCGATGCAGATGGGTCTTTTGGATGCAACGTTCTCGAGCAATTATTCTTATGTAGATATTGGTGCAAAAGGTAATGTTCTGAGCAGTTTGACTAGGTCAGCTTGCCTGGTCGCATTTGCTGAGCGTCGAGCCGCGAGGGCGTCAGAGGTAAAGTTACCTGATCCTAGTGATACTAGTGAGGAAGAATCGCTACTTCGTTAAGTAGAAGGATAAATAGATGAAAAGGCGTCAGGTTTTAGCGCTTCCCGTTGGTTTAGCTCTGATTCCACTCAGCTCACTGGTTTCTCGTTACAGCTATGCGAATCTCGGTGAGAGGTCTGTTGTTTGGGGTGGTAGCGGTTTTAACGTTCCCAATAATGAAATCAAGCTGAGACTTGATCGTATCAATCGATCGTTAGAGGCAGAGGGGCAAGCTGGTTGGAAGCTTTGGGTTGATGCGCTCTTCGCGAATCTTGAAAAAGGCTTTAATGGGGTGATCACTAATGGTCCTGGAATGAAGATTGAATATGAATCTGACCCAGGTTTGATTTTTTCTTTAGGGTTCGACTACGAAAATTTTCTGAGAATCGATATTCTCCCTGGGGAACTACCTGGGGATGACGCAGATGGTGAGCGAGACATCTCTTTTTACTATTTATTTTCGTCTATCCGGGTTTATTCGGTTAGGCTGCCGAGGCAGAGCAAAGGCCAGATCAATTTGGTATATAGCCAGCCAGTGAAGGCATTCAACAGAGCAATGCTGGATACTAAAGAGCATTCGGAAAATAACTTTGTGTTAGAAACTCTGATGGCGGATGCTGACTACACGACGCTATCCAAATTTAAGGCATTGGTCGGACGCATTTCAGTTGACGAGAGTTTCTTTGAGCCTAGTCATTTGCGAGTCCGCTCTGCTAGTGTTTCCTCGGAAGCATTGAGTACGTTCTCGTCGTTAAAGTTAGACCAAGAGTTCAATGCCAATTTCTTTGCTGCGATGATCGGTGTTTCAGCCAATCAATCATTTGAAGCCAGCGTACTTCCATTTGTTATGACTGATTATTTGAGCACCACACTGCGCTCTCGTTTCGACAAGGAGCCCGAAATCGGAGCGATCTTCAAAGACATGGATGCTGATGTGGCATCATATTATGTTGACTTTTCAGTTAATAAAGTACTCCGAAAAATCAGTGCTGAAAACGCATCGAAGCAGCAGATTGCAAGGGGTTTAGCTATGGATATTTCATTTCTTAATAGTGCCGATAATTCAGTTGTTTTCAAGACAACATTAGTTCGAGTCGAAAAGCGTGAGCAGGTGAAAGGTGCGCGAGAGGAAAGTTGGTATCGATCGAATGATTCTCTTTATTTTTATTATGCGATTGAAAAGATGATTGGTGACTTCTTTGAAGGAGTAAAGCGTTTGGATATGAATTTGCTAAAAAACGCTGGTGTTAGGCCTCAAGACGTTACTCAGAGTGATTTAGAGAGACTTAAATTACTGCTCGAATCCTGTCGATACGGTGCCTAGCGTTGTTTCAACAAATGTTTTAAATTGTCGGAATAGAAGTTGGTGCATCGTTGGGTTTTCTAAGATTGCTAAACATATGAAACAGCGTTTTATTAATTCCTCCATAACCAAGGCTTGTCGTCGTCATAGTCAAACGCATAGTAGACCTCCTCAGGAGTCATATCCCCCTTTGGACTTCGTTTGAGAAAATCTTCAACGGTTTCTTGCTTAAGACCGTCCAGATCGCTTGCGCGACTGCGACGTGGCAAGCATTTAATGAATCACTTAATCATTGTAGTACTTACATTCTTTGTATTTCTCCCAGAAGTCAGGATCAATTTTCATTGTTGCCGGATCACGTCGCTTGAGACCCTTGGTCGACCATTTCAAAACCTCACGCAGATATCGTTCGTAAGTCGGATCTACAAACTTTTGGGCCACTATTTTTGAGGTTGGTCGAGTTTGTATTGCTGCAAGGAGTTTAGATGGCTACTGTTTGGTTTTTGCTCTGATTGCCAGAGTATATAGGACAAGGAGGACTATGCAGCCTAGTAGCCCTCCGATGCCCACTAGGTCATCGTTCATGAGTAATTACCTCCAAGCGAAGCATATAAAAATAGTTACTTGGAAGGACGCGAAATTACTGAATGCCAGGTGTGATCTGTTGTCTTAGCAGGATAGCCATTCGCTTTTAACCAATTGGTCGCGCGTTCGAATCGCGCACGACCCACCATTTTTCTCCGGTACATTCAACTCTCGCCTCACTTTAAAGATCAGTCTGCCTTTGCTTTTTCTATGAGTGATGAATAGAACATTCGAGCCCGTCTTTATGTCGGGAAGCTCATGGTTCTTGACACGCACTACTGCTATTGATCGAGTTTTGACAAGTGATGGTGCATCGACCAACAGCAAAAGATTATGTACCAATTCAACAAAGGGTCACGTTACCAATGACAGCGACGGTTATGCTGGTCCAACTGATTAAATCTCTCAAAAAATCTTAGTCGTTGCATCAATCATGCCCGAGGCGATAGTAAAACTGACCAGTGCTCAATTCGAGAGTCGTCGTATCGGCCAAAAAACATGACGTCAAACACACTACCGTCGACCATGGTAGCTGTGTGAACTCCAGAGCATATCCCGTCAGAGTCATAGCGAACGTCGATATTGTCGATTTGTGGACTTTCGTCGGAGGTACACCAGTCAAGGTGTTCGTCTGATGTCTGTTCCATTGCGTTCTGGCCAAGCATTTGGAATGCAAAATCCGGTGCTAAATGTTGCCCTAAGGCATTTCTATTGTTCGTGCGCAGAGTCTCGTCCCAGCAATTTAGTATATCTATAGCGTTCATCTCAACATCCTTCGGTGATGGCATTTGTTGGTCCGTCGCAGCAAGCAATCTACGTACTCATGATCATCGATTCGAAGATCACTTGCTGATAATTAAAAGGTTCATTCTTCTCCAACAGGCCTATACGATTGCGATATGGCGGACTTTACTTGCCCGGCAATATCGAGATTGAATTCATTCAGTATCTCTACATGATCGTACGCACCACTGGCTAAAACAGCAGCTTTTGCTCCGATGGCAGCGGAGTTACTAGGTAAATCCATGATCGCGACCATGTCATAAATGCCTTGCACAAAGCACATATCGATTAGTGAGCCTCCAGCTCCATTAGCGACCACATCTGCCATGGCCTTTCGTTTATCGAATGAAGTGGTGTGCATATTTGAAACGGATTCATCACTCATTACACCTAAAAAAAGGAATTTCATAAGATTTCTCCTTGCGTTAGCTAAGCCAAACACTAGCGCTTCAGGCATAAAAATGAGATACCATTACTAAACTAGTTTAGAAACTGGAGCTTTTATGGCCGCTACAAAAAAAGTGGGATTAAAGATTTGTCCAATTGGTCTGGCGTCAGAGCTTGTATGCGATAAGTGGATGCCAATTATTTTAAGAGATATCGGTCTCTTCGAACGGCGCACATTTAACAAGCTGCTCAAGTACAACTTGGAAGGCATTTCCTCAGGTTCATTAGCCACCAAATTGAAACGTTTGGAGCATGTTGGGCTGATCAATTTCGTATTAACGAGCGAGCACAGACAAAAAAAACTCTACTATCTGACGGAGTCTGGTATCGAGTTTTTGCCGGTGCTTTTTTCGATGGCAGGTTGGTCAACGAAATGGCATCACCCGAGCAAAGAGTTTTCTGCCAAGATTGAGCCTTATTTGACAAGTCCTGGACCTAAGCTCCGAGAGTTGCAGGACGAGCTGCGCGCAATCAATCCCGAGAACAATTCGCCCAACTCGTTTTTACAAAGTGTCCTCAGTGCTTAGAGACCAAACCTTTTAAAGACATTGAAAACACAATCAGTCAGCAATATTGGCTATCAAAGGCATTTCTTTGATGTCGTTGTGGTAGAGATCAGCCATATCGCCCAAGGTTGATAAAATGTCGGCAGGCGTGTTCGCTTTCCACCAGCAGTAGGTGACCATTTCATCGGGATTTCCCCAATTGATCTGGAATGATGCGTTCTCATTCTTTAGATGTGCTCGCATATCGTCCAAGCTAAGTTCTGCTGTTGCTTCAAAATGCTTAGTGCGATGCTCTTCTGATTTGAATGTATGTGTGACGATATAGTCATTCATAGTTCGAGTTCCTCGTATTAGTTGGTGCGGTGTAATTCGAAGATTTCATGGCTCAGACCGAGTCGAGTAATATCTGGCTCCGCCATCCGAATCGACATGATTTCATCCATTTTTTCAGGATCAAACACATCACATTTGATCATGGCGGTGTGATTATCTACTCGACCAACCACGAAATCATTTGCGAATTGATGTCTGATTGGTTCGTCTTGATCGAACACAATTCGCCATTCATCGAAAGACACGTCGAAGCGTGCGATTAGCAAGACAAGCATTGTTTATCCTCTGCCGATTTCCCAACCTAAAGTTAAGATCCGGCGAGAAAATCTGTACAGTCTAAATCCTAAACTAGTTCGATTATTGTATTTGCGGTAGTGGGTAACTTAGTGGAGCGTCGGCGTTGTAGTCCAGCAGAAAAGTATGTTGCTGTTGATGAATAGTGTTCTGCAGAGGAAATGAAAATGGCTAAGCACACAAATGTTGTTCGATTTAAAGT
>ENA-OUOG01003912-OUOG01003912.1-marine-metagenome-genome-assembly--contig:-NODE-3912-length-13339-cov-6.652843_pt1 | contig 13339 bp, 8 predicted proteins | sample MGYA00248635_ERZ508505 | MGnify/ENA primary metagenome ERZ508505 (study PRJEB26176, sample SAMN06267871) | marine metagenome | isolation source: Saanich Inlet, British Columbia, Canada | place: Pacific...
GGCGGCGGCGGCGGCGGCCCCAGTGGCCCTGGCGGCGGCGGCGGCGAGGGCGGCGGCGGCGGCGGCGGCCGCAGTGGCCCTGGCGGCGGCGGCGGCGAGGGCGGCGGCGGTGGCCCCCCGCCCCAGGAACCGCCGCCGCCCCAGGAGGACTTCTTCGGCGACGCCAACCTCGAAGAGGACATCTGCTACGAGTACGACGTGGACCAGCAACGCAGCCTCGCGTCTACCATCATCCTCGTGATTGTCTCCTCGCTGATGAACAACGTCATCAAGACGTTCGCGAAGGTGCTGAGTACGTTTGAGCGCGCGCACTCGTACTCCGAGATGGAGAAGGCCATCTCCTCCAAGCTCGTCGTGACGCTGGTGACAAACATGGTGATCTTGCCCCTTCTGCTCTCCGCGAAGGTGCACGTCCTGAAGTGGGTCCCGTTCCTCTTCGAGGGCGATCACCGGGACTTCAACCGCACGTGGTACGAGGACTTCTGCAACAAGTTTAGCCAGGTCGCGATGGTCAACTCCATCATGTTCCCCGCCACGTCCATCATCCCGGCGGTGGTGTGGCGCGTGAAGCGCGCCGTCCTCGGCAGATTCTCCAAGACGCAGCAGCAGCTGAACGACGTGTACAAGCCCCCGGCGTACCAGCTGTCGGAGCGTTCGGCCGTGTACACCGCCGCGATCGTCTACTCGCTCATGTTCTCCAGCGGCATCCCTCTGGTGTACGTCTACCTCATCATCATGTCCGTGGGATACATGGCCGCGGACCGCCTGATGCTGCTGCGGTACTCGCAGATCCCGCCGCGGTACACGGGCAAGATCTGCGCCCTCGTGCTGCACTCCATCCCTGCCGCCATGCTGCTGCACTTCCTCATCGCCGTCTACGTGTACGGCGAGCGCGACCTGCCGTCGTACACCATGGACGGCACCGAGTCGGGCAAGTGGCGTCACGGGCACCACGGCACGAAGTACGTCGAGGACGAGCAGACCGACATAGGCGCGCGGCTCAACCGGTACAACGGCTTCGTGCCGTTCATGGGGTTCATCATCGTCTCGGTGATGACGATCGTGCTGTATTCGGTGCTGTGGATCCTGCGCCGCCGCAAGAAGAGAAGCGGCCACGACGACGAGACCATGGAGGGGTGCCCCCCGGTCAGAGAAGCCATCGCTGCGGGATCCGTGTGCGGCCTCAAGTCGTACTCCATCACCGCGCACCCCGACTTCTTCCAGGTGTTCCCCAAGGACGCGCCGTTCTCCAAAGGACTGTAAACGCGCGACGAACGGTTTCGACGCGCGCCACACACACACATACATATCCAATCACGCTTCACCCTGTTTCCAGACTTGCTTTACATGAATGAAGAGGCGTGTACGCATCCCATCCGCGCGAAAGCCGCGGCCCTGTTTTGAGATTACCACGCACGAGTAGGTGACTGTTTTAATTTAATGACCATCGAAAGCGTCGCCGCGCGCCGCAAAGGGCGAAAGAATTTTTCTTCGTTACACCGCGTTTCCGCCTCACCCCAGCGACGCGCGCATCTTGAGCAACCGCTTGAGCGCGGTGAGCCACCCGCTCCCCTCGTCCCAGTCGCTCGTCGTGAGCGCCACCTGCGCCTGCGAGGCACCCGCTATGTCGCCCGCGTCCAGCGCCGCGCACAGCTGCAGGAGCTTCCCGCACACCGACGCGGACACGTCCGCGCGGTTCAGTTTCCAAAGCAAGCCAGCCAGGCGCTTACTGCTGTCCTCAACCTCTCTCTTGCGCGCGGGGTGCGCGCCCGCCGCCGCCTCGCACGCGCCGAAGAGCGTCTGCAGGGACGCCACGATGGGCCTATGCTCCTGCGCCACCGCGGCCGTGTCGACGGAGCCCATTGTCAGGTTCGCGGGCGGCTTCGGCACCGCCGGCGCGGGCGGCGGCGCCGGGGCCGGCGCCGGCGCGGCCGGCGCCTGCGGCTGCATGGGCTGCATGGGCTGCATGGGCTGCATGGGCGACGTCTGCGGCGCGCCGTACCCCATCTGCTGCGCCGGCGCGCCGCCGTACGCGCCCATCTGCGCCGCCGGCGGCGCGTACTGCGCGGGGGGTGCGGCCTGGTACGCCTGCTCGCCGCCGTAGCCGCCGTACGCGGGCGGTGCGGCTGGCGCCGGCGCCACCGGGGGCGCCGGCGGCGGCGCCGAGGCGGAGGGGTCAAACGCCGGCGCCGCCGCCACCGTGGACGTGGGCGGCGGCGTCGCCGCGGCGGGCGCACCGGGCATCATCATTCCCGCCGCCGGCGGCGCACCGTACGCGCCGCCGGGCGGCGTCGGCGCCTGGGGCGAGAACATGCCCGCCGGCGGCGTCGATGTCGCGTACGCCGACTGCGCGGGCGAAGCGCCGTACGAGTCGTACGAGCTCTGCGCCGGCGGCGGCGGCAGCGAGGGCGCGCCGCCGTACGACGAAGCGCCGCCGCCCGAGGAGTCGTACGCGCTTTGGCCGTACGCGCCCTGGCCGGCGGCGCTCGGCTGGCCGTACGCACCTTGGCCGTACGCGTCGTACGCGGGAGCCGCGGGCGCAGCGGGCGCGGCGGGGGGCTGGTAGGGCGCGGCGGCGGGCGCCTGGTAAACGGCGGGCGCCTGGTACGCGGCGGGCGCCTGGTACGCGGCGGGCGCGGCGGCGCTGCTGGACGCCAGCCTTCCCGCGCCGCCGCGCACGATGCGGTCGCGGAGCGTGGTGACCGCCTCGCCTCCGTCGGGCACCATGTCCAGGTACGACAGCGCATCTTCCATGCGTCCCTGCGACGCGAGCGTCTCGGCGTACGAGACGGCGAGCTGCGCGAGGCCGGCGCTGGTGGTTTGGCCGGTGGCGCGCGTCAGCACAACCGCCTTCTCGAGAACGGAATGCAGCGCCGACGGCGCAACCTTCCCTGGCGGGAGCGCGCCGAGCCAGTGTCCGACGGCGGCGTCCACGTCCCCGGCGCACACGTTGCACAGCGTGGCGGCGTGCGCGTCTCCGGCGGCGGCCAGCCGGCCTGCGAGCACGCCCGCCAGAGCGCCCCACTCCTCCGCCGGCGCGTACGTGCACAGGATCGCGAGCGTCTCGCGCCACTTGGCGAGCGAGCGCGAGGCGACGAGCGCGCCGAGGTCATCCGATACGACAGCCTTTGCGACGCGCATGTACGGTTTTTGCGCGTTCGCGGCGATGTGCGCGGCGCGCGTCTCCTCCCAGAGCTCGGCGCCGCCCACGGACGCGAGAACCAGCGCGTCCGCGTGCCTCCCGGCGGCGACGCACGCGTCCACGGCGCCGCGGTAGTCGCCCACCACGAGCGCGCGCTGCACCAACGCGTCCGAGGCGTCCATGATCTCCGCGGGCTCCGCCGCCGCAGCAGCCGCCGCCGCCGCGCGGAACTCCGCCGCGCGTCGAGCCGCGATCGCCTCGGGCGCCTCGGCGATGGGCTCGGGCGCGGGAGGCGCCGGGGGGGGCTCAGGAGGTTTAGGCACGCCGCCGTTCGCGTCCAGGTCGTCGAAGAAGCCCATGCCGTCGTCCTTGGGGGGCGGCGGCGGCGCCGCCGCGGAGGGCGCCGCCTGGGCAGGCAGGTTCTCGAAGAACTGGTTCCCGTCCACGGGGGGGAGGGGCGCCGCGGCGGCGGCGGCGGCGGCCGCCGCCGCCGCCGCCTCCGCCTCCGCCGCCTCCTCCGCCTCCGCCTTGGCCGTCGCCGCCGCCGCCGCCGCGGACGCCGCCGCCTCCTTGGCGACGAGCGCGTCGCCAAAGTCGAGGTGCTTGAGGAGTTCGCGGCGGGCGTCCTCCTCGAAGAGGATCCCTAGGAAGCCCCAGGTCTCCTCGTCCTCCCCTCCCGCGGCCTCGCCCCGCTTGGCGTCGCAGAAGCCCTTGAGCGCGTCGTTGCCTCCCGCGTTCACCGCGCCCTCGAACTCCTGGGACACCGCCGCCTCCTCCGCGGTGGCGACGCGCATGACGGAAACCGCCGTGCCGCTGGGCTTATCCGCCGCCGCCTCGCCCTCTGCGTTTACCGCCGCGCCCGGCCCACCGAAGCGCACGCCGAAGCCCGCGAGCTGCCCTCCGAACCCGAACGTCGCGCCGCACGGCCGGCGCATCCACGCCGGCGCGCGCTTCATGGGCCGCTTGGGTCCCGGCTGCGCGACGCCGTACTGATCCGTCGTCTGCGCGCCCGCGCCCGCCGCCGCCGCCCGCTGCAGGTTGTACAGGCCGACCCTGCCGTCGAACGAGCTCGTGGAGAGCACGCCCGGCGTGGTGGTGGACCACTGCACGTCGAAGTTCCAGTTCGAGCTCGCGGGGAGCTCGGCGAGCACCTCCCCCGCGTCCGTGTCCCAGCACAGCGTCCGGTTATCCTTGCCGCACGTCAGCAGCAGCCCGGGGTCCGCCTTGGACCACGCCATCGCGAGCACGCCCTTGGAGTGCCCCACGAACTCGCGCGCGGGCGAGATGGAGTTGCGCAGGTCCCAGATCTGCAGCGACGGCGAGCGGTCGTCGTCCGACGCGACGATGAGCTGCGTGGCCACCTCGGGGTTCCACTGCAGCGCCGAGCACCGCCGCCGCGAGTTGGGATCGGTGAACGAGATCACCGGGCGCTGTCGCTTCAGGTCCCACACCACCGTTGTCCCGTTCAGGGACGAAGACGCGAGGATGTGCTGCACCTTGTTGTTCCACGCGAGGAAAGACACCTCCCCGGTGTCGGGCTGGCCCGCGCCCCCCTTCAGCGGCGGGTACAGCGAAGGCGTCGTGGGCTTGGCGAGATCCCAGATGCACAGCTCGCCGTCCTCGGCGCCAGACGCGAGCAGGTTCGGGCTGAACGCGTTGAACTCGAGGCCGCGCACGGGGCCGGTGTGCTTCTGCATCTTCGTCAACAACGCGCCCCCCGCGCCGTCCGCGGGCTCAGCGCCGATGGGCGAGCCGATGATCCGCGCCGGGTTGTACAGGTTCACGCTTCCGTCCACGAGGCCTCCCGCGATGAGACCGTGCGGAGTCATCTCCGTGGCGTGCGGGCCCCACACCAAGCGGTGGAAACGCTCGTTCGCCGCGACCGCGCCACCCGCTACGGGCATGTCCGTGGATTGGTTGGAGTAATCCAGTTTGAAGATCTGCGTGTGCGAACGCGGCCATGGTCAGCTCGAGCGAGGGGTGGGATGACGCGCGATCTGGGCGTTCGGACGCTCGGGAAAAACCGAAGATGCGCGAGACGCGGGACGGTCGAATTACGCACCTCGAGGCATGCGGTGGTGCTGAAGCTCAGGTCGATCGCGCCGGCCATCGTCCCCGTGGCGATGAACGGCGCGTTCGGCGCGAACGCGACCGTCGCGCATCGGTTCACTTGCTTCACATACGGGTGTTGGTACGCCATCGTGGCGTCGCCGAGGACCGCGCCACCCCCGTTTGATGAGATGATCGAAGGCCGCGGCCTTTCAAAACGGCGAGCGGGCGACTGGGCGTTCGTCGCCGCGGCTCCCGTGTCAGTTCCGCCAGAGCCCGCGGGAAAAAAAGAAAGCCGCTGAAGGAGAGGTGAAAGCTTTCGTCAGATCGACGCTGGAAGGTCACTTCTACCGGGCGCCTGTGCGAAGGCGTGCGCGAGGGAAGTACACGTGGCGCGCGGAACGGTCACGGTGAAGCGCGAGGCGATGAATTTCCTGAAGCGCGGCTTCAAGGCGGCGAAGACCGCGGTCGGTGCCATCTTCGGGGTGCGTGTTTTTCTTACCCTCCCCTCCTCCTCTCGCGAAGCTCCCCTTTTCACGTCCTCCCCGTCGGAGCGCGCCCGGCGCTGACCTCTCCGGCCCTCTACGCAGGACGACGAGGACGAAGACTCCGACGGCGCGCGGCCGGGTGGGGGCTGGGCGCACAAGCGCGAAGTGGTGGTGGAGCGGCCGAAGACGCCGGTCGTGCAGTACGCGGTGTCTCGGTACGGGGGAGAGCCGATGGGAGGCATACAGGGGCTGTGGTGGTACGCGCGCGCCATGTTCGCCGACGCGGACGGCGACGTGGCGAACCAGTTCATGGACGAGCGGGACGTGGGGCACCCGAGGGTGGAGGACGGCGACGTGGACGATGCGGAGGGCGAAGGGGACGCGACGGGAAGTGGCGGAAAACGCGGGATCGAACGCCGAGAACAACGCGCGCTCGTGGAGGTGTCTGAGATTCGGCGAGGGGACGTGCGGTTGAAACCGGCGTCGGAGCTCGACTGAGCGCGCGGCCGCGCGGAGACGGAGACGTCGCCGACGCGAGAGGGTCACACGAAATCTCACGAGAAATCGCGTCGATGGTCCGATGCGCGTCCGTCGAAATTGTCAAACGTGAGCGAGAAGTGTGACGGCGAAACGCGTGGAGAGTCGTCGGTGAGAAAGAAACGAAGCGTCGCCATCACATTCGTCGTCGCGCGCGCCGACGCGCGCGGCTTCGCTCCGCGAAAAACCAGTCTCGCCAATCCGTCGCTCAGACCCAGAAAGCCTCGGAGGCGCTCACACCGCCACCTCGCCCTGCTCGCTGAGCCCGTCGCCCTGGCGCGCCGCGGGCAGCGACTGCAGGAAGAACGTGCCCGGCCCCGTGAGCCTGGCGAAGAACAGACCTTCACCGCCGAAAACCGCCGCGAGGGGCGAGCTCATCATGCGGAGCTGGTAGTTGATGGTGTTGCTAAACCCGACGACGGCGCGCGCGTCCACCACCATCTCCTGGCCCTCCGAGAGTTCCTGCCTGATCACAGTGCCGTTGCCACTGATGCACGCGATGCCCGTGCCGGTGAGCTTCTGCATGAAGATCGTGTTCTGGTTGGACAGGAACAGACGCAAGCCCATCTGGCCGCGCATGAACGTCGACGCGGCGCCGATCTCGACCTCACCCTTCGAGCACAGGTACGAGTCGCGCGCGCACAGAAACTCGCCGCCCATCTGCGCCAGGTCCAGCACGATGATCTTGTCGCCCTCTCGGCGACCGGCGAGGGCGATGTACCCGTCGCGGTTGTCCTTGGCGATGTTTTTGAAGTTGTTCAGGAAGAACGGCTCGCCCGCGAGCAGGCGCTGGAGGCCCGCGTACAGACCCCCCTGCAGCGACGTGATGGAGCGCACGTTCGGGGACATGTACGCCATCGAACCGGGCTCGGCGCTCAGCTCCTCGCCAGCCTTGAGCCCGATCTGGACCAGCTGCGCGTCCGTGCCCATCACCTGCACGTCGTCGGGGAGTTTCAGGTTGGCGTTCGCGGAGACGTTCCGCCGGTCCGCCGCGCGCGCGGTGTGGTCGATGTCCGCGCCCATCATCGCCGTCTCGACGGATTTGGACAGCTCGTTCTTCTTGTCGTACACCTCGTGGCGCGAGAGGCGCAGCGCGGTGTCCACGAGGACCGCCAGCGCCACCAGCCCGACCGCGCCTACGGCGACGGCCACGAACATGCCCCACCCGACGCCGAGCGCGATGATGCCCCACATCGCGCCAAGGTGCGGCGCCTTGCCGATGAGGAAGCACCACGCCGAGAGCGCGACGCACAGCAGGATCCACCAGACGCCGGCGGCGCCGCCGCGGATGAAAAAGTTGGACGCCTCGCCGTCGGGGTCCTCGAAGTACCACTTGTCGTAGTCGTCGTTCCCGCCGCCGCCGTTCCCGAATCGGCCGCCGCGCCCGCCCCCGCCGCCCGTCTCGGTGGCCTCCTCCAGGTCGCCGGGGTCGTTGATCAGCGCGCCCGCGCCGAAGACGGCCACCACGCTCACGGCGAGATCCGCCACCGTCTCCACGGTCAGCGCCGGCAGGTTGGTCACCGTGCCGACGACGTCGGGCAGGCCGAAGCCCTCCAGCGCGGCGGGGCCCCAGATGCCCTGCAGCGTCTGCGTGATCTCGGGCAGAAGCGCCACGGGAGACGCCGCGAGGCGCCGAGACGTTCGCGACACGGGTCGCGACACCGCGGTTTTCAACGGCGACGACCCGAGGGTTCCCGCGGCGAAAGCGGAGGCGCGCGCCGCGCCGGGACGCGCCGCCGCGTGCGCGCGCGCGCAGGACGCGCGTCCCGCGCGGCACCGCAGACGCGCGGGCGCGGCGGCCCGCGCGGGGGCCGAGAGGCCGACGGAGCGCATCGCCATCTCAGCGCGGGAGTATTTTCAAGATGGGGCGAGGCCTAGCTAGGCCAAACCCTCGACCACCCCGCGAGCGCCTCTCCTCGAGAGACTCCGAAGTGCGCAACTCGTGCGTCCGCGATGAAGCGGAGCGTGCGTCGCTGTGACAGGCGCGCCGCCGCGTGCGCGCAGTCTCACAATGCGCGGGGGGACCCGGCGCGGGGCGAGCGAGCGAGCCGAGGAGAGACTTTTTTTCTTATCTTTGTTCTCGCACTCGATATTTTTCAGACTGTTTGCGCGTAGGGTAAATTGCCAAAATTTCAGGGGTTGCCGAGCGTGAAACACTGGAAAAAAGTGACACGCGTCCGAGAAACCGCGAGCCGTCGACTCGCTCGCAAAGTTTTTTTGACTTTCCGCCCGGACGCCACTATGGCGGGCGACGAGGATCACGACACGGAGGTCCGTGCCTCCGCGGAGGCCGCGGAGGGCGAGCCCTCGTCCTCCGGACGGGACGTGGTGGAGCTCTCGGACGGGGAGGACGAAGCCGCCGCTCGCGCGCCGGGTGCGCGCCGCGAGACTCGCGGCACGAAGCGGAGAGCCGCTTGCGATGTGGACTTGCTTGTGGACCTGACTGGCGACTCGGACGGCGACGAGCCCCCGGCGGAGGTGCAGTTCGTGACGGTGATGGACTCGCCGCCGAGACCGCCTCCCGCGCTGCTGTCGCACATAAACTGCGCGATATGCATGGACGCGGTGGGCGCTAAGGAACTCGCCAGCACGGTGTGCGGCCACGTGTTTTGCTGGTCGTGCATCCAGGAGAGCCTCAAGGCGCGGAAAAAGTGCCCAACCTGCCGCAAGGCGCTGCGCGCCACGCAGGTGCACAGGCTCTACGTGTGACGTGAGGAGCGGTTTTTACATACGTGTCGAGACGCCTAGAAGCGTGGACGTTAGACGATGTCTCCACACGACGTGTTGTACACTACAATTATAGACTACATGTGACTTTTTAACGCGCCTAAACGCGCGCGCGAGTAAAAACGCGTCCGTCACTCGTCCGCGCCCTCCTCGACCAACACGCGCGCGCCGTCGCGCACGCCGAGGTACGCGACGTCGTAGTCGTCCGGCTCGAGTTTTTCCGGCAAAGGCACGCCCGGCTGTTCGTGGAACAAACGCTGAGTGTTCGCGCGCACTTTGAACAGCTTCTCGCACAAAAGCTTGAGCTTCCCCACCGTCGTGCTGCCCGGGATCTTTTTTGTTAAAGGAGGCTTCTCCCCCGCCGACGCCGCGACGCACACGAGCGTGACGGAGATCATGTCGTCGCCCATCGACCCGTCGCCGTTTTTACGCGCGGCGGAAACGCTGAGCTCGCCGTACGACCCGATCAGAGCGCTTAAACGCGGGTGGTTCGCCGCGACAGCCTCGCTGCCCGTCTGCAGACGCCCGCCCGGGGGCGCCGGAGTCTCATCACACGCCGTCTTGACTAAACCCAGCACGCGCCGCAGGTAGCGGATCTCCGCGTCTTTGCGCTCCTGGTCGGCGATGAGGCTCCCGTTGAGCTGCGAGAGCCGCGAGACGCGCGCGACGATTTCGTGCCTGGTCGCGGCGCTCGCAGTCACGGGGTTGCCCGTCAGACGCACCTCCGCGAGTTTAGGGAAGTGCTCCAGCGAGTCGATGGACTCCCACTCGTCGATCGCGTTGTCCGCCAGGAACAAACCGCGAAGCGACGCGAACGGCGCGCGCGCGTCGGCGTCGTAACGCGACGCGCGCGACGGGTACCGCACGCGTTTCAGCCGGTTGCCGCCCAGGTGCAGACGCGCGAGGTTCGGGAGCGCCGCGAGCGTCTCCACCTCCGACCACTCCGCCAGGCAGTTTCCCTCCAGGTTCAAAGCCTCCAGGCCCGCCAGGGCTTTCTCGCTTTCATACCCCGAGGCGGAGGCGGAGGCGTCCGCGCCGCCGAGCGAGCGCACGCCGCACCGCGCCAGGCTCAGCTCGCGCAGCGACGGCGTCGCCGCCGCGACGGCGCGCGCGCTCGCCCAGTCGCACCCGCTGCCGTTGAGCGACAGCACGCGCAGGTTGGCGAACGGCGTTTGTTTGCATCCTAAAACGCTGTGCCAGTCTAAACGCACGTTGTTCAGGTTGAGCTCCTCTATTTTGGGGAACTCCTCGCCGAAGCGCGCGACGGCGGGCCAGTCGCGCATCAGGTTGCCGCTGAGGTCCATCAGCCGGACGCGCGCGGCGACGAGCCCGCACTCCGACGCTTCACCCGGCGCGCCGGCGGTGGCCACGGCGGCGTCCGGGAGGTACACGCGGTCGAGCGCGGCGAGCGCGGCGACTGGATCGTCCTTCTTCAAGCACAGCTCGATCTCGATCTTCTGACCGTTCGAGCTCTGCACGTACGCCTCGCCGTCGCCGTCGTCGGCGTCGGCGTCGGCGTCGGCGTCGTCGCCTCGCGTCTTCGGAACCTTCGCGATCGCGCCTTTGCCGTCCAGATACTTGGCGCGTATCGCGGCGGCGAAGGTCACGCTGGGGCGGATCTTGTGCGCGCGCACGAACGAAGCGGGGAGCGCGCCGGGCTCGAGGTCCGTCGCGGCGCACTCGAAGTACCGCTTACCGTCGTGTGACCCGTCGTGTTTGCCTCGAGAGGGGTCGTCCCACTCCACGCCGACCCACTCGCCATCCTGCCCGTCCACGGACCCGACGTAGCGCACCGTGGCGCGCGCGCCGTCGCGAGTCTCGATGCGCCGACCCAAGGACGCGTACTCGGGGACGCCCATGGCCACCAGCGGAACCCCCGACCAGGCGACCGGCGCGTGACCCTCGGTGTGGACGCCGCGGTCCCGATCTGGTGTGCCTCGCTTGGGCACCTTTCTTTGACTCGCGCGAACAGCGGTCATTTCAAAATTTCGTGGCATGTGGGCACACCAGCATCTTGACGAGCCACGACGCGGGTTGGTCGCGTCGGGTCACTCCCCGCGGCGCTCCGCGCGGGCGCTCACTCCGCGCGACACGATGGGGTCCGTCGCGCCTGACGAAGCGCAGGAGACGGCGGACGCGCTGATGTTCATGGCGGACGAGTTCGTCCGGGACGATTGCCCCCTGCAGGCGGTGAAGTGTTACGAGGCCATCTGCGACAAGAACAACTTGACGATCTTGCCCCTGCCCGAGGCGCGCGCGCGCCTGGCGCTGGCGCGCCTGCTCCTGGAGCACACCGACAACGTCCACCGCGCGAAGACGCACCTGGAGACGACGCAGATGCTGCTGCGCAGCGTGCACGGCCACGAGAGCCTGAAGTGCCGCACGTTCAGCGGGCTCTTAAAGTGTTACCGCCTGATGGGCCCCGATCTGCGCCGGCAGCAGACGGACGCGACGCAGAAGGGCCTCGACCTGTCGCGCGTCGCCGCGAAGAAGTGCCCCGCGCGCGAGCGCGAAGCCTGGCGCGCGTGGCAGTTCCACTTCCTGCTGGAGAAGGCGGACCTCAAGATGGCGCAAGGGGACTTCAGACTCGCGCGAAAGACTCTCGCCGAGGGCGCCGCCGCCGCCGACGACGCCGGCGACGCGCTCGCCGCGTGCGCCTTCGCGCTCGCGCAGCTGCAGCGCGCGATCGCGCAGCGCATCGCCGGCGCGGGCGCGGGCTCGGGCGAGCGCGCCGCGCTGGATGCCGCGGACAAGGCCGTGGGCGCGCTGGAGGCGCAGGAGGGCGCGGAGAAGTGCGCGGCGGTGAAACTGCACCACCGCGTGTTGCGTTTGCTGGCGCGGCTCGCTGCCGGGAACGTCGGCGCCGCCGCCGGCGACCCCGCCGAGATCAAGGCTCTGCTTCAGCAGACGGCGACGGAAAACGCTGTGCGAGATCGGGCGCGCGGCAAGGAAAACGGCCCCGGTCGTGGCGTAAAGAGAAAGGGTGAGCGTTCCGCGAAGGACGAAGACGACGCGAGCGACGAGTATTTTTGGTTGCCGTCGCCGGCGACGCGCGCGCTGGCGCGGCTGCTGTGCGCGGAGGCGGCGCGGCCTACCGGCCAGTTCAAGGACGCGCGCCTCGAGCTGGAGGCGGTCGTCGCGGAGTGCGACGAGGCGCTCATCGAGCTGGGCGTGCTCCCCGAGGGCGGGGACGCGCGCGCGGCGCGCGAGGCGGAGGAACGGGCGCCGGCGTCTGGGAAAAAAAAGGGAGGCGGCGCGAGCCGCCAGTGGGTTTGTTCCGAGGCGGACCTGGCGCCCCGCGTCGCGTCGGACGCGACGCCGTACCTGACGCTGCGCATGCTGGCGCTGCAGTCGCTGGTCGGCGTCGACCTGACCTCGACGAAGATCGACGAGGCGGCGGCGCGCGCCGAGAAGATGCGCGCGACGGTGGAAGCGTACCCGCGCGCGCTGCGACGGTGCGCGGCGGCGGCGGACATGGCCGAGGGGCAGGTGCTTCACAGCGTGGGCCAGGAGGCGGAAGCCGCGGTGCGCTTCGCGGCGGCCGCGGAGACCGCGGAGGCGTTCGGCGCACCCGCGACGCGCGACCTGGCGTGCGTCTGCGGTGCTTTGTCCGAGCTCGCCGATGGGTCGCCCGAAGCCGTCAGCCGCGCGCTGAACCTGGTGCGGCCGGTGACGCGGCGGCACGAAGACGCGGCGGCGGCGGCGAGCGCGGCGGCGGACGAGGCGGCGGCGCCCAACTACGCGTACCAGGCGGCGGCGCTGTTCGTCTCGGGGTACGCCGCGCTGCGGCAGGGCGGCGCGTCGCAGGAGGCGAAACCCAAGCTGTCGCGCGCGCTGAAGCTCGCGCACAGCCAGTGCTGCAACCACCAGCTCGTCGCGCAGTCGCTCTCGCTGATCGGGACAGTCGTGCTGGACACGCGCGGCGGCGACCTCGGGCAGTCGCTGGACATGCTGCAGAGCTCGTTCACGCTGAGCAAGGCGCAGGAGGACATGCCCGCGCAGCTGGGGTGCCTTGGAGGACTGCTGCGCCTGCACCGCCTGCGCGGCAGCCCGGAGGAGGAGCAGAGCGCGCTCACTTCGTACCGCCGGCGCAAACTGAGCGCGTACGACGCGCTCGTCGCCGCCGCCGCCGAGGACGAGGCGCGGCTCGTTCGAATCGCCGCGGGAGGGCTCATCGAGCCTCTTCCCGCGACGGACGTCGTCGCGATGGACGCGGACGACGTCGCGACGTGACATATAGGCAGAGACGGAAAGAAGCGCACCGCCGTTCTGTGCAGACGTAGACGAACGCTTAACGCTTGTGAACGCGAGACTCGACGACTCGACGTGAGTCTCCGCGGCGCGGCGCGAAACGTCTCTGCCCGCCTTCGACGCCCACCGTTTTTTTTTTTTTTTT
>ENA-OUOG01003917-OUOG01003917.1-marine-metagenome-genome-assembly--contig:-NODE-3917-length-13332-cov-5.069936_pt1 | contig 13332 bp, 8 predicted proteins | sample MGYA00248635_ERZ508505 | MGnify/ENA primary metagenome ERZ508505 (study PRJEB26176, sample SAMN06267871) | marine metagenome | isolation source: Saanich Inlet, British Columbia, Canada | place: Pacific...
ATAATTAAAACAAAAAACCCTTGAAAATCAATTGATTAACAAGGGTTGTTGTACACGCTATGGCGCTGTTTTCGAACCAGGAATTAAAATTATATCACTTTAATAAGAGTTTGCTTTAATTTTTAACTAAACTTTATTGGTCCAGCTTTAATTATTTCATTAGAAGTGCCTTTCTCAAACTTTTTAAAATTATCTCTAAAAGCATTAGCAAGTTTGAAAGCCATTTGATAATAAGCCTCATCATTTGCCCATGAGATTCTGGGGCTTAAAATTTGATTTGGTATACCAGGGCAATGTCTAATTTGTGCAAGTCCGAACACAGAATGAATATGAAAGTCTTTAGAAGTATAACCATCTAATTTCCCTTCTAATACTGCATTGATCATTAGTCTTGTATATTTCAAATTAATACGCTTTCCGACACCATAACCACCGCCTGTCCAGCCGGTGTTAATCATCCAAACATTAGCATTAGATTCAGCTATTTTATTAGAAAGCATCTCTGCATAATAAGAAGGATGCAATGGCATAAAAGGGGCACCAAAACATGCAGAAAAAGAAGGTGTTGGTTCTATCACATCCTTTTCTGTTCCAGGTATTTTAGCAGTATATCCAGATATAAAATGATAAGCAGCTTGGCTGGAAGTTAATTTAGATATTGGAGGTAAAACACCAAAAGCATCTGCCGTAAGAAAAAAAATGTTTTTTGGAGCACTTCCAACTGAAGGTGTTTGAATGTTCTTAATGTGACTTAAAGGATAACTTACTCTAGTGTTTTGTGTAATACTATCGTTATAAAAATCTACATCCCCATTTTTATCTACAATTACATTTTCCAATAAAGCACCTTTTCTAATAGCAGCATAAATCTCTGGTTCTTTTTCAGCATTTAAATCTAAGACTTTGGCATAGCACCCACCCTCAAAATTAAAAATCTTGAGTTCTGTGTCCCAGCCGTGTTCATCATCTCCAATGAGATTTCTGCTAACATCTGAAGAAAGTGTTGTTTTTCCTGTCCCAGACAAACCAAAGAATAAAGCAGTATCACCATTTTTCCCTATGTTAGCAGAACAGTGCATTGGTAATATATTTTTTTCAATAGGCAATAAGAAATTTAGTGCTGAGAAAATTCCTTTTTTTATTTCTCCTGTATAGGCAGTTCCTCCAATAAGAATTTCCTTCTTTGAAAAATCAATAATAGAAAAATTAGATTGACGGGTTTTATCCAATTTAGGTTCTGCTAAAAATCCCGGAGCATTATATATGGTCCAATCTACATTAAAAGTCGTTAATTCTTCTTCTGAAGGTTGAATAAACATATTGTAAGCAAACATATTAGACCAGGAGTACTCGTTGATAATTCTAATAGACAATTGATGGGATTTATCTGCTCCAGCAAAACAATCACGAGTATATAAGTTTTTTTTATTTAGGTAGTTAATTATCTTATTTTTTAAAGATGAAAAATCACTTTGATTAAAAGGAATGTTTATTTCACCCCAAAAAACAGAATCTTTAGTTATTTCATCTTTAACAATAAATCGATCCTTTGGAGATCTTCCTGTAAAAAATCCAGTATTTACTGCAATAGCTCCAAGATTTGTTTTAGTAGCCGTGCCTTCTTTCAAAGAGACGGTTTCTAGTTCATCTGAAGTTAATTGATGAAAAATATTACTGTTTGGAAATTGATTAAAGTCCATTGGCATGTTTTAAAATTAAAAGATTGTTAAAAAGGATATTTAAAAGCATTAAAATTCCAGAAATTTGGGAGTACGAAGTATACCATAATAAGAATAATAATAATTGATATGATATTTAGCAGAAAGCCTACTTTAACCATATCGGATATCTTGAGATAATTTGAGCCAAAAACAACTGCATTTGGGGGCGTAGCTACTGGCAGCATAAAAGCGCATGATGCAGAAAGCGTTGCACCCACCATTAATAAATAAGGGTGTACGTCTAAGATAAGAGCCATTGGCGCTAAAATTGGAAGTAACATTGCGATAGTGGCTAAATTTGAAGTGATTTCCGTTAAAAAATTAACAGAAGTAACAACAACTATTAGTATAATAAATATTGAATATCCGTCTAATTTTACCATGCTTTGAGCTATCCAAGTAGCCAAACCACTTTCCTGAAAACCAGCTGCAATGGCTAAGCCTCCTCCAAATAACAGTAATATACCCCAAGGTAATTTCACGGCATCTTCCCAGTTCATTATTTTTTTACTTTTATCTTTAGAATTAAATATAAATAACGACAAACCAGCAATAAGTGCAATTATAGAATCATCCAAGTTGGGTAAAAATTGGTTCAGTAAAAACGTTCTTGTTATCCAGGAAAAACCCGCCAGCAGAAATATTGCAAAAACAATTTTTTCTTCATAACATATAGTACCCATTTCTTTGAGCTGTTTTTTTATCTCAGTTTTTCCTTCATCAAACTTTGTGTTAGAAAATTTAAAAGCTATTCTAGTTAAATATATCCATGAGATTGTAAGTAGTAAAATAGATATTGGAAGTCCAAAAACAAACCATTCTAAAAAACTAATCTCGATCCCATAAAGCTCTTGTACAATTCCAGTAAATACAAGGTTAGGAGGTGTTCCAATTAAAGTGGCAACACCACCTATTGAAGCACTATAAGCTATAGATAACATTAATGTTTTCCCAAATATTACATTTTCATCCTCAGGAGTAGCTTTTAAATCTTTCATTTGCTTAATTATAGCAATTCCAATAGGAAGCATCATTACAGCTGTAGCTGTATTAGAAATCCACATAGATAAAAATGCTGTGGCAAGCATAAATCCTAAAATAATTTTCCTCACATCTGTTCCAATCAAACTAATGATATTTAATGCAATCCTTTTGTGTAAGTTCCACTTCTCTATAGCAAGAGCTAAAATAAAGCCTCCCATATAAAGAAATATATACTTATGGCCAAAAGAACTTGAGGTTTCACTCAGTGATAATGCACCAGATAAAGGAAAAAGAACAACTGGCAAAAGCGAGGTTGCTGCAATAGGAAGTGCCTCTGTAATCCACCAAGTAGCTATCCAAAGTGTTGAAGCTAGAACAGCTACTCCTTGCTCTGAGAGTCCCTCAAATGGTATGAAGTATTTTATTAAAATGAATGTTATTGGTCCTAATAATAGACCTATTTTTTTTAAATCCAATTGGAATAAGTTAAAAGTTAAGCAACTAATTTGTGTATAATTGAAGAATTAAATTTTTAAATGCAGAAGAATTATAAATAGCAGATCCATTGTGAGAAATTCCTTCTGCCACAACTTTTTTATGCTTGTGATTTGAAAACTTTAAATCCATATATCGAAATATGTTTTCACCTCTAATATATCTAGATGATCCAGATAAAATTGCAGCGCAATTTGTATTATTAAGAGTGTTATCTGCTCCTGAACCATTTCCTAATAAATAAGTTATATTTCTATTGACAAACCTTTCATCAAACAAATTTTTTCCAATATCAGCAACATAAGAAGGAGATGCTTGGAATCCGTAAGGCCAAATATTAATTGCACTACAATTAGTTGTAGAATACAAGTTATTTGTTTGTTGATCTATCCTTTCAGCTGTTGGATAATAAAAGTATTGACTTTCACTAACTATATACTCAAAATTAATATCAGCAAATAAAGATTCTGATCGGTTTCCAGCAGCATAAGTGTGAACAAATCTTCCTCCAGAGGACTGACCAGTAATAATTATTTCATTTAAAACTGGAAAAAAGAACCTGTTAGATAAACGCTCGATCATTAAATCTAAGATCTCAAATGAACTTATATTTACGTTACCATTAGACACTTTTCCGTCTCTGTAACCTAAAGAACTCCAATACAAATCATCATTTTCTAGAGGAGAATCTTTAAAGTGAGGGGCCAATAGAATTGTTTTATCAGAAATTCCCATCGATTCTATAGAAGTTGTTAGGTAAGTAAAATAATCGTCTGGATTTATTGAAGCTCCGTGAATCACTATAATTGCTTTTTCCAAATTTTCCCATTTTGCCTTATCTTCATAAAGGGGATAATTTGAAAAAAAGTTAAAATTACCAGTTCCTGTGGGATTTGTAAAAGACTTTGATTGCAAACAATCATTTACATTAATACATGGTTGTTTTGATTTTATAATTTCGTCTTCTTGTGTAGTAAAAATAATTTCTAAAGGCTCCATAATTGTTTCGCCATTCAAACCTATAAGACCATTGATTTTAATATTGTATTCAGTACTGTATTCTAAATTCAAAAATATCTCAACAGTAGTTGAATTATTTAAATAAACTAAAGAGTCTATTTTTCCAGAAATTGGACTTATTATTATTGAATTTTTAAATACTTCAGGATTTAGAGCCTTTGAAAAAGAAATTTTAAGTGATGTATTTACTTTAATTTCTGAAATATTAGAAGAATATGAAGATCCATCTAAACTTACTGAAAGCACATTTATATATTCGAGCTCTTGCTCGTTGGTGTTCTCAGAACAACCAACAAACAAAAACACGAAAAAAACTAAACTAAACTTAACTAACATAGATATTAATTGCAAAAAGGATAAGGACAACTAGAACTACTATTTTCAGTTGCTGCTACTGCGCATTCAAGAGATCCATTTGACCAGCTACCGCTCGTAGATTTATATGCCCAAGACCCAGTGTATTCCCATGGTTGCTCTGTGCCGTCTATATTTGCATCTCCAAAAGTTTCAACTACAGTTTCTTTAAAGAAAAGTTCTATTGCATCGTCTCCGTTTTGAGAAACAAAATCTCCTTGTAAAATGAAATCATAGCCGTTATTACAGCTGCCATAATAATTTGAGATAGTTTCTGGATCTCGAGCTATTAAAATATGATCTCCTTCTTTAACTGAAATATTTGGAAAAGTATATTCTACTCCATCTGTACCTCCCCCATTATTGGCAACACCCAAACCGTAAAGGCTTAAGTTTAAAATATCTCTATTAGCACGAACATGTATTGATTTTCCTCCGTTTGATCCAGACCCATCCCAAAGTAATGCCGTCACACCCTGAAGTTGCAATGGATTGCAGAATGGATAAGGTGAATTAGAAACAGAATTGGTGACTCCAGCACCAACGACTGCATCTACGCCTGCAAAAATCCATTCACCATCTAATTTATATGCCCATGAATTAGTATACTCCCAAAATAAACCAGTACCGTCTACACCAGGTTCTCCAAAATATTCAATTGGTTTTTGATCTTTATAAAGAACAAAAACATCATCTCCATTAGCAGTGATTTTTGAACTCTCAAAAATTATGAATGAATCTAAGCAAGACTCAAAGTAAGTTTGAGCATTAACTAAATCTCTATCCCTTACTATAAGTAATTGATCTCCCTTCTTTGCGGATGTTCCAGACGGGAATGTAAATTCAATATCACTTGGGTTTGGAACTGCACCGTTACTAGCAATTTCTACACCATATATATTGAGATCTTCTATATCTGATAATACAGATAAATGGACAGCCCTTATTTGTTCATTTTGATCATAACCCTGTAATTCCATTACCCCTTTAAACTCTATTAGGGGAGATTCATCTATAAAGTTTATTTCTATAGGAATAGAACTATCTGCTGTAGCATTTATTAAATTATCAATTCCAATAATTAAATTTTCTGGGCTTTCAGGCTCACTATCAACTAAATTTGAAATAGTTACAATTGCCTCTTTTGTTCCTGCTTCTAAAGTAATGGTTTCACTTGATACAGTATAGTCTAGTCCTTTTTGAGCTGTCCCAGAAAATAAAAGATCAAAACTAACATTCTTTAAAATAGATTCGCTAAGTGAAACTTTTAACGCGAGTTCTTTGCCTTCATACACTTCATTTCCCTCAGTTGAAAAAGAAATAGTTGGTTTAACAAATGGCTTACTAGAGACCATCAATTTAAAATCTTCAATAGAAGATTCGCCAGATTGTCCGTAAATACCCTGAGGTATAGTTAGACTATAGTCAGTTTCATATTCCAATGGTTCAATAAATTTCAGCGACACAAACGAATTAGAATCATCATATGTAAAACTATATTGTGCGTTAGGCACAATAGAAATAGACTTCTCAAAAACTGACTTTTCTACTCCATGAGAAAAAATTAATTCAATGGACCCTAAAGGATCAAAATTTGGTATTAATTCAGAATAAGACTTCCCACTGTAATTTGTCTTAAGTATCCTAAAGTCATTAGTGATTTCAAATGATGAAAATTTTTGATCATCCTCACAAGATAAAATTGTTAAAATTCCTAATGATACAAATAGGGATGTAAACAAAAAAGTTTTGATATTTCTTTCCATTTTTTTTAATTTAAACGTGTTTTAAAATCATACTCATCAACCAATTGTTGTAAAAAATCGGCATTTTCTTGGCTTAAAAATAATAGCCAAAGCTTTTGATTATTTTTGTCTAAAGTTGAAATCCTTTTGGGAATTTCAGAAGTAGACCTATTAATGAAATATTTAAAAAAAGCGAGTGCATTTAAATATGTTCCGTGTTTAGAAGGGTGCTTGTCATCGTCGTCAAATAATATTAAATCAGGTCTTAATTTTCTGACCTCTGAAAATAATTCACCATTAGGTATAATATCTACTTTAAGTAGATTTCCCAATTTCTTATATGATTCTGACAAAGTTTTCAGCATTAAAGGATTAGAATGATAAGCCCAAGTCATCATGAATATTGGAACCGCATTTTTACTTTTAACTAGAGAAACAATCTCCTTACTATCTTCCAAGAATGTATTTACATTCTCAAAAGGTGCTAAACTATGATGGTTAATTACTACATAATCAAATTTTTCTTTATTTAGAATTTCTATTGTCTGTGTGTTTTTTTCTCCTTTAAGGTGTTCAGAAATTTTAGATCCACCTACTAAAGAATGACTTGTTTTTAAGTAAATAGAGTCACTATATTCAGACATCGCATTGACTACTTGTGGCAGGTTGTAAAAATAAGTAAAGCTATTTCCTACAAAAAGTATATTAAGTGTATCTTTTGTGCCTTGACCAAAAGACATAAAGGAACACATCAAAAATATTGTAGATAAAAGACTGTTAATTTTCATTTGGTTATTTATTTACTTGAGTTGGTTCAAAAAAGCCTGGTATTGGATTAGGAGCATTTTTATTAGCAAATACTTCGTCACTGCCAATTAAAAAACGTTGAGGCAATTCAGATCCAGTATTAGGACTTACAGGTACTCTAGATATGTTATTCCCTCTAGTTCTTCTAACATCATTAAAAACTTCTATTTGTCCAAATAAACTAATATATCTCTCTTCTAATATTTCCCTCAATAATGCTCCAATACTTGAAATCCCGTCAGGATTTTCTATTCCTGAATTTTCAAAATCCAAAGGATCAAAAGGATCATATTTTAGTTCAGACAAATTAGGATTATTTAAATAACCCCCAGATGACATATATGAGCGAAATAAATTCAAATTTTGAATTCCACTGTTAAAACTATTTCTAGCTCCTGCCTCAGCTAATATTAATAAATTCTCTGCATATGAAACCATAGTTGCTGAAGCATCTATTTGAGCAAATCCACCTTCATTGAAGTTTGGTTGAATCCCTACAACTGTTTTTTGCAATAAATAATTATATCTTGCGGTTTCATCTGTTTTAGAGTGCCCTCTATAATTATTATATATAGGATTACTTGAAGCACTTGGATCAATTAAACTTGTAAAAAAATCTGAAACTATTAAGTCGTTTTTTCTTGAAGCAAGTGCAAAAAACTGATAATATAAATTAGCATTATCCACTGCACTCCCATGTGGAGATTTTAAATCATTAGAGTCTATAGATCCATCTGAACCAATTCCATTTTGAGCCGCATTATATGCTGAAGGATAATCCTTAACATGCATGTAATATCGAGCTTTTAAAGTGAAGGCTACTTGTTTCCATGCAATTGGATTACCATCAAAATATATTTCTGAATTTGCAGGAGGTCTATTTTTAGATGTATCAAGATTTAAAATAGCCTCATCCAAAACAGTTTGGATTTTATTATAAATTGTCATTTGTTCCTCAAAAACAGGATTTTCAATTTCTAATCTTCCTGCTTCATCATACGGAATATCACCAAAAAGAGATGTAGCTGTTCCAATTACCATTGCCTCTAAAACTTGAGTAATTCCTAGTGTTACCCCTTCAATTCCTATTTCCTTTGCAGAATCTTGGGTAACTAAAATATTTCTAAAAACATCTCTGAACGCTAAATTCCAGGTGCTATTAAAAGAATTTGCATTAACTAAGTAATTTGAATATGCTAAATGTTGCCTATCAATTCCAGTAAACTGACCAGACATAATTCCAGACTGTCTTGCTGGTGCTCCAGTTTGTAAGATAATATTTGCTACTTCTGCAGCGGTGAGAGAAAATTGGTAAGGAGCAATTGTTGGATTGTTTGGGTTTTGATTTAAATCACTCACTAAATCTTCACATCCAAAAGTGAATATCGATAATATACTGATTAAAAAGATTTTTTTCATGGTTAATGTTATTTAAATTAAAAAGTAACTGATAATGAGAATACGTAAGATTTAGTGCTTGGATTATTAAAGTAATCAATACCTCGAGAAGCACTCACGCCAGATACATTAGTATCAGGATCATTACCTTCAAATGCTGTCCATAATAGCAAGTTTCTTCCTGTTGCAGAAACTGAAACGTTGTCCACTCCAATAGACTTGGTCCATTTATTATTGAGATTGTAACTAATAGAAATCTCTCTTAACCTAGTCCAAGAACCATCTTCAATAAATAGCTCTGAATTACCTCCAAAAAAACCTCCAGGCCCGTTATACCATTCTTGAGTAACCGCAACAGGACCTGCTCCAAAATTATAAATATCTCCTCTGAAAGTATTTCCAGCTTTAATGATTTCACCGTTAAATTTTACTAGATTTTGGGAGGAGGTTATTTCGTTAGCTGTTGAACCCCACCTTCCAAAATCTGTCAAAACAGATTTTGTTCCAGAAAAAATATCACCTCCTTGACTTGTTTCAAATAAGAAACTAAATGAAATATCTTTAAAAGATAAAGAGCCAACCGCAGACCCTTGCCAGTCTGGGTTTGGATCTCCTATCATTCCGGTTACTGTGTCTGTTATTGGAAATCCGTTTTGATCAAAAACAATATTATTATTTGAATCTCTTAGTGACTTAGTCCCCCACAAAATGCCATGTTGTTGACCGAGCATTACCCTATTATGAACACCATTTAACCCTGTCGCTAATCGAATAGACTCTGTTCCCTCTATTAGACTAGTTACTTCGTTTTTATTTTTTGAATACAAAACACCAAAATCTATATTCCAATTCGAATTTTTATAAATATTTGATCCAAATTCAATTTCAATACCATTGTTTTTCATTGAAGCTGCATTTGAATATAATTCATTGTAACCTCTTGAGGTAGCAAGAGGAAAAGCTACAAGAATATCTGAAATAGTATTCGTATAATATGTTGCATTTAATTTGAATTTGTCATTTAAAAATCTAAGATCCGTTCCTAATTCGAATTCTCTTTTTCGTTCAGGTTTTAATGATGGATTACCTAAAGAGGAGCTCGGAGCAAAACCACCTCCACCATACAATTCTGTTGCCAATCCACCACTTAATTGATCGCTGTAATTTGGCGATACGTACTCTGGAAATGTATTGTATCTAGCAGGTTGAATTCCAACTTCTGCGTATGATAATCTTAGCTTACCAAATGATAATGTGTTTTCTGATAAAAAGTTTAATTTATTAAATTGCCATGCTAATGATGCGGAAGGAAAATAAAAAGGATTACCTGAATTTAGACCAAAAGTAGAAGCCCATTCAGACCGTAATGTTGCATTTAAAAATAATTGATCATATGCTGACAAATTTGCAGAAGAATAAGCTGCTACTGTTCTCTCACTCCCAAAAGTAGATTTTACCGATCTATTTTCCGGCAATGCGTTGTCAACATCTAAAATATTATCTGCGAGTGTTGTGTATAATATAAAACTATTTATTTCGTTCCCTTCAACAACTCTCTCCTTATGATTAAAGTTAAAACCTACTAGTACATCTCCTCTAAAATTTTCACTAAAGTCTTTACTAGCTTTAGCGATATAATCCATATTGAAAATACTATTAGTAGCAAAATCTTTAATTTGAGTTCCATTTACAAAAATAGAAGCAGCACCTGGTGAATAGAATTCATTACCCCGCTCTAAAAATCTATCAATCCCTGCTCTTGCTATAAATTCAAGCCAATTTACTGGTTTATAGTTATAATCTACACTGAAAATAAATCTGTCTACATTGGAATTGTTCTCTTGCTCATTAATAGTCCATAATGGGTTGTTGTAAACTGCACTCCAGCTATTAGCCATGTATCTTCTGTATGTTCTTTGCCTTCCTGTTACTGGGGCAGAGTCGCTAGAGGCGTAATAATCTCCTTTATAGCTAGAAATATCAAAATCTGCTGGTGTTCTTAATAATCCTAAATACAAACCATTGTTACTTACACCTCTTCTAATTCTATTGGAACTAGTCTTCATATATTTAAAAGAAGCATTTAACATAGATTTGTCATTTAATTTATGTTTAACTTTTACTGACGCAGTAGTTCTTCTATAATCTGCATTTTTAATAATTCCCGCTTGAGAAAAGTCACTTAAACTAAAGTAAATTGAACTTAATTGGTTACCTCCCGAAATACTTAGATTGTTTTCAAAAAAATGGCCTGTTTGAAAAATTTGATCGAAATTATCGTCTTCAAATATTTGTGTAGAATTTTTATTTAAAATAGGATAGTGAATTTCACCATTTTGAGCTACAAAATAGCTGCCTGATGTATCAAAATCATCAATTCCACCTGACCTTTCAGTTATTTTGTCTCCCCAAGAATACTGACTTGAAGGATTATATTCTCCTCCTGATCCTTGTCCATAAATACTTTGTAACGGATATTTTACATTAATGACGTCTGAGGAATAGGTTGTATTATAGGTCACTTTCATTTTTTGATTAAACTTTCCGCTTTTAGTGGTTATTTGTAAAACACCTCCAAGTGCTTGGGTTCCCCATAAAGCAGCAGCAGACGCGCCTTTTAAAACAGAAATGCTTTCAATATCATTTGGGTTTATATCATTTAATCTTGATTGCTGTGCAAAGTCATTAGAGTCCCCTCGGACATCGTTACTCATAGGTATACCATCTATTACTATGAGTGGTTGCGAATTCCTATCAATCGAGGAAATCCCCCTTACTTGAATGTAAGCACCATCACCTGGATCACTTGAGTTTCTTGAAATTCTAACTCCAGACGTTTTCCCTGACAAGGAATTCACTAAAGACGTTTCTTTTGCAGCTTTAATTGATTCACTAGATACTACTGAAGTAGCATATCCCAATTCATCTGTTGAAACCTCAAATCCGAGAGCAGTAACTACAACTTCATCTAATTGCTCTGAGTTTTCATCTAAAACAATATTTATTGTAGTTTTAATACCAACAATAACTTTTTTTTGTGTGAAACCTAAATAAGAAAAGACTAGAGAAGCATTAGAATTTAATACCTCTATAGAGTAGTTTCCGTCAAAATCCGTTATTTGCCCATTGGCTGTCCCTTCCTCAATGATACTTACACCTATTAGAGGAGTTCCTTCTGCATCTGTAACTGCACCTTTAATTTTTTGTTGTGCAATACTTTGTTGCAATACAATAAAAAGAAAAGCAAACATGACTTTTAAGGTTTTTTTGTTTTTCATAATTTAATAGTTATTAATTTTATAATTATAGTCGGATTATATTGAATATTTCTCAAAAATATATATATTATTTACACACAATTTGTGTAAAAGGTATTTTGCTGTAATATTTTACATTATTTTACACCTTTTTACAAGCTAATTATGGAAAAAAATATACAATTATTTGTAACCCTTTTAGAAAAAAAGTATGGAGATTGGAATAAGAATAAAGCTTTGTTTGGCTCTACACAATATGGAAAAATTGCAAGTGATTTAAGTATTAGTAGCAGTCTATTTTCTAAACTCTTATATGGCAGTGCTACTAGCGGAATGTATGAGCGCACACTAAACAATATAAATAGACTTATTCAAAGGGAATCTATCGAAAAAGCATTTAATGACACTCAAATTATTCTTAGAAATAATAAAAAAAGGACGAAAATTAAACTTTTAATAGCATCAACACTTTTTTTGACGCTAGGAATAGTAATTACTTTAATATTTGGAAAAGACAATGCATCTAAAATTAATTTTGAGTATAATAGCCATCCACTAGAAGAATATTTTTATCCTAATGACAAACAATCTTTTGACTCACCATTTCTAAGCAACTCGGATGTTTTAAACAATTGTCCATGTATCGGATTTGAGGGAAGGTGGGTTTTAAGCAAACCTTTTAAGCTTCCATTGCCAGGGAGTAAAAAACCAGGCTTATATTATCAAGCAAAATCCGCAGATTTAATTTTGAGGTGCACTAATCTTTTCGATGATTATATTAATAAAGGAAAAGCTATTATTGGATATGAACACCTAAAAAGCGAACTTTGGATTGATTCGAAACAACAACAAATTGTACCAAAGTTTTTTATTCTAGAATCCAAAACTTTTACTATGGAATTTGACAAACTAGAATTTGAAAACAATAAAAGGTTTATTAAAATTGCTGACCTTAGTGCATTTAATGTTAATATGTTTGAAATTAATGGAGATTCAATTTCTAGAAAAGCAGAGTTGAGCGGTAGACTTTCTATTAACGTCAATGAAAAACTAGCTGAAAAATATCAAATAGATGTAAATTATATTGTTAAAAATATCCTTGGAGACCTTACAAAAGCTAATTGCGAAACTATATTTAATCCTTATTGTAATCCAAATGATTTATCAATTGGAAGCATTCTTAGCTTTAATTGTATGTATAATATTAATGAAGAAAATCTTGGTCTTCAAGGAGGATATCCATACACTAAAACTTTTTCGTTTTCAAATCAAGAATTTTCAGATTATGTAGCTTGTGATTGTGAGGATAGTAATTAAAAAGAGTTGAAGACTTTTTGAGTTCTCAATGAATGGGCTTTTAAATTTTCACTGAAAATATAAGTTAGGCTAGTAACATTTGGGTTATATATAGATATCACAGTCAGCCTCAATAAAGAAAACCGTTTCTATAAAACCCACCCCTCTTCTAAAATCAAGTGATGCACTGAAACTTTTTGGGATTTTTATATAGAAGTAACCTTAAGTTCAATCCGTTGGCAATAAGTTGGTGTA
>ENA-OUOG01003918-OUOG01003918.1-marine-metagenome-genome-assembly--contig:-NODE-3918-length-13331-cov-3.985061_pt1 | contig 13331 bp, 15 predicted proteins | sample MGYA00248635_ERZ508505 | MGnify/ENA primary metagenome ERZ508505 (study PRJEB26176, sample SAMN06267871) | marine metagenome | isolation source: Saanich Inlet, British Columbia, Canada | place: Pacific...
TTGCCAAACGTAGGAATACGCTTAGGGTTATCAGAAGGTTTAAGCTCTGCCCATTTATGGTGGTAGTAATAAGCTTCTATGCGACCATTCTTAGCCTTCTCTGCTCTCAAGGTCTCCATTGGAAAATGAAGCACCTTAGTGATTGCAGTCTTTTGCTTATTGTAGATAACCTGTACCGCAGCTTGTCCAAGAAGCTTATAGTCATTTACTACCCGTCTCATTTCACGAGGCTTCAATAGAAGCTTCATCTTAGCATACATGCCTGGCTTTTCAGAACTATCAGTAGCATCTAATCCTCTACCGTAGATCATCTCTGTAATACCATTAATACAGCATGAATTAGTTGGGCTGCCTAAATAGTTTTCGATAAGACCATCAAAGTAATCTTGACCATCTTCTCCATTTAAATACAGCACCCACTCTTTATTGTGCTGTTCTACTACTTCAGGAGACTGATAGCCACTAAGGTTTACTACCTTAATACTATCCTTGTACTTCTTTACTTCCTGCGTAGTGTTTACTAATTTTACTCTGCTTCGTGCCATATTATATTACTATGTATTCTGTCTTGCCTGGATTATACTCGTCATAATTATCAGGCAACGTAAACACATCTTTCTTACTCGTTTCACTTGTAATATATACAAGGTCTCTGTAATAGATGTCTGTATCAGACTTGATTGTTAGCGTGTATATTTGACCCTCCTTCAATGTTAAAGAGGGAGTGAATGTAACTTCAATAAAGTTGGTGTTAGCTGACTCCGCCCAAGTAAAGCTTGGCGATGGATCAGCTATATCTGTACCATTCTCCACAAACGTAATGCTTGCTGCATCTAAATCAGCAGCAGCATACGATGAAGGTATGATGCTGAATGTTTGTGCTGTTTGTATTGGTCTAATTCGTATCACAATAGGGTAACTAAATACCTTTGTTTTTGTTTTCATTATATACAAAAAAAGCAGCCTTACGGGGCTGCTCTTATTGTCTTGCAAGAACTATTATTTACTCAACAATAGTAGCTTCAGCAATGAAGTCTCCATCAATGTAGTTAGCTGGTTTACGCTCCATAGAAGTAAGCGTTAAAGTGTAACCTGCAAGGTCTCCCATAGCAGCACCTGTTACGATAGTACCTCCTGTTACGTCAGCACCATTTTCTTTACCAACAAACCAAAAGTTTGAGTTGTAGTCTTCTACTACGATGTGAGGTCTTCCGAAAGCAATAAGCTTGATTTCGAAGTTATCCTCTTTGCTTAATCTTGGTAGAGTAAGCTCTAATACCTGCTCAAAAGCGGTAGTTCCATTCTCTCTGTTAGATTGAATGTTTTGTGTTAAAGAAGAAGCACCATTATTGATGTCATACTTATAGAAAGTATCTCCTGTGAATGCAGTTGCTAAAACAGAGTCATCCGCCTCTTCCGTAGCAGAAACAGTGCCGTAGTTAGCAAAGTACACATTCTTGATACCACCTATACCATCCTTACAAGGTAATGCTCTTCCCGATGTAATGTCACAAGCCATAGTTTGATATTTTATATTAAAAAAGGGTAGGTAGGCTCTAAGGCTTACCTACCCCTTTTCAGTTAGACAATTTGTTTATTATGCAAGAGTTAATAGAGAAAGGTCAGAACCAATTCCGTACTGTACTCCTGAAGTGAATCGCATGATTACACGAACATTTTGTGATCCATCAAGGTCTCCCATATCAAGAACTTTAACTTCGTTGTGGTCAGATAATAGACCAGTACCGAAGTAAAGGTTAGAAGCTTGACCTGCTACGATGTGGTCAGTTGGCATACCTGGAGCAAGCTGAACTTTGATTCCTTCGAATGAAAGAGCGTTGCCGCTGTTATACCAAAGTGATCCTTGAGCGTTAACCCCAGCAGCACCTTGTCCACCTGAAACAAATCCTCCTAAAGCACGAACGTAAGCTTGGAAAGCTACAGTTGGTACATAGATAGTAAGGTCTTCTTTACCGTAAACTGCAGAAGGAAGAGAGTCTACTACGTTTCCTAATAGAGTGATGATGTTAGAAGCAGTGAAAGAAGTTTCAGCTCCGTTAGCAGCATCGTTTACAGTTGCATCAGCAGCCATAAGAGTAGTGAATCCGTCAAACTCACCTGCAGTAGCGTTAACTCCACCCCAAATGTTTTGCTCAGTCTTCTCAGCTACTTTCCCAGCTACATGAGCAATTAGGAAGTCAGCGAAAGAAGGAGGAAGTTGATCGAAAGTAGAGATACCCATTTGTACAGCCTCCCAGTCAGAACGGAAGTCTTTCTTACAAAGCTCTACGTTTACTTGGAACTCCTCAGGCTGAAGAATACGCTCGTTTAAAGTAACGTCTCCAGCATCTGTAAAGTCACATGCAGCATTACCAATAATGCTTGCAGTAGAAACAGTTTTGATTACCTCTTTGTACTTGATGTTTGGTTTAATGCTGATAGCAGCATCGCTCAGGGTCTTACCTGAAAGTAGCGCAGCCGAGATGTACTGATTTGCAAACTGGCCCGCATAAGTTGTTGTGATTGTAGTTGCCATTTTTATTTAAATAAATTACTTGTTAAACATTCTTTCATAGACGTTAGCCATAGTATTGCGTGGCTTATTGCCAGCTAAGACTTGTCTTTTGATTGTCGGCTCTACTTCAGGAGAGTGTGAGATTGGCTCAGCACCTGGCTCTTGAGCAGATAATTCTTCTTTTGCAAGATCTTCGGTTGGAACCTCGATCTGCTCCTCTAATTCATCAGAGGACATCTTTTCAGCTAATGCATCATACATAGCTTTAATTTCAGCGATAGCACTTTCGAAGTCAGACTTGCTAACATATTCTACTTCTACCACCTCTTTTTCTTCCATGTCGTCTTCAACCATTTCTTCTTGGCCTAACTCGACTGGTTCGTTTACTTCCACTTCCTCAGCAGCAAGTTCAACTTGCTCTTCAGCAGGCTCAACTTGTGGCTCCTCAGCAGAAAGAAGGACAGACTTTAGTTTGTCCACGATTTCAGTTGCTTTCATAAATACTTAATTTATATTTGGTTAACTATTGATTAAACATTCTGTTGTATTTTCAACTATCTTGCGTCAATCAAGAATGATTGCCAAGTAGCTTGAGTTTCGGAATCAGCACTTACAATAAGTTCTATTGTGCCGTTCTCAATATCTGAATCCATAAAGAAGAAGAAGTTTGATGTCTTCGTTCTTGTTATAGACTTCTTGAAGAACAGGTCTTCTACATTGATATCAAATACTTTTACTCCTGATGAGTTTCTTACTCTTGCAATAATCTGTACCTCTGAGTTTGCAGCAACAGTAAGACCTACTTCAAAACGCATAGAAACAAAACTTGCAGGTTTAAAGTCTCTTAATTGGATCAGAGAGTCTGCTCCAATTAGATAGTCTGCATTTACATACCAAGGTCTATAAGCAGTTACCTTATAGGCTGTCGTATTAAAGTCTCCCGTTAACTTAGTCTCTACATCAGCAGGGATAGTTTGTGCTCCTGCAGCATTAGTATAATACAAGTTACCTCCTAAGTGATTAAGCATATCACCAAAGAGTTCTCTCATCTTTTGAGGGGTAATGTCTCCATTGTTGTTGTTAGCTAAATTAGCTTCCCCTAATGCCTTAATATCTATATTACTATCAGCCATATCTTATTTATTCAAATCCGTTACTAAAACCCTCTGAGAACGCTCTTGGAGGTCGTTTAATTATTGTGTCTATTTGACCGTCTGAGTATATTCTACCTATACCCTGATTAATCATTTTGCCTTTACAGCATTTTCTGCTGTATAGTCCATTAGCACATAAACAAGCCCTCCTACTATCTCTCGGACTTGTTCTGCTCCATGAATGTCTGCCTGGACTTCTTCTCATTTCTTCTTAACGCAATTAGGAACTCTCTTTCCATCTTTCATCTTCCAACCGTCTTGTTGATAACCTTCCCAACAAAGACTCGTCATATCTGTATGTTGAAAGCATGGCATATACCATTCTCTACCGTCAAGCTCATGAGTATGATATCCCTCACACTTAATATCTTTAGCAGCTAATTCTGCTGCAGCTACTGTTGAATAGGCGAGTCTGCCATCTATAATGGCAAGATCGCCCATAATAGCCACCTTATCTTCATTAAGGCTTAGTTCATCTAACCCTTTTAGCTTAGACTCTACCCAATTTTTCATTGACTTACCTCCCCATAGAAGATAGCTTATTGTACCGCAAGCCTCTGGCTTTGCTGGGTCGTAATACGCTTCTGCTCTGCTTAGGTAACTGTAAATTCTCTTCAGGGTTGGTACTGTGAATTTCTCTTTCCTTGCGAGCTGTTGCGCTCTTACTTTCCCTACCTGAGTTGCGCATTTATTACCTAATTCCTTATTTCGTTTGATACCTAATTTAGCATTGTTAGAAGCACTCTCAGGATAACCTCCATAAGATTCTAATTGTACTTCACCTTCTTCTAAGGTAGCTACCGCCTCTAAAAGAGCATATTCCGCTTGTAGTTCGTTAAAGCAGTCTGAGCAAAGATCCTCTTCCACAGATTCTTTAGGTCTATTAGTATTATCGCTAAAATAGCCCTCAATAGAAAAACCTTTAACTTTACCACTCTTAACAAACTCTTGCCAAACTTCTTCATTGTTTACTTTTACAGAAACCATCCAGGTTCCTTCAGGTACATTTAGATTATATAACTTAGACTTGTCTTTTTGGGGATCATCAACAATCCAAGACTCTACAACACTAAGTCCGTTGAGGTCGTACTGATGTTCTAACGTAGAATTGTTTTGATTGCCCCTTGCAAGAAATAGCTCTGATGCCTTTCTCACTGTATCTTTAGAGAAGAAGATATAATACTCTTCTTCATCATTACGTCTATATATCTTTCTGTCAGGAATAAGCGCAGGCCCCATTAAGATGCGCTTGTCTGTATCTACCTCGGCCATTTCAATTTTGTGTGCCTTGAGGGCCACAAAATCCTCTTCAATGGCTGGCTCCTCAACAATAGAGATAGCTTCTACTCCGCTAAACTCATTGTCTTCTTCGATGAATAATTCGTAAACCTTATAGTCCATATTAGGATAACTTAATTGTTAGTATTCGTTTTAATTTAGCCTATTGAGGCTCCTTGAATAATGTTTCTATCTAATTGTTGTGCTGTAGTTACATCTCCAGCAACAACATAAGCCTTGACTGGTTCTCTCTGAGTAGATGCAATAGCTGCAGCTAATTGGTTTTGACCAGCTGCTCCCACTACGTTAAATTGAGGCTCCGCTCCAGAACCACCAGCACCTCCAAGACCACTAAGATTTGGAGAAGGCATTGCTTCCGCAGTAAACTTTTGTCTTGAAATAATTGCTATCTGAGCAAGACCAGCACCAATTACTGCAATCATTCCAGCAATACGAGCAAACGAACCTCCTTTTGTTTCTGCAAGAACTCCTGTAGCGGCAGCAGCCGTGTTAACAGTAGCTAAGGCTATATTAATAGCTTTTTCTTGTTGAAATCTTTTCCTATTAATCTCATTTTCTTTAGCAACTAATTTGGCTTCATTTCTTGCGATTTCTTGATTGATCTTATCTCTTTCATCAGCACTTAATTGCTCATTTGCTAATCTTTTTTTCAGCTCATCGTTTAGTCTATTCGTTTTATTTGTTTCTATTGCAATTTCTCTTTCTGCCTCAGAAGAAAATACATCAGACATGGTATTTAAGGCTGTTTGAGCTGCTTCTATTCCTGCATCTATGTTTTCTTTACTTATACCAAATGTATCTACAAAGAAATTTCTTTCGCCTTTAGAAGCCATTCTTTTCTGAAGCTCATCAGCAGCGTTTTCTCCTGCTTGAATAAGCATGTCTTCAGCAGTATCAAAATCAAATCCAAGTCTTAATAAGAACTCTCTACCTTCTGCAAGCTGGTCGAAAGTAGTTCCTATTTCACCCCATAATAATTTTACCTTTTCTAATTCATCAACTATCTTTTCAGTGTCTTCGAGATACTTTTCTTCAAGATCAGTTAACACTGATTGCGCTCTTACTATTTCTATTAAGGTGTCATTTCTGCCAAGAAGCTTATTGTTTATCTCAGCTTCATTTGCATTTTTCTTTTCAGTAAGTTCAGCAATATCCTCTTCAAGCTCTTTAATCCTGACAGCACCGTTAGCAGAACTTGTTGTTGTTTTGTCTAAAACCTCCTTCTTTTTATTAATCTCATCTTGAATATCAGCAGTGTCTTCGTTGATAACCTTTATTTCTTCAAGAAGCTTCTTATCATCTTCACCAAGTTTCTTTTTAGCTTCAGCAATAGCTAATTGAGCTTGTACTGCTAATGTAATATCTTCCTGACTAACCAATCCTTGTTCATAAAGATCAATCAATTCATCATTAAGTCCCGAGAAGGTTCTTAATAATTCCAACTGCTTCTGCAAAGAAGCATTGGTACTGTTCATCCCTCTAAGAACTTCTTTTAAGTTTAGAACTTGACTTTCTGTTTCTATATTAAACTCCGCAAACTCCTCTTTAGCTTTTTTTGCTGATCTTGTGAAGAAATCTATAGCTGCAATAACCGCCTGGAAAGCAATAAGCCAACCAACCATGGTTACCCTACCTGCCTTAAATACCACGCTAATCATCTCACCAACAGCATTCTTTGCTCCTCCTGCATTTGCAGCAGTCACAGCAAACATAGACCCCAGTTGAGACAAGTTGTTTGTTACCGCCTGAATACCGTAAGGGGCATCAGAAATAAGTCTTCCAAATTCAGCAACAGCTGCACCAGCAGCTCCCGAAGCGTCTCTCGTTCCCTTTAATTGCTCATTAACTATCTTACTATTAACGCCAAGGTCTTTTAGCTTGGCATTTATCTGATCGGCATTTTTAACAACTCCTTTTGAGTCTAATTCTACCTCAAGTAATATTTTATTTACTTCTGTTGCCATGCTTCTTGCGTTTGATTATTTGTTTTACTTGTTTTAGTGAGTCAGGTATCTTATTAATACCTTTAGCAAAGTCTATATCTTCGTCACCTACTAACCAGTCATCTGAATTAAGCAGGTCTATAATGTTCTTAATCATAGTAATTAATTAGTTCAAATTCTGTCTTACCCGTAGTAAGATTAATATTCATAGAATTGATTCTGTACTTATTGTTATTTAGAATAACTACATCAGACAACTTAATGTCATCTCCAATCTTAACAATCTTCTTAGTTGGTAAATAAGCAGTCACCTTGGTTAATCTTGTGGCCTGGTCAAAGATGTTTACAATGTAACTCTCATAGAAACGCTTGAATAGAGTCTCTTCAGCAAGTAATCCATCGTATTCACTGAACTCAGAGTCAAAGTGTATATTATTAGAAGTCTCATCTAATATGTCCTCTAAGTTAGAAGGCATATTAATGAATGTTCCTGAAGCTATTTGTTCAACTACTGACTCTTTAACTACAGAAAGACCGACAGATATTTCCGCTTGGTCAATGTATAGTATAAAAGGCTCTCCCAAATAAGCGTTTAGGTCATCATCTACATAGAATCCATACATAATACCAGTATCTAACCCGCTATTAGAAAGGTCTAATAGTTTCTCAAACTTAGAGTGATTAAAAGAAGGTTCTATTTTGTATAATTCACCATATAGATTAGTTGCATCCTTATAATCGTTAGCCCCCCACTCAATATCAGACAACTCTTGTAGATGTTGTGCGGCAAGAATAGTATTTGTGTCCTTATACTTAAAAGAAATCTCTCTGTAAGGTAAGGCTACGTTTACTTCTCCTTGAGAAGAGTCTACATAGTCTGTAATATTATGTTCTGTTGGACTTGCATAGTAAGTATCTAATGGCTGAACGTCTATTTCGCCATTATCATTTACATAAGCAACTAAATTGAACATCTTAAATAAATTCGATAGGAAGTCTATGACTTTCTGCTCAGGAATCTGCTCTTGTACATTAAAAGTGATAGATGCAGGGTACGTTTTACTGCTTACCGTAAATTCATCTGCACCTGAAGTTGCTCCTGAATAAGTACATCTCCATTTTAATTCAGTAAAATCTGCTTCCTCATCATAAGTCTTAATGTAAGCCTTGTACTTGTACCCATCTACCAATGGGTCAAGTACTGTCATCACTGTATTACCTGTATTTCTAACTTGCTCTTGATAAAGTGAATATCCCGAACCAGTATCTCTATAAACAGCAATATCGTATTTAAAGTCAGCAGATGCAGCTGTAGTGTGAAAAGTAAGTACGTCTGCAGTACGAGTAGCCTCATAAATCATTACCCCTTCAGTGTCTGACTGAACTTTAAGTACTACAGAAGTTGCATTTTCACTTGGATTAAAGCCCGAAACTACTTGAGGATCTCCAGCCTTAATCTCTATCTTTCCCTTCTTTCTGTGGCACCACATATACAGCTTGTGTATATCTTTAGTAACATCCTTAAAGAAGCTGTTAGCAGAAAAAGTTATCTCAGAATACTTTGTTTCTATTGCGTCAATAATCTGATCCAACCTAACTGCATACTTAAGTTCTCTTGGGTTTAGCCCACGAACTATAGTAGCATTATATTTTACGTTACCAGTACCCGCTGCAGTGTCAGTAACGTCACTATCATAGTATAAACGCTGTTCTGCGGTTACTAATGGCAAAGCAGTGACCCCAGGAGCTGCTTTTAGGGCATTTATGATGTCGGTATTGGAATATCCGAGGTCTAAAGCACTTAAAGCATCTAAATCAGTTAATTTATCCTCTCCAAGAACGTCTTTTAGCTCTATTATGTTGCCAAAGAAGATGATATTGTAAGCAAATGGCTTATTATCTCTCATTTGAACGCCACTTAGCCTAATTTTACCCGTTTTATAGGGCAAATTGTTAATTTCTATGCTTGAAGGCTGTATTTTTCTTCCATCAAAGCCATTGGTGATATGAAAGTTATAATAATGCTTAAAAACTTTGTTGTTTGTCTTACTCGCAGGCACTGTAAACTGCTTACTGAAGGTCGTAAAGACCTTTGCAATGTCTTTTGCGTTACGGATAGACTCTGTTAAAGAGATTTCCTCGTCTTTAAAGAGGTCTATACGAGTATTATTTATATATAGCTGTACTGTCTGCACTATCGAATGTTTTGTACCTTATCGTAAGCGTACTCGAACTCAAAGGTGTATTGAATCATCTTGTCATTAACACTTGTCTTCTCTGTTGAAGAGGAGCTTTTAACTACTACTGGATAAGTATCACTACCAATCTCCAACCATACTTGCTCAGATAGCATAAGCTGTTTAACAGGTTCGTTAATGCTCTCATCAAGAAGATCTGTATTTACAGTGATTGATTCACGCCCGTTCACGTCAAAACGTGACGTGGCGTGTTTATATACACTATAATCAAGAGCATCATAGTCCATAATGTTTCTCTTGTAGCTCTCTGAAGTAGTGTTTAGCGTCTTAACTGACTTTTTATGCGCCCATAATTCTTGAATGGCACCATACTTGTTATAGAACACGATCTTAGTATCAGGATATTTACCTGCACAAAGTGCTTGGAAGGTAATGGTAACTGTTTGAAGTGTTCCTACTGTTGAGGTAACTACTGCTGTGCTTCCCGAAGGAATATCATCCGTAGGGAAGATAGCTAAATAATAAATCTTCTCAAGGCTGTTGTCGCTATCAGGAATGCTAACATCATCTAAAGATGAGTTCCATAGTGCCTCATAAGTTTGCCAATAGTAATCAGCAAGCTGCCACTCTACTCCTGCGCCACCAGGAAAGTCAAAGTCTACATTAGGTTCTGTCTCTGAGAAGAAAGGTAATGTGATCTGCTCACCAGGCACAAAATAAACCGTAAGGTTGTCTTGTAACAGCATAGGTGTATAAGAGTCTGCAGATGGGTCAATAGACCTTCTTGGATTTGCTCCTTCTTCAAAGTAACCGAATCCATCAATAGCAAGATAATATGCAGAACCTCCACCACTAAGTGTGCTTCCTGTTCCATCAGGCCCGTCATAAAAAGTGCGCTCAACCCAAACCCACACAGCATCTACGGCCTCAGTATAGTAATCAGTGTATATATAATCTCTGATAAGCTCACTAACTTCAAATATTGCATAATCAGTCCCGCCTCCGCTAACGGTATTCTTTATTAGAGAATAAGTATCTGTAGCAGGTAGTGAAGCTTTGTCTCCCGAATATATCCTTATGTTTACTTTTACAGATACAGCTCCGAGTCTATCCATTTTCAGATAATACGGGCTTCTTGTGTTTATTATTGTACTCATATCTATGGTTGAATAGCAGTTGTCATTCTGCTTTTAAAGTTTGCTCTTATGGTTGATTTTATTTGCTCATTGGCTGTTCTTAATAGAACTCTTGCTACATCTCTGCTTAATGGAGCAATATTATTATTTACTACATAGGTGAATAGATTAGTCCCCGTTCCAATATTTCCTTTAGGCCCAGTACTGAATCCACGAGAGCCTATAGATTTAGAAACCGCATGAGATAGTCTTTTTATTTCCTTTGGATCATTCTCACCCATCTTATCTCTAACCCACTTCTCTAAGTTCTTTGGCGGAGGGGGAGTTGTTCCATATTTTTTACCCATGCTGATCTGCTCAACATAAGATGCTCCAATGATAGCCAAATAACCTGATGTAGCTGCATACCTGAGACTCTTAGCAGCATTCATTGTATGAACAGTGCCATCCTCATTCATCTTCTCAATCATGTCATTGACAAACTTCTCGCCATACATCTCCATGAGAATCTCAAGTTGTGCGTTTATCTCATTCATTAGCAGACAGAGATGTTATTAGGTATGTCTATAGTTATGTCTACTGACCATCCTGCAAGCTCATTCTCAAACCTGTCCTTAAATGGCTCACAAAGTGGGTCTCCTACTAACTGATATTTGTCCCTGTATAGGTCGCCACGCCTTAGATCTTGAATCAAGGCGTTGGCAATCTGTAGCTGAGTATTATAAACATCAATCAAGTTGCTCCCATCTTGTCTGTCACCTAAGTCATCTGCATTAAAGTCCTTAGTGTAATCAACAATATCAAGAAACAACATAGAGACGGTCACACGAATAGTGTGTTCCGTCATTACTACATTACCTATAAAGAAGTGGCTTAAAGGAAACATAGTAGTCTTATTAAGATCCACCTGAGTAATATCCCCATAGCTTACATAGTTTACTATAGGATGGTTTCTAAGGAATGTCTTTATAGTACTTACAATATCATATACGCTTGTCATAGTCTGTTTTTATTATATGCGTCTTTTATTCTTTTCTGTTCTAAGTCGTTCTTCTCCTTCTCAAAGGTCAACCACAACAAACACTTCGCTAAAGGCTCCCTGGTAACTTGGTCAAACTTTGTGACATCTCCTCCAGCGATTGCATAAATTGATTGATACCAACCCCATTTATTTCCGAAAACCTCTTCTCTACCTGCGATTGTTGCTCCTTGGTCATTGCTTTTAGTGAAGAGTCCATCGTATGTTTCGACAATTTCATTCCTAAACGATAAAAAAAAACCACAGCTCCTAACGCTACACTCGTTGGCATGTGCTGCATATAGTGTGCATACTTATCAGAGCCTTTATACTCCTCTATCTCATAGAAATCCCCCTTCTTAGCCGTAATAGGTCTAAACAATACCGCCATCGCCTTATGTATTTGCTTCCAATCCCCTATGTACTTATCAAGGTCTATATACTCACCAAATGAGATGTTGTGTAAGTCAGGAATCATCCCAAACTCAACCTCATTCCCATTATTGCCTCTGAACCAAAACCGCTTCACAAGCGGTGTAGGTTCTTGTAAGCACACAGCTATCTGTTCTAACACAGCCTCAAAAGAACTCATCGGTAGCTTATAACTCTCTTTAAGCTCTAAGCCACAGAAGATCTTTAATGCCTTCATGTTTAAAAACTCTGCAGCCTCATCAGTCTGATGCTCAATGCCATTTACCACCTGAACATACTCTTGGTATTGCTCCAATTTAATGTCAGCTAATCTTTGCGGAATATTAAGTTCTAATTGTATTGTCTTACCCATACTATAGGATAACTAAACTTTTAAATATTGTACCAAAACTCATCATAAGATTTATTTATAGATGTATAAGATAATACTATGAACAGATATTAATTATTTAGTTACCTTTATATAGAGATCAGCAGAAGGAAATCTGCTTCACCAATTTCCCAAACTTCAGTAACACCAACTGTTGGATCAGACATCCTAAGTCTGCTTAGGAACTGCGTTGGTACTCTTCTACTGCTCTTGTGTGCGCCCCACCAACATACAGCCTAACCAGCATACCACTTTTTTATTTAGAGCATTTAGGGGGGCGCATATCCACCCATCAGTACCTACGAACCTACTTGCTTATGCCTAACACCACTTCCGCCATGCCCCCTTGAAGGGGCAATGGCAACCAGTACCCAAAGCCAATGAATTTATTGAAACGGATAACTTACGTTACCCAACCTCCGTTTTACGTTGATTTCATCGAATTGACTAACTTACGTTACCCACAATCGTTTTTACGTTAATTCCTTAATTTGTGCAGTGTTTTGAGGTGTAAAACAATTTATTTGTGGTGGTTACATTAGGCTTTTTTAACCTATCTCAATTTCAGTACCTTTGTCAAAATATAAGGCAAAAAAATAGCCCCTATTTAAGGGGCTTTTTAGGCTATTTAAGAGGGGTTTCTATCTCAATTGATATATATCTATTTCGGATAGGTTTTCGGCTCTTAATTTATCGAATATAAGGCGGTCTAAGTTATTAACGAGGTGCAAAGTATCGAGGGTAAAAACTGCAAAGCGTTTTCGAGTTGTAGCAATTCTTAAAGCCTCTTTTGCGGTGCAATTTCGTTGCTCTATTTGTTCAAAGGTTTTTATTTGTATCATGATCTAATTTATTTTAATAGCCTCTACTTATCATTGAGGCTTGGTTTCTTGTGTTTCTTGCAAAGGTATCTAAAGCAATTTCAAAAGCCTCTTGTATATTATATTCCTCTTGATTAGAATATTCCTCTAATAAGGACAATTTATCATTGTCAAACAATTTGCCGTACAATTTACCTTTTTTTGTATCAAAGTAATATTGTCTATTTGCAAGCCTATCAAAACCCTTTTCGAGTAATTCAATAGAATAGTAATTTCTACCCTTTAAGGCTATTTCAATTACTTGTTCTTTATGTTCTTTTATATATAGTTTCATATTGTTATTATGTTATTAAGTTACCAATTCTATTTGCCTCTTTGTGTTCTATTTTGTGGCAGCCTATTTGTAAATAGTTATCGTTGCTAATTGTGGTGAATTGGCTTATTT
>ENA-OUOG01003920-OUOG01003920.1-marine-metagenome-genome-assembly--contig:-NODE-3920-length-13327-cov-3.256226_pt1 | contig 13327 bp, 12 predicted proteins | sample MGYA00248635_ERZ508505 | MGnify/ENA primary metagenome ERZ508505 (study PRJEB26176, sample SAMN06267871) | marine metagenome | isolation source: Saanich Inlet, British Columbia, Canada | place: Pacific...
GACCGATAGAGATACCGCCTTGCGCAACTCTATGGGGTTGATCTTGACCCTCAAACGCAAGCCTGTAATATCTGTAAGCAAATGTCACATTCAGCTTCATCAATTCTTCATTTCCCCAACCTGTAGAGATAGGGGCAATTATGATTGGATAGGCATCCACGAGCGTCACAATCGTCCTCAGAACACCACTTGCTCCATATTGACGTATGGTTACGCTTCCTGTGTACTGATCAAAATACTTCGGTTTAAACTTACTCATACCTGTCGCCGACCCAGTCTCGAAGGCACCTGTATTATACATCAGCTCTTGCCAGATCTCGAAGTATTGTTTTTCTCTCAGGTCTTCACTCAACAAGAACGTAACTGTCATATCACTGAATACTTGAGTATATGGGACTTTTGTGACTGGACCCATATTACCGAACTTATGTTCTATAGTTGCAAGAGACCTACCAGGAATCTCAGCAGCCTCTGCCCGATACATCATATCCCTTTCCATTTCGGAAACTGGGCTTGGTGCCGTGCATTGAACCTCGAAGTGCGAGGTTTTGGCGACGCCTGACTTTTCTATAGAACTTGTTAGGGTTTGAACGTTGAATGTCATTTGAGCATTTTCCTACTGGCAGCATGTACGGTACGTTTAGAAGCTTTCTCAAATCTCTCTGTTGGTAAGAACAAAGCAATATCCCATTCTGAAGGTTCTACCTGAATAAATCTTGATCTAACGTGGGCTTTTAAATAGTGTTTGAACGTTGGCTTAAATGGTCCGAACTTAGATGCACCTTTTAGAATATCATACGAGATTTTCAGTTTGGTACTTTCATCGAACCTTTGGTTATTGGCGGTGTCATACAGAGCATCCATAAGTTGTGCTCTGAGCTTGAGTGGCAGATAGTGCAAGTTAATACCATAGAATCCACCAGGTGCAGCACCGACCATAAATATCAATGGGAATGTATCGTAATATGGAAGTTTCGCTTTCGTCTTCGGATCATAGTAAAAGTGATACATCCTGCCGATAGCAGGGCGATTCTTCAAAGCTTCTCTGTTACCACGTGCAATCCTTTCTGGTGTTGCGCCAGATTTACCTTGTGCTGATGAACGAAACCAATCACGTGCGGTTTGCTGCCGAGCAGGGATTTGCCCCTGTCGGATACCTTTCAGTAGTAAGTCGTCGAAAACGGTTGCCATGTGTTATCCCAATTGTTTTTACTATTTAGGCTTTTTGCCAAATAGTTGTTTCTCTGTCACGATAGTAAATTTCCAACCACGATCCAGACAATATTCTTCAGCAGCTTTCCACTTGGCTTGGTTTACTCCCCAAGTTTGTACCTCTGTCAGATACTTCTTCGTCAATTTCTTTTGAGCTTTTGGGGGACGGGTTTGTGCTTCTGGTTTTACCTCTATCGCAACAACTTCTTTGTTTGAAGTTTTGATCAGAAAATCTATAAAGTATCTATGTTTCCTCCCATCAATAGGAGAACGATAAGGAATAACTAATTCTTCTGAAGCCCACCAAATAATATCAGGGTTCTTATCGAAATAAGTCATACAATTCAATTCCCAAGAACTTCTGTATGTTATCGTAGAAGGATTTCCTTTGTATTTCTCTGGATATTTGGGTTTATATTTTCCTTGATAATACTTCGCCATAATTCCCTCTTATAAATAATAGTAAAATCGAATAGGACACCCACATGGCTATCAACTTCAATATAGGCAAGTCACTTAAAGCTTCGGTAAACGTCCCAGCGTTTGACAACCTACAGTCCAAAGTTTCTGACATCCGCAACCAAGCAACAAGTGTGCTTAATGGTGGGATCGATTTCAATATCGGTAATGGTGGTATTTCACTCAATGCCAATTTCAACAAACTCATCCAATCAAAAAAGCAAGCTGGGAATCTGATCAACAGTCCCCTCAAATCTCTTTATAGAAAGAAATATAAGGGGCTGTCCTTCCCACGTGATCTAGATACAGACCACTTCATGGTATTTAGGGTGTATCGTTCAACCCGTGAATCGAGAACACAGCAGGTTGCAACTAAAGAGACCTTGAGAACAATCGCTCTTCCTGTTCCAAATAACCTACAGACATCATACTCTGCGAACTATCAGAATCAAGAGCTTGGGCTTCTTGGTGCTGGTGCGGCTGGTAAAATTAATGCTCAGCAAGGTATTGCCGCAGCGAAAGATATTGGCGCAGCTGTACAGTCAAAACTTTCTGGAGCTATGGGTGCTCTGAGCGGTGAAGGCATAAGCAATGATGATGCTGTACGAGCAGCATCTGTTGGTGCAACAGTTGCAGGTATTTCAGCGGCTGGGGTTTTGGCTGGTCCTATCGGTGCAGCTTTATCTCTGGGTGGAGCAGAAAGTGTTGTCCAAGGTATTCTCTTAAACGAAGGTACAGCTATCAACCCACACCTCGCTGTGCTGTTTGAAGGTGTTGGTTTTAGAGAACATCAGTTCTCATATAAGTTTATTGCAAGAAGCCAAGAAGAATCCGTTATGATTGACAACATCATAAAATCTTTTGAGTTTCACATGCATCCCAACTATAAAGCTGGAACTCTCGCCTTTGATTATCCCGACGAGTTTGAAATTTCTTTCTCAGATTCTATTGCGCCATATCTTTACAAAATTCACAACAGCGTTTTGAAAACCTTTAGTGTAAATTACAACGGCGAAAACCTTCCCTTGTTCTTTGAACAAACGGGTGCACCTGTATCAGTAGAAATAACTCTCGGCTTCCAAGAAACAAAAATCATCACTAAAGAATCTACCAATGAAGGTATTGATCCCTCTAGTGTATCTGGAGGAGCATAATGTCCAACTATTTTAGATACTTCCCAACCACCCCGCATGACTTGAGGGGTGACGGCAGACAAGTTCTTTTGACTAATATCATGAGAAGGTTTAAAGTCAATTCAGAAGTAAAGAATATCGCTGGAACATACCACAGCTATGAGATTCAAGCTGGAGATAGACCAGATACAATCGCACATAAGTATTATGGTAACTCTAAATGGGATTGGGTTGTTCTCCACTATAATGAAATCCAACATCCAACCTTTGATTGGCCAATGTTTGAGCCGATGTTCACTGATTATGTCAAAAACAAATATGGTAGTATTGCGAAAGCTCAACAAGACGTTTACGAATACCGTTGGATTTATCAGCAAAAAGATGTTTCTTTTGACGGAATTGTGACGGAAGAAAAGTATTATGTTGTAGATGAAGAAACATACAATACTCTACAACCGAGCGAAAGAACCTTTCTGACAAACTACGACTGGGAAGTTGAGAAGAACGAAAAGAAAAGAAGCATTCGGTTGCTCGATGTAACCTATCTACCTCAACTAGAATCCGAAGTTAAAAACATTATTAAGAATGGGTTGTAATGGCTAGTCAAGGATATCGTCACGCAGGTGATGTAGAGATTAAAACTGTTAACCTCATTTCAGCTGGTGGCCAATTAATTGACATCAGTGAATTGGTGAGGCAGTTAGATTTATTTCAAGCATTAGATGAACCGTTTATGCGCATTGAAATGGTGTTAAGCGATTCAGTTGCTCTTCTTAATACTCTCTCTGGTGGGTTTACAGGTGGGGAGATTGTAGCTATATCATACAGATCAAATGATGATAGCCTCGAATATAAAAACCATGCCTTTGTTTTAAATGAAGTGAGCAATAGGCAAAAGATGAACGATAACACAGAAGTTTATATGTTCAGCGGATCAAGCCTTGAATTGTATCAGGATGCAGGTTTTAAAGTGAGCCGTTCATATGGTGGCGGTGGTGGTCAACTAATATCAGAAATGGTAGAAAATTTAACTGAGGAGTTTCTATATAACAATAAAGTAAAACAAATCTATTCTAGCACAGTATCGCAGGCTGGAGTAGACGTTGAGAAGACTATTGAGTGCGACCCAACATCAGGGAACCAAAAATTTATTGTACCTATGGTTTCTCCAGTCGAATCAATTTTTATGTTGGTTGACGAGGCTGATAATGATACTGGTGTCCCATACTTTGTTTTCTATGAAGACAGCCAAGGTTTTAAATTCAAAGACTTCAATACTTTGATTGCAGAAGAACCTATTGGGCAATATGTATACCAACCAAAAAACTTTGATGACGATAGCGATTTCTATAAGATCAATTCATATTCTGTTGAGCGACAAAACAGTTTCTATGAAAACGTTATAAGCGGAATGTTCAAAAACACAAACTACACTCTTGATATTATGAGAAGAGTTTGGAATGCGGACGTATCCGAATATGAGAAATTACATAGCGCATTTAATAAATTGCAAGACGTGGCTGCTCCAGGGGTGGTTGGTGATGACAGTAATCCTGCTATGTTTGTCACCACCAGTAGGGCAGGACATGATCTAGATGCCAGATTTTCTGCCGAGGGACACCTACCTAATAGAAAACCAAATTTTAAAGGAAAGCGTGTTTCGTTTATCAACAGTTTGACTAATATCGAGTTGACAGTAGAAATCCCAGGAGACTCTGAAATAGATGTTGGTAAAACTATCATATTAAGAATACCTTCTTCATCATCAACCGAAGACCAAAACGGTGCGGATGATGCATTACTTAGTGGAAAGTATCTCATAACAAGAGTGAGGCACAAATCTGACGGTAAAACTGGCGGTGCGTTCTCAACAATTCTTTCTTGCGTCAAAGAATCTGGAGTGCCTACAGATAATTACCAAGAGGCTCAAGTCAGCAGCCGACTAGATGCAGGTGGGAATCAAGGTATTGGCGGGCTATCTGTACCTGACGTGAGCATTGGTTCTATACTTCCTGATGGGGCGAAGAAGGCTCTTAGTGCATACAATAATGTCTCTCTACCAACATCAATTGGTGCTGGTGTTACCAATAATATCGGATCGAAAATTACTAGCGAGCTTGATAAGTTTAATCTTTCTCAAGCTATCGGAGATGGTGGTCTCGACAATATATTTAAAGGTGGTGCCAGCTTAAAGGAAAAACTCTTTGGGGGATTACCTGATATCAGCTCAATCGCAGACCAGTTTAGTGCCATCGGCGGAGGCATAGAACTCGGAGAAGTTGTCAACCCAGGAGATCTAAAGTCTGTTGTTGATCTCGGAACGGGAGACTACAAAGGTACGGATGTTGCGTTTTCTGATGGCTCGGAGTTTGAAATTGTTGAAGTCCCTGAAGTAAAAGCAAAAGCACTAAAACCTAAAACTCAAGGTGTGACAACAAAAACATTCGTTTCCAATAAAGCGCTCGATTCACAACAATTCGGAAACCTGCCAGAGTTTGATTACTTACAAGTGACAAATGATATGGATGCGGGGGTGTACTCGCCTGGATCAAGGTTCATTGTCAAGAGCGTAAATTTTGGCGGACCTGACGGCGTTTCTAATGAATACGTTGTGGCAGAGAACACTAAATATGATAGCGGTAAGCTGCGCTTGATAGATGTCAGAGACCCTGATGAAGTAGCAAGATATAAACGACTCGGATATACGGTATAAAGGAGATATAATATGCCACTACCACAGAAACAACAATTCCTGCAAGAAGTTGTAGAACCTGACGTACAACCAGTACAGGAACCAGAAGTTCTAGCTGAAGAAGCACCAGTTGAAGAAGCACCAAAGAAAAAGCGTTATTCAAGAAAAGCTAAAAAATAATGAAAACAACTCTCGCTGATAATGGATTTGTCTGGTGGATTGGTGTTGTCGAAAATCGACATGACCCAGCAAAACTTGGAAGATGCCAAGTAAGAATCTTCGGATACCATACAGATAATATTGCTGAACTCCCCTCGGAAGATCTTCCTTGGGCTATGATTATGACACCTGCAACTTCGGCAGGTATCAGCGGGATTGGTACTTCACCGACAGGTTTAGTTGAAGGTTCTTGGGTTATTGGATTTTTCCTAGATGGAAGGCGTGCCCAAGAACCTCTTATCATGGGTTCTATTCCAGGATATGATGACGCATACTCGAATTCAAATGGATTCCACGATCCGAATGGGGTCTACCCAAGAGAAACTGGACCAGCTACAAATCCAAGAGCACGGGGTAATGACCCATACACAGGCGATGATTCTTCTGTGTCAGCTGACCCAATTGATGTTGATCTCTTGGAATTTATTAAAAAGTATGAAGGTTTCCGTGCAAGAGCATACCATGATTATAAACAGTATTCTATTGGATATGGAACTAAAACTGAAGATAAGAATGAAGTGATTACAAAAGAAGAGGCGACATCAAGATTAGAACAAAATGTCTCAACCTTTAGATCTGGGGTACAGAGCCGAAATTCAAAATATGGCTATGAGTGGACCGCAAGGCAGATAGATGGACTGACAAGTTTTGCATATAATCTTGGTGTTGGGGCTGTAGACCAAGTGACTGATAATGGCAGAAGAAGCAATCAAGAAATTGCTGACTCTATGCTTCTATATAATAAAGCAGGCGGCAAAGTCCTCAACCAATTATCACAACGTAGAAGGGGTGAGTCAAGAATCTTCTTAGATGGAACTCCTCCCGACAAGCTGAATTTTAGACCAGGAACAAATGTATAATGCCAAGTCCAGAGTATTTCGAAGGTAAAAAAGATGAGCAGCTAACGGCTGACACTCAGGATCAGCTTGATAAAATTAAAGAGCAGATTTTGTTTGCGCAGCCTTTGTTCCCAGAAGATCCAGACCAAGAAACGGAAACTGTTCCAGAGAATACTAAAGTCGATGCGGCGGCAGGGGGTAAGGTTGAGCGAAAGACTCCTTCGGTCGGTGGTCTAAGTGATCCATATAATGCACAATACCCATACAATCAGGTAACTTACACTGAGTCTGGGCATGTTCTCGAGTTTGATGACACTCCAGGGCATGAGCGGATAAACATCCAACATAGGTCGGGTGCATATATTGAGATCCACCCTGATGGACATATTGTTATCGCTGCAAACAAACACCATCAACAGGCTGAGGAACTGCACATCGGTGTTGCTGGAGACGCAAAAATCGATGTTGGTGGGGACATGAAAACATCTGTTGGTGGCAGCGCATACATCGGCGCACGTGGTGACGTTCTTGTAGAATCTATCGGTAACATCAACGTAAAGACTGAAGGTAGAACTAATATTAAATCTACTGGCACAGTTTCTCTCGTTTCTCTGTCGGATCTATATGTTCAAGCTGATGCAAAAGTAAACCTATTTGCTTCTGGTGATATTAACGCAACTACACAGTCAACCCTAAACTTAAAGGGTAAAGATGTGAACATCGCAGCAACAGGAAATATGACCATCCATGCGGGTGGGACTATGGACCTAAATGCAAAAGGTGTGCTCACGGAATATGGTTCTTCTATTAAAATGAATGACACAGGAGCTGGACCTGCAACAATAACTGCTATCCCATCATACAGCTTTACTGACGCAGAGCTTGAAGCCTTTGCAACTGAAATGGGTGATATGGAGATGGACTTCACGTTTGACCTTCCAGCGCATACTGCTCACGGACCAAATGGCGAGACCTCAAGAAGTAGACAAGCACAGAAAAGTGTAGCTAATAGAGCGCAAGAAAGGGGATCAGCTTCAGCCTATCGTGGTCCAGGAAATGTCTATGTTCCGGATGTAGAAAAAATAAAAGTTATTCAAGTGCGTGGTAATGCAGATGAAGGTGGTAGAGACGCTGGTCAAGTTGAATATAGGAACGCAGGTAAGAAAAGACGTAGAGAGCTTGTATCTGATCTTGAAGAAATTATCAAAGCCGCAGCTAAAAAAGTCAACGTTGATGTGATCATTTTCTCTGGTGGTCAGGTCGCAAAACGAGATGGTGGGTACAGCAGCGGGAAAGGTGCAAACCGAACTGGTTCGGACAGACACGATAATGGATTTGGTGCTGACGTCTACCTATATACAAGAGAATTTAAATATCAGTATAGAACAGACCGTGCGGCTGGTCACAAAGACACACAGAAAACGAAAGCATTTATTGAAGCTTGTAAGAGCGAAGCTGATAAAAGAGGTCATAAATTATCTGCAGGTGCTGGTAGAAACTATATGAAGGGTATCGGCACTCATGTTGATATTGCTATCGGTAATTCTGTTCCGGAAGGTTCTGCAAGACATTGGGCTGCAGCTGGCACATCGAGAAACTCTCCAGCTTGGTTAAAAGGTATAATGGTATGAGCACTAAAGGTGTTTCAAGGAAGGGAGATTCCCTCGCTACTGGACATGGATGTGCTGGTTCTACTGTCCTTGCTACTCCTGGACAGGGGACTGTTTATGCGAATGGAATATTGGTTGCGAGAGTTACTGACCTGACAGTAAGTCATGCCTTTCCACCATCACCACCTTGTGCACCTCACGTTGCTCCAGTAAATGCAGGTTCACCAAATGTCTGGGCAGTCGGTAAACAAGTTGCAAGAATTGGTGATAGTGTTGATGCTGGCAGTATGACTGGAGGTTCTGGAACTGTATTTGCAGGTAATGCCTAAATAGATTCATAAAGACTACAAATCTATTATATACCTAAGTGAACAACTGGTCAAGGAAAAAGATGATGAATAATCATGATAACATAATTAATCTCTTTGAGACATACTTGAATGAAGCTGAGAAATTCGGAGAAGGAAATAAGTCAGCCGGAACGAGAGCCAGAAAAGCTCTAGCTGAAATCTCCAAACTCTGCGTTGAACGAAGAAAAGAAATTCAAGAATTAAAAACTCAAGGTTAAAAAATGCCCGAACCAAAGCAAGAAATATTCAGTGACCTTGACATGAGCTTCACCGCCCATCCGATCACTGGGTTTTTATCAAGAAAAACAAATCGTTTGGCTGTTAGGCAGTCAGTGAAGAACCTCATTCTCACTGAAACATACGAGAGACCATACAAACCTTTGCTTGGCTGCGGGATCAGAAACTACTTGTTTGAACCTTTCACTCCTATCACAAGAAAGTTGATGGAAGATTCAATCAGAGAAACAATAGACAACTATGAACCAAGAGCAAACCTTATTGCGGTTCAGGTTGAAGAATACGAAGAAACTCATACACTTACTGTTTCTATTGCCTTTATGATCCAGAATGATCCTGAGCCAGTAGTGTTAGACGTCATACTAGAGAGAGTAAGATAATGGCTGATGCAAATACATATCTTAAAGTAACAGAGCTAGATTTTGATGGTATTAAAAATAACCTCAAAACTTATCTCTCTGCTCGCCCAGAGTTTAAGGACTACAACTTCGAGGGTTCCACAATCGGAACTCTCATTGATGTTCTGGCATATAACACACATTACAATTCGTATTATGCAAATATGCTTGCGAATGAAATGTTCCTTGATACAGCTCAACAGCGTGACTCGATTGTCTCACGTGCGAGAGAGTTGGGGTATCTCCCTGGATCTTCAAAGGGTTCTCAGGCAAATATTAAACTGACTTTCCTTGGTGTGCCAGCTGAAGAAACACGCATTACGCTGAGAAAGAATACATCGTTCACTACTGTTATTGATAATGTGGCATACACATATGTTCTTCCCGAGACAGTCATTATTGATAGAGATGCAACAGGGTTTTCTAAGATTGTACAGATCAAAGAAGGTACAGCACTAACACACCGTGTAACGTATTCTGCTGCAAATAAAACAAAGATTGTTGTCCCTAACGTGAATGTTGATGCAGGTAGTGTTCGTGTCCGTGTTCAAAACTCTTCAGCTGACGCAACTGTAACAGAGTTTACTCGAGCAACAAATATCTCTACAATTAAAGAAACCTCTCCAATCTTCTTTATTGAAGAAGCACCAGATGGTAAATATGAAATTATCTTTGGTTCGGGTTCTCTTGGTAAGCCATTGAAAGATGATAATATTGTAATCGTCGATTATCTCGTAAACAATGGCGCAGATTCTGATGGTGCAAAACTATTCTCTGCTAAGTCGATTCTTCTTGATGCTTCTTACACTTCCATTAACATCGAGACAGTTGACGCTTCTTTTGGTGGCGCTGCACGTGAGTCGATTGAAAGCATTAAATTTAATGCACCAAGAATGTATCAAACACAAAACCGTGCTGTTGTAGCTGAAGACTTTGAGAGAATCCTACTCACCGAGCAAGGTGATCTTGAGTCTGTAGTTGCCTTTGGTGGTGAGCAGGCAGACCCTCCAGTTCCTGGTACTGTGTACATAGCAGTAAAGCCGACTGGCGAACTGTTTATGACAGTCCAAAGAAAGTCGCAAATCAAACAGTCAATCGCATCTAGAACTATGCTCTCTATTGAGCCAATTATCGTTGATGCTGAATACCTTTACTTGATTCCAAACATCACAACATATTATAATAAAGATGAAACAACTCTCAAGAGTGGTGATATCAAAGAACTCGTGCTTTCTCAGGTTGACACTTTCTCTGAGAAAAACCTTGAGCGGTTTGGTAATAAAATGCGGTTCTCTCGTTTCTTGCGTAACTTGGATAATCTTGATGGTTCTATTATCAACAACGAAGCTGTTCTTGAGGTCCAAAAAAGGTTTACTCCAACAACTCAACGCACGCAGAAAATAACTCTTAAATACAATAACGCAATTAGAAGAAACAGTCTCACTTCTACTGAGTTTACATATAGTGGCTATTCAGCATATTTAAATGATGATGGTAATGGTAACATTAATGTGTTTAGATACGCAGACAACAAAGAAACTGTTATTGTTCCGAATACAGGAAACATCGATTATGAAACTGGTGTGGTAAATATTGAAAATTTCCAGCCAACAGCGTTCTCTGGGATTGAAATAAAAGTAAATGTGAAGCCAGAAAAGACTGATGTGACTCCTGTAAGAGAACAAATTCTAATTATGGATTCTAGGGATTCTAATGTAACAGTTATCGGTGAGTAAACAAAATGGCATTAGATGACAAAATCTCATTAATAGTCAAAAACCAATTCCCCTCTTTCTATAAAGAAGATGGGGCAAAGTTTCTTGACTTTATTAAAGCTTACTACGAATACATGGAACAACAGGGTAAGTCTGCGGATGCTCTGTTTAACCTTAAAAGCTATAAAGACATCAACGAAACACTTGATGAGTATTTTAAGTATTTCCAAAAAACGCTTTTGCCTAATGTTCCTGCTGATATTGCTGCGGATAAAAGGTTATTCGCAAAATATATTAGCGACTTTAATAATTCAAGAGGCACGCTGAATTCATATAAGCTTTTGTTTCGAGCTCTCTATAATGAGGATGTTGAACTTTATTATCCTGGACAGCAAATCCTAAAAGTCTCAGATGGTGATTGGACAAGAGAAAGATATCTCCTTACTCCATATGACCCAGAAACATATTCATTTATTGGTAAAACTATCCAAGGCACCGAATCAAGCTCCGAGGCGCTTGTTGAAGATGTCGTAAAAGTTATCGCACGTTCTAGAGACTTAATGAAAATTATTGTTTCGAACGTCAAGGGCGAATTTAATCACGAAGAACCTATTCGTATTGTGGGTGTTTCTGGTGGTCACTCACCGACTATTGAAGCTGGTATTAATAAGATTACTGTTGTTTCTGGTGGTGAAGATTATGTGAAAGGTGATGTTGTTAAACTGGTATCAGATAAAACTGGTATATTTGGTAAGGGTGTTGTTGTAAGCACACAAAGTGCTGGCGGTGTCGTGAGCTTTGACCTCGTTGAAGGTGGATCGGGGTACACAACAACAAGTTCTCTCGGCGGCACAAGAGTTGAGTTTATTGGTGGGGATGGATTTGATAAAGCAAGCTTCACATTAGAGCTTGATGATATTGTAGACACGTTTGCTATCTCAGTAAACCTTAATAAAGTCGGTTCAAATAATATCTTCGGTGATCTTGCCCCCACTATCACATTCCGTGACAGAGCAAACACAGAAGGGCTTATGTCTACCTTTGCGAACACTCCGATTGGTGCGACGCATTATGGCTTCCCTGAAGATGGCGAGGCAGTACTTCGTAAAGACTTCCATGATCAAACTGGCGCTGTTATTAATATTGCAAACACGAGATCAATTGGTATCGGTAATTCCTTATTTGGGAATACTTCTGTTGCGAACGCTATTGTTACGGGGATTATTTCTGGGGCGAACGGTAACTCTTGGTTTAGAGTTAATTCATATAGATTGTTTGCTAACTCAGAATCAGTTCTTCTTGGTTCAAATACTGGAGACAGCGTCGGGACTGTAACAGGCTTCCAAGCAAATACGACTGGTCCGCATGTTCTTCAAATTGGTTTCTTTGCTAATAACGTCACTCTGAATGAGGGCGATGAGCTGAGGGGTGAAACCTCTGGTGCATACGCCGTTATTAAGAAGTTTGGTCAAACTGTAGCGAATGGGTTCGTTGACGCCGAAAATTCTCAAGACGTAAGAGATATGCTCACGTTTGTTGTTGGTGCAAACCTCACTTCTTCTATCTCTGATCAGTTTGTTACTGGTCCGATTAAATCGTTTATCGAAGACGAGCCTATTTACGAAGTTTCGCAAAATGCTTATGTCGGTAATGTTGTTTCTGATACTTCTAATACAACAACTGAAGCTGTCTACACTAAACTCATCCACTCTTTGATATTTAAGAACACAACCTTTGGTACAATCCAAAGACTATCAAATATCGTTGGTGGTTCAGGTTACACTATCGCCCCAAGAGTTGTTGTTCGTGAGAATGATATTGCTTCCCTCGGTATCAACGAATCATATCTCAGGCTTCGCAGTAATGATGAGAACTGGGCAACTGGTAATAGTTCTATAGATAAACTTGACAGCAACGATAAACTGATTGGTACAGAAAGCGGAGCTATCGGCGACGTTAAAGGTGGATATGGTATCCAAACAATTGAAACCGAATCATATGCCAACGGTTCCTTTGAAACTTGGGTTCGTGTTTGGCAGCGTAGTGGCCAAAGAACTCCATCAAATATTGAATGGAAACTGAAAGAAGCTGTTGAAATTCAGAAGATGGGTTCTGAGTATATCCCATATACAGTAGACACAAGAACCCCAACTGATATTGGTCGTGCAGATATTGTGGAGATTGTTGACAGAGGCATCCTTGGAGATAATGCAAGAGTTGCAAGCTCTGTTGGTGCGAATGGTATCGTTACAGGCGTTGCAACTTTTGATTCTGGTTATGGTTATAAAGACGGCGAAAAGGTTCGTATGGTTGCTGAGCGAAAAGTCGAAGACAGCCAAGAATCTGTTGCCACAGGTACACTAACAATTCACGACGTTGCTAATACAGCAGGTTATTATGCTACGAATAGATCTCACATATCCTCCCTCAGAGGTTATATTCCAGATAATAAATACTATAATG
>ENA-OUOG01003921-OUOG01003921.1-marine-metagenome-genome-assembly--contig:-NODE-3921-length-13321-cov-13.623226_pt1 | contig 13321 bp, 12 predicted proteins | sample MGYA00248635_ERZ508505 | MGnify/ENA primary metagenome ERZ508505 (study PRJEB26176, sample SAMN06267871) | marine metagenome | isolation source: Saanich Inlet, British Columbia, Canada | place: Pacific...
GTGGGGCCGCCTGCGGGAATCGAACCCGCGACCTTCTCATTACGAGTGAGACGCTCTACCAACTGAGCTAAGGCGGCGAACCCCCGCAAAGGGGAACACCATATGGTAGCCGACTTGGCCAGGGTGTGGCAGATATGCCTCAGGCGTCGCAGCGCAACCCATCCTGTGGGACTTCCCCGGTGAGGAAATAGGTGTCCACTGGGTCATTGATGCAGGTAACCCGCTCGTCATAGGCGAGGTGGCCCTCTCCCACCAGAGTCAACAACACCGAATTCTCCAGCTGCTCATTCAGCGAAACAGACCAGTTATAGGGGGTTGCGGGGTCCCCAGTAGTGCCCAAGATGACGACGGGGTTAGCGCCCTCCCCTCGAACCGGGCCTTTGTTTAGCTTGGGCGCAAAGGGCCAGTTCTCGCAGACCAAGTCACCCGTTCCGCTGGGTCGTGCCGTGTAGGGGGCAGCGTCGCGGAGCTGCTGAGCCTGTGCCTCGAGGACACTGGGATCCGACTCAACGGGGTAATCCAGACAGTTAATCGCTATAAAAGCTTCCATTGAGTTGTCCTGATAGACGCCGTTGTCTCGGTCGTAATAGAAGTCGACGAGGAACATCGCGGTGTCGGTGACACCGTTTTGCAGCTCTGCAAACATGCGGCCCAAGAAAGGCCAACTGGACTGGGAATACAGGGTTGTCACCATCGCGGTGCGCAACATCCCATCGTCCACGAGCCTGCCATCTGAATGTCGGATCGGGTCTTGCTCAAAACGGTCATAGAGATCAGACACGGACTGCAGTCGCTCGGTCAATGTTCCCTCAAACGGGCACGAACCACTGAGGTCACAATCCTCGAGATATGCCACAAGGGCCTCCTCGAAACCGATGTGTTGGTTGAGCACGAGATCAAACTGGCTCGCTCCCGGATCAACAGGACCGTCAAGGACAATTCGCCCCACGTTCCCCGGAAAAGTGTCGATGTAGAGAGCACCGATCAGAGTCCCGTAGGAATAACCCAGGTAGTTCAGCTCATCATCGCCGACGAGCGCTCGCAACAGATCGAGGTCCCTCACGGTTGACAACGTGTCAACGAACTCGAGGAGCTCTCCCGTATTCGCAAGACACTCCTGACCAAAACGGATGGACTCTTCCAACAGTTCAGCGTCCCACTCAGGGGTGTCCGCTTCGGCGTCAAGCTCACCAAAGAAGAAATGATCGAGGTCCTCATCGGTCTCCGCGCACGACACTGCACTGGAAAAATTGACCCCTCGCGGGTCCCAGCCAATGACGTCGAAGGATTCTCGCAATGAATCAGAGACGGCGAAGTCCACAGAGTCCAAGACAAAGTCGTATCCACTGGCCCCAGGGCCGCCGGGGTTCACAAAAAGCGAACCCTGAGATCGACCAGTTGCCTCAAACTTGGAGAGAGCCAATTCAACATCGGCGCCGACTCCCGGGTTATCCCAATCCAAGGGGACAAGGGCCACAGCGCAGAGCGCTCCCGCGCCGCACTCCGACCATTCGAGCTCTTGGCTCACATAGCGATCGAGTGGGTCGCTACTGGCCTCGGTGCTCGAATGGGACCCACCCTGGCATCCAGAAAGAGCGAAGGCGAGGGTTGCGGCAACCGCGATGGCCCCTCTCACACGCGACCGCTCACGCTGGGACTTAGGGAAATCAGCAACGCTTCAAGTACCAGCAGCGGCGGGGAGTTGTGGGCAACCCGCTCGCGCCCCTCGCGCACAGCATCCAGCGCGGCCAACGTCACCTCAGGAGTGGTCTGGTGGGCCCTGAGCTCAATTGCCTGGGCGTGAGAGACATTAATCGCACCAACGCCTGCGTTCACCTGAACCATCAGGACATCTCTGAGAACCGACATCACATCGACCATGATGCGATCAATCGCGTCGCGAAGGCTTCTGGTCTTCCTTCTCTTCTGATCGTCCTCGAGACTTTTCACCTGGGATCGCAGTGCACTGGGGACAGCGCCACCGGGGGCCACCCCGAGTGAGGTCAATAGGGCATCACGCTCGGCCTGGTCATTGCGCTCCCCCAGTGCCTGAGCATCCTCCTGGGCTATCGCGAGCAACTGAGCTGCCGCCGCCACAGCTCCGGACACACTGTGCACTCCGAGGGCGAGGTCAATCGATGTTTGACGGCGAGATCTCGCTCCATCGTCAGTGGCAAGCCGGGTTGCCATTCCGATATGGCTTTGAGCTTCGGTAGCAGCCATCACGGCTAACTCTGGGTCCACACCTTCGCGCTGCGTTATCAGCCGGGCAACATCTTCCGCACTGGGCACCTGGAGCACAACGCTCCGGGTGCGTGAGCGAATAGTCGGCAACACATCGGCCGTGGAAGGCGCACACAGGACCCAGACCGTCTGCGGCGGCGGCTCCTCGAGTGCCTTGAGCAAGACGTTCGAGGTTCGCTCCGTCATGCGGTCTGCATCCTCGATGACAACGACGCGATAGGACGATGCTGAGGGCGAAAAGTAGGAAAACGACACCAGTGCGCGAACTTCTTCAATGGTGATCGTGACCTTGTTGGTGGAGAGTATCGACACGTCAGGGTGTGCGCCAGCCACCACCTGGCGCCAGTGATCCTCGGCACCACCTGCCCCTACGAGCTCGGCGGCAAAGGCATGAGCGAGGGTGGAACGTCCTGACCCTGGAGGGCCGGTAATCAACCAGGCATGCGTCATCGCAGTGGACCCTGGCTCACACGCCCGCTTCATCTGCGCGATGGCCGAATCTTGCCCGACCAACTCATCCCACAGCGTCATGGGCTAAGGCTATCCAACGAGGTCTGACACCTTCTCAAGAATCAGCTGGTGAATCTCCTCAATGGGCCTGCGCCCATCGATAACCAGAAACCGTTCGGGTTCCGCTGCCGCAAGGGCGAGATAACTTTCTCGAACCCTCGTGTGGAAGTCTTCGGCTTCTGCTTCCAAACGGTCATACGCGCGCTCCGTTTGCGCCTGACGGTCCTTGGCAATGGAGGCTGGAACATCCAGCAGGACAGTGAGCTGAGGCATCAAGCGCTCGGTTGCCCAGAGGGAAAGCTCCCGCACTTCGTCGGGGTCCAGCACCCGCCCCGCGCCCTGGTAGGCAACGGAGGAATCAAGGTAGCGGTCCTGCAGAACAATGTCCCCTCGCTCGAGAGCGGGCCTCACCAGTGTGGCGATGTGGTGGGAGCGATCCGCGGCATAGAGCAGTGCTTCTGCCCGCGGAGCGATAAACCCCGCACGGTGCATCACAATGTCGCGCAGCTCATTGCCCAAGTCGGTTCCCCCCGGCTCCCGCGTGAGAACAACGGTTTTTCCCCGGGCCTCAAGCCACGATGCCAGCAAGTTAATCTGCGTGGTCTTGCCCGACCCATCGCCGCCCTCGAACGTAATAAACACTCCGGCCATGACTAATCCTGGTCTCTAATCTCGACAGACTTCGGGGTCGCCGATCGTGGGTTCCCCGACTTCGCGGGCGCCGCCTTCTTCTTCGTCACGGTCTTCGCAGTCGTCGATTTCTTGGCCGCGGGCTTCTTCTTGGCTGGGGCCTTCTTTTTCACGGTCCGCTTGGGAGCCGGGCCCTTGGCGCGCTTGTCGGCAATCAACTGCACCGCAGCCTCGAAATCCAGATCATCCAGGGACATTCCGCGCGGCACCGTGGCATTGATCTCACCATCGGTGACATAGGGACCAAATCGGCCATCTTTGAGCAAAATCGGTTTCCCACTCACGGGGTCGGCCTCGAACGTCTTCAGCGCTGAGGCCTGGCGACGTCCGCCGTATTTCGGCTCAGCGAAGCGTTGCACGGCGCCCTCGAGGTCGATATCGAAAATCTTTTCTTCGCTATCGAGAGACCTCGTGTCGGTGCCCTTCTTCAGGTAGGGGCCATAGCGACCGTTTTGCGCGGTAATCATCTCGCCAGACTCAGGGTCTTCTCCGACCTCACGAGGAAGCGCCAGGAGTGTGAGCGCGGTCGCAAGATCAATGGTGTCGATGTCCATCGATTGGAATAGCGACGCGGTCTTCGGCTTGGGCGCAGCCGCCTTTTTCTTTTTCGGCGCGTCCTCGGCGGGTGCTTCTGGCTCCGGCAACACTTCGGTGACATACGGGCCAAAGCGACCCTTCTTTGCCACGATATCCAGCCCGGTAGCGGGATCGGCACCCAGTACCCGATCCACCACAGGTGGCTCGTCCGCAATTTGCTGCGCGCGTTCGGGGGTGAGCTCATCGGGAGCAAGCTCCAGCGGCAGGTTGACGTTCTTTACTTCGCCGGTGTCAGGGTCGGTGACCTCGAGGAAGGGGCCGTAGCGTCCCACCCGCAAGTTGATGGTGGGGCTGATTTCCAGGGTGTTGAGTGCCCGAGCGTCAATTTCTTCCGTGGCGGCAAGCGCAACATCTTTGAGTCCCCGGTGATCGGCATCGCCGAAGTAGAACTTGTGCAGCCACTCTCCCCGCTTGTATTCGCCGCGAGCGATCCGGTCCAGGTCCTCTTCAAGCTCGGCTGTGAAGTCGTAATCGACCAGGTCAGAAAATCGCTCCTGCAGCAGTCGGGTCACGGGGAAGGCAATCCACTGCGGAACCAGTGCGCTTCCGCGCCGGATGACGTAATTGCGGTCAATAATGACCTGGATGATCGAGGCATAGGTGGAGGGTCGCCCAATGCCCTTTTCCTCCAGAGCTTTCACCAGACTCGCTTCGGTATACCGGGCTGGAGGCTGGGTGTTGTGGGTTTTCGCTTCAACCTCGGAGATAGAGATCGCATCCCCCACGGACAGCGGAGGAAGGATGGCATCGCCTTCTTTCTCCGGCTCGCCCCCTTCGTCGTCTTTGCTCTCCTGGTAGGCCTGGAGGAATCCGCGCTCGCTCAAAATGGTTCCCGACGCGCTCAGCGTGGCCTTCTGGAAACTCGCGTTCTCCATGGCGGGAAGCGGACTTGCCTCAATCGTGATGGAGACTGTTTCACCCTTGGCGTCCACCATTTGGCTCGCCACGGTGCGCTTCCAAATGAGGTCATAGAGTTTGAGCTCGTCCGAGCGCAGTACGGAGCTCAGTTCCCCCGGCGCGACAAACGTGTCCCCTGCGGGGCGCACAGCTTCGTGGGCTTCTTGGGAGTTCTTCGACTTCCCCTTATAGACACGGGGCTCGCTGGGAATGGAGCTCGCTCCATACAGCGCTGTCGCAGCAGCGCGGGCTGCGGAAACTGCTTGCCCTGACAGCGACACTGAATCCGTTCGCATATAGGTGATGTGACCGTTTTCATACAGTCCTTGGGCGATGCTCATCGTCTGCGAGGCCGAAAAGCGCAGCTTTCGGCCGGCCTCTTGCTGAAGTGTCGAGGTCGTGAAGGGCGCAGCGGGCCGCCTCGTATAGGGCTTGGGTTCGACCTTGGTGACTTTCGGGGATGCTTCGGGAGAGGCCAGTACGCCGGCCACTGCGTGAGCATCGCTCTCGCCGAGCAACACAGCATCACCTTCGAGCACACCCGAATCAGAAAAATCGCGACCGCTCGCTACCCGGCGATCATCTAACCGCGTGAGGCTGATGGCAAAACTTTCTCCCGAGCTCTTCGTTCCCACAGCATCAATATCGGCATAGGTGGCTGAGACAAACGCTCGGCGCTCTAACTCGCGATCCACAATCAGCTTCAGGGCGGGAGATTGCACGCGACCGGCAGATTTGGCACCACTGACTCGACGCCAGAGCACCGGGGACACCTCAAACCCATAGAGGCGGTCAAGAATTCGACGAGTTTCCTGCGCATCGACCAGGGCGACATCCAAATCCCGCGTTGAGTCCGCGGCTGTGGCGATACTTTCGGGCGTGATTTCGTGGAAAACCATGCGCCTTACCGGCACCTTGGGCTTCAACACTTCCAACAGGTGCCAGGCGATGGCCTCGCCTTCGCGGTCCTCATCAGTAGCAAGCAGGATTTCTGAGGCCGTCTTTGCGGCGCGCTTGAGATCGGCAACAGTCTTCTTGCCGCGATCGGTGGTCACGTAAAAAGGTTCGAAGTCGTTGTCAATATCAATGGCGAACTTTCCTGCCGGGGTTTTCTTCACCTCGGGGGGCAGGTCTCGCGGGTGAGCGAGATCGCGCACGTGACCCACGGAGGCCATCACCTCATAGTCATCGCCCAAGTACTTGCCAATGGTTTTTGCCTTGGCAGGGGACTCGACGATGACGAGCTTCTTAGTGGCGGCCACGCTTCTCCTTGCACCCACGCTTATGCCATCCATACTCGATGACACAAACTGCGTCTTGTGAGAGGGACAATCTCAACGGGGCTCACGATACACAAGAATTTATTTCCCGCCACTATCCACCACCCCAGCCCGTGCTGTGGCGCGGAGGTCAAAAGGGCCATGTGACTTTCTGCCCTCCACCACGACCGAGTCCGCCAGTTCATCGCACACGACCAGGGCAACTCCGGCCAGATCGAGCACATCCCGCGCAATCGTGCAGGGCACGCCAGGTCTCACACCCACCCGCACATCCGCAGCGGCAAGGGCCGCTGAGTCGGTCGCGATCGTGACCTGGCGTTGGGACAGCACAGCTGAGGCAAGACCGTAACCCACCGATGCCATCACGACCATCGCGAGAGCGATGGCGGCCATCGACACTGTCGCGCTGCCGCGCTCAGGGTTCATCGAGTGCCGTGGCGTTGGGGTTGAGCGCACAGGAGCGAGCACGCAGCGACAGCGGACTCCAGGTCCAGATTCCCTTCTCGAGGGTGTACTCATCCTCGACGCAAAGCAGATCGCCCTCAACTGTGACTCCGGGGACCTCAAGACCCAGTGAGGCAGCGCGGGCCTGCTGCCACACCTGATCCTCGAGTCGGTAGTGCATGAGGCCGGCGTGCAACCCCATGAGGGCAACGCCCATCACCGCGGTGACGACCGGCAACCCGATCATCATTTCCGCGGTGACGGCGCCGCGCTCACCCGGTAAAGGTGAGCGCACTGCGCACCAGATTGGTAAGAATCTCTCGCACTTCATCGCTGCGCATAATCACCACGAGCAAGCCGGCAAAGCCGACTGCCGCCATCGTCGCAATGGCGTACTCCGCTGTTGCAGCGCCCTCCTCTTCGTGGCGCATCTCCTCCAGGGTTGTCATTGTCACTCCTTCTCTTGTGTGACCCGGTGGCCACGGGCACACCGTGGCATGGGTCCACCTCGCGCCGGACTTCGGAGACCAAACTGAGCAAACTCAGGACCTGGGCTCACCGGTGGACATCACAGCGCTGTCCCCTGGCTCCAGATACCCCACGCCATCGGCACGATGGCAATGAGAACAAACGCCGGCAAGACCAGCAGACCCAGCGGAATCACCAGGCGAACCGAAAGAGTGCCCACGGACGCGCTGGCCTGTGTGCGTGACACGTCGCGGAGGTAGTCCGCCTGGGCTGCTGCCAAGCCCGCCACGGGAACGCCCGCTCGGCGAGAGAGGCTGATCACGTCCTCTAGGCCGTCATCCCCGGGAATATCGAGGGAGTACTTGGCCATGACCTGATCAACCCGGCGCAGCGCCATCTCGGGAGAGCCCCCGCCACTGATGGCAATCACGAAGGCATCAGCCCGAGGAGACGGCGGAGTGTGCTGCGACACGGTGCGCAGGACCATGACGCGCATCCACCACCAGGCGAGCACTAAGCACGCAACCCCCGTGGCTAACGAGACTCGCCCTGGCGAGGTGAGGAAAAGAAACGAGAGAGTATCGACACCTCCGAGCGCTCCGGCCGCTAAGGACACCAGTGGCAACACCGTCACCAATCTCATCGTGGCCCGCGGCGCAGCCAACTCGGCATCGACTTCGCGCCGCGTGCGCTCCTGGTCCCGAAGGCTGCGGGCGAGAGAACGCAGTGCTGGCCCCAACGGTGCTCCCGATACCCGAGCGACCTCCCACCACATTCCCACGGTTCGCCACGAGGGCGCTTGGTTCTCGACCGCTTCCTCAATCGACTCCGCAAGTGAGCGACCCGAGCGGCGCAGGTGCACGACCTCGTCCGGGACACTGCCCGACCCTCCCAGCACCGCCAACTCCTCCCAGGCCCGATCAGGCGAGAGCCCTGCCCCGAGCAGAACCGCCAGGTGCGCCAGAGTCGACTCCGGACCCTCCACGGCATCGCGCTTAGTCCGCCGCCAGATCCTCCACTTCAAGACCGAGCTCACCTGCCTTTGTCAGGTAAAAGGTGCCTGTGCGCAGAGCCCGCGAACCCCGTGAGGTTCGCTCAACATGGATAACACGGTGGATTGCTCCCACCACTTGAGAGGCAAGACCCACCCGGGTCATTCCGGCAAGCGCGCCTAAACCCTCGAGCCTCGCCACGACGTCCTCCAGCGAGGCCGCGTGCAGTGTTGTCGCCCCACCGGGATGCCCAGTGTGGAAAGCCTGCAGCACGTCCGCGAGCTCGGCTCCGCGAACCTCCCCCACGATGAGACGAGACGGCCGCATTCGTAACGATTCCCGCACCAGTCGGGAAAGGCCGATTTCTCCGGCTCCCTCAAGGTTTGCTTGGCGACACTCCAACGACACGACGTGCGGGTGATCCAGTGAGATCTCACCCACCTCCTCCAACACCACCAGGCGCTCGATCGGCGCGGCATAGGCCATCAGTGCTCCCACCAGCGTTGTTTTTCCACTGCCCGTGGCGCCTGCAATCAGGAGTGTCTCCCTGTTCTGCACGGCACGAATCACACGGGGAAGAATCGCCTCCGCGTTCTCGATATCCAGATCCTGGAGTGTGGGACTTTCCCGCGCGATGCGCACGGAAATTTCTGGGCCGTGGGTCGCAATCGGTGGCAACGTCGCATGAACGCGGAGCCCTCCCGCGAGTGCCACATCGACCAGCGGATGCGCCTCATCCACGTGACGACCGCCAGCTTCGATAAGGCCGCGCGCTATCTCGAGAGCCTGGGGCGCAGTGAGCACCAGACCCTCAGCCGCATAGGTGCCCATCCCGGTGTCGACATAGACCCTGCCGTTTCCGAGAACGAAGACATCGGTGACCCTGGGGTCCTCCACCAGCGTGATGAGGGGCCCCAAAACCCTCCGGGTTTCCAGGCTGAGACCGCGCTGGTTCGACGAGGGAATCAACCAGGGAACTCCGGTCATCACTCGAGCGTGACAGGTTCAGCCCTCCTCCGGATGGACGAGCTGGAACCTGTGGAAAACATCTGTCCCCGAGGGGGATGGTGCTGTTCTAGACTCGCCTACATCGGTGTTCGCCTCGCGCCCCCAGGCAGCGCGACCCGGAAGTACGAAGGATGATGATGTCCGAATCTCAGAAAATTGACAGCCTTCTCCATGAGGAGCGTCGCTTTCCCCCGAGCCCAGAATTCCAGAAGGGCGCGATAGCGGGTCCCGAGCTCTATGAGCGGGCCAGCGCTGACCGGGTGGGCTTTTGGGCCGACCAATCTCGTGAGCTGGTGCACTGGCACACTCCCTTCACCGAGGTGCTCGACTGGTCACACCCACCCTTCGCAAAGTGGTTTGCCGATGGAACGCTCAACGTCTCCTATAACTGTCTCGACCGTCACGTTCTCGAAGGACGAGGCGACCGAGTGGCTCTGCACTTCGAGGGAGAGCCTGGCGATACGCGCTCTATGACCTATGCCGAGCTCACGGCTGAGGTGAAGAAAGCAGCCAATCTTCTGACGTCCCTGGGTATCACCCAGGGAGACCGCGTCATCATCTATATGCCCTTGATTCCGGAGGCCGTCGTCGCCATGCTCGCTGTGGCACGCCTTGGTGCGATTCACTCTGTTGTCTTTGGTGGGTTTAGCGCCGAAAGTCTGCGCGCCCGAATCGATGATGCACAGGCCACCATGGTGATCACCGCTGATGGCGGCCACCGCAAGGGTTCAGTGTTCCCGCTCAAGGGTGCCGTGGACCAAGCACTCGCCGATGGCGCGACCTCGGTGTCCACCGTCCTCGTCGTCCAGCGCGGCGGAAACGACGTCGACTGGGTGGAGGGTCGAGACCTGTGGTGGCATGACGAGATGGCGCCGATGGTGGCAGACCACCAGGCGCAGGCGTTCGAGGCGGAGAACCCCCTGTTCATTCTCTACACCTCGGGGACAACCGGGAAACCAAAAGGAATCTTGCACACCTCGGGCGGGTATCTCACGCAGGCGGCCTTCACGCACAAGAACGTTTTTGATCTGCACCCCGACACCGACGTCTATTGGTGCACCGCGGACATCGGGTGGATTACCGGTCACAGCTACGTCGTCTACGGGCCGCTGGCCAATGGAGCGACCCAGGTCATCTATGAGGGAACACCGGACACCCCGCATCCCGGGCGCTGGTGGGAAATCATCGAAAAGTACGGGGTGACGATTTTTTACACAGCCCCCACGGCAATCCGGACGTTTATGAAGCTGGGGCGCGAAATTCCACAGAAGTTTGACCTCTCGAGCCTGCGGGTGCTCGGGAGCGTGGGTGAACCGATCAACCCGGAGGCGTGGATGTGGTACCGCGAAGTCATCGGCGGCAACACCACCCCCATTGTTGACACCTGGTGGCAAACCGAGACCGGAGCCATCATGATCAGCGCTCTGCCCGGCGTCACCACCACCAAACCCGGAAGCGCCCAGGTTCCCATCCCCGGAATTGTGGTGGACGTGCTCACCGAGGATGGCACGCAGGTGGGTCCCGAGGCAGGTGGGCTTCTGGTGATCCCCGAGCCGTGGCCGTCCATGCTCCGCGGGATCTGGGGAGATGAGGAGAGGTTCAAGGAAACCTATTGGTCGCTTTTTGGCGATCGCTACTTTGCCGGCGATGGAGCGCACCTCGACAAAGACCGTGACGTGTGGCTGCTCGGCCGTGTCGATGACGTGATGAATATCTCCGGCCACCGACTCTCCACCATGGAAATCGAATCAGCGCTGGTGGCTCATCCGATGACCGCGGAAGCCGCGGTTGTCGGCGCAAGCGATGACACCACCGGTCAAGCCGTTGTCGCGTTCGTGATTCTTAAGTCTCGGTTCGCGGGAACGATGAGCGACGACGAGGTCACCGCACAGTTGCGCGATTGGGTCGCCCAACAAATTGGTGCCATCGCCAAACCCCGCACGGTTTTTGTCGTCGCGGAGTTGCCCAAGACTCGCTCGGGAAAAATCATGCGCCGCCTGCTGCGCGACATCGCTGAGGGCAGAGAAATTGGAGACACCACAACACTCACGGACACTTCCGTGATTCGCGTGATCAGCGATGGGCTGAAGTAACTAGGAGGCAAACTCCAGAATCAACTCGACCTCCACGGGGGCGTCAAGGGGCAACACAGCGACGCCCACTGCTGCTCTGGCGTGTTGACCTTTGTCGCCAAAGATTTCTGCCAAAACTTCGGAGGCGCCATTGAGCACCTGGGGCTGACCGATGAAGTCAGGGGTGGAGGCGACAAAACCGTTCACCTTCACCACCCGAGTCACTTTGTCCAGAGACCCCAGAACACTGTGGGCTGCGGCGAGGGCGTTCAACGCACACACCCGAGCGAGCCCGGCGGCCTGGGATGCAGACACCTCCGCGCCCACTTTGCCCGTGGCGAGCAGTGCCCCGTCCACAAACGGGAGCTGTCCCGCGGTGAAGAGCAGTGAACCACTTGTCATGGCCGGAACATAGGCCGCCACGGGAGTGGCCACTGCGGGAAGGGTGATGCCAAGCTCTGCCAGACGTGCGTCGATGTGACCCATTTAGTTCTTCTCCTCGAGGGGGCGTTTGAAATATGCAACAAGGCCGCCCTCGGGGCCTGTCACGATTTGGACCAGTTCCCACCCTTGCTCGCCCCAGTTGTTCAAAATGGCGGTGGTGTTGTGGATGATCAAGGGGGTGGTGATGTACTCGAACTTCGTCATGACGGTCCTCATTTCACGAGAATCATAGGGTTCCACCTTGTACTCTGGAGCATATGTCCGAGAACAAGAATCGGCCCCGCGGCTTGATACGAGCACTCGCTGGTATCGCGGGATTTGGTGCGCTCGCGGGCGTGATGGTGACCGCGATGATTTCTCCGGCTCTGGCGGTTGCCAGTGTCGGTGCGAACAGCGCCATTGGTGTCTTTAATGCCTTGCCCGAGTTTATTGAGCTGGGCGAGCAAGCACAAAAGAACACTCTCTGGGCGCAGAACACCGCGGACCCCGCGGAGGGTTACACCCCCATCGCGGAGGTCTACTGGCAAGACCGCGAAGAGATTCCGCTGGCGGATATGTCGCCCTATCTCCTTGCCGCTGCTGTAGCCGGTGAGGATCGTCGCTTCTATGACCACACAGGCGTCGACGTCAATTCTGTGGTTCGCGCCGCGCTGGGCAACGTGTTTTCTGGAGGCATTGAAAGTGGTGCCTCGACACTCACGATGCAGCTGGTGAAGAACACCTACATTCAGCGCTCGCAGTATTTACCCACCCCAGAAGAACAACAGGCCGCCTACCAGGAAGCCATCGAAACCAGCTTCGACCGCAAGCTCAACGAAATGAAGCTCGCGATTGGTATCGAGAAGAGATACACCAAAGACGAAATTATCGAGGCCTATCTCAACATCACCGGCTTCGGCGGGAACACCTATGGCGTGCAGGCCGCGGCGCAGAAATACTTTGGTATTCCCGCGAGTGACCTCAGTCCAGCCCAGGCAGCAAGCTTGATGGCCATCGTCCAATACCCCGCAACGAGGAACCTGGAGAACCCCGCCAACTACGAGGCCAACCAGGCTCGTCGGGATGTGATTTTGGCCGCGATGTATGCCGAGGATTACATCACCGAGGCCGAGTACACCGCAGCACTCAACACTCCCGTCAACAGCTCGTTTGTGACAATTTCACCACCCAAAGCCGGCTGTCTCGCCGGTGATGTGTATGCGCGCTTCTTCTGTGACTACGTCATCAAGAATGTCGAGAACTTCGAGAGCCTCGGGGAAACCCCCGAGGAGCGCAATGCGCGCTGGCGCCAAGGTGGACTCAACGTGTACACCACGCTGAACATGTCATTGCAAATGACCGCTCAGGACCGAGTCTGGGAGTTAGTCCCCAATGACGAGGAACGCCTCGAGCTCGGGAGCGCGACGACAAGCGTCGAGGTCTCCACCGGTCGCGTGTTGACGATGGCCCAGAACAAGATTTTCAATGACTCTGAGCTCGGTGCCGGAATCGAGGCCACGGCCGTGAACTTCAACACTGACCGTCCCTACGGTGGCTCGAGTGGTTTCCAGGTCGGATCGACCTACAAAGTCTTTGCCCTCATCGCGTGGTTGCAACGCGGTTATGGCTTGAATGAGGTTGTTGACTCCTCGCGCACTGAACTCGAGCAGGCAGGCTTCCTCGATACCTGCGGTGA
>ENA-OUOG01003922-OUOG01003922.1-marine-metagenome-genome-assembly--contig:-NODE-3922-length-13319-cov-6.913835_pt1 | contig 13319 bp, 9 predicted proteins | sample MGYA00248635_ERZ508505 | MGnify/ENA primary metagenome ERZ508505 (study PRJEB26176, sample SAMN06267871) | marine metagenome | isolation source: Saanich Inlet, British Columbia, Canada | place: Pacific...
CTGACAGTCGCGCCAAACATTATCGCAAGACAGAGCATTGGCCCCGTCTTTTGCAGCGTGACGATTGACATCAGTCAAATATAAGCACTTGCAATCTTTAGGCATGAGTAATAGGTCTTGATTCACAACAAGACTTTAAGATTGGTTATCGTAGTTCGGAGCGGGCTCTTACCTCCAAAGGAGTTAACCGCGTGGTTAAATGGTTTAAATGTCTTGCGGGACCTGCGTTCCTGCGCGGTGTTTCACATCTGAAAACCGCTTTTTTCGTGTCCTCAGCCCTGTTGGGTGCCGCGTTGATCAATCATGGCTTGATGAGCCAAACCAATGCGACCCTCCACCATGCCACGGAGTCCGTTTTGATCTTCTTTGGCTTTGCAACCATCGCCAAAGTGCTGACCGCTTGGCTTTATTCACATTCTGGGCTTCTCTACGGCCTGCCAGGTATCGCGCTGACTGTATATATCTACGACACCGAAAATGATGCCCATCTTTTCTTACTGGGCATGATCGGGCTCACGGTGCCCGTTCTCGCGTTCAAACTACTGGCCTTCTTGGGGCACTATATCACAGTGGCACAGCGCCAGTCATGGCGGGTGTTACCACCCGTTACTATCGCAAGTAGTGCAATTTTGATGATCTGTGCATGGGTGATAGCGCCCAACGCAGAATTTGGGCTTTCAGCACTGTTTGAATTGGCGGCTGTCGCACTGTTTGATGCATGCCTGCTGATGAGTGTGCTGTTGATCGCCCTGGCCCTGACACGCGCCTACGAGCAATGGCGCTGATCTCGTTCAAATTTTTATAAATATAGCGCTTATCTGGTTTATGCCCCCTGCAACTATCGTATAGAGTTGGGCGCAAGGAGGGAAAAATTCCCCCCTTTGGCCCACTTAACGAGAAGCGCATCGGCATTTTGAGCACGGAGTTCACGCTACACCTGTCGCCCGAGGCCATTAGCCTTGCATCACGCCGCTCTGATGATGCGTGGGAGGTAGTCGTTCGTACCGCGCTAGATGCAGAGGATCTCAGCGCCGCTTTCGCGCAGATGAAATCTCTGATTGAGGCCAAAGACAACGCCCAAGTTTTGGTGATTGTCCCGCGCGAGCAAGTTCTGTTTACAAGCTGCGAAGCCCCTGATGAGGCCACCCCCACCGCTGAGCGGCGCGCAGTAGAGGCCAAATTGGATGGCCTCACCCCCTATGAATTGTCGGAATTGCAATATGATTGGCTGCGCACGGATTCCGTGATCCAAATCGCCGCCATTGCAGCGGAAACCATCCAAGCCGCGCAAGAGTTTATAAAATCCTACGGGATCACGGCTGTGGCATTGACCGTGGAAACACTGCCAGATGATTATGATGGAACGCCCATCTTTCGTTTGGCAAAGCGCCCCAAACCGACACCGCATGTGCAAAACCTTGCGACCATTCCTGCCCCCAAGCGCAAAATTCGCCTAGAGGACATCGCGCTCTTCGTGCCGCGTTTTCACAAAGGAATGGCCATTGGTCTTGGCGGGGGGCTTGCCGTGATTGTTGCGGCATTTCTCCTGATGCCTTCTGCCCCAGAGCAAGATGTGACGCCTGAAGCCCCCGCAATTGTCGCAGCAACGCCCCCAGTTACCGAACCTGCCCCAAGCGCGCCTGTGGCAAGCGGCCTGCCTGCGCCCGATGTGGCACTTATGGCGACAGCGCCTACCCTTACTGCGCCAAGGCCACGGCGTGACGGCACCATCCTTGCCGCGATTGACCCGATCTTGACCCAACAAGATGCACTGGCCCTACGCCCCCCCTTGGGCGGTATCGGCGATGATGCCCCGCCGCCAATCCTCTCGCCGATCCCCTTTGGCACGGGCAGCGTTTTGAACAGCGCAGGTCTTGTTGATCCAACCCCTGAGGGGGCGTTGAACCCCGATGGCGTATTGGTATTTGATGCGGCGCCCCCGGTTGCGGCAATCCCGCGCCCTGATGCCATCCTAGAGGCGGCCCGTGCGGCACGGCTTGAGCAAATCGAAACATTGGCAGCCACGCTGCCGCGCCTCAGACCTGAGAATTTCGCAGAAATCCTTGAGCGCCAGCAATTAAACGGCTTTACGCGCAGCGAATTAAGCAGCATCACGCCGCAACTGCGCCCCGCCTCGCTTCAAGAAATTGCCGAAGCGGCCCGCGCCGCCGAGGCAGCAGCCCTTGCCGTCAGTGAAGGACGCAGCGCCAATCAGGCCTTGATCAGCGATTTGGCTGTCGCGCGTTCGCTTTTGCCACAGGCCCGCCCCTCGGGCTTTGAGGCGGTGGTGGCCGCTGCAACACCTGCAAGCGCGGCTGCACCAAATGGTGTTGCTGCAGAGGCCGCGGCACAATCAGGCGCAGATGAGGAAATTGAGGCGGAAATTGCCGCCGTCAGCACCGACACCCCATCCGGCGAACGGGTGACCCGCGCCGCGACCAATCGCAATGCCATAAATTTGCGCGACACGAATTTGATCGGTGTCACTGGCCCTTCGAGCAGCCGCCGCGCCTTGGTGCGCCTGCCATCGGGTCGGTTTGTTACGGTCGAAGTTGGAGATCGTCTTGACGGGGGGCGGGTCGCCGCGATTGGCGATGACAGCCTTCAATACATCAAGGACGGCGAAAACATCACGCTAGAGGTGCCAAACGGCTAAATCAGGACAAGTGCTGCGAGGCCAAGAAAGGCGAAGAAGCCCACAACATCGGTGACCGTGGTCACGAATGTGCCAGAGGCGAGCGCAGGATCCGCGCCAAAGCGTTCCAACGCAACGGGGATCAATATCCCCGCCAATCCCGCCACAACAAGATTAACCACCATTGCGCCTGCAATGACGCCGCCCAAGAGAACGGAATCGAACCAAACATAACCCACAATGCCCATCACAAGGGCAAAGGCCAAACCGTTCAAAGCCCCCACGCCCGCCTCACGCATTACAACCCGCCACAGGTTGGCGGAGGTGAGGTCGCGTGTTGCAAGCCCACGCACAGCCAAGGCAAGGCTTTGCGTTCCGGCATTGCCCCCCATTGAGGCGACAATCGGCATCAACACGGCCAAGGCCACCAATTGCGCAATCACCGCTTCGAATTGTGCAATCACCACCGAGGCCAAAATCGCGGTGCCCAAATTGACGAACAACCAAGGAAAGCGTTGACGCACAGTTTCAAAGGTCGTGTCGCTAAGGCTTTCATCCACGCCCAAACCTGCAAGGCGGCGCAAATCCTCTTCATTGACCTCATCAAGAACGCTCATCGCGTCATCAATGGTGATCACGCCCACCAATCGCCCATCATCATCGACAACGGGCGCAGAGATCAGGTGATACTGGTTAAAGGCGTAGGCGACATCATCCTCATCCTGCTTGGCAGGGATGGTGCGAAAACTGTCTTCCAGAATGTCCTTCAATGATGTTGCCCGCGCACTCGACAACAACCGCCCAAGCGAGACATAACCCACAGGTTTCATTGCAGGGGTCACGAGAATGATGTGATAGAATTGTTCGGGCAATTCCGCTTTTTCGGAACGCAGATAGTCAATCATCTGCCCGACATTCCAATGTTCGGGCGCGCGCACCACCTCGCGCTGCATAAGACGCCCAGCAGACCCTTCGGGAAAACTCAGCGCCTGTTCAACCGCGACCCGATCCGCATCGTCAAGCGCGCCAAGAATGGCCCCTTGCTGATCTTCTTCTAGGTCTTCGACCAGATCAACAACATCATCCGAGTCCAACTCGCGCACAGCATCGGCCAGAACATCGCTTGGCAAAAGCGGCAAAATGTCTTCACGGATTGACCAATCAAGTTCAGAGAGAACCTCACCATCAATCCCACGCGACCAAAGCACCAGAAGGGCTGCGCGCTCGCCGCTGGAGATTTGTTCAAGAATATCAGCGATGTCAGCAGGGTGTAGCGGCTCCATCAACGCATCGATGGCGTCTACATCCTCGGCACTAACCGCACGCCGCAATTGCGCGCGCAAACTATCGTCCAACGCATAAGCGTCACGATCATCATCTAGATGGAGGTCTTGTTCGTCCAACATGATCCACCTCGCGCAACAAGATCAGGCGTTGCGCGGGGTATGACATTGCAAAGCCGATCTGAAAAGGTGGTTTTGCGAAAAATCCCAAAAGGGACAGTCAGCACGGGGTTACAGCTCGGCGCGAATGGCCGCTGCAATATCCCCAACCACAGCCGCCATGAGCCCCTCATCCTCGGCTTCGGCCATAACGCGAATAAGGGGTTCTGTGCCTGATTTACGGATCAAAATACGCCCCGCCTGCCCCAATCGGGCCTTTGCCTCGGCGATGGCGGCCTTGACGGATGCTGCCTCTAACGGGGCTTTGTCAGGTGAAAAGCGCAAATTCTCTAACATCTGCGGAACGGGATCAAAGCTGCGCGCAAGCGCGCTTGCCGGTTTGTTCTGGCGCACCATTTCAGCCAAGAATTGCAAACCTGCCATCAACCCATCACCCGTGGTGGCATGGTCGCTCATGACGATATGGCCCGATTGCTCACCGCCCAGATTATAGCCACCTGCGCGCATCGCCTCGACAACATAGCGATCCCCAACGGCCGTGCGGTGTAGGCCAATCCCGCGCCCGCCCAAAAACCGTTCTAATCCTAAATTTGACATCACAGTGCTCACCAATGCACCACCTTTGAGACGGTTCTCATCCGCCCATCGCGCCGCCAACAGCGCCATGATCTGATCCCCATCCGCGACTTGGCCCGCCTCATCAATGATCACAATGCGATCAGCATCGCCATCAAGGCACAAGGCCACATCGGCCCCTGTTTCCTTGATCTTGGCAATCGCGGCTTGCGGCTTTGTTGACCCGACATTTTCGTTGATATTGAACCCATCAGGGCTCACGCCAATCGCCACGACTTCGGCGCCCAATTCCCACAGCACTTCGGGGGCGGCGCGATATGCGGCACCATTGGCGCAGTCGATGACAACCTTCAAACCTTCAAGGCTCAGACCTTGGGGGAATGTGCCTTTGACGCGTTCGACATAGCGGAAACGACCATCATCAATGCGCCGCGCGCGCCCGATATTGCCCGCTTGTGCAGGTTGAATATCCCCAAACACAAGGGCTTCGATCTCGGCCTCTGCCTCGTCTGACAGTTTGAATCCATCAGGGCCAAAAAACTTAATCCCATTATCTGAGGCGGGGTTGTGGCTTGCCGATATCATCACACCAACATCGGCCCGCATGGAGGGGGTCAAAAGGCCCACAGCAGGGGTTGGCACAGGCCCCAGCAACAGAACATCCATGCCCGTGGAGGTGAAGCCCGCCGTCAGCGCATTTTCCAACATATAGCCCGACAGGCGCGTGTCTTTCCCGATCACAACACGATGGCCGCGCTCCATATCGCGGCGGAAATAGCGCCCCGCCGCCGCCCCCAATTTCAGCGCCATATCGGCGGTCATGGGATAGCTGTTTGCCTGACCCCGCACCCCATCTGTGCCAAATAATTTTCGTGCCATTTTATTACCCCTCCCCAAGGGTCAAACCGCTTGCTGCCATATAGGCAGAAATCATCGCTTGATGCACGGCTATATCATGGACACGCAGCATCTGAACCCCCTGCGATATGGCCCATAGGCCGATTGCCGCCGATGCAGCATCACGCTGATCTGCCTGTTTGATCCCCGTCACATGGCCCACAAACCCTTTGCGCGATACGCCCAAAAGCAACCCACAGCCAAGCCCGTGGAACAGGCTGATGTCACGCAACAACGCGCGGGTTTGCGCAAAGGTCTTGCCAAAGCCCGCCCCAATATCAAGCAGGATTTGGTCATGCGTCAGCCCCACAGAAAGCGCCTGATCGCGCATCGCGGCAAGCCCATCGTAGATATCGAGAACGACATCTTGATAGGCATCGGGGGCCAAATCTTGCATAGTTTCAGGCGTGCCAAGCGAATGCATCAGGATCACGGGCGCGCGGCTCTCGCGCAGAACCTCAAGCATAGTTGCATCAAAGCGCAGCCCTGAAACATCGTTGATCACCTGCGCGCCCGCAGCAAGGCCCGCACGCGCCACATCGGCCTTGCGCGTGTCAAGCGAGATCACGCCAGAGCCGCGCAAGGCCTCTAGCGCAGGCATCAGGCGCGCGATTTCTTGCTGTTGCGGCACTTCTTTGGCGCCTGGCCGGGTGCTTTCTGCGCCCAAATCCAAAATATCTGCGCCTTCCGCCACAAGACGATGGGCTTGCTCCAGCGCGGCTTGGATGTCCTCATGCCGCCCACCATCGGAAAAGCTGTCTGGGGTGAGGTTCAAAATCCCCATAAGGCTTGGGCGCCGCATAGGCACAGTCGCAAAATCACCACGCGCTGCCGTCAAAGGCGCGCGCCATGCCGCGGGCAAGTCTGCGGCGGGTAAAATCTCGCGCGCGCCCGTGCGGCTTAACCGCTCAACATGCGTGAAATGGCACCAGCCCCCTGCAAGGGGCACGGCCTCAGGCCCAATCGCGGGGCCCGTAACGGGTATGGGGCGATAATAATCAGTCATAGGATTAGCCCTACCCTGTGGCTCAGCGTCCATCAAGTTTACTGCCCAGATTAAAGATCAGGCATCACGTCAAACGGCCATGCCTGCACAGGGATAGACGATTTCAACGGCGGGTGGCCGCCCAAATAAACAATACGCTGCGCCTCAAATTGCTCGGCCAACCACAGCGCCAATTGCTCCCCCGTCACTTTAGCCCCTTTGGGTGGTTCGGCACTGTCCAAAACCAGTTTTGAAGGGGCCCAAACCGAAATTTGGCCCTGCCGCATGGCCCAGTCCAATTCTGTGCGACTGTCCACCACCACACAGCGATCATCGCAAGAGGCCAAGACCCAAGCGTTCTTTTCCATATCCAACAGATCAATCCGCCGCTGCGGCAGGCCGTGGCGGGCTTGAGGCTGCGCCAAGCCCGTGCTGCCCACGCACAGAATGACAGGGGCACCTGCCTGCTCAAGGTGATCTAGAAGCTGCGCCAAATCAGGGCGCGCAATTGCATCATTGGCCAAATACACGATCAAAGGATGCGGGCCATCATCCGCAAGAAGACTAAGGCGCTGATTGGCCTCTGCTTCGCGCATAATCTCGACCCCCAAAACATAGGGCCCGCGGTCCAATTTCTCAATTCGCACGAAACAGCGCGCAGCCAATGGGTGGCTCAAGACCCGCTCTGCAATTCGCACCGAGAGCGTTTCCAGCAAATTGACACGGCCCTGCGCAAGCTCGGCATCAATCGCCTCGACAATGCGGTCATAGGACAAAATGCGATCCACATCATCCTCGGCGCTTTCCGCCTGAGAGCGCACCTCTACGACCACATTAAAACGGATACGCTGCAAAATCCCGCGCTCGGCCTGAAAGGCGCCGATTTCAACATCCCGCTCATGATTGGACATCGAAATACGATCAAGCGGGGCATCTGTGGCGGTCGCCTTGGCCCGCTCGGACGGGTGGGCAAAAGCAAGTCGAATATCATCCGTCATAGGCGTAGGCTTTCGTGATCGTCTTTTTGCAGGTTGAATAGCCCAAAACACAGCAAAAGACAGGCGTCAAAACCGCCGCAACCCGCGCTATCAGCGACCCGCTCTTGCGCTGCGCTTAATATTGCTGACGATAGAACAGATGCTGCCCAATCGTGGCAGTGCGGGGATAAACCCGCGCCCAATCAGGATGGACATAATCCGCATGATAATGCGTAGCCCCTGAGGTGAGGGTGCGCGGCGCGCCATCCATCATCAAACGGGCGATGCGCGACAGGCGGTCCCATGTGGCACGATCCGTCACATTCTCGGGGATGCCATCACAGGCATAGGTGAATTGGCAGGCCAAATGCCGATGCGCGTTTTGGTAGACGACATCGCAAATGTTATCTGGATAATTGTCGTTATCCACGCGGTTCAAAATCACTTCGGCCACGGCATATTGACCGCGCATCGGTTCACCACGCGCCTCGAAATAAAGCGCCTCGGTGAGGCATCGATGCTGCGCGTTACTGCGTGGACGGGGCAAGGACATCAATTGGGCTTCGTTATAAATCTGACGCGGCGCCCCATTTCGACCAAAGGGGGAGCGCACAGGCGCACCCAAACGGGCAACTTGTGAGGGGCTGATGCCGCGCAACGCAGCGCGCTCATCAAACATCAAAGACGATAGGCGCAATTCCATCGAACCGGCTTGCGGCTGCGAAGATGACATCACAACGGGATAATCCCCATCATAGATTGAGGACGTTTCCGCCAAGGCGGCATTTGACATAAATAACAAGGAGGCCGCAATCGCAGCGCATGCCTGTTTGAAACCCATTACCTCTGCTCCTTGGGGTTGATCCCCAATGTCGCAATCCGTTGATCAGAATGCGACAGAGCCATTAGCACGGTTTTCTAAAACCGACAACTTGACCCGCGTTTTTGTGTTTGACGCGCAGCACACCGCATCATTTAGACGTAGGCCTTGGCAAATCAGATGGCAGACTCAGCGTAATATCAACGCTTTGCGGGGAGAGTCTCATCCTCCAACACCCATTGTGCCGCCGACAGCTTGGCCAAGGGAACACGGAAAGGTGAACAAGACACATAGTCGAAACCAGCGATCCGCGAAAAGCGGATCGAATCTGGATCACCGCCATGCTCCCCACAGATGGAGAGGGTCACTTCGGGGCGGACAGCGCGCCCACGTTCTGCGCCAATGAGCAGCAATTCACCCACCCCTTCCGTGTCCAAGCGGGTGAACGGGTCTTCCACAAACACACCTTGCTGAACATAGGCCGACATAAAGCGCCCCGCATCATCGCGCGACAAACCATAGGTCATTTGGGTTAAGTCATTGGTGCCAAATGACAAAAAGGACGAAGATTCCGCGATCTCACCCGCCCGCAACGCTGCGCGCGGCGTCTCAACCATCACCCCAAGGCGATAGGTGAAACTTTTGCCGTTTTGCGCGGCAACGGCGGCGGCGACCGCATCCACCCGTGATTTTACCAACTCAACCTCGCGCTTGGCCGAAACAAGCGGGATCATGATTTCGGGAACAACGGGGTTTTTCCCCTCGCTTGCGGCAATGGTTGCCTCAAAAATCGCACGGGCCTGCATGTCATAAATCTCAGGCACGGTGATCCCAAGACGCACGCCGCGCATCCCCAGCATTGGGTTATATTCTTGCAACGATTCAATGCGTGCGGCCACCCGGCTTACGGGCAAATCCAACGCTTCGGCCAAGGCGCGAATGCCATCGCGATCTGAGGGCAAGAATTCGTGCAAAGGCGGATCAAACAGTCGGATACACACAGGCTTGCCCTGCATCCGTTTAAACAGCTCGGTGAAATCACCCCGTTGCATTGGCAATAATCGATCCAAGGCTGCCGCGCGATCGCTTTCGGTTTCGGCAAAAATCATTTCGCGCATCAAAGTCAGGCGATTTGGATCAAAGAACATATGCTCTGTGCGGCACAATCCGATCCCGTCAACACCGAATTGCTGCGCAGTTTCCACATCCTCAACTGTGTCCGCATTGACACGAATGCCTATGTCGCGAATTTCATCGGCCCATTGGATCAGCGTGGCAAAGGCCCCGCCAACAGCAGGCTCGATCATCTTGGCCGCCCCCACCAAAATATCACCAGAGGAGCCATCAACAGTAATCACATCCCCCTCATGGAACACGCGCCGCCCTGCGGTGGTGAGCGTTTTCTTGCGCATATCCAGTTGCAGGCTGCTTGCGCCTGTCACACAGGGCAAACCAAGCCCGCGTGCAATCACGGCGGCATGGCTGGTCATACCACCCCGCTCGGTCAAAACGGCCTGCGCGGCGTGCATCCCACGCACATCTTCAGAACTGGTTTCGCGTTTGACCAAAATTGTGGCTTCGCCTTGCGCGGCCAAGGCCTGAGCCGCGGTGGAGGAAAAGACAATCTTGCCGGTCGCAGCCCCAGGTGCGGCGGCAATACCACGCCCCAAAACATCACGCGGGGCCTCGGCATCCACCTGACGGTGCAACAATTGCCCCAAGGAAAAGGGCGGTATACGCGACAAAGCCTCGCCGCGCGAAATAACGCCATCATTGGCCAAATTGACCACCGTTGCGACTGCCGCGCGTGCAGACCGGGGGGCGCGCACCACGTCAAGAATGTTCAGCTGACCATTCATCAAGGTGAATTCAATCTGCATTTCTTCGCGCAATTTCTCACGCATCAAAGCGCCCGCAGCGATCAAGTCATGATAGGCCTCTGGCGCCGCATCTTGAAGGGAATGGCCACGCGCATCACTGCGGATGTAGAGCGCATCATCATCACGCAATGCCACCCGGCCCTGCGCCTGCGGCACGAAACGACCGATCACATCGGCGTCTCCCGTGTCGGGGTCGATCATCTGAACGATACCAGAGCCCGAAACGCCCTCACCGACACCCAGTGCCATGCGCTGCACCACAAGACCAAGCCCCGCATCAGCAGGTGCGCCTTGCGCCTGCCGCAACAGCCGCGCGGTTGTCCCCTCCCACGCCCGCGCCATAGAGCGCAGAACCTCGCGCAACTGCACGGCGGGGTCTTGGGGAAAGGCCTCCTCCGCTTCATCCTCGAAATGGTCTTTGGCAATCCGTGGGGTCAGCGGCCCCTCAAATTCATCGGCATCCAGACGCAAGACATCCACCGCATAGGCGCGGATGAAATTGACATAAAGCTGATCTGCCGCGCTGCGCCCATGAACCTTGGCCAAATGTTCGGCCAATTCGTCATTCATCCCGATATTCAGCACCGTGCCAGGCCCGCCCCAATCCGCAGCTTGGCTGCTGGAGCGCACAGAAACCAAGGCATGAGGGCCAAACTCGGCCCAAAGCGGGGCCAGATCAGGAACCACCCCTTGCGCGATTTGGCGCACAGCGTCAAAGGACAAGGCCGCTGTCAAAGGCACGGGCAAACCCAAGCGCACCAAACGCTGCAAGCATTTGGCGCGATTGCCATGAGTGGCTGTGTGCATATCCGCCGTGGCGGTGATCAGCGTATAGTCGGGGCGATTTTTCATTTGCAATTCTTACTCTTAGCCGAAACTGGCCAAGACACTAAGATACAATCATAACGCGATCTGTAAAGCGCCGCGATGCAGCATTACCCCTCGATGCGCGACAAATCGGCGACCTTGCCACAAGTTTCCACGATTTCATGCAGCAAGTTCAGACGATTGCGCCGCACAATTTCGCTATCCGCATTGACCTGCACCTTTTCGAAAAAGGCATCAATCGGCCCGCGCAGCGCGGCCAAAGCGGCCATGGCGGCCGCAAAATCCTCTGACGCTAGGGCGGGGTTGGCCGCCTCCCGCGCGGCGGCAAGGGCCGCGAAAAGCGCGCGTTCTTCATCGGTTTCTGCAAATTTCATATCTGCACCAAACCGATATTCCACCCCATCCTTGGCCTCTGCTTGCGTCAGGATGTTGTTGGCACGGCGATAGCCTTGGATCAGATTTTCACCATCATCGGTCGACAGCACCGCCTGCACGGCGCGCGCCCGCGCCACGACCAAGGCCAAATCATCATTGCCCGCCATTGACAGGCAGGCATCAATCACATCATGGCGAATGCCCTCATCGCGCAAATGCACCTTGAGGCGGTCATGGAAGAACGAAAGGAGGTCTGCGGCTACAGCCTCAGGTGCATCAGACCCAAAAGCCGCACCACGCGAAACGAAGGGGGCGGATAGGTTCAAGCGCACCCCATTGTCCAAAATCAACCTAATAACCCCCAAAGCCGCACGGCGCAGCGCGTAGGGGTCTTTGCTGCCTGTTGGTTTCTCATCAATCGCCCAGAAGCCCGTCAGCGTGTCGATCTTATCGGCCAAGGCCACGGCAACGGACAAAGGCGCGTTTGGCACATCATCTGACGGGCCAAGGGGTTGGTAATGTTCCTGCGCAACCGCTGCAATTTCAGGCGCATAGCCTGCCTCAGCGGCGTAATAGCGCCCCATCAGACCTTGCAATTCAGGGAATTCATAGACCATCTCAGAGGACAAATCCGCCTTGGCGATTTTGGCCGCTTGGCGCGCTTGATCTGCGTCCGCCCCCACAATTGGGGCCAGTTCCGCCGCCAACTCCGCGATCCGTTCGATCCGCGCGGCCTGCGAGCCAAGTTTCGCCTGAAAGGTCACATTCTCAAGGCTTTGCGTCCATTGGGTGATATCCGATTTTGCCACGCGCAAATCATTTTCCCAAAAGAATTTCGCATCTGACAGACGCGCAGAAAGCACCTTTTGATTGCCCGCCAAAATGGTCGCACCCTCATCTGCGGTGATGCGGTTGGCCACAGTCACAAAGCGCTCAATCCGCCCTGTCTTGGGGTTCTTCACAGAAAAGAATTTCTGATGCTCTTTCATCGAGGTCTGCAAAACCTCTGGTGGCAGGTTCAAGAAATCCGCGCCAATCTCGCCCATCAAAACAACGGGCCATTCCACAAGGCCCGCCACCTCGGCCAAAAGGCCGCGATCTTCGACCAATTCCAACCCCGCGGCGAAGGCCATTTGACTGGCCTCGTGCCAAATGGCGTCTGCGCGTTCATCAGCGCGCAAGATCACATGGGCACGTTTCAGCTTGGCTTCATAATCCTCAAAACTGCTGACAGCAAAGGCATCAGGGGCCATGAAGCGATGGCCGCGCGTTTTGTCACCCGCCACAATATGATCAACCTCGAAGGGCACAACGCCTGCGCCCGCCTCATCGGTCAAGAGGCATAGGATGGAATGCAAAGGCCGCACCCAACGCAAAGACCCTGCCCCCCAGCGCATGGATTTCGGCCATGGGAAATTGCGAATGACTGATGGCACCAATTCCGCAATAATATCCGCAGCATCACGCCCCTGATGGGTGATACGGGCGACATAAATCTCGCCCTTCTTATCTTCGCGTGTCTCAAGCGCATCGCGTGACACGCCTGCGCCGCGCAAGAACCCTTTGATCGCGGCCTCTGGCGCATCCACGCGCGGGCCTTTGCGTTCTTCTGTTATGGTTGGGGAATTGGCGCTCAGCCCGTCCACCACCAAACTCAGGCGGCGGGGGGTCGCGAAACTTGCCGCGGACGCATAGGTCAACCCCGCCTCAACCAGACCATTGGTGACAAGCGATTTCAAATCCTCGGCCGCTTTGGCTTGCATGCGGGCAGGGATTTCTTCGGAAAACAGTTCCAGCAGAAGATCGGGCATAGATTTCGTCCTATTGCGGTCGCGTTAGATCCAATCAAGGTTGACGCGGGTGATCGGATAGGCCTCGCTCAGGCGTTCGCGCAAAGCGCGGAAACGGGGGCGAAGCTCTTTGAATTTATTTTCATGGGTTTC
>ENA-OUOG01003924-OUOG01003924.1-marine-metagenome-genome-assembly--contig:-NODE-3924-length-13312-cov-6.021609_pt1 | contig 13312 bp, 18 predicted proteins | sample MGYA00248635_ERZ508505 | MGnify/ENA primary metagenome ERZ508505 (study PRJEB26176, sample SAMN06267871) | marine metagenome | isolation source: Saanich Inlet, British Columbia, Canada | place: Pacific...
TTTTAAGCGACCAACCTTATAGGCACTCCGACCAGGGCAATTTAAGTATTCCGGACTATTTGTTGAGCTTTGCTTTAGTGCGTTCAATACGCTCAACAATTCGCTCGTCTTCCCAAGCTAAAAAGTTATGAACTTTGCGAAGCACCCAAAGTTGTGCTGTGCGAAGAGCACGTCCGCGTGGTGTAAACCAACCTGCAATGTACGCAATAATAACTGCATAGAAGGTAACGAGTAATTGAACTAATTGATTGATAGGATCCTGATCCATAATATATCTCCGTTATTGTCTCAGTAGGTTTATACCTTTTTTCTGATTAAATTTACAAATGGCGCATAAACATCAAACTCCCACCATTTTTCTCCAGCAATATTCCATGCATTAGGTTTAGCATGATGTGTATTATGATTTACGGCTGGTGAAAAGTATGGAAAGTGAATCCATGGCGTGTTAACTGACATGTCTTTAGTTTCATGTGGTCTATATGAACCCCAATGACCTTTCAAATGACCAATGTAATTCACTACATACACTGTACCGATATGATTCATAAGGATCGGAATAGCATATAAGAATGTGACAGCATGCCAGCCGAACATAGCAAGAATACCAATCGTTACAACGTGAAACTTGAACCAATGTACATCGAGAAATTTAAAGAATGGATCTTGCCAAGCACGATCTCTTGCGGTTTTGACAACAACTCTTCTATCAATCTTTGGTTCATTATGTTGAAGTGTCCAGATCTTAAACCAACCAATACCAAATGGATGCGGATCTTTTTCCATATCATCTGAATGCATGTGGTGTTGTCTGTGAATTGCTGCCCATCTGATAGGTGAACCTTCACCATTAAACATACCAATGAAACCCATCAGTCTTTCCCAAAAAACATTTGTTTCATAAGATCTATGAGTGATTAGTCTATGCCAACCTGCTTCTACCGAAAAGGCAATAAGGTAACCTACAGCCCAGCCATATGCTAGCCATTCCCAACCACCTTGTGTAAAGAGATGGTAAAAACCCCATACACCAAAGACGTGTGCAAATAAGGCAATACCCATGATTTGTAATTTGTAATAGTTCATATTCTATCCTTTAAATATTTAATCAGAAACTTATCTGTTCTATCTTTCCAGAGAACACTGTGATGTGTACCATGGTTTCTAGCAAATGGATTTATCCAATTGCCTATGAAATTGTTTCTTGCGTGTGCGGAAAATGTTTGCTTCTCAGGTATTGTACCACCTAACCAACCAGAATGATTTAAAATTGGTGGCAATAGACAATTGACTGAGATAGTCATTGGCCACATGTACCAATTTACAAGTGTATCTACACTGAAGAAATATGGAATTGCAATTAATGGTAAAATTAGTAGTGGCATACTGATTCTTTGCACAAACATGATTGTTTTATCAGTGACTAAATGTCTAGACAATGCCATAAATTTCATACCAGTTTTTCCTTCAAAATCGCGATCTTCAAACTTTTTATGAAAAAAGAAACTTAAAACTTTTATGCCAAGATGATTTGGGCTGTGTGTATCTCTATAAGTATCAGCATATACATGATGCTTTTGATGCATAATACCAAAAGAGGCTGGTGCTGTACCTACACCGTACATAGAAAATATAGACAATAATCCTTTGAGAATGTTATTTTTTATAGGAATTGTGTTGTGAGCAAAAATTCTATGAATTACTATCTCTGTAAAGAAATTGAAGTATGCCCACCCAAAAATCGTGGCAAAGAGGAATGTTGTCCAATCTATACCGTAGGTAAACCAATACGCAATACACACAATCGGAAAGATTGACTGGTGAATTGCCGTAAACGGTATAAACGGTTTTAGATATCTAGTTTCAAGCATTGAATACTTTCCTCAGTTGTCTATTCAACCAGTCATCTTCTCTTGGATTTTCATGATGAGACGCGTGGTTGACATCGAATGGTGTGAAAAAATAACCTACCAAATATTTATCTCTCGCTTGGTGATTTTGTCCTGTGACCTTTTGTCCACCTAAAAGACCACCATGATTTAACACGCTTGGTAATAGACCAATCATACTTAAAAAGCAAGGCCACATCCAATAATAAACCATTGTTGAATAATCAAATGTCAACCACAGTGTAACGGGAATAATTGCAAGAATAGGATACAACCAGGTTTCAAAGAAAAACAATACTTCGTTGTTCAAATGTTTTGCTAAAACAAGGTTTCTTCTCGATTCTCTTTCTGATAATCTATTTGGGTGTAATGGTTGATGAAAGATATACCAAAATGCTTTCCAACCAAGTTTAGTTGGTGTATGTGGATCTTTGTCCGTATCAGCGTATCTGTGATGTTGAATATGATTGAATGCCCATGCAGCTGGACCTACACAAATAGAATTAACACCAATAAAACACATAAGTGATAGAACTAATTTATTTTTTACTTCTACTACACGGTGTGCAATGATTCTATGATAGATGATTGCAATACCAGTTGTACCCCAGGCGTGTGCAATTAGAAAAGCAAGAAAAAATCCAGTAGGATTCCAATTAGTAATAAACTGATGAACAGATAAAGCAAGGAAGACAATTTGAAATACTCCAATCATCTTATATCTAAACCAATTTTGTCGATAAAGATATAAGTCCATTAGTCACGAGAGAGCAAGGCTGTAGATGCTCTACCTCCAAAACCAAAACTATTGTTGATTGCAAATTGAATATCCATAGTTTTGTTTTCTTGTAAAATATTAAAATAATTATCAATAGGTTTTACAAGGTTTTTATTTGATGTAGCTACGTTTTCTTTCATCATCTTTGCTGTGTAAATAGTTTCAATAATTCCACAAGCACCAAGGCCATGAGCAATATGGCCTTTCAAGGAACTTACCGGTGTTCCTTCAGGAAAAATATCTTTCATTACATTTAATTCAATTGGATCGCCGGTGTAGGTACCAGTTCCATGTGCATTGATATAATTTACATCAGATGGTTTTACATTTGTGTTTTTAAACAGAGCATCAAATGCTTTTAAAATACCACGACCACCTTCATGCGGTGAAAGGATATTATTTGCATCATTAAAGTTTTGTACATCTTCTACATAACAATGCGGTGTAGCACCTCTTTCCTTAGCTAACTCTTCACTTTCTACAATTAAGGCGCCGCAAGCGTCTTTAAGAAAAGTACCGTTTCTTGTTTCACAAAAAGGCCTAATAATATTGTCTGAAGATAAGGCACCAATAGATTCAAACAAAACGCTAGAAGCGTCATCACCAGAAAGAACTTCAAACCCTGTGAGAATTACGTATTTCTTTCCAGACTGAAGATACATCTTTGCAATTTCTAAAGACTGTAGACCACCTGAGCATGTAGATGAAAGCTGAAATGTAGGTCCGTATAGACCGTAAATTTGTGAAACATATGATGGGATAAAATCGTGTAGTGTATTTACCCATTTATATGGATTGTGTTTAAGAAATCTTGTTCTATTTGCAGCGTGTTCTTTTTCATACTCTTCACCTTCAAGATGTTCAATACCAAATTCTGCTCGATATTGTTTGGCTCTTAATTCTTGATTAGTGGGTACTGGACCGCGAATAGTAGATGTAATGACAGGTGCATCTCTATCGATATCTAAATCTAGTTTAGCATCTTTAATTGCTTTACCTACATTATATAATGTCGACAGAGATGAAACATCAAAATGTCTTGCGCTGCTTCTTCGAATAAATTCTTTTTCAACACAATAATCTTTAAGTTCTTCATAATCTATATCAATAGCATCTTTATTGTTTAAAATATTTTGAAAGTTACTATTTACATGATTTCCCATGCAATCAGTAACAGACATTCCAGTAATCGCTAGTCTCATATTATCCTCTTTACATTATTTATCTGTAATGTTCTTTTACCCAATCTACATCTAATACTTCAGTCGGATTAGGAGAGCCATGAAACACGGCAATTTTTCCACCTTCAGGGATTGTATCTCCGAACATTTTACTTCTATCACCGGCGTGCTTTCCCCTTTCGACACCCTTTTTATAACTCCACAACCACTCGTCAGGGAAAGAGTTACAAACATCAGGGTAGTGATTAAGGTACGACGATATGACATTCTGATCTCCAAAGAAATTAATTTGTTTTTGCATATCATGGAATTGATGCATATTGCTTAGATAGTAAGTCCATATACCTTGATAGTCATAATTATTAAATCTCATTACAGAAGAATTGAATTCTTTACCAGGCAACAAGCCTTCTTCCGGACGTATAAAGTCTCTAATAATACCAAATGATTCCCATTCGAAGAAACAATCGATATTATCTACAATCACGATATCTAAATCAAAATATAACCATTCACCTTCTGGCAAAATATCTGGGTCAAACATTTGAAGTTTGTTCCACCATCCCTCAAAACCTGGATTAAGCTGTGCTATATTTATAGGTTGTTTGTATATGTATTGATCTGTAAGAACATAAAATTTAAAATCTTTAGTGGTGTTTCTTTTCACCATATTATAAAGACGCTCAGTATATTCTTTAGGATATTTTTTTCCCCAATTTACGCAAACAACATTTACCATTCTCTTTGTCCAACCTTTAAATCTAAAGCCGTAGTATAGTAATTCAACCACGAATAGAAACCTACGAAGGCAATTACATACTGAAGCTCATTCTTAGTATAATACTCTAGAAATTTTTCTTTATCTAATGTTTCTTTATTTATGATTGCATCTATAGTAGAAAGTAAAATATTTTCATGTTTTTTATAAGGTTCTAGGAATTTTCCTTGAATGATGGCTTCAATTTCGTATGCTGTAAGTCCAACATTACGGGCAATTGTGAGGTGGTGTTGCAATTCATATGAACTTGATATCGAAGATGCAATTCTAAGGATAATAATTTCTCTACATCTTTCATCACGAAAATTCCATAATTCTTTAGCGATATCAATAAATGGATCGCATAGTTCTGGTACTTCTTGAAGTATATAGAAAAAATCTGCTGCGCCAATTGACTCTAAATTATTTCGCATAACATCTACAGTTAACTAAAAATTCTTTTGTGATATTTTCATATCCCTTAGATTCCAACCATTCTTTTTCTGTTTGTTTTTGGTTGTCTCTATCATAGGTAATTTTTGTTCCATCTGGTAATTCAAACCAATACTCAGTCATGTTTCACCTTATAGTTTAATTCTCTAAAATCGTGTTTAAAATATTTGTTGACGATTTTACGCATCTGTGGTGTCCATCTATTTCTATTCGATGGTTTAAGCACAGACATATTAATAGGATTATACCACTTTTCATCACTAAAATCGATTTCAGCTTGATAGCGATCATTAAAAAACCATTCTAAATCTTTTATAAGTCTTTCAAATCTTAACACATTTTGTTTCGGTATATCTTTGATGAAATCTACCTGTGGAGTTACACGTAAAGATTCTTCTGCTTTTCGCAAAAGTTTTTGATGGTGTGTTTTTCTTTTTCTGCTATGCGGATCAAACGGTGCATTAAAACATCTGCGCAAAATATAGTGTTCAAATGTAGGTGCAATGAGACCAACTTCATCACGTTTTTGAAACATTTGATAGAAGTATAAACTTTCTAGTCTTGAATACGGATCTCTTACCACTGTCCAAGGAATATAACTCTGGTCAGTATACTGAGAAAATGGTTCATGCTTTCTTCTATTAAAGTCCGCGGACGTGTAAGTGTAGTCACATAGATGTTTACGTATAAAATCCCCACCCGTTTTTGGGTTGTGTATGAAAAGTAATTTTGTTCGTTTCTTAAATCTCATATAGTTCTTTTAACTCATTCTTCCAGAGATCTGAGTGTGGACAATCGCGGTATTCTTTAAACCATGGCCCGCCATCTGTGTAATGTATAATGCCGCCTTCAAGGTCATAGTAACCAGCAAGATTATTCCATTTAGGTGGTAGTTCGCCAATCTCTTCATTGGCCCACAACATTCTATGCAAGTACATAGGTGATTCTGAGTTGACAACTTCAGGCGTAAGAATCTGACAGGCAGCATTGTTAAATAGCATTACTGAAGACCAGTTTTTTCTTGGATAAACATGCTGCATCTTTCCATCCATCTTCATAATACTTTTAGGTGAATAGTCATGCTGCACACATGAGACTTTGGATTTGAATGGCATATCATTTAAGATATCTGTTATATCTTCTCTAGCAATCATATCACAATCCATAAAAAGTGAAATACCTTTGTAGCCACTCAAAAATGGTACAAGGAATCGAGTGATTGTGAATTCAGTAGAACCTTTTGAATCGTGTGGTCGCCAGTATACACCTTGCTCACGCAATTCATATTGCTTAAGCGGTATGACTTCTACATTTGGATTGTGTTTATGAATACTGTGTTTTAGTACTTCATATGCAATGTCTTCACGACTATCCCAACCAACAAAGACTTTAAAATCCTGCATTGACTCTCTCTGGTGAAAATCCCTTGGCTTTTCTAGATGGACCTTTTAAGTGGTCAAAGTATTGTCCAAGCGGACCTACAACCAATGGATGTTTAGAACGTTTCCATTCTCCATAACCTAAGTCCATACATTCAATCATTTGAGCTTTAATCATAGGAAATGTTGTTTCATCAAAAGCAATACAATCATGCCAAGCGGCATACTCAAAGATTTTGTCTTCATCATACATGGCTCTATAAGTCTGACACCATTGATTGTGAAGTGGATGATGGGTATTCCAAATCATAATAGATGTTTCAGTAAAACGAGCAGGCATTCTATTTACAAAAGATAGATAATGCTCACGTGAAACCATTACATCAAGTAAATCAGTTGTAATAGTTTCTTTGGTTACTACATCACCATCTAAATAAATGACATATTGGTGAGGTGGATTTTCTAATTCATGAAGTTGTGCATATACTTTGCATGCGAACTTTGCAGCTTGAACATCGATGTTATTAATATCATAGTTTAAAAAATCAGGATGCCTATCTTTATTACGTTCAATAAACTCCGCGTGTTCAGGAATTTCTTTTTCAAATTGTTTAAAGACTACTCTGTTATGTGGTGACCTATAATCAGGAATTTTTCCATCAAAATAGATTGTCAAAACAATTTCTTCAGGCCAATACTTATCAAAAGTTTCTACTGAATTTTTTCCATACGTATCCCAAACTCTTTCACCAAGAGTCATAACAACAGAGTATTTTGTAGGCACCATTATTATTCTCCATCAATTTCTTTTTTAATTATATCATAGGCATAAGAAATTTTATCTTTAATATCTACAGAATCATTTCCTAAAAAGAATCCACAATCGTGAATCATATCTGAATTCTTATAATATGGTATAGGAGCTTCATAATCAAGATGTCTCATAACTGGGTTTCTCATAAAGTTACCTGCAACAATTGGTCTAATTTCTACACCACTTGCAATTAAAGCATCTGTAATTTTTTTTCTGTTTACACCACGGGTAAGAACAATTGAAAAACCAAAGTACGATGATACTCCATTTACTTTTTGAATCTTTACATAATTTAAATTACTGAACAATCTTTCGAAATGTCTTGCATTTTCCTGTCTTACTTCCATCATATCTGGCCATTTTGCAAGCTGGGCTTGACCTGTAGCACCTGACATTTCAAGTGGTCTAACACTATAACCTGGTAATACAAATCTAAAGCTATCTTCAAAGGGGTCACCTGATTTATGGTGTACAAGATTATTATCTGGCAAAGTACGTAACCAACCGTGAGCTCTCATACTGTCTATGTACTGAGCTGTCTTATCGTTGTTAGTAGTAATCATACCACCTTCCATAGTTTGAAGATGATGACTAAAGAAGAATGAGAAAGTACCAATATCACCATATGTACCGCAATATTCACCATTAGGCAAATATGAACCAAGCGATTCACAGTTATCTTCTAACAAAATCAAATCATACTCGTTTGCAATTTGTCGTAACTCATATAGATCTGCTGGATTACCAAGTAAGTTTACTGCAAGAATAGCACGTGCCGCGGCTGGGTCTTTTTCTAAAATGCTACGTACACTCTTCGGGCATATATTCAAAGTATCTACATCTACATCGGCAAATACCAATTTAAATCCTGCTTGATTCACAGGATAAAATGTTGTCGACCAACTAACCGCAGGAACAATCACACCATCCATTGGTTGTATTGGATAATCGGGTGAGTAGCGTAAAGCTTGCATCATTAAAAGATTTGCAGATGATCCGCTATTTACCATTTTAGCATGCTTAACACCAAAAAATTCTGCAAATTGTTTCTCAAACTTTTCTACTTCTGGTCCCATAGTAAAACGACCAGAATCTACTACTCGTTGAATAGCATCTAATTCTTCTTGACCCCATGTGTCACAGCTAAGTGGATAATTCATTAGTCTTTCCTCATTTCAAACATAATCATTTCTCTAATTAATGATTCAAAATCATGTTCGGGTTCCCATCCCAATTCTTTGCGTGCCTTAGTAGAATCACCAAGCAATAAGTCTACTTCAGCGGGTCTATAAAATTCTTCATTACATTCAATAACTTGTTTACCATCGATCCAGCCTGTTTCATTAAGACCTTCACCTTTCCATGTAATACTCTTACCCCACATTTCAAGCACTGTAAATTCTACAAGTTCTCTTACGCTATGTAATTCACCAGTTGCAAGTACAAAATCATCTGGGTTATCTTGTTGTAACATCAACCACATACCCTTTACAAAGTCTTTTGCATGACCCCAATCTCTCTGTGCATCAAGGTTTCCAAGCACTAATTTGTCTTGTTCTTGTTTGTAAATATTTACTAGGCCCTGTACAACTTTTTGTGTTACAAAGTCATCACCACGTAGTGGACTTTCATGGTTGAATAAGATACCATTACAAGCAAACATATCATATGATTCACGGTAATTCTTTACAATCCAATATGAATATAGTTTGGCAACACCGTATGGTGAGCGTGGATAGAATGGAGTTGTTTCATTTTGCGGTGTTTCTACAACCTTACCATACAATTCAGATGTAGATGCCTGATAAAATTTACACTTCAAACCAAGTGTACGAATACATTCAAGCATTCTTGTAGTACCAAGACCATCGACATCACCTGTATATTCAGGAATATCAAATGAGATTCTTACATGTGATTGCGCACCTAAATTATACACTTCATCAGGCTGAATCTTACTAAACAACCTCAACAAACCAGATGCATCAGTCAAATCACCATAGTGTGTATGAAGATTTGGGTGATTTAAAATACCGCGTACTCTTACAGTATTGTCTACAGAAGTTCTTCTGCGTAAGGCGTGCACTTCATAACCTTTGTCAAGCAAAAGTTCGGCAAGATATGCACCATCTTGTCCTGTTACACCTGTAATAAAGGCTATTTTAGCCATGATAGGTAATACTCCATTAATTCGGGCTGTGCCATCTCGTCAACTGTCCATGACGTATATGCTAGATTATACAACCATTGCTGCCTTTTTTCCCAATTAAAATTAGGTTTTTCAATTTGTGAAAGATCTGTTAAGTAGATTCCCGAACCAAAGCATCTTTCATCCAATGCAAAAGTTGGGATGCCTTCGACCACAGACTCCACAGCGGCGCTACTGCTATGAGTAACAGCGCAACGAGCACCCACCAAACTAGAAAACAAAGACCTACGATTCCTATCACTAGCATGAACTTCACAGTTGCTAACACCTTCAACAACCTTTCTCCAGCTTGGCTCAGGGTTTGGGTGAACCCTGAAAATAATTTTCCTATCAGTGTGTTTTCTAATTTCATCTACTTGCCTCCTAGCCCACACATTATATGGTTCTGTTCTATCATACATGAATCCTCTTTCAGATTGCATGAGAAAAACAATAGGACCATCATTATCTTGTGGATCTTTCTCTGTAAAATTAAATTGTTCTTTGAATGCTTCATATCTTTCAGGTCCGAGATCAGTATTCCAAAACTTACCTGTACCGGTACACGAACCTAAACCAATACGAAACATATATGTTTCACTACTATTCAATGCGTTACGAATGTATGTTGAAAATGCTGATGAATCAAGATAAAAGATTGGTTGATCTGAAGATTCGAGATTTTGCATCAACACTGCTCGCTCAGTGTCTTTCTTTCTCGGAGTCCAAGAACCAAAGCAAAAACCAGCATCACCTTCGATTGGTTTTAAACTTTCAGTCGTTTCTGTATTTGGCCAAGCATTCAATGCCTGCGTGATAGGATTATTAGAATCGTATCTTTTACCAGCTTTTATCGAAGAGATATAGCTTACTGTTTTCATAACAAGTACCGTCTCGCATTTCAGGAATACTGTATTGTTTATAAGCTAAGTTATAGAACAGATGTTCCCGATCATAATATTCTGGATTATTTAATTTAGAAAAATCAGTGTTGGAACACCATGCCGCTGGGTTATGTTCAGGCACATTTGTAAATACTGGAACACCCATTTTAAGTGCATCAATACCAGCAAGCGAGCATGAAGTTACCACTGCGTGAGCGTTTTTCAAATCTTCTTCAATAGATACATCTGCTACACCCGGTCCTGAAGTACCGTTGGCTCTAGGTTTTAAACGAACTCTTACTTTTTTATTGGTGTTTGCCTTAACATGTTCATACATTTTATTTGTCCAAGTTTCAGCATCCATACGGCATGAATAGCGTGTCATATTATTTGACGATGGTAAGATTACAATTTCATCACCATTTTGCCAAGGTTTTACATTCACATTCCATTTTTCAAATCTATCAGAAGGAACATTAAGCATACGATTATCGTGTAAACCATTATAGCACCAACGCCAATAAGATTTTTCGAAATCACCGTTGTATCTACCATTGTATGGCATGTCAGTAAAGATCCACGGTTCTTTCATATACTGCTCACAACCTTGAAGCAATCCCCATATTACAGTAAGATCCTTTTCACCAAAAGATGGAACTGTTTGCATGCAGTGTTCTGCTTCAGGCCAACCTTGCTTTAATGCACGAAATATTTCTTCCATCTTAGGTGATGGACGTGGTTGGATTAGATATGTTTTTTCAAATACTGCCATGGATATCCCAATGCTATTTCAGGTTCTGACCATTCTGTGTATGCCATCTTCTCGCACCATTCTTCTCGGTCAGGTTTATTTGGATTTTCTATATTTTCAAATGTTGTTGTCAATTCATGACATAATGATTCTTTACCCACGATTACTGGAACACCGTGAATAATTGCATCTACGGCTGGGTTAGAACAATGATTAATTACTATATGAGCACGGTCAAGAATATCATGTATGTTCATCATATCTTTATTACCAATAGACTTTGGCAAATCATAATACATACCAGGAATTTTTTGATTTACAAAATCCCAATCTGTATAATGATCGCGTGGATGTGGTCTGATTACAATTGGTCTATCACTATATTTGCGAACTTCGTGTACAGTGTCTTCAACCCATTGTTCCATTGTTGGCATACCAGTCCACTGAGTTGAGTCAGGTCTTTGCGTAGCAATAACAATAAACTCACCATCATTTCGCCATGGCATAAGATCTTTTGGAAACTGGCGCCATCTTGGATATCTTGGATCAGGTGTTGGGAATGTACCTTTAGCATTGATATGATCTAAACCTACCCGCCATGTTACATTGCGGCCAAGACTACCTACTTCAAGTACTACAACTGGTTTACCTTGTGATTTGTAATGATTGTATACGTTTTCATTGCCTGACATTCTGCCAGCAAAAAGCATACTCCAAATAACCACGGCATCAGCATCATCAGAATTAACTACAATTTTATCTCCGCTGTTTATGAGTCCAGTTTCAAAGGCTTCAAAAACAGGTTGAGCATTGCCAGCTCCAAAAGCTTTGTACAAACTAACTTTCATTTAGTTCTTTCAATCTTTTTTCAAGCTGATTAATTTTGTGTTGATGTTTGTAGATTTTAGATTGTATATGCCGCTTTTCACGATCTTCACGCATCATACGACCCATGTAATTATGATAGCTTTCTCTCATGAGAAGGTTATACTATTTGTATAAGGTTTTTGAAATGTAAGTGGCGTAATCTGAAGTATCTTCGGTGATACCATATTGTTTGGCAACACGATCACCAAACAAAGAAGCAAACGATCCAGCCACAATTGCCTTTGAGCTTGCATCGAGATTTTGGAACATGGCACCAGCAGCACGCATATCACCTTGTTCTACTTTTCCAGCCAATTTTTCGGCAGCAATTTTATCTTTTCTATTTTTGATAAGCTTAGTAAGTTCTTTCATCTCATCAGAAAATTGAATAGCCATGTTTTTGAGTTTGTTTTCTTCAAGCGATTCTTCACTGACAGATTCTGCTGGAATGATTTTTACTTTAGCCATAAACTTCTTATCATTGGCAAAGCGCGATTGAATCTTCATTTTCTTCAGTGCAATCTTCAAAGCTTCTTTTTCGTTTTTAGCTTTTACAGTTACACCACCTTCACCTGCAATATTAACTTGCATTAGTTCAGGTACGGTTGATTTTCTTTCTTCTACTGATTCTTCAGGAAGTTTCTCTGGATAATCTTTATCACCAGGTTTGGCAGGTGCTTCACCACGCTTGCGTTTAGCATGCATGTTAGCCCACAGACCTTTTTTCTTTTCTTCTAAAGCATCAGCAAGTTCTTGTCTAGTGACATCTTCTTTTTTCACTTTAGCAGCAAGGTCTTTATCAGCCTTACCCCATGTACCTGATCCTTTAGTAATAAAACTATTTACTCTGGCGAATGCCCATTGTTGTTGACTTGCTCCTGGTCTATGACCAGTTTTCCAAGCTGCCATACCTCTATCGTATACTTGTTTCAAAATACCGTAAGAGATACCAGATTTTTCTGCTTTCTTCTCAAGTCCAGCAATCTTTTCTTCAATAGGTTGTTTATCTTCGCCATACATTTGTTTATACTTCTTTGTGTGTTTTGAGACCTTAGTCTTCTTCATCTCACCGTCTTTGTCTTTATCTCCGGGAGCTGGTTTATATGCTTTTGGATCATCGTCTGACATTTTAGCCTGCTTGTCAAAGTGATCATCGCGATCATCTTTTTTATCTGCAGAGACGCCTTTATTGTATGCCTTATTGTCTTCATCTTGTGCGGAAAGATGGGCAGCAATAGCCATTTCACGGCGTTTATCTTTTGATTTACCATCAAATCTCGGATCATCTGACTTCTGAAAGTCTTTAATCCAAGTAGAGATATCGTCAGTGCTTCTTAGAGGCATTTATCCAGTGCCGCTTCCAAATCAGAA
>ENA-OUOG01003934-OUOG01003934.1-marine-metagenome-genome-assembly--contig:-NODE-3934-length-13292-cov-13.120393_pt1 | contig 13292 bp, 26 predicted proteins | sample MGYA00248635_ERZ508505 | MGnify/ENA primary metagenome ERZ508505 (study PRJEB26176, sample SAMN06267871) | marine metagenome | isolation source: Saanich Inlet, British Columbia, Canada | place: Pacific...
CCACAATGCCAACACTTCATCCTACTTCTCCCCAGTTGTTTCCTAGTTCTGCATCCACCTCAAACGGCACCTTCAAGTTTGGTACACAGTTCGACATGATGTCAACAATCTTGTTTGCTTGACTTTCGTCCTCGACACTGAAGCACAGTTCATCATGTACCGTGAGCATAGGAAGCATCCCCTCGTTAGCACAGTCAACCATAGCCTTCTTCGTCTGATCGGCACTTGACCCCTGAATCAGTTTGTTCAGAGCTTTGTATGTAAACGCACGGCGAATCATACCCTTGCCACCGTACTCTTGGGCAGCTTCTTCAGCTGGCAGAGGCTTGTTGTATCCATAGGACTTTGGTTCCCACATATCAAACCGACACTTACGACCCAACCATGTTCGGATTATACCAGTTCGATCCGCATGTCTTGAAACTCGGTCCGCGATCCCTTTAACGAATGGTACTTTATCGTGATACTGAGCAAGCAAAGACTTAGCTTCCTCATCCGTAAGATCCATAACTGTTGCCAATTTACCACGCCCCATACCATACATAATGCCGAGGTTAACTGTCTTAGCCTCTTTACGGGAAATTCCTGCTAGGTCTGCAACCATTTGGTGAAAGTCTGCGTTACCCTCATGATACATTTTTACCACACCCTCAATAGCAGCGTGAGGATTTTCTAAACTAGCGCAGTAATGTGCTAGCCAACGTGGCTCCTGTGAGGCATAATCAAACGATCCCCATTTCGTACCTTCCTCGGGAAGGAAAAGACCACGAATCATAGCCTTGATCTCAGGGTCACGGGCAGGGATTTGTTGCAAGTTCGGGTTGCTAGAAGAGAAGCGCCCGGTCACCGTACCTCCGTCATCGGACCTTAACTGATTGAAATCACAGTGGATTCTACCGTTATGCGAATGCTCAAGAATTGTCTCAATAAATGTCGTGTTGGCTTTGTTGTATTCACGAAGCTTTACAATCCACTGAGCAAGTGGGTGCTCATGAGACGTAAGAAACTGTTTTGTGAAGCTCGGAGCGTTGGAATTATCTGTCGTCGGGTAAGACAACCCGACTGCGTCGAACGCTTTTGCTATCGATGTGGCAACCCACGGCTCAATCAAAACGCCCGTTTCATCCTTAACTTTTTTAAGTAGCCCCTCCTCTCTGTTCTGCAAATCCTTTCGGACTACGTCAGCGCGATCAACATCAACACGAACACCCCGTGTCTTCATCTCAAACAGAGTAGGAATCAGCGAAGTTTCGAGGTCGAAGATGGCTGTACATTCGTCCGCTCTCAGTTCTGCTTCAAGCCTCTGCCACAGGCGCAAGGTCAGAGCTGCATCCTGCTCGGCATACTCACCCACAACGTCAGCTGGCATGCGCCACATATCTGCCTTGGGGTCTATCCCCATCTGCTTCGCAAAGGCTGTCATGTTCCGCTCGTTCTTGTACTCCTTGAGGTAGTGACCACCAAGTGCGTTCAAGCTGTATGACCAGCGGTTCTCGTCTAGCAAAGGCGCGGCTATCATGGTATCGATTATCCGTCCTTGAACCTCGATCCCCTCTGCCCGTAGCCAGCCCAGATCATACAGAGCATTATGAAATACTTTTGGAACATTAGGCGTAGCCATCTGCTTGGCAAGCCAACGCAGCGTAGCTTTCTCTGGTAGGTTGCCGCCGCCTTCATGCCGGATAGGATAGTAGGCACTGTAGTCACCGTTCGAGATAGCAATGCCAATGACATAGCCGTCCTTCCGCGTCCAACCCGGTCCAAGTTTTCTGAGGTTTGGGTCTCTTGTTTCCAAGTCAACGGCAAGGTACTTGCTGTCTGATAAGTCCGGATAGCCCGATGGCGGTGACCAGTTACCAGCGGTAGCGTCACCCCATCCACCTCGACCAGCAAACTGCATCATATGATACTGGTCTTCATGTAGATCTTTCTTAGCTTTCGTCGTTGACAATCTCGCCTCCTAGTGCTGCGTAACCAATGATGTCCGTCCACGAATCATCTTTGCTGATGTCCTCTGCCAGTCGTGCTACCTTCAGACCAACCATACAGGCAACCACTTCTTCTGGGGTGATCTCTGCGCTCAGTTTCTTCTGAAGCAAGATAGTCCAGATGTCTGCAATACGCTGATGGTTCAGCTTTGCTGGTCCGTACTCCTTGGCCCTCGGTCCGTTGATTAGTTTTTCAGCTTCGTTCAGAAAGTGTTCTCTTGTTTTCATAGTTTAAATCCATACTTTGATTGTGATTCAATAATGTGCAATGCCTTCTTGGCACGGGTAGCACCGACGTAAAAAGTCCTTATCTCCGGATCTTGATCTGGAGCTTCAGTAAAGACACGATTGGAATCTAATAGGAGGGCGACGTTATCCGCCTCGCCACCCTTGGCTTTGTGTATCGTTGATATCTTGATCCGTGGCGTCCCCGTCAGAATCTTCTCCCCACGGCGTCTCACCGCTTCGATGTAGATCCTCTCGTTGTCCGTCACATTGATCACTTTGTGCCAAGGCGTCTCTGGCGTAACGCTCATCTCGCATTTTTCGCAGATGTCCGTTAGATTGTAAGTAAGTTCGGGGTCTAGTTTTTCTAGCACCTTTCGACCAGCTTTTGAAATAACTGTTTTGTTTAACAGCTTCGAGAAGTTCTTTAGTTCCGTCGTAGAAAGATACTGATTTTTGCATAATCTTAGCCAAACCTCGATTCCAAGTAGTACGTTGGGGGAAATCGACCAGCCAGAACCACGCCCTTCATGCCAGAAGAGATAGCCTTCTTCTTTAAGATCATTCGCAATGCGGTTGGCAATATAGTTTGTTCGTGCAAGGATTAACCACTCACCAGTTCTGAGGTCTACATCCATGATATCACGATGCCATACCACTGTTCCAGTGTGATCTGTCGGAGTCCATACTTTTTGTTGCCTCACTGCTAGATGTTTAACAAGCCCATCCGCTATCTCATGTACTGTGGTGGGAATTCTGTATGACTGCTTCAATAGTCTTTTCTCATCCGAGGCTATCAAAAACCTGCGTACGTCAACACCCATCCAAGAATAGATACACTGGTCATCATCACCTGCAAAGTACACACGCTTTGAATTAGGTTGCAATACCTCATGCACCATCCGCCACTGCAATGGCGACAGATCTTGTGCTTCATCAACAATCAGAACATCAAACAAAGGACAGTCTCGTTGCGCTATGAAGTCTTCAATCATGTCAACAAAGTCTGACTTATCCTCGACCTTCTTGTAATCCTCAATAGCCTGCTTAACTACCTTGGCTTGTTGGTAACTAAGATTCCAGTCTGATGAGGCACTGAACTCTTGCTCGAGTGTTATCTCACGAACTCGCGCCCTCTGTATCATACCAAGGTACGCATCACCGGAACGACCATGAGAATACAAGAGACCATCTTCCATTCGCACTGACGAATTAGCTTGAAACTCCAAGCCCAGCAGCCTACCTAGTTCTGTGTAGTCAGGCCCTTTTAACACAGCCTTTGTTGTCAAACCTAGACACTGAAAGGCTAGTGAATGCAGCGTACGAAACCACGGCATCTGATCCCCTTCCAGACCCAGCTTTTCAGAGGCTCTGGTCTTTGCTTCTTCTGCTGCCTTACGACTAAATGAAACAAAGGCAATGCGGTCTGGTGGTGTGCCACGCTCAATCTCATCCTTCACAATGTTGATTAGTGTCGTGGTTTTACCTGTCCCCGGAGGACCGAATATAGTTACTGGTTCCATTAAAACGGTACCTCCTGTTCACGGATCTCGATACTCGGTACTTCGACCTCCTCCTTGAACTCAGGAACCCACCATACGCGGAAGTTCTTCCACTCGCCTTTTGTAGTTTTGAACTTTTTGTGTGCGTTAGCTGCACCATCGGAATTAAGTTCCTTCAAGCGTTCCTGTATCTGCCCACGATTGTAGGCTTCAAACTTTTGGTTGCGAAGATACTTGATCAATGACTCCAGTTTAAAGAACACCTTACCATCTTCATTGAACGGCTTGCCCAGTGCTAGTTCTTCAGGGGACTGAGCTTGCACCCTGCCCGTACAAAACGCTTCGAGATGTGAGACGAACTGACCTTTGTATGTAAGCTCCTCCGGTACTTCGATCTCACTCATGTCCTGCATCATGGCCGATACTAGCACCTGCCAGTCGCCTATCTTCATTTGAGGCGGCATTGTGTGAACCTGCTCCATCACAGCCTTTTGAAATCTTTGCGGTGTTTGCAGTTCGTCAGTAGTGAGTTCGACTCTTCTACCTCCTACATCACAGAACCACAGTGGCGGCTCTGACTTCACGACAGATAACCCACTAACACTAACCTCTGCTACCGCACCACCGCCAATGCCGCAGGACTTTGTACGGCACAGAGCTTTGTTACAGTAAGACTTCAATGGTTCCTGCTCACAGGGAAACCCATACTCTTTCTTCTCATGCTGTTTCTGAAGCGTCACAATCTCACTGGCAGGTAGTGGTGGATTACAGATCCGCATGTTCAAAGTCTCTACGCGGTTCTTCCATTCCTCCGGCTGTTCTTTTTTAGCCGCCACACAGGTTGCAAACATCGTTGTGTTTCTGCCGCCCTCGGGTAACCCTTGAGCAAACATTGTCGCTAGACACGGAGGCCACTCAGCAAACTCATCTATCTGCTTACCTAACTTCAGATCAGCAAACGTATCACCGTCAATCTTTACGGCATCAACCATGTCCAAGAATTCTTCTAGCGTTGCCTCACTGCCATCTTCCTTTATGGCGTAACGCATGGTCTGCTCGTGATCAAAGTATGGCATGTTGATAAAGTTACCAACATCACCACGCTCGACAAGAATCTGTTCTTGTTTGGGGAATACTTCACAGCCGCCATAACCAAGGAATGCGGATATCTCCCCCGCCTTATCCCGGAACTCTCCGGCACTGATCCATTCTGAAAAGAAGAAGAAGACGTGTGCCCCACCAGACTTTGAACGACAGACAATAGCAGGAATGTTGTCCTGCCGCAGTCGCTTGTCAATCATGACCAAGTCGAGCGGGTACTTGTCGATGTCTAACGCACCGAACTTACATTTGTTTTCTTCGTTAATTGGGATAGAACCTACCCCATGTGTTCCTGATAGATGACCCTCGATGAGTTCAAGAGTCAGTGGCTTTCTTACGATGAACGACTTTGCCTTTTGCTTTCCGGCTCTTCGTTCTTCTGATATCTGCGTCTGTCCATGTGCTGCACTAAAGCCTTCAAATGCAGCCATGAACCGTTGTGCTAAGTTCATAGCTCTCTCCTAGTTATATAGTGCAGGGGGTGGCTGTCCAGTAATATGACGATGTAATCAACCCAAGAAACCATCGTTAGGCGGACCGAACAGCCTCTCTGCTGCCCCCTGATCAGCAGTTGTATGCCCGCCTAATTACAGACATAGTCGCCCTTCCAATCGGTCGAACAGGTATATTGGTTACCTTGACTATCGGTAGTAACTTGATCACCTTTCCAATCGGTAGTGGTTGTAGAAGAGTAACCGTTTGACCCGGTACAGATAAGGTCACCTTTCCAATCGGTTCTGCAAGTTACCCCAGCAAAGGCTGGGCTTGCCAGAACGACGGACATAATAACAATAGCTAACTTTTTCATCTTGCTTCTCCTGTTTAGAACGGTACGTCGTCAGACATATCTGACTGTGTGCTAGATACTTCATCGGCTGTGCCTGCTGCTGTCTTTACTTCACCAGCACGGAAGGACTGGAAGAATTCCTTTGCTTCCGCAAACACAGACTGAGGAACCTCAGTTGGCTGGACGTTTTCAACAGCGAAGTTGTACCACGAACCTTTGTCATTGGACTCACCAACGACACTCAGACGCCACGCTGTACCCCACATAGGTGGAGAGAACATGCCATTCGGACCTTGGTACTTGACCATCTTTAGCTGGGTATTCCAACGCTTGGATACCTTTAGCTGGGTCTTCTTCATGTCACAGATTGCTTGCTGAGTTACGCCAGTCTCTGGATCCACAATCATAACCAAGTGCTGGGCTGAACGTACTAGCTCGTTACCCGAAGGCAGAATCTCTGCCGCACCTTCACGTTGTGTGTTAGCAATGTCTGGGTCATTTGGGTTTAGCTCACCAAAGAAACCACCGCCAGATTCTCTCCGACCAAACTCGAGGAACTTAACGGTGTAGCCACAAGGTATTACAACACACCCCTGCTCACCGTCCCAAGTCTGACCCGTGACTGTGTTAAACAGATCACCAGCTGACGCACCTTTGATAAACTTCGCATCTGTCTTGTTGATCTCTGGTGACAGCGGCTGAAGGATACGCAAGAACGGAATCTGCATATCATCCGTGCTGATTGAATCCATGCCTTCACCAGCAAATGCTGCAAAGTCACTCATGATATTTGCAGGCAAGCCTGCTTCTTTCTTTTCTACTACTGCTGTATCAGCCATCTCTAACTCCTTGTAATCTTGGCTTCATTGCCGACAAAGACACCGAATGTATCAAAGTCTAATTCTTTACCGGACTCAACCCGGCCTCGCACCCATGCCTTCAATGTGGAAGGATGGATATGCGTCTTCTGTGCTGGGTCATAACCCTGCTGCCGGAGATCATCGATCACCGCACCAGCCTGATTATCTTGTCCAGCAGAGAAGGCAACAATCACTTCGTTCTTAATGATATCTGCTTCACCAATAGAACGTAGGAAACTGAATGCTTCTTCGCGCTTATCTTCAGCGATCCGAGCATGCACGAAGGGACGGACTTTGATTTTAAATCCGTCGACCTCGACACTTTCCACACCCATCTCCTGCATCAGGTTGGGTATGTCCTCTTCGTTGATCTTGCGCTTCTTGAACTTGAGATCTTTCAGATGCTGTTCAGCTTCCTCGATCTCTTTGTCAGTCTGAACAGACCGACGGATAAGATTGGACAAGTCGGATGCTCCGTCCTTGTCCACCGTGTCGAACTTTGAGGCGTCGACCTCTTCCTGTAATAGAGCAAACACATCGCTCATAGCACTCTCCTTTTAGTACAAAGTTTAGCCCCTTCGGGCGTGAAGTGGGACTATCCCACACAGGGAAGCCCCTGTCAAGCAGCATCTTTAGATAAATGTTGCTTAATTAAATGCGCCAGCTGCTTGCTAACGCTTCTGTCATTGTCCTCTGCCATCTTCCGCAGAGCTTTGTAATTGTCAATTGAAACAGCTACTGATTTCCATTTACTCGTGTCCATTTTAAATCTCCTTGCTATATATTGTAGGACTGTGTAAGATCCTAACCACATGTTGTGGGGGAGTCAACTACCTAATGGGATTACACCAAAAGATAGGCGACGGAAAACGTGCCGAACTAATTGCCGCCGAGTGGCTGATGGGTCAGGGCTGTTATGTCTTTACCCCAACCACCGAACAATCCCCTATCGACCTTATCGCCCTCACCCCCGACCAACGATTCCTGTACTTCGATGTCAAGAAACTCGCTCGTCGAAAGAAAGGTACTGTTATCTCGCGTAAGCTCACCGACATCCAAAGAAAGATGGGCATCCGTCTGCTGTACGTCGACCTCGAAACTCGGAACTGCGCCCTCTACCCACATCAACTTACCTGTCATGATGATAGGCATGCTACTCGCCTCGCTTCGGGGAAAGCTGCAACCATTTCTTCACTTCTTCACCCAGAGTCTTAGCCGAGATGTCGATCTTGGACTGCAATACTCTCACGATATGCTCGTCAACTGTATTGCGCGTGACCAAATCAACATAGGTAACCGGATGATGCTGCCCGATCCGATGACATCGATCCTCGGACTGTACTCGTGTCTCCAAGTTGAAGTCATTAGCATAGTAAACGACGTTGGTAGCGGCAGTCAGAGTCAAGCCATACCCGGCTGTCTGTGGATTGCCGATGAAGAACCTTGCATCTCCGTGCTGGAACTTCTTGATAGCCAACTGGCGGTCATCGTCAGATGTGTCACCGAAGTATGATACCACATTATCCTTGCCATAGATCTTGCCAAGCTCTTCCTCGATTCGGATGATGTCATACCGGAACCTCGACCAGATGATAGTCTTACCATCCATCTCCTCGACACACTCAAGCAGGGCTGTCATGCGTCGACTCGGAACCTCAACCATTTCACCGTCGTCCGTCTTCAGATGCCCACACAGTAGCTGTTGTAGCCGCAGGATCTGTGTCATAGCCGCAGGGGCAGAGACTAGACCACCATCTTCTAGTATAGCTATAGCCGCTTTCTTCAATGACAAGTAGTATTCAATCTGCTCGTCTGTCATGCTGACGTTTCGTATCGTGTATATCTTGTCTGGCAAATCCAGTGCCTGATCCTTCGTCACTCGATATGAGAAGGTGGTCAGCTTATCCGACAACTCTTCGAGGTTGCGGTACCCGACAATCTTCTGGAAGGAATGTGACCCCATGCGCTGTGTCTTCGTAATGGCATACCGCCCCTGAAAAGACCAGTAGCTATCCATACCCAGCAACTTCTTGTTCATAAACCCACACTGCGAATACAGATCCAGCGGTGACTTGGTAACAGGTGACCCTGTTAGAATACGTTTGTATTTAGCTTTTCCACCAAGGGCGACCAGCGTCTTCGTACGTTTAGCTTTTGGGTTCTTAATTGTTGTAGACTCGTCAACAGCCAGCAGGAAATCTGTGCCCTTTGTGAATATCTCGACGTATTTTGGTAGCTTAGAAGAAGCGAAACCTTCCACGTTTGCCAACAGGATGCGGAAGACACCACGCTTCTTAGCCCCTTCCCCAAGTTCCTTCGCCTGTGATTTATTCGCTGATGGATTCCATACATAGACTTCAGCTTGTATCTCATCAAGAAGGTGCGTCGGTATCTCCGATGTCTCCCAGTTCCGGTATACACCTTTGGGTGCAACGATAACAGCTGTGTCAATCTCTCCCTGAGAAGCGAGGTATGCGATATTGTCCAGCAGTACTTTTGACTTGCCGCATCCCATCTCCATAAAGTAACCATAATCTTTTTTGTCATAACTTTTTTCCAATGCCGTCAACTGATGCGCGTACGGCTCTGTCTTAAACTTAAACATATCTCACTCCGTGTGGTCGGAATACCCGACCCGTTTTTTATGTACTTGTTTCTTCACCACAGACCGCTGTAGCTACAGGGGCTGCTTCCGGAAAGTTCTGCTGCATTATAATAAGAACCTCATCCACGCGCCTGTCTGCTGCTGCACGGCAGCTGTAGTAAGAGGGGAAACGCCCGTCACTCTTCTCTCCGAAGCAGGGGTTCGATGTCCCCCCGTCTAAATTAAACACCGCACATGTTAATAAAATATACTCAAACATCTCACTTCTCCTTTTCCGGAAATTTGACAATGTTCTGCCGATCAACGGTGGCAAGCGCGTCAATGATCTCTTCCTCCGTCATCATTGAACCAGCCTTCTGCATCCGCAGTACAGCTTCCCATAAATTAATATCACCGCGACCATACAAGCTGACCACATCCAACATCTCTTCAATCAAAACTACATCCTCACTCATCATCCGCTCCTAACATGATCCCGAATCGTGCGGCCTCCATGAACCACAACATCTCAGCTGGATCGTGGATCGTGGTAACCATCTGAACAGCACCCTCTTTGTTCTGACCTAGTATTAAGATCTGCTCAAAGGTCTCTGCCGCTAACTCACATACCTTCGGTACTGGATCCTTGGTACGCGATACTCGGTTCTTTAAATATACTACGTTCTCATCTTTATCTGACACAGGTCTCTCCTTGACAGCAGTCGTCTATGTTGCTTTTACATGACGCACACTGACCGTGCCCATGCACCTCGATGATAGACTCAGGCGCACCGCACCTCGGACATCGGTTCATCGTATGCGTATTATCTCGCAGGTTTTCATAGGCATTGGCAAGTCGTTTCGCAATCAGCGCAGACTCTTTGTCACCTGCGGCTTCCAAATCAGCGGCCTTGACCTCGCACTTTATGATAAGTTTATCTATCGCGCTCATCCCTTCTGTATCCTTTCCCATGCTTTGATAATTTTCTTAGGCCATGACGTGTCTTCGCCCTCGACTGTCATCATCTCAGCGTAATCCTTGACAACACTTTCCATAATAAGCACAGCCTCTTTCCATGTCATGTCCTGCTTCCTGCAACGTATTTCAGGCATTAACATGGTCAGGCTACACACCGGACAAGTGTCCTCATTCTCAGGCCAAGCCGTGCCACACTTTGGACACAGTCCGTTATCCAACCTTTTCTGCATCGACCCGTCCCCGATAGCATGGGTGGACGTTTTCTGGGTGGTGTCTTCCGAATACTTTGTCATACTCTGTCTCCATAACTGAGTCCATCACACGGCTGAATGCCATGTCCGGTAGGTGCTTCTTGTAGTTGTTCGCTTTCAGCTTCCAATCCAATGCCTGATTGTGTTTACCCTGCCAGTCATACTCTCCGGCAATCCGCTCACACATCTCGACACACTGCTCATACGATCTTGCATCATACTTGCTGTTGAACCTTGCAAAATTATTTATCTTCATTGCTTTTCCTTTCATACCTTTTCAACTTACGCTGTAACCAGAGGACAACTGGTATCTCCCTTTCGTCCTCCGGTAGTTGATCTAGGATAGTCTGTAATACTTTTTGATGCAAGAGGTCAGTACTATTTAACATCCTTCTTCTGCTCCTTTGGTTTCGTCCACGCCCATGTCTTTCTGTATCGTGTCATCTCAGGAAGGGCTGGGACTTTCAGTAGCTGTGCCAGCTTCTCATCTGGCTTTGGTTTCTCTTGCGGCTTCATGCTTCTGGGTCTCCCAACGGGTCACCATACCTACGAAAGTTTTCTCTCTTTCTGTGGGTAGACAGGTAAAGTTGTTGCTGTATTAAATCCACCACCAAGATATACGACTCATCCACTGGTACGCCATCGACATAGGTCACCTCACGTTCGACCTCGCCTCGCTTCTCATCAGCTGTCCACACCTTGAACTTCTTACCTACCATGTAGATCTTACCCAATGGCATAAATGTGCTCGGACAAATCCTTGTTAGTTCTAGTTCAATCATTTGCTCTTCTCCTCATCCAGCACCCAGTCAGCGTAATACAGACCTTCGCCTTCATCGTTCTGCTTTGGGCTGAAATTTAAGATATGAGACAGGTTCATGCGTAGCAACTCCATGTTTCTGATGTCACTCAGCCATACGTCTTGTGTTTCTTCCATGGTCTGCAATGCACTTCTCAACTCATTGAACCCCTTCAATAACTTCTTACGATCTGCCTTGCTTATTTTAAAATTAGTCATTGTATTAACCTCTCTCTGTTACGTTTAAAAATTCAATATCACCCAATGAGTAGCCACCAGCATGCAGGTTTTTCTGCCTCGCCCTGACCCGCATCTCCGCCAGTTCTTGTGCTTCCTCCGGTGTCTCCGCACTCACCAACATCTCTTTGTAAAATTCCACAGACATAGCCACAGTATAACTGCCGCGTTTGAATTTAGGTGCGTCTGTCACCACCGTCTTTGGTAAAGGCATTGTATTATTCCTCTTCTATTTCCTGATAAACTACGCCAGATCCACCACAGATCTCGCACTCCTCCATGTCGTTGTCGTAGTAGCCACCGTGTGTGTAGTCGATGACAGGTTTGCATACCTCGTACTGCCCCTCTCCGCCACACTCAGCGCACTCAACCTCTTCTTCCCAGTCATAGGACTTACCGTACTTGTCCGGCATCTCACGCCTCCTTTATGCCTGTTATCTGAACGTGCTGTCCTGCGTACGCATACTCACGCTCCGTGAACCCAACACCATCACAGTCACGGCATATCGCCAGACCTTCATGGTACGTCTCACCTACATACACATGCCCCTGTCCGTCACAGTTGGTGCAAATGTATCGGATCTCGATCCGTGGATCTCGGTTCTTCATCTCACGCCTCCTTCTTTCAAAAACCATTGCTTGCTAGTGTCCGTGTTCCAGAAGCCGCCATCATTTAGGAAGCATTCATAGACCACACAGACCTCATGCTCCATGTCGTCATCTTTCCAGACGCACAGATCGAATACGCGTTCACCGATGTGGACACCGTACCAGTCATTGTCCTCGTCACGATTAAGACGATCCTTCTGGATGTCCGGTTCAGTGAAATAGAACGCAGTCAGGTAGCCCTTCTCGTAGTCGGTCAATCGCAGTTCTTCGCTATTCATCGTCAGCCTCCTCTACATCAATGATTACATCTTTGATATGGTCATCCCAGATCAGGTCTTCAGCTTGCTCCAATGCATCCGCTTGGCTGTCCGCATCCACATCAATCTGATGATACACCGTAATTCGTACCTTATACTTCGCCATTGTCAGCCTCCTCTGGCTTTGGGTATTTCACCGCCACCGTATCACGAATGACATCCCAGTTGATGCCGATACAGGAATCGTGGTTTCGTTTTAGATCATGCAACACTTCCAATGCCTGATCCTTCGTCAGCCAATCGCATTCTTCCATCACATCCTCAACACACCACTCGAGTCTAATCCACTCGTTGTTGCGGAAATAATCTATGATCGCATTGTTAAACATATCAAGAACAGTGTCGCGCTGATCATCAAGGTCAGCAAGAATGGTTGCCGCCGTATCAAAGTCACAGTCAAACAGTGACATAATGTAGTCAGTATCAATGTTAATAATCATTCTAACTCTCCCTCCTCTATATCTAGGTCAATTATTTCATATTTATCCAGTCCGGTGACTTCGACTACCATGCCGCCCTGTACAATAATTTTCGGGGTTTCTATGCTTTCCTCATTATAACAATCGTGACAATACATATCCTCGTAGTTATAAATCACTGCGTTGTGCTGATCACAACCTGCACATTTACTCGTCATCATGCGAATACCTCCTCACCAAATAAACCAAGCTGAATGACACGGTCAGCAAAGTCCGCATCCAATATCCCATAAAAATCCATGACAACCTGTGCCTTCAAATCAATATCGAGCAGGGCAATACCATCCATGATGATGTCCATTGATCTGCCCTTCCACCGATCATCACTCTCAGCATCATGCAACGTGACAAAAAAGTTTTTGCCAATGTCCTCACCGTCCATGATGTGATGATCACCCTGCGTGTGAATGTACTCACACCAACGTGTAGCACCGCCCTGACAGGCCGTAATCCAGATCGCCTCTGCCATGTCACACCAATCCTGATACTTCGGTGTGTGCTGAAAGCTGATCGTGCTATTCGGATTTAAATCCCCAGCCCCATACTCAGCTGGCTTTTCTATCGCGTTAATCAT
>ENA-OUOG01003935-OUOG01003935.1-marine-metagenome-genome-assembly--contig:-NODE-3935-length-13290-cov-5.849921_pt1 | contig 13290 bp, 8 predicted proteins | sample MGYA00248635_ERZ508505 | MGnify/ENA primary metagenome ERZ508505 (study PRJEB26176, sample SAMN06267871) | marine metagenome | isolation source: Saanich Inlet, British Columbia, Canada | place: Pacific...
GTCCCACGGGCAGCCGTTCTCGCGCGCCCACTTCAGCACCTCCAGGTGGCCGCCCCTCGCCGCGGACTCGCACGTGTACTCGTCCCACGGGCAGCCGTTCTCGCGCGCCCACTTCAGCACCTCCAGGTGGCCGCCCTGCGCCGCGTACACGCACGTGCACTCGTGCCACGGGCAGCCGTTCGCGCGCGCCCACTTCAGCACCTCGAGGTGGCCGTGCACCGCCGCGTACTTGCACGGGTCCTCGTTCCACGGGCAGCCGTTCTCGTGCGCCCACATCAGCACCTCGAGGTGGCCGCCCTCCGCTGCGTACGCGCACGTCCGCCTGTCCCACGGGCAGCCGTTCTCGCGCGCCCACTTCAATACCTCGAGGTGGCCACCCTCCGCCGCGTTCGCGCACGTCTCCTCCCTCCACCAGCAGCCGTTCTCGTGCGCCCACTTCAGCACCTCGAGGTGGCCGTACCGCGCGGCGTTCTCGCACGTCTCTAAACCCATCGAACACATCGAAAAGCCGTTCTCGTGCGCCCACATCAGCACCTCCAGGTGGCCGCCCTTCGCCGCGTACGCACACGTCGACAGGTTCCACGGGCAGTCGTTCTCGCGCGCCCACTTCAGCACCTCCAGGTGGCCGGCCTCCGCCGCGGCCGAGCACGTCCACTCGTTCCACGGGCAGCCGTTCTCGTGCGCCCAAATCAGAACCTCGAGGTGGCCGTTCTTTGCCGCGTACTGGCACGTGCGCCAGCTCCACGGTAAACTCTCCGCGCGCAGCGCCTTCAACGCCTCCAGGTCCCCGTTTCTCGCCGCTGCCGTGCACGGGTAGTGGCGTTTCCCAGACAGAAGAAGACCTCGCGAGTGCCTATCCTTCAGCAGGCTCACGTATCCGAGGTCCAAGGCTTCGTCATCCGACAGCTTCTTTATCTCGCGCCCCGTCGCGTCCACGGCGTCGCGCATGCTTTTGCTCACCGCGCGCAGGGACCTGAGGTCCCCGGGTTCGGGCAGGAAGTCAGATCTGAGGATGTGCGTGGAGATCAGGTCGAGAGGAAGGCTCGCGAAGCCGCATGGCGCGGCGGCGGTCTCGTGGAGAGCGTCGTCGTCGGTCGACGTGGCTGAGGTCATCGTAGACGGGAAGTACGTGTGGTGTCGGTGTCGTGCGTCGTGCGCGCGTGTCTGAGTGCGGCCGCCTCGAGATCGCGAGTCGAGGCGTTTAGTTTTTCTCGGACGTTACGACAGTACTGCGTCGGGAATATCGAAATGCGCCGGCCTCGAAGATGCTTCGCGAAACCGACGCGACTCGTCCGTCTTCGGCGACAGACACTCCGCCATCGCTCGCGTCGTGGCCGCCATCGTCTCCGGGCACCGCGCCCAGAACAGCCGCGTGAGTTTTTCGTGGAACCGCGCGTCGACGGGCGCGTTCGCGTCCGCGGGCGGCGTCGCGGAGACCACGACGACGGCGTCCGACTCCCACGCGTCGCGCGCGCGCCGCGCCGCCGCGACGACTTGGCTCGAGTCGTGCGTCGTTTCGACGCGGAACAGCAGGTCGGGTTTCCCGAACCCGTCGCGCATCGCGCCGACCAGCCGAGGCGGCGACAACGACGCGAAAGGCACGCCCGTCTCCTCCACGCACTCGCGCAGGATCGAAGCGAAGAGCTCCGAAAGCACCAGAGCAGACTTCGAAGCGCGCGAAGACTCGTCGTCGTCGGCGGCGGCGGCGGCGCGTCCCGAGACGCAAAGCTCGGGCTCGGGGTGGCCGCTCGGCCCGTTGAACTTCCCGACGCTCCCCACGACCCCCGCGGCGCGGCGCAGGAGCACGAGCCCCCCGTCGCAGGTCTCGAGCGTCGTTTCCACGCCTAGCGCATCGCTGAGGTGCGCGGACTCCGAACCAAAGGTGGCGAGGCCGTCCTCGCGTAACGCGCGCCGCGACGCCGCGTCGCGGCTCGAGGTGCTGGTGCCGACGTGCTCCTTGTACGACGTGGACCCGACGCGAAGGACGACCGCCGGAGCGGCTCGACCGTCCCCCGTGGTTCCGCCCGCCGTCGAAGACACGAGGATGCTCGCGAGCCGGAACTTGGGCGCGTCCCACGTCCGCGGGGCGGAGAGGAGTTGTCGTCGCCACGCCTCTTCGATGCCGTCGTCCGAGACGTGCGGGACGCGATCGTGCTGCTCGCCGAAATCAACCTCCACGTCGGCCTCGGCCAGACCCGAGGGAACGCCCGAGCCGTCGTCGGCGCGGAAGGTCAACGTGTACGCCGACGCCTCCGGTTCCGCGCCGCTCGCCGCGCCGCCGGCCGAGCGCGCGGCCGAGCGCGCGGCCATCGCGCGCTCGCGCACAATGACGCGCGTTGTTATTTCCTCGGCCCGTTCTTCCGTTTCCGATGAACGCGCCGCGAAAAGGACTCGCACTGTCGCAAATGGCACGTTCTTTCCGCAGACGCTCCCGCGCACCCGGGGTCGGACGCCACGACGAGCATGAGCGGCGACGCTTCGTCTTCGGGGCAGCTCCATGAGGCGCGCCACTTCCAGTATTCGCGGCGGATGATCACTCCCACGCACCCGGTGGAGGGGGACTGGCTGAAAATCGAGACCGAGGAGGCGATCTTCGGGTTGCTCTTCGCGTGGATGGGGTTCTGGCTGTTCAAGCAGCTCAGGGGGCTGTGGCGGTACTGGGCGGAGGCGAAGGCGAGGGCGGCGGTGGACCCCACGGGCGTGGACGTCGTCGGTGACTCGTCCAGCGACACGGAAGACGAGGACGAGGACGTCGACCCGAAGAAGAAAGACTGATGATGAGACGCGTCATGGGGCTCGGACGGACGCGACGAGAAGCGGCGGCGGCGTCGAAGGCGTCGCGCGAACGCGCGGTACGTCGACGCGAGATGAAGCGAAGCGAGCGCCGCGCTTCTCGAAGAAGTCGGTGTTCGATGTTTGTCGCGATCGTCACAAGAATCAATCAATCGTAGGAGCGTACGCGTTCTGTCTCTCGCCGCTTTTTCTTCGCGCGTCGCGGAACGCGCCTCACGACGGCCTGGCGGCTTTCATGCGCTGCACCTTGATGTCGGCATCCGCCGCGTCCACCGCGCTGATGTCCTGCGGCGTGATGAACAGGAACTGCTTCTCCGCGTTCAGGTCGTCGCGCGCGAACTCGATCAGGTTGTCCATGGACACCTTGCGGTTCACCGCGTCCATGAACACGTCGAACTCGTCCATCGCGCGGAACGGCGACTCGATCGCCTCGCCCAGCGACAAGGTAAGCGCTAAAGTGCTGTACGAGCGCTCGCCGCCCGACAAACTCCGCGTGTCCTTCACCGTGTTCCCGCTGCCCGCCATCTTGACATCAAGCTCTAACGAGCCCGCGTGGTAATCCACCGTGATCTTGCCCGCGTTGCCCTTCTTCTGTAAGTACAGGTTGAACCGGTGCGACACTTCCTTCTGCACGTTCGTCGACGCCTCCTTCAAAAGACGCTGGCGCGCCTTCACGCCGCGCTGCAGCTTTTTGCACGGCTCGCGCGAGTTTTTCAACGTCTCCCTGAGGCGAGCCAGGAGGGTCCTCTGCGCGTTCAGCTCGCGCTGCACGCGGTCCTGGGGCCGACCCAGCCTCTGCTCTTCCTTCGCCACGCGCCGCGTGGCCTGGTCGAACAGCTTCTGCAGCTCGGCGGTGGCGAGCTCCTTGCCTTCCGTCGCCGGGTCGAGGTACGCCTCGGCTTTCTCGCGAGGGCACACCCTCTTGGCGCTGCGCGCGCAGAGCGTCACCGCCTCGCGCAGCTGCGCGACGCTGGTGTCGTTCTCCGCGATCGTCTCCGCGAGCTCTGAACGCTTGCCCTCGTAGTACTTCGCGTGCTCCTTCGCGGTGCTCAGCGTCTCGTTCGCCGAGGTCACAGCCGCCTCGAGACGGACGAGCACCGGCGCCTGCTCCTCGGCGCGCGCCTTGAGCGCCTCGTGCTCGTCGTGCGCCAGCTTCGCCGCCTCCGCCGCCGCCGCGAGCGCCGTCTTCAGCTCCTCGCCCTTGCGGCGCAGGGGGCCCTCGAGGTCCGCGACCACGGTCTCGAGCTCGGTCTCGAGCTCGCGCACGTCCACGCCGGCGACGCCGAGGTCCTCGTCCGCCGCGGCGCGCGCCTCCGCCAGAGCCTCCTCGACGCGGGCGACCTCGCCGCGCAAGTCTCGCGCCTCGCGGCGGTCATCCTCGCGCGCGCGCGCGACGCGGTTGGCGCGCTCGCGCGCCGCGGCGAGGTCCTTGGTGAGCACCGCCAGGGTCTTCTTGCACTCGGCGATGCCCGCCTTGAGCGTCGTGACGCGCTCCTTCTTGTCCGCCGAGAGCTTCGCGCGGAGGTTGAACCGGAACGCCGTGTCCATGCGGGTGTTCCCGCGCTTCGTAATCTTGCGGTCCCTGGTGAACGCCTCGGCGACGTTCGCGTGCTTCTCGACGACGTCCATGGCCATGTTCTGGCTCTCCACGAGCACCACGCGCTCCACCTGGCTGGTGTCTACCACGTTGTTGAACACGGCGTCGTTCTCGAACTCGAGCACGTCCAGCATGGTCTTGAAGCTCCGAGGCGGGCGCTGCGCGGCGGCGCGCTCCAAGTCGTACCGCTCGCGCCGCACGTTCATGGACACGATGGTGACGCCCTGCATCTGGCAGTCGTGCTTGATCATCTTGTTCAGGACGTCGCGGTCGCTCATGTTCCCCACCAGCCAGCTCCCCAGGCCCTGGCCGATGGTCTCCTCCACGGCGTCTGCCCAGTACTCCTCCTTGAGCTTGATGTACATCCCGATGGGCCCGATCGGGGGTTGCGAAAACTCGTTCGCGCGCTTGCGCACCAGATCCACGAGCTTGCGCAGTTTCTGCGGGCCGTTCTTCCCGGCCAGCTTATCCAGAAGCTCGCCCTTGTCCGCGCTCGCCTCTCTCAGCTTGGACTCCAGGTCGTTCAGCTTCTCGGTCTCGTCCTTCACGGCCATCTCCGCCGAACGCACCGCGCCCTGCGCGTCGCGCTCCGCGCTCGCGCGCGTCTCCGCCCGCGCGTCAATCTCCTCCACGCGCGCCTTGAGTTCGGCGCGCTTCGCGGTTTGCGCCTCGACGGCGCGCTGCAGCGAGTCGTCCTGCGCCTGCGACTGCTGCTGCAGAGACGCGCGCGCCTGCTCGATGGCGGTCTCCAGCTCTTTCCTGGAAGCCTCCGCCCTCGTGATCTCGTTCGCGTGCGCCATCACGTTGGTCTCCGCGCGGGTCTTCTCGCGGAAGAGCGTCGTGTGCTTCTGGTGCGCGGCTTGGATGTCCGCGATGAGGGTCGCGGCTTCAGCCTCGAACTCGGTCATGCGCCTTCTCGCCTCGTCCAACTCCGCCTGGCAGTTCGCGACCGTCTCCGCCTGGTCGCGGATGTTCGTCTCCAGCGTCGGCTGCAGGTTGCGCAGGTTCTCGCCCTCGTCCTCGGTCTGCTTCAGCATGATCTCCGACTGGTACACGTCCGCCCACGCCAGGCGCCGGCGGTACTCCGTCACCTGCTCGCGCAGCTTCTCGATGGCGGTGTAGCTCTCGAACTCCTCCTGGAGCCTCGCCACCTCCTCCTCCACCTTGGGGAGCTTCTCCTCCTGCTCCTGGATCTGCTGGTCCATGCTCTTGACGAGGTCCTTGATGTACGCGATCTTCTGCTGAATGTCCTCGAGCAGCGTCGCCTTGACGAAGAACTTGTACTTGTCGCTGTCCTTGCCCGAGTGCAGGAACTGCCGCGAGGAGTCCTGCGACATCACCACGATGGGGTTGTCCACGTCGATGTTGAAGTGGTCGGTGACGCGCGTCAGCGCGTCGCGCGACGAGCCCATCTCCTTGCCCCACTGGTTCCGGATCTTGAACGGCGCCGCGCCCGTCGCGTTGATGGTGCGCTCGACCGTGATCACGTTGCCGTACAGGTCCGGCTCGAGCGCGTCCTGCCCGACGTTACGGATGCTCACCTCCACCTTCGCCTGCGTCGCGCCCTCGCGGATGAAACCCTTCATCCCGCGGTCGCTGCGCTCCTTGGCGGCTTTCTTCATGCCCAGGCACACCGACAACGCGGTGAGCACCGCGGACTTGCCCGAGCCGTTCTCGCCGACGATGAAGTTGATCCGCGGACCGAGGTCCACCTCGAGGTTCTTGTGGCACATGAAGTTGCTCACCTTCACCTTCATGATCGTGCCGTTGCCATACGGGATGTCCGTCCCGGGCTCGGGCGCCTTGCGCTTCTTCTCCGACTTGCCCATGTCGCTCGCTCAAGGGGCTCGGACAAGGCGAGGCGACGCACTCGCGAGCGCGCGCGCGGGGAGCGCGACGACCGAACGCGCGCGATGCGACCTCCGACCGCGCTCGCTCGCGGTCGCGGGGAGGGGCGAGTGACAGACGGCGTCTGCTGCGCGCCGCGTGCGCACCCGTCTGAGGCGTCGGAGGGGTGCCACGATCGCGGAGCAGATCTGTGTCGAGGATTCGCGATTTGAAAAACGAGCTCGTGAATCGGTGAATGTATGGGATTTTAGTGTCGGGATTTTGTAATCGGCTATCGATAAACGAGGTGTGCCTACCGCGTGGCGCTCGCTTTCGCGCATCAAACAGAAAACGCTTTATTTTTCTTCTCTCGCAAACCCTCGTCGCCACTCCTGGAAGCGCTCACCTCCGCTTCCGCGATGTCCTCCACGGTCGCGCCGTGCTGCGCGTCCTCCAACCCCGGCAGGCCGCACGTCCGCGCGAGCGCGGCGCGGTGCGCGCACGTCCGCTCGTACAAGTACACCTCCCCCGATGACTCGCTCTTCGAATCCCTCATCCTGCATCGGTTCTGGGCGTTCGCCGTGCGCGCGTTCATCCCCGAGTGGGTCGCGCCCAACCTGATGACGTTCGTCGGGTTCCTGCACGCCCTCGCCGCGTACGCGCTGCTCCTGGCGTACAGCCCCGCGCTGGACGGCTCGGCGCCCCCCTGGGTGTACGTCGCGTGCGCGGCGTGCCTGTTCGTGTACCAGACCATGGACGGGATGGACGGGAAGCAGGCGCGTCGCGTCGGGGCGGGGAGCCCGCTGGGCGAGGTCGTGGACCACGGCGCGGACGCCATCGCGTCCTGCGTCTACGGCGTGTTCCTGGTGGACGTCTTCGGCATCGGGTGGGACTTCAAGCACGCGCCGAGCCTCGGGCGGTGGCCCGCGGTGTTCCTGATCACCTACAGCCGCGCCGCGTTCGCGCTGGACTCCGTAGCCGCCGCGTTCACGGGCCGACTCCCGGTGGCGCGCCTCGACGCGCAAGAGCTGCAGGTGGTGATTCAGCTGACGTGCCTGTGGAACGCCGCGCACGGCGTCGGGTACTGGCACAGGCTCGTGAAGTTCGGCGCGCTCGGGCTGGACGATCCCATGCCTCTGGGCGTCATGGTGGTGCTGCTCGGCGCCGGCGCCGGAGTCTACGCGCGTCTGAAGAGCGCCGGCGCGACGCTCTCGCAAAAGACGTCGCCGCACCTTCCGGCGTACAAACGCGGCCCCGCGATCATCTACGCGCGCGTTTTGAGTTTCGAGCTCGTGCTCACCGCCGCCATCGCGCACTGCGCTAACTTCCCGCTGTGCCACGTCGTGACCACGGTGGCGTTCGGGGAGTGCATGGTAAGGCTCATGCACCTGCGCGTCGCCGACCCCGAGTTCAATCCCCTGTCCAGCGCGTACTGCTCGGCGTACGTCGCGCTCGCCGCGTGCGTGCCGGCGGCGGCGGGCGTCTCTAACGCGAGCGGAAACGGAAACGGGTGGAGCGAGGGGGGGCTCGCGGCGACGTGCGCGGCGCTCATCTTGGCGGTGATGTGGGAGTACGCCGCGCTGTTCAGCACGCTCGCCGCGCAGCTCACGGGGTGTCTCGGCCTGCCGGCGAACCCGTTTGTGCTCGCCGACGCGAGCGCGCGTCGCGCAAAACGCGAGTGACTCGACGAGTCGCGGGCAGCTCAGACGACGACGGGAATATCTATAGCTATCTATTACTACTACTACCACCACACGCACGAACGACTACCTCCGCTACGCGTGTCGTTCCCCTTCTTCCGTCAGACTGATCCCGTTGAGTCTCGCCACCTCCTCGAGCTCGCGCGCGTGCGCGGCGTTGCGCTCGCCGAGCTCGGTGGACATGGACTCCAGCTCGTTCAACGAGACGCGGCTGTTCGCCAAGGCGTCCACCGCCCGCCTCGCGTCGTCCAGCCTCCGGCGGAACGACTCCGTGTCGCGGATGGACGCCGCGGTATCTCGCGAGGCTCGGTTCGCGGTGGCTTCCCAGTCCTCGGCGGACGCGGCGGAGAGCGGGTCGTGCGCGCTCGGGCTTTCGTTTTCATCGCCCGCGGTGAACACGTCGGTGGTGGGCACAGCGCTCGGGGTCTGCACGTTCTCGCGATCGATCTTCGCCTGGATCACGCGGAGTATATCGTCGGGGTCTTCGGGGTCGTCATCCGAGGGGGAGGACATGCTGGTGTTTCGTCCGCGAGGAGCGAGAGCGCGGGGAGTAGTGTTGTTTGGGGCACTCTGCTGCTCTGGTTGTTAAAAAAATTTCGAAGGCTTGATGACTGCTTGAGAAAAGAAAAAGGGAAAAGGAAACCAAAATGACGTGGGGCCACCTTGGACGCCGACGCGCATATCTTCCGAGCCGCTTCGAGTTTCGGGACGCAGAAGGGCGCGTTGGATGCGGCATCGCCGGCTCGACGTCCCTGTCGGGCAGGCGAACGAAAAAAAAAAAGCTGCCTCCTCCGGGAATCGAACCCGGGTCAATTGCGTGGGAGGCAATTAGTCTACCACTAGCCCAAGAAGGCGCCTGTATGGGCATTGAGTCAGAACCTCTGAGAGAATTCCTTCAAGTCCCACCAGCACTCGTCTCGATCGACGAATCATGACCGCAGCCGTGATTCTCAAAGTACATTAAGGAGTACGGCACACGCGGTTGTTGTAACTGATTTCCATACGACTTTTTTCCAAGAATCGAATCGACCGCGCTTCGGTTTGTGACCCCGGAAACGCGCGCGACTGCTCGGAAACCCCGCGAAAACCTTCGAGATACTTCGTCTCCCGCTCAAATGTCAAATCCCGCGCGGACGCAGACGACGATAACATTCGCGAGGTGGTGGTTCGCTCCGCTCGTGCGTCGTCACACACGAGGTGCGCCGAGCCGGGTGGAAGGGCGAGGGTACCGAATCGCCGCGAGGAAGGCTGTCGCAGAAGGCTGTCGCTTCAGCGTGTCGCACTCGCTCGGTATTCAGGTCGAGGACACGACGACCCGCGCTACTCAGCGCACGACCCACGCGTGAGAGAAGCAATTTAAAATGACCACCACCACCACGACGGAGCCTTCGTCGTCGGGATCTCTGCAGCACCTTCCTCCCCGCAAGCGTCTGCTGGCGCAGATGATGGCGCAGGGAGGGACCGACGCTCACCCTACCGAGAACGAGCCTCTAGACGCCAAAAAGCCTCGCGGATTGTTCGCGGTCGTGCCTCCGCCCGAGGTTATGCACGTGTTGCACGAGAAGAACAAAAAGCCGAGGCCGATGATCCCCGAGTCGGACATCATCAAAGCCGCGCGCGCGCGCGCGGCGGCGGCGGGAGCCGAGCATCCCGCGGCGGTCGTGTCCGCCGCGGCGCAGGAGCCGCAGGCGTCCGCGAAGGCCAAGGGCGAGAAGGCCGCCGCGGCGAGGCGGGCGGCCGTCGCTGAGGCGGCGAAGGCCCAGGCCGCCGCGGCGAAGGCGAGCGAGCTCGCGAGGCTGGCTGAGGGGGCGAAGGCGGTGGCCGCCGGGCTGGAGAAGGCGAGGGCCTCGCGCGCGAAAAAGGACGAAGACCCGAAGCCGGATGTCGACGATGTCGCATCCGACGAGGCCGCGGCTTCGCCCGTGGTCGTCGCGCCGCCGGCGTGAGGAGAGGCAGGCGCGCGAGTCCTTCCGCGCTAAGCGAAGCCGCGCGCCGCCGCCGACGACGACGGGAAATCGCGCTTCTTCTCTCCTCTCGCCGCAGCTGTAGAAACAAACGCACGCACGCATACGCGTTAATACTTACTTGTTTTAATACTATCACTACGTACAACACCGAAGATCGTTTAACGACTGTTCGCTCAGCGCGCGGCGCCGTTTGCCTCCATCGTCTGCACGGTGACCGCGCGCGAGATGGCGAGCATGTCGGGGCACTCCGTCCCCCAGGTGGCGCAGATGGTGCACGTCTGCATCGGGGTGAGCACGTCGTCCACCACCTCGGACACGAGCACGAAGTTCTGCTTCTGCTCGGCGCCTATGTTCTCCCGAAGCTCGGAGATCACGCCCTGTAACCGGCACGCGTGCTGCGCGAATCCGGTGAGGGTCATCGAACCGCCCTGCTCGGCGAGCTCCTCCTCGTTGCGCACGCCGGAGAGCGTCCCGCTGCCGATGGACAGGAAATCCACCAGCGTCGCCACCGGGGACGAGCCCTGTAACATGAGCGCGTCCGCCGTGAGCTTCTTCCGGCGCTCGAACAGCGCGTGCAGTTTCCCGCTGTGGGCCTTCCACAGCTGCACGATCTGCGCGCGCTGCGCGTCGGACAAATCCAAACTCCGCGCGACTTTGTGCGCGCGCTTGAACACGCTGCGCGTCTGCCCCGGACCGGCGGTGGACACGTCCGACTCGGGGCTGGTGAACGCCTGCGCGGAGGAGCACGCGTTGCCGTCCACCAGGTACGTTCGGAACTGCCGAGACAAACGCAGCGCGATGCGTTTCATCTCGCTCTCGCTCGCCTCGCCAGCCTTCGCCTTGAGCTCCACCTCCGCCGCGTCGCGCTGTAACGACGTCGAGTCGTCGCCCTCGGGCGCCACCGCCGCCGCCGCCGCGTCCGCGCGCGTGGCGAGGGGCCCGCCGAGCACGCCGAACGGCTCCGGCTCGGTTTTGACCGCCGACTTGGACTGCGCGATGTCCATGCCCTGCAGCGCGTCGCGGATGTCGTCCTGCAGCGCCGCGCACGGGGCGCAGTCCCCGGGGGGGGGGGCGATCGGGGGGACCTGGCCGGCGGAGCTCGCGGGGCTCGCGCTTCGCCGCAGCTCATCGACGAGCGCGCCGTTCTTGCTGGCGCACTCCCGCAGCGCCTCCAGGGTCTGCGCCAGCTTGGCCTCCGCGTACTCCTTCATCTGCCGCATGTTCACCTTTTCCTGCTCCATCGTCTGCCACCGCTGCTGGCACTCCTCCAGGCCCATGAGCGAGCGCTGCAGCGACGCCTGCAGGCGCGCGCTCTCGGCGGTGGCGGCATCCGCCTTCGCGCGGAGCGCGTCCACCTCCGCCTCGAGGTTGGTGACGTGCGTCCTGTGGCGCTCGCGGCACCGCCTCTGCGCCTGCAGGTTCGCCTCGCGCTGGCGCTTGCGCCGCTGCTCGGAGTCCGCGGCCTCGTCGTCGTCCGAGCCGGTGTTGGACACGCGCGAGGCGCGCCTGGTTTTCTTCCCCTTGGCGGGTTTCTTGGGCGGATCGGCCGCGCCCCGCGCGAACGCCGCGGGGTCCGCGGGAACGCCGAGCGGCGCCGCGCCCACGGGCACCTGCGCGCCGGGCGGCGCTTCCATGTCCATCGCCGGGAACGGGTTGGTCTGCATCAGCGGCGCGTTGAAGTACGCCACCCCGAACGACGGCTGCGGCTGCAGCGAACCGCCGGGCGAGAGGCTGTCGCCCGCGCCCAACACCGCGGGGCCCACGCCGCCGTCGATGATGTCCGTCAGGAACTCCTGCATCACGAAGTCATCGACCTCGCCCACGGTGCGCGCGATGTTCGCGAACTCCGAGGTCTGGCGGAACGAGTTCTGCTTGTGCGGGCGCACCTTCTCCACCATGGTGGCGCTCGTCCCTGATCGATCTCAAGGGACACACGCCCAGTCACGTCAGCAGCGCGGTTTTTCGCGCGTGCGGTCCGCGGGAAGCCACGCGTGACGGCGCACCGGAGAGGGCTCGGGGCGCTCAGGGTTTGGAGGAGCGTCGCGTTGACGTCCGAGGCGACACTGGATCGGCGTCCGCGAAGTCACTGAGCTCGCGCTGAGCCGCGGTGCAGGACGCAATGGGGCGATTCCACACCCTGCTTCGACGTTCGTCTGCGAGATAATGATGATACTGTCAGGTGATGCGTCGCACTTTAACGAGATCGGGTTGTTGCCCTCGTCAGCAACATTCTCAAGGAGTTGCGAAGTTCGCGTCTCACGCAGCAAGTCGCTCAGTCGAAGACGGGCAGCGCGCGCACGTCGTGACGCACGCCTCCGGCGTTCTTTCGGCGGCATCGAAGCGCGCTCGCGGCGCGTCGAGTCGGTTGAACGCGCGACAGGCGTGCGGTCGCGCCCGCCTCTCTCGGGCGGCTGGACCCCGGCCATGGCGTACGGCGGTGACCGCGACCATGGCGGCGGCGGCGGTCGCGCCGGGGGGCCCGGCGGCCGGGGCGGCGGCCGGGGCGGCGGCCGGAGCGGCGGCCGGGGCGGTGGCCGCTTCGGCGGGCGCGGCGGGCGCGGCGGCCCGAAGAAGAAGTCCACGAAGAACCAGATGCGCTCCATCCAGCGCCTGTTGCAGCGCGAGGGGTTGCCCGAGAAACTGCGCGTGGAGAAGATGCGCGAGCTGGAGCAGCTCACGGGCGTCGCCGCCGAGAACAAGCAGGCCGAGCGCGAGCGCACGATGGCCGTGCGGTACCACAAGGTGAAGTTCTTCGAGCGCGTCAAGCTGACGCGCGCGATGGAGAAGCTCGAGCGCGACCACCCGGACGAGAGCGCGCGGAGCGACGCGGTGACGGCGGAGCTGCGGCAACTCAAAGACGACCTGCACTACGTGATGCATTTCCCGAAGGGGTTCAAGTACGTGTCCATCCTGAAGCAGGAAGGGGACACCGAGTACCTGAAACAGAAACGCGAGAAGCTGCGGCAGATCATCAAGGAGCGCATGGTCGAGGACGCCGCGTTGGCGGAGGCGAACGAGGGCGGCGAGGCGGCGGCGGCGGCGGCGGCGGCGATGGGCGGCGGCGGCGCGAAAACTGAAAAGGATGACTTTTTCATGGAGGACGACGACGACGGCGAGGACGACGAAGAAGAGCTCTGATGCTTTCCGACCGCGGTCTGTCCGTGAGGGGTGACGCGCGTAGACACCCGATCGCGTGTGTGACGACGATGCGCGCTCATCAGGCCAGCTCTTGCGAGTCGTGACTCTCGAACGCGCGGTGGATCAGTCGCGCGAACGACGCGCGTCGTTCGCGTCGACGCCCTGGGACGTGGACGCCGGTCAAGCCGCTCTGAACCGCGTGCTGAAAAGCGCGGGGTACAGGCCGCGATCGGTCGAGGCGCTGGAGAAGCTTCGAAGCGCGGCGGCG
>ENA-OUOG01003936-OUOG01003936.1-marine-metagenome-genome-assembly--contig:-NODE-3936-length-13284-cov-7.851821_pt1 | contig 13284 bp, 8 predicted proteins | sample MGYA00248635_ERZ508505 | MGnify/ENA primary metagenome ERZ508505 (study PRJEB26176, sample SAMN06267871) | marine metagenome | isolation source: Saanich Inlet, British Columbia, Canada | place: Pacific...
TATTGAAATCCTCATAACAAGAAGTTTGGTCTGCTTAGCATACGATCATTTTCTAATTTACGTATAGTTGTCAAGGGGAAGACTTTTGCATCTATGTTTCATCTAAAACCATAAATGTTTTTAAATTAGGAAACCAACGTACAATCATCTTCCTATGTCAAAATACATAATTACAGTAGATGCTGGAACCACCAGCGAACGTGCTATTCTCTTCAATAAGAAGGGTGAGATTGTGAACTCCTCACAAAGGGAGTTCGAACAGTTTTATCCTAAGCCAGGATGGGTGGAACATAATCCCTTAGAGATTTGGGAGACACAGAAATTTACGATCTCAGATGTATTGGAGAAACAAGGAGTCAGTGCCTCAGACATTGCCGCGATTGGCATTACTAATCAGCGGGAAACGACTTTGGTTTGGGATAAGAAAACTGGAAAATCTATTCACAAAGCCATTGTTTGGCAAGATCGCAGGACTGCAGATTTCTGCGAAGGCCTGAAGAAAGCTGGGCATGCTGAAACTATTCAAGACAAAACGGGGCTTCTGATTGACGCCTATTTCTCTGCTTCCAAGATAAGATGGATTTTGGATCATGTGGAGGGAGCCCAAGCAAGAGCTGAGGCAGGCGAGTTAGCCTTTGGTACGGTGGACAGTTGGCTGCTATGGAAATTGACGGGAGGAAAAGTCCACGCTACAGATGTGAGTAATGCGAGTAGAACGATGCTCTTCAATATTCATTCACTTGAATGGGATGATGAGTTGCTCGAACTCTTTAATGTACCGAAAGCGATTTTGCCCGAAGTAAAAAGTAGCAGTGAAGTGTATGGACATACAGATGCTGAGCTTTTCGGTGGTGAAATTCCGATTGCTGGCATTGCAGGCGATCAACAGTCAGCACTCTTCGGCCAAATGTGTACAGAACCCGGTATGGTAAAGAATACCTATGGCACGGGTTGCTTTATGATTATGAATACAGGAGATAAGGTGATTAAATCCAAACACAAGTTATTGTCCACCATTGCATGGAAGATTGGAGATGAAGTCACCTATGCTTTGGAAGGGAGTATTTTTATCGGTGGTGCGATCGTTCAGTTCTTAAGAGACAACCTACACTTTGTGGACAACGCACCGGAGGTTGAGGCCTTGGCTAAAACAGTTGAAGACAATGGAGGTGTGTACTTTGTACCAGGCTTTGTTGGATTGGGCGCTCCGCATTGGGACCAGTATAGTACAGGACTGATGATCGGCTTAACGCGAGGAACAGAGAAAGGACATATCGCTAGAGCAGCCCTAGAGGCACTGGCTTTGCAGAGCATGGAGGTCATTGATACAATGGCCCTTGATTCTGGAATAGATCAAAAAGAACTTAGAGTAGATGGTGGCGCATCTGCTAACAATCTCTTAATGCAAATACAATCTGATATGACTGGATTAAAGATTGTAAGACCTAAAATTGTGGAAACAACGGCACAAGGAGCGGCCTTTTTGGCTGGCTTGGCCGTGGGCTACTGGGAGAGTAAAGAAGAAATTCAATCGCTTTGGGCCAAAGACCGAGTTTTCGAGCCATCAGGCAAAGATGTTTCAGATATTAAAAGAAACTGGTCTCGTGCAGTAGAGCGGGCTAAGGCTTGGGTTGAATAAGTAATATTGAGATGAAGATTTTCTATTCTATGCTTTTTATGGTTTTGGCTACTGCTTCAATGGTAGGTCAAGATTTTGATATGAACAAGTTCACTTATAAGGAGCTGCCTTTTTTTGCTGAGAAGGAACAAATCATTAAGATATTTGGTGAGCCAAATAAAGAGTTTCTTCCTCAGAAAGAATGCGGGTTTCTATCTACCGATTCACAGAGCAAAGTGTTTCACTCACTTCGGTATGATAATGCATTATACACCGGGGCATTAGGCATAAAATATTTACTTGAAGAGTTAAGCCTAGAGGACGGAGTTGAAGTGAGTTATGATGGTCACAAATTGACCAATCAAACTGATCTTGATGAGTTAATAGCCATTTTCGGAATGGATGTGATGGGCTCACTTCACGATACTTATACTGGTCGTCATTTAGTCAGGTCAGTAAATTCGGATGATGGTATTTTATTTATACTTGAGAATGGTAAAGTGGTAAAAATCCGGTATTGGTCACCTTGTTAGCAATTATTGAAGAGTCATGAAGAGAGAGAAGATGTTAAAGCGGCTCAAGAAGCATAAAGAGCCTTGGGATATAGTCGTTATCGGTGGAGGTGCAACGGGTCTTGGAGTAGCAGTTGATGCAGCATCCAGAGGCTATAAGACATTGCTCCTTGAACAACATGACTTTGCTAAAGGAACCTCTAGCCGAAGCACGAAACTCGTTCATGGCGGTGTGCGATACCTTCAGCAAGGAGATATTTCATTGGTATTAGAAGCATTGAAAGAACGCGGACTGATGATCCAAAATGCTCCTCACTTAGTAAAAAATCAAGCCTTTATCATTCCTAATTACGAATGGTGGGATGGTCCTTTTTATCAAGTAGGTCTAAAGGTCTATGATTTAATGTCTGGTAAGCTAGGCATTGGCTCTTCCAAAAGACTTTCAAAAGAAGAAACGATCGAACATATCCCTACTATTGATCAGCATGGCCTAAAAGGAGGTGTCGTTTATTATGATGGTCAATTTGACGATGCACGAATGGCATTGACTTTAGCGAAAACTGCTGATCAATACAATGGAGTCCTGCTGAACTACTTCGAAGTAGCTGGACTTGAAAAGAACCAAGAGGGTATTATTGATGGACTCAAGGCTAGAGATGTAGAGTCAGGCAAAGAGTATAGTATTAAAGCAAAAGCTGTGATCAACGCCACTGGAGTCTTTGCGGATAAGGTGAGAAAAATGGATGAGCCTGATGTCAAGGACATGATTCAGCCTAGTCAAGGCATTCACTTGGTCGTAAGCAAAGAGTTTCTGCCAGACAAGTTTGCCATCATGGTGCCTCAGACTAAAGATGGGCGGGTATTGTTTGCTGTGCCATGGCATGATAAAGTGGTGCTTGGGACTACTGATACCTTAATAGATAAGCCTGAGCTAGAACCAGAAGCACAAGATAAGGAGATCGATTTTATATTAGAAACTGCGGGTCAATACCTTACTAAAGACCCTACGCGGTCCGATGTTTTAAGTGTCTTTTCAGGATTGAGGCCACTAGCCAAACCAGAAGGGGAAGAGAAATCCACAAAAGAAATTTCTAGGCACCATAAGGTTATGATTTCACAAGCGGGCCTCATTACCATTATCGGGGGTAAATGGACGACATATCGTAAAATGGCAGAGGACACGGTGGATACGGCCATGTTGATCGGAGCGTTACCTGAACGCAAGTGCATCACGATGAATTTGCCAGTATCTGGTTACGACAAGAACCTTGACTTAACAACAGATCCGTTGGCCGTTTATGGTAGCGAAAAGTATCAATTGTTAGATCTTGAAGAAGAACAACCTGAACTTGCTGAGTTGATTAGTGAAACCTTACCGCTTCGTAGATCACAGGTCGTTTGGGCTGTAAGGCATGAGATGGCCAGAACAGTGGAGGATATGCTGGCTCGAAGGGTGAGAGGCTTGTTCCTTGATGCACATGAGTCAATAAGAGTCTCTGGTCAAGTAGCCAAAATTATGGCGGAGGAAATGGGTGAAAGTTCAAATTGGATAGAAGAACAATTAGAAGCCTTTAATGAGGTGGCTAGCAAATATGTAATCAAAGACTAATTCTCTTTTTTCTGCTTGATTTTTTCTTGAATGGCTCTCTTTTGATCTCCCATATTCAGGCGGTCATAATAGCTTTCGAGCGTTCTGAGAATATTCAAGTCAGTGGTGTCTTTTTTTGCGGCAGCTTCCATTCTAGGTAGCGCTTTTGCTATGAGCGCTAAAGCCTTCGCCTCGTAATCCTCTGCATTAGCCTTATACTCATCATTTGTCATGCTATTGATAGCCAGGTAGTACCCATTTGCCTGATCATTATATAACATCGATAAGTTGAAATTTGCCACTAAGTTGTCAGCGGCTATTGATAATGTTTTGAGGTAGGCTTCTTCTGATAACGCGAGCTCATTTTGAAGGGCTATACTGTCTAAGGGTTCATTAGCTTTAATTTCCTTGATTCGTTCATCATGTAGTACAGCCCGTCTTAACGAGAGTTGGCTGTTGTCTGGATCGTTAACAAGTATTTTAGAAATCAATTCGAGCGCCTTGTCATTGTCTTTGGCGAGCAAGTAGATGTCTAATTTGTAACGGTCAAATACTGGGGAATTCGGGAAATTCTCGTTGGCTTCTTCAATTGTTATTAAAGCAGCAGAGAAGTCCTTTTGAAGATCTCTTTGAATGCTAATCATACTTTGATAAACACTCTCTTTTGGCCTCATCGCCTGAAGCTTGCGGAAGTTGGCCAAGGCTTTGTCATATAGTTTTCCTTGTACAGCTGAATTTGCGGCATAGGTGATGACAGTTGAGTCATTGGGTTCAATGATCATTGCATTTTCAAAGGCCTCTAGGGCTGATGTATAGTCTTGCTGTTGATACCAAGTGGCTCCATCGTTAATCAGCTCTTGATAGATTTGAGAAATGCTCTGATCGGCAGAAAGGTTTATTCTGACATTCGAAGACGGGTATTTCTGCGTCATTTGGTATCCCTTGATGGCATCTGTCAAATAGGTGGACTTTACAGTGCCAGCGGGTTCGCTTTTGAAGAGCGTTTTATTGATTTCAGCATAGGTATACCACGCTCCACCATCTTGCTTGAATTCATCAGTTTTAATAGCCCTTTGAATGACAGTCAGCGCTTCGGCTATTTTTCCTTCTGCCTGAAGTGTTCTTGCTTCTATTAGCCCAGTTCCTTGAGCCATGGCCGAAGTGGACATTAAAAAGAATAAGAAAATCCAGATTTTAGGCATTGGTTGATTCTGTGTAAACTTGCTAAAGTATCATCAGTAATTCAAGTGATTTTTCATCATGGATTGAATGGATTTCAATTATTATTTTTTCGTCCGAAGAAAAACTTTGATTTATTTTTCAACTCCAAATATTACACAGGTCGATTGACCAATAATAGTGCTCTGACTAAAGTCGATCGCGTATTGACTAAAACTTGAATAGTTCTTTCGGTCATTTAGCGAAATATTCTATTGTTTAGTGCAACCGATTTCATAGTGCTTTTCTAATTACTTTTTCAAATAGATAGAACAAAACTATTGATATCCACGTCTTTACATCTTTAGGAAACTTTGAATACGTTTGTAGTTTCCTTAGTTTTGTCAAATAATGGAAATGAAAGAGAAGATAGCGGGAAGAGCGAGTGAGCTAATGATGGAGTTCGGTATACGGACTGTCACCATGGATGATATCTCTCGTGACTTGGGGATTTCCAAGAAAACCATTTATCAGTATTTCAAGGATAAGAAGGAACTGGTAAATACGATAACTGACCTTCATCTAAACATAGAGAAGGATAGGTTTGAAGGAACAGTTACGAATAGTGAAAATGGTGTTCATGAACTGATTATGGTTTCTCAATGTCTGAGAGAATCTATGAAGGACATGAAGATGAGCATGATGAATGAACTACAAAAGTTCTACCCTGAAGCTTGGCAAATGTATGAGGATTTTAAAAAAGGAGTCATGCTTGAATCTATCACTGCCGTAATTATAAGGGGACAAGAGGAAGGACTTTTTAGAGCAGAAGTGGATCCTCGCTTAGTAGCTGTCATGCGTATTGAGCAAGTCCAGACATTTATTATGAGAAACCTATTTCCTACAGAGAAATACTCACTCTACGATGTACAAATGCAATTATTCGATCACTTTATACATGGCCTTTTCACAATAGAAGGGCATCAACTTTTTAATGAATATACCACGTCAAAAACCAAAAACAATGATACGCTCAATTAGGAGATTAAACTACTTAGCGGTGTTTATGCTCATGGCCCTAGGTGCCAATGCGCAGAACGGTGTATCTCTTCAAGAAGCTATTAGCTATGCTTTAGCAAATAATGAAGAGATAAAAAACGCGAAAGTAGCAACTCGCGATGCAGATGCTCAGGTCTTTGAGACCAGAGCAGATGGTTTGCCTCAGATAGACGCAAATTTCGGCTATGCGAATAATACCAGTATACCAGTGAATCTGGTGCCTGCGAATGTGTTCGATCCGACAGCTCCCGCTGATCAGATTGCAGCTGTAAGGTTTGGTGTTCAGCATCAAAGTAACTTCAATGTCACTGCTTCACAAATGTTGTGGGATGGTTCATTCTTCATCGGCCTGCAAGCAGCTAAAATGCTTAGAGAGAAAGTCCTTGTAGATGAAAGGAAGACTGAGCTAGATGTAATAGAGCAAGTAACAAAAGCTTATTACCTCGTCTTAGTCAACCAAGTAAGAACAGGATTGATTGATACTAACATTAGTACGATTGAATCAACGCTGAGAGATACAAGGGCCTTGTATGAAAATGGTTTTGCAGAGAAAATTGATGTCGCCAGGTTACAAGTTCAATTGAATAACTTGAACACGGAACGTCAGGGTGTTGATCAAGTGATTGAGGCGAGCAAGAATCTCTTGAAGTTTACAATGGGGATGGCAGTCACCAATTTAATAGACCTGTCTGATGATCTTTCGACATTCGATTTTGATTACTCAATGGCAGATGTTGAAGCTTTTAACGTTCAAGAGAGAATCGAAGCACGTCAGTTAGACTTCTTAAAAGGTCTTGCAGAACTTGATATCAAAAACGTTTATTCTCAATACGTCCCGAAAGTTACTTTTAATGCCGGTTGGGGAAGAAATACAGGTAATGACTCTTTTGGCAATCTCTGGAATGGTAACCGTCAATGGTTTACGAATTCGAGTGTAGGTATCAATGTGAGTATTCCAGTGTTTGATGGACTACGAAAAAAATACACTGTAGCGCGCAAGAAGTATCAATTAGAAACGCTCGATAATCAATATTCTTTGCTTACCAATAACCTTAAGCAACAGTTGTTGAATGCTCAAGAGGCCCTAGATGTAAACCTGCAGCGCTTAGAGGTGCAAAAAGAGAATATGGCACTCGCCAAAGAAGTGAGTGATATCACTAGAGAGAAATACACCGAAGGAGTAGGCTCCAACCTTGAACTGATCAATTCAGAAAAGGATTACAAGGAAGCTGAAATTAACTATCTGAATGCCCTCTACGAGGCTATAAATGCCAAGGTAGATTTGGACAGAGCCTTAGGCCAATTAAACTAACAACACAATGACTTACAGAATTTCAAAAATATATAGAGATATGAAACCTCAGAGCATCATCACATTTTTATTCATGGCTTTGGTTGCCGTTAGCTGTAGCCAAGGTGAGGAGGGAGTTGAAGGAAAAAAAGCACGATTGACAGATGCGAAAGCAGAGATCAAGGCTTTAAGAACTGAAATAGAGACGCTGGAAACAGCAATAATTGCTGAAGACCCAACTTTTGGTAAACGAGTTGAAACTGCAACCTTAATCACGACAATTGCTGCCGCTAAGACGAATTTTGAGCATAAAATTCAAGTGCGAGGAAATGTTGATTCACGAACCAATGTAAATGTAAGTGCTGAAATGATGGGCTTGCTTACAGCTGTGAATGTTAAGGAAGGTCAGTATGTTCAAAAAGGAGAGGTGCTCGCAACGATAGATTCTGAGAACCTTGAAATGACAATTGCCGAACTAGAGAATCAATTAAGATTCGCTACCACTATCTACGATAAGCGTGATAGACTTTGGAAGAAGAATATTGGTACAGAGATAGACTACCTACAAGCGAAAAATAACAAAGAGACTTTAGAAAATCAATTGGCTACCCTCCAGACCCAATTGGCTAAAGCTGAAATAAAAGCAACTTTCAATGGTACGGTTGAGCAAGTGCCGGTGACGAAGGGGCAAATTGTTCAGCCAGGGACTCCAATCGCATTCTTGGTGAGTAGTGCTGACATGTATATCTCAGCTGAAATTTCGGAGTCATTTATTGGTAAGTTTAAGAAAGGCGATAAAGCAACAGTCAATATCCCTTCCCTAGGTCAGAGTTTTGATTCACAAGTTATTTCTGTGGGCAGAGTCATCAATCCAGCAAGTAGAACATTCACCATAGAGGTGAAATTGCCAAGAAATGATGCCTATCTAAAGACTAATTTGGTCACTCGCATTACACTTACGGACTACGCGTCTGAGAATGCTATTGTGATTCCTTCCAGAATAATTCAAGAAGATGATGAAGGGAACTTCGTATATCAAGTCAATGGTAACAAGGTCAATAAGGTTCATGTAAAATTGGGCTATTCTTATGATAACCATACTGAAGTAGTCACAGGCCTCGCAGGTGGTGAAGTTGTGGTAGACAAAGGCAACAGAACTGTTGCCAACGGTACGACTGTAAGTATTCAAAATTAATCAAACTCAGAGCGATAGATAATGGCTAGCGAGAACGACAAAAATATAGTGGACAAGGAATTTGGTTTAACCTCCTTTGCCCTGCGCAATAAAGTTACGGTATACGTGCTGACATTGATCATCATTGCAGCAGGAGTATACTCATACATTACCTTACCGAAAGAGAACTTTCCTGAGGTAGAACAACCAACGGTTTATGTAAGTACGGCTCATCCTGGTAACTCACCAGAGGATATAGAGAGTTTAATTACAAGACAGATTGAGAAAGAGATCAATACAATTGAGGGGGTAGATAATATCCAGTCTAACTCAGTTCAAGATTTCTCAGCTATTGTGATCGAATTCCAAGTAGGTATAGATGTTGATGAGGCGGTAATCGATGTAAAAGATGCTGTAGATAGAGCAAAATCAGAGTTACCTTCAGACCTTAAGACAGATCCGAATGTGATCAAGTTTAGCTTTTCGGAGAATTTTCCAATTCTAAATATCAACCTGACAGATCCTACAAAGAGTTTAGATGAACTCAATGACATTGCTGAATACTTGGAGGATGAAATTGAAAAGTTTCCACAAGTATCAAAAGCAAATATTGTTGGGGTAGATGAGAAGGAAGTAGAAGTACGTGTTGACCCATTCAAGCTAGAAGCGAGAAAGGTGACTTTCACTGACATTGAAAACGCTATTTCTTCAGAAAACATGACTATGTCTGGTGGTAATGTGATTTCTGATGGACTGAGAAGAAACGTTCGTGTAATTGGTGAGTTTGATGATCCATCTCAAATGGAAAACATCATCATTAGTAACGAAAATGGAAACATCGTTTATCTAAGGGATGTAGCCGTTGTAGAATTTGGCTACAAGGATAAGCAGAACTATGCAAGGCTAGACTTAAGTCCTGTGGTTAAAATTGATGTGATGAAACGAAGTGGTGAGAATTTATTAATCGCTACAGACAACATCATGGCACTTATTGCCGAAAGTGAGGTAAATGGTCGAATTCCTGCAACAACGAAAGTGACCATCACAAATGATCAATCTAAAGATACAAGAGAACAAGTAAGTAGCTTGGGTAACAACATCATCTTCGGGGTAATTCTTGTGGTGACTGTTTTGCTATTCTTCTTAGGTACTAGAAACTCACTTTTTGTGGGTATGGCCATTCCACTGTCCATGTTTATGGCCTTGATGATTCTCGGTCTGGTGGGGATTACCATTAATACCATGACACTGTTTGGCCTTATCATGGCCTTAGGTATGTTAGTGGATAACGGTATTGTAGTAGTTGAAAATGTCTATCGATTGATGGAAGAAGGTTTGAGCCCAATGGCAGCAACTCGAAGAGGTGTTGGTGAAGTGGCCTTGCCAATTATTACTTCAACTGCAACCACGCTAGCTGCATTTATTCCATTGGCATTCTGGCCTGGAATTATCGGAGAATTCATGCTCTATTTACCGGTGACACTGATTATCACTTTAGGGTCATCCCTATTTGTAGCATTGGTGATCAACCCAGTGTTTATATCAAGCTTTATGCGCGTTGATGGAGACAGGCAATACGACCATAAAAAAAATATTGTGAGGTCAGCAATTGTCATCGTAGCAGGCTTAGTATTTGCCTTTGCTATTGGTTGGATTGGCTTTGGAAACTTGTTGATGTTAATCGGAGTGGTAACACTGCTTAATGTTTATGTATTAGGACCATTGTCCGCTAGGTTCCAGGCAGGTTTTCTACCTAGGTTAGAAGGTATTTACGTTCGCGTATTGAAAAGTGCTGTTAAACATCCAGGCAAGTATCTTGGAGGTGCATTTGCTACCTTGATTGTCTCACTAATGATTTTCGGTGCGTTTCTACCAAATGTTCTATTCTTTCCAGAAAATGAGCCAAAGTATGTAAATGTATTCGTTGAATACCCAGTAGGAACTGACATTGAGCAGACAAATGATTTTTCTAAGGATATTGAAGCTCAAGTACTTGAAATTATTAAGCCTTACGCTGCCATTGTAGAATCAGTTTCTACTAACGTGAGTCAAGGTGCTGCTGATCCAAATGATCCAACTGCTGTTGGGCAATCAGAGGAACCACACAAAGCCAGGATTACGGTGAACTTTATTGAGAGTAAGCTTCGTGGCGACTTGAATACAATGGATGTCATGAACGACATTCGAGCGCAAGTGAAACTAAAGCCAGGAGTTACTTTAACAGTCGACAAAGATGCAGCCGGACCTCCAACGGGTAAACCAGTGAATCTTGAAATCATTGGGGAAGACCTCCCGAAATTGATCGATCTTGGAGAAGATATCAAACAGAGAATTGCTGAATCAGGTATCCAAGGAATAGAGAAGTTGAAGAGTTCTTTGGAGCTAGGTAAGCCAGAACTGATCGTTGATATAGATAGAGATAATGCAAGACGATTCGGTCTCTCGACTTATTCGATAGCTAACGAAATTAGAACTGCTCTCTTTGGTAAGGAAGTCTCTAAATACAAAGATGGTGAAGACGATTACGAGATAAACGTTCGACTGAATGAGGATTATCGATATGATGTTGATGCCTTAATGAATAAGAACATCACTTTCAGAAATCAGAACTCTGGTAACTTGGTACAAGTACCAATATCGTCAGTGGCAAGTGTACGTTATAGTTCTACCTATGGATCAATTAAGCGTAAAGACCTTGATAGGGTAGTCACCTTAAGTTCTAACGTTCTTGCAGCAGCTAATGCTACAGTAATCAATGATCAATTGAAAGCTTTAATGGCTGACTATGAGATGCCAGCAGGTTATAGCTATGCATTTACTGGTGAGGCTGAACAGCAAGCAGAGGAAATGGCTTTCCTAGCGAAAGCACTATTGATAGCCGTATTCTCAATCTTCTTGATCATCGTGTCACAATTCAATAATATCACTGCACCATTTATCATTATGGTATCTGTACTCTTGAGTACTATCGGTGTATTCTTGGGCTTGGTAGCGTTCAATATGGACTTTGTGGTTATTATGACCATGGTGGGTATTATTGCGTTAGCAGGTATTGTGGTAAACAATGCAATTGTATTGATCGATTTTATCGAGTTGACACGTAGGAGAAGAAGAAAAGAGCTAGGCTTAGGTGAAGATGAAAGGTTGCCGATGGATGAGGTTGTCGATTCCATTATTACGGCAGGAAGGACTAGGCTAAGACCTGTACTACTTACTGCAATTACAACCATCCTAGGTCTTGTGCCATTGGCAGTAGGGCTGAATATTGATTTTATTGGTGCTTTTGTAGGTTATAGTGCAGACTTCTATGTGGGAGGAGACAATGTGGTTTTTTGGGGACCGATGTCATGGACAATTATTTTCGGATTAACGTTCGCAACTTTCTTTACACTGATCATGGTACCAACTATGTATCTATTAGCAGATAGACTCTTATTGAAAATTGCTAAATGGAGAGGTCAAGTAGATGTAATTGATATGTCAGATCACTCATCAGAGATACCGAAGGTTTTGGCTTGATGTTTGATTACGATATTAACGTGGTGATAATGATCCTCTTTATTGAGGAGCATTCATAGTTAAGGTTGATTTGGTGGCTCCCGAGGTGGTACTCGGGAGTCTTTTTTTTGAACCCATTCGATGGGTCTTAGGTTTAAGTAAGTATATGCGCATTTCGCCACTTTTCTTCATGCTAATCGTTGCCTTTCTCGGTTGGTTAGATTACTACGCCTATCAAGCGACTAAAACACTCCTAATCGATAAAAAAAGTAGTGTCAAAACATCTGTTCGCTATTTATACTTAATTCAGGCCATAGCCATGTTGGCGCTGGTCGTCTACTTGAGATTCGTTCAGGCAGGTACAGTTCCATTTTCTTTCTTACTTTCTATCATCTTCATGGCTTATTCCGCTAAGCTTGGGGCTGTCATTTTTATATTTTTTGATGATATCAGAAGAGTGCTAGGCTTATTCTTTTCTGGTCGAAAAAGGCGTTATGAAAAAAGGGTTGCCTCAGGACAAAAAATGCCTAGGTCTAAGTTTTTGGCTCGAAGTGCTGTGGTCATGGCAACATTACCCATTGTAACCATGAGTTTCGGAATCGTTCGTGGAGCCTATGATTATCGAGTGAGAAGAAAAAGGGTATACCTCCCAAACCTTCCCAAGCAGTTTGAAGGAATAAAAATCGGTCAGCTTTCTGATATTCACAGTGGTAGTTTCTATGATAAGGTAGCCGTAGAAGGTGGGGTAGAAATGTTAATGGCTGAGAAGCCTGACATGATCTTTTTTACGGGCGACTTGGTGAATAACGAGACCAAAGAAATGGCTGATTACTTCAATTTATTCTCCAAAGTAAAGGCTGATCTGGGTGTTTATTCTACGCTCGGAAATCATGACTATGGCGATTACAAGGCTTGGTCTTCTGTTGCAGAGAAGAGTCAAAACCTCAAGGAAATGATCAAAGTGCATGAGCGTATGGGCTGGGACTTATTGATGAATGAGAACAGGTCAATAAAGATCGGAACAGATCAGATTTCAGTCTTAGGGGTTGAGAACTGGGGCACAGGTAGATTTGCAAAATACGGTCAACTTGATCAGACGGCTTTGAATGCCGAAGGTGATGTGAAACTATTGCTTTCGCATGACCCAAGCCACTGGGATGCGCAAGTCAGAGGTCAGCAGCCAGATATTGATATTATGTTTGCTGGGCATACCCACGGTATGCAGTTAGGTGTTGAAATTGGAGACTTCCGATGGAGCCCATCCAAATATATTTATAAGCAATGGGCAGACTTATATCAGGAAAATAATCAGTACCTCTATGTCAATCGTGGCTTTGGTTTCTTGGGCTTCCCAGGCCGTATAGGAATACTTCCAGAGATTACTAT
>ENA-OUOG01003938-OUOG01003938.1-marine-metagenome-genome-assembly--contig:-NODE-3938-length-13282-cov-4.378872_pt1 | contig 13282 bp, 23 predicted proteins | sample MGYA00248635_ERZ508505 | MGnify/ENA primary metagenome ERZ508505 (study PRJEB26176, sample SAMN06267871) | marine metagenome | isolation source: Saanich Inlet, British Columbia, Canada | place: Pacific...
GCGATGCCTATATCAACCTAGAGGGCGGGGAGGATGGTTACGAGGAATTAGAAGTAACTGTACGCGAGAGCATAAAAGACAAGTTAACCGATTGGCTATGCGCAAACGGATACTAATTAATCACGCGCCTCGCAAGGGGCGCATCACACAAGGGGAAGCAAGTATGTATTACATCTCACACGCAAAAAACGGTTTCGCATTGTCGTCTGTCAAAAAGCGACTATCTGATTTTAATGAAGAGGATGGAACGGAAGGCGCAAAATATCACGTTCGGCAGCGGGCGCGACTAATCGATTGCACGGATGATAAGGGCATTGCACGCATTCCGGTTTATATCTACCGCGATGGCAAGCTTAAGCGATGCCCTCAAAAGACTATAACTCCGGTCGATTTGAGCGAGTATTAATCAATCACGCCCCTAGAGATAGGGGCATCACCCAAGGGGAATCACATGCCATACGAATACGATGACGGACACGCAAGCTTCGAGTGCTATCTGCTAGCAGAACATATCGAAGACGATTCGCGCTCATATGTCGAATTGCTGCCGGAATATGTCGAACGTGGCGAACGCTCGAAGTACTGGATTAATAACGAATATCTGACACAAGGGGAATAATCATGGGAAAAATCAATTGCAGCATTGAGCAACTGGCAATCATAGCGGCAGGACTCATTAGAGAAGGCATGCTATTCGAGGTGCTAGTAGATGACGAAAACGCTTTAATCACAATTACCGGACACTAGGGGGAATAACATGCACAACAAAGCGCATTTAGATTACAAAACAGAAGACGCTCTAGGCTATGACCTGTACCGCGTACCTAATGACGTATACGGCAACCCTCGCTACGTTGTCCACTGGCTCGCATTCGCTAACGAATACGACCAAGCCAAGAAGATAGCAAACTCGCTAGGGTTTAGAGTATATCGCGGTAGAGACTTTGGCGGCGGGTTTGTTTGCCAGTCCTACAACGTAGAAAACACAGCGGAAAACATCATCGCAGCCAGATCAAAAGGGGAATAAAATGTATACAATCGAAATCAATAAAAGAGAATCCGAATTTATTAGCGCGTACCTTGAGGCGGTGGACTTTACGGAACTAGGGGAGGAAGGACAGCCGCCAATCGGCGCAGATATGGACGAGGATTTTCTGCGCGAATGCATAATCGACTGTCTCGCATTCTATAGCCAAGTCGAATGCGTTTTAGCGCCTAAGAATATTACTCAAGCGGGGCATGATTTTTGGTTTACCCGTAATGGGCATGGCGTAGGGTTCTGGGATAGGCCAGAAATATACGGGGCAAATCGCGTGCAAAGGTTTACTGAAATTGCCGCATCCTTTGGCGAGTCTTATGCGACATATGACGAGATAGGGTAATAACATGAAAAAAACTTATCCAGTAATCAGCCGAAAGGCGCAAGTATGGGATGAAGTCACCTATTTCGAGGCGGAATCCGAAGAGGATGCGATCAGCCAAGCGAGAGAGGAGCATTATTTTCATTATGCCACCATGCTTAGTGAAGAAATCCATTTTATTAGAATTGCTCGCGAGGATGAAATAGACCAAGAATTAATCAGCCATTGCATCATGGGGGAAATATGACACACGAAACAGCATTAACAAAGGCGCTAGTACTATGCGTGACAGCGCCAGAACATAGGCTAGGGGATGCGCTTAAACTCGCGCACGAGATCGCATCAATGTGTACGCCCGCCGAAGTAGCGCGGGCAAAAGAGCAAGCGCAGGGGATAATGGAATGAAAACGAATAGATCAATCGAGATGGAAAATAAATTGCTTAAGTGTTTCTTAATTGTTTGCGGACTGATAGGATTCTACACCCTTGGCGTGTTAACTGAGCCGAGTATTCTTAAGCAGGAAAGTCGCGAGTCGAACCTTTATGCCGAGATGGTTTGCTTAGGGATTGAAACCGATATGGAATTCGGATGGCCTAACTACAAGGGGTTAACGGTAGACTGTAATTAAAGCGTCCCCCCGTAGGGGGACTGATCACCACACAAGGGGGGAGGAGGATGCATTGCGATCTAGTGCAGGTTATCCGCTCTCTCCCTGTAACGCAAGGGGGAAATCATGGCAGATTACGAACTAATTTGCAGTAAAATGAGCCAGTTAAGGCGCAATGGAAACAAGGCTATGGCCTTATGTCCTGCGCACGATGACAAGTCACACTCACTCAGCATTCTATACCGCGAGGCAGATGATCGGGTGCTGCTTCACTGCTTTGCGCAGGACTGTAGCGCAGAGTCCATTCTAAAGGCCGCAGGGCTTGCGTGGAGGGATATCTACCCTAATGATGGGTCACCCTATACCCCTCGGATAAGTAAGCATACACGCGAGGAGGTGAGGTCTGCCGAGTGGTTGTTAGAATTAGTACCAGTATGGTCTCGCGAGGGGGTGGCATTCACTGAGAAGGATCGGGCAGCTATCTACAATGCTCAGCGGATAGTTAACAGTGCGAGGGGGATAAAATGAACGGATGGATTAGATTAGATAGGGCGATACAGGACAACTTCCTGTGGCAAGAGCCTGAAGCTTTAAAACTATGGCTGTATCTACTGATGGCTGCGTCCTTAACGGATAAAGCGACAGCGTTTAACGGGCAAATGCTCAACATAAAGCGGGGTCAATTGGTCTTCGGTTTGAATGCCGCGAGTGCCAGATTAAATATATCAGTAAGGCGTTTGAGAAAGTACCTAAATTGGTTCGAAACTGATGACATGATTGACAAGCAAATCACCAACAAATTCTCAATAATTTCAATAACTAACTACAGTCAGTACCAGGATGTGGGCAAGCAAACGTCAAGCAAGAGTCAAGCAACTGCCAAGCAAACGTCAACAACTATACAAGTAAACAAAGAACAATCTATACCCCCGACAGTAGATGAAGTGAGGGCGTATTGTGAGTCGCGCAGCAACGGGATTGATCCTGAAATGTTCATCGCGTTCTATGAAGCGCGCGGGTGGAAGATCGGCAAAGATAGGATGAAGTCGTGGAAAGCCTGTATCGTTACATGGGAAAAGCGTAGGCAAGAGCAGACCCCTACTCGCGAAGCATCATGGGGGGTTGAGCTATGAAGCTGCCGCAGGGTTTAGAGCTAGAACAGTACCTTGAACTCACTGGCCTGATGGAGGCATCGCAAATTCACTCGGCGGGCAGGTGGCATGATGAGGTAGTCGAACGATCCAAAGGCCAAAAGATATGGGGTGCTAAGCTACCTTGGCCTAAGACGCATGACACTTTTCGTTTAAGGCAGGGGGAATTAACCATATTCGGTGGCGCTAATGCCTCAAAGAAATCCCTGATCTGTGGCGAGATAATCCTGAGTCTACTCAAAGACTCTAAGGTCTGCCTCGCGTCCCTTGAGATGAAGCCGAGCGAATCCCTGTACCGGATGCTAATGCAAGCGGCGGGGGCGAAGGATGGTACGCCCGCAGAATCCTTTATTGAAGAGTTTTCAGCGTTCGTTGATAAGAACCTAGTGATCTTCGATCAGCTAGACACGGTTAAGCCTGAGAGAGTGTTATCCATTATTCATTATTGCGTTAAGGAATTGGACTGCCGATACGTCTTTGTCGATTCCCTCGCGAAATGTGGCACGGGCTTTCAGGATTATGTTGCCGAGACAGAGTTCGTGAACAAGCTACAGCACTGCGCAAAGACTCTAGATGTCGGTATTATATTAGTGGCTCATATCAGGAAGCCCCCGCAAGCGGATGACAATTGGATACCCGACAAGTATTCCATTCGCGGGGCAGGGACGCTTACCGACATGGCAGATAATGTCTTGCTCACCTGTAGTAACGCGAAGAGAAAACAGCTAAAGGAATTAGCCAAGATGACCGAACTAGATGAGAAGCAGCAGGAATATTTATCCAAACACAAAGACCAAAAGCTGATTGTAGCCAAGCAAAGACACAGTGGTGGATGGGAAGGCACATACAATTTTTACTTTCACGACAATAGCTTACAGCTAACCGAGCAGGAGGATCGGCCTAGAAGGTTTTATTTCAACACAGTTGTTGACAAGGATATTTAATATAGATTACGATGGCTACACATTCTGAGGAGGATGACATGAAATACATCAAAGAGTGGCTCGCTGAGCCAACAACCGCAACACAATATCTTATTGACGGTGACATAGATTGGGACGTAGTACCCAAAGATGACATCGACAAGATGATCTTCTCTGTACTGCATGACGCAGATGCCAATGAATATCTGTGTGACATCATGCTCTACCATGCCGACCCTGAAGTCCTGCGCGGCTGCATCCATAAGTTAATTACGAACAAAGCTGACACGCTTACTTACTCTGTCATCTTCAGGGGTGAGATGCGCGAGGCTGTTATGTCTTTCATTACGGATGTTGCCACTCGCGAGATCGGCATAGCTGAGACTGCATTAGCTGTGTACGGTCACGAGTATGCGACTACTGAGCAGGTCATGCACAGCATTCGCGATGACATGCACGAACAAGCATATTTCTAGGGGGATACCATGAAACAATCTGAATCAATAGCAAACCTATCAGCCGCGATGGCTGCGGCACAAAGCGAGATGGGCGCAGCAGTCAAAGGCTCATCAAATCCATTCTTCAAATCTAAGTACGCATCACTTGGTGATGTCATTGAGGCCGTCAAAGCTCCGTTCGCCGCACATGGGTTAAGCTATGTGCAGTTCCCTGTAAGCGGTGAGGGTTCTGTAGGTCTGGCTACTAGGCTGATGCACTCCTCTGGCGAGTGGCTAGAGCAATCGTTCTTTATCCCTCTCGCGAAGATGGATGCCCAGTCTGTCGGCTCATGTCTTTCTTATGCAAGACGCTATAGTTTGCAAGCCATTGCGGGAATTCCGTCTGAGGATGACGATGGCAATGCTGCATCTGCTAAGCCTAAGCACCCTTCACATCCCGCAGCGAAACAGTCTGCGCCGGATTTCTTTTAATGAGAAGGGATGTACGATGCGGGACTTGCAGTCAATGGGTAGAGCCAAATTACTACCCGTTCTGCAAGCCTTGCAAGGATCTAATAGACCTAACTAACAAATTGTGGAGGACTCATGAGAATAATAGATTGCGAACAGGGAAGTGATGAGTGGCTGTCAGCTAGGCTAGGTGTCCCGTCTGCCTCACAGTTTTCTAAGATAGTTACTGGCAAAGGGGGCAAGTCTACGCAGGTAGAGGCTTATATCAATCAGCTAGTCGCTGAAGAGCTAACAGGCGAGACTACATTGGTCTACGTCAACGAACACATGAAGCGTGGCACTGAGCTAGAGCCAGATGCGCGTGAATTGTACGAAGCCCTGACAGGTCAAACTGTTCAGGAGCTAGGTTTCTGTCTGCACGACACTGTGAACGCAGGTTGTTCGCCAGACGGATTAGTGGGGGAGGACGGTGGTTTGGAAATCAAATGCCCTGCCCCTGCTACGCATGTTGAGTGGGTGAAGGCAGGAGTTGTCCCTTCTAAGCACTTGCAGCAGATCATGGGGTGCTTGTGGATCACAGGCAGATCGTGGTGGGACTTCATGTCCTATCACCAGACCATGAAACCTTTGATCGTTCGTGTTGAGCGCGATGAGGAATACATAGCAGCATTGGCAGAACATGTAACCAATGCAGCGTTAAAAATCAAACAAGATGTTAACCAATACTTTCAGTAGGAGAATACGATGAGTGATTACGATGATACAAACCGTGGCGCGCTGTTCAAGAACGAGCGCAAAGAGATTGAGACGCACGCTGACTACAATGGCACTATCAATGTAGGCGGTCAGGAATACTGGCTGAACTCGTGGCTCAAGGAATCTAAGAACGGAAAGAAGTACATGAGCCTGTCGGTTAAGCCGAAGGATGTTCAGTCTGCACCTGCCCCTAAGGTGGAGATTGCTTCAGAAGACATGCCCTTTTAATTTATCGGGGGCGCAAGCCCCCTTATCATTGGAGGAAGTATGCACATAGGCCAAGCAATTAGATGCGCACATGCCATCAAGAACATCAAGCACATCAGAGTAGCGCAGCAGATAGGAGTGAGTGCAGCTAACTACTCGCACTCACTTACCCAAAAGGGTATGCAGGTTAAACGCTACAAAGAAATCTGTGACGCGCTTGGCATGAGCATGGATGATGTATTTAAAATAGGAGAAGAATATGCTGACGGCGACTCAGAGTAACCAACAAGTCAGAGATAGGTTAGAAAAAGATTTGGAGTTGTTCTTCAGCAAGGGCGGGGAAGTTAGACACTTCCCTCCCTGCACCTACTCCAATCAAGTGCTAACAGAGAAGCAGCGGTTTGATGCTCGTTTCGGTCAGAGGGGGAAGAAATGACGGATATAAATCAGGGGGATTTCTGGGTCGTAGATGACAGGCGTTCGCTTGAAGCCTTCATCAAGATGATGACCCAGATGTACGAGGAGAAGAAATATCTAACACTCAAGATCAAGGGTGGCAAGACTAGAACCTCAGCTCAAAACAACGCACTGCATGTGTACTGCCGACTACTAGGCGAGAAGCTCAACGACTCAGGCTATGATATGAAGCGAGTCATCAAGCAGGAGGTGGATATACCGTGGTCACCCTCTCTCGTGAAGGAATACCTGTGGAAGCCCATTCAAAAGATCGTAGCTAACGAAGACTCTACCGCGAAGGCAGGTTCGGATGATTACTACAAAACTTACTCCGTACTGAGCCGACACCTCAGTGACAAGTTCGGAGTGTTTGTTGAGTTTCCGAGTAAGCGCAAGTGATTATCTTCGATGACTTTGCGCGAGCCTTGGAGGAGGCTGAGTGGTGCGCGAATGACGAGAGGGTTTTGTATTATGTATTCCTGTTTAATGACAAATTCGTGGTACGAAAGAAGCACGGCGGCGCACCGAAGCCCAAACGAAAACACATAGAGGTAGGCTTTCATCACAGGAAAGCAGGGAGGAAGCCCGATGCTTGAGATCGCATGTATCGCTATGGCAATTTACTTCGAGGCTAGGTCTGAACCCTTGGATGGGCAAGTAGCAGTAGCTAATACTATCATGAATAGAGTGGAATCTTCCAAGTTTCCCGATACACCCTGTGAAGTAGTCCAACAAGGTAGGACATGGAACGGTCATATGCTCCGAAATCAGTGCCATTTCAGCTATTACTGCGATGGTAAGCCAGAAGTAATAGTAGACCAAGGGGCATACACGTTAGCCCTCAGTATCGCGGTAAATTGGGCGAATCTCGTTGACATAACAAGCGGTGCTACTTACTATCACAGAGATGACGTTCATCCCTACTGGATCGAAAGCCTAAATATCAGCCGCAAGATTGGTCGTCATATCTTTTATAACCAAACGCGCTGAACGAGAAAGCATTATGAATGATCAACCACAATACCAACCGCCAGAAGATGTTAAGGCTGTATCCAAGACATACTCTGTTATGTCCAAGCTGTTTAGCATGGCTCTACTCAAGCTGCGCTACGATAAAATGAATACAGCAAGCCAGATCCGAGCAGAGAAAACCATGTTTGCATTGCTGCACGAGAGAAACTGGGATGCCAAGAGCGATCAATAGGCGCGTAAAGCGCAAGTCTAAACCCAAGACTAAGACTTCGGCACAGCTCAAGCAGGAATGCTACAGGGCGATACAGAAGCTCGCAAGGATAGCTGCGGCAGATGATCAAGGGTACTGTAGCTGTGTCTCCTGCGGTGTTACAAAGCACTACAAGGACATGCAGGGTGGACACTTTATCCCCAAGGGCAACTCGTCTTACTGGGCATTAGAGATAGAGAACATCCATCCTCAATGCGCAGGGTGCAACATGTGGGGGATGAGGCATGGTTCTGCTGCTCAAGAGTATACGATGTGGATGGAAGACATGTACGGCAGAGACTTTGTCAAGGACATGATTGCTAAAAAGTCGTCCCCTGTTAAGAGATACAAGGCAGACTACGAGCAATTGCTAGCAGAGTTTACCGAGCTTATCCGTAAGCACGAGGGGAGAATCGCATGAATTTCTATCAGGCTGTTGCTGAGTTAGCCAAGACGCATGGCAATGCTCGCAAGAATCTACACAACCCGCACACCGAACAGAATGCTTTGGTGGAAGACCAAGACCCAATTGGCATGATGGGCGAGCTATACTTTGCTTTGATGTACGGCTATGCGGCAGACCTAAAAGAAAAGATTTCAGGCGATGATGGTTACGACTTCACGATTCCGCTTAAGTTTACAGTCGATGTAAAGACAACAGTCAAAACGCCTAACGCTAAGAATTTATTCGTCAAACAAGGCACAGTTAAAGCCGACATATACGTTCTCGCGATGTACGATGATGAGAAAGTACACTTGCTTGGGTGGGCTTGGGGGAAAGAATTACTAGCAATTACCCCTCGCGACTTTGGTAGGGGTAATATTAACCACTATATACCCATAGAAAAGCTACGGCCTATGGACTCATTAACTGTAAGGATGTGAGTAATGGACGAAGAAATCTACATAGAAATGGTCTCCTCTGAAGAAGCATACGAGTGGCTTAACGACATGGTGCAAACCCTTGAGGGGCATGACCGTGATGTCATAGGCACAATAGCGTTGATGCTTGAAGACCTAACCGAGTTCGTAAACAAGAACGACTTCATGAAGAAGCACTTCATGCAGTTCATTGAAGACAAACATGACAGCGAGGAGTTATTACATTGAGCGCAACAGACCATCAAGTAGCGGGTGACCACTACAAGAAGCTAAAGATTCAACCTATTGAATACATCCTCGCGAATGAGATGCAGTTCTGTGAGGGGGCTATCATCAAGTACATCTCTCGATGGAGAGACAAGGGTGGGATAGAAGACCTGCGCAAGATAAAACACTTCTGCGACTTCTTGATTGAGAACGAGGTTAAGGAAGAACCCCTCGCCCAGATGAGCGAGAGGCGCGTCCCTAAGTTTTAGTCTTCTAATATGTCTTTTATTCTCTTTGCTTCCCTAGCCCCAAGCAAAGTATCTTGGATGAGTCTTCCGTATGGAGGCAACCTCTGTAGCATTTGAGAAGTTTCCGGATCAAACTTTTCTCCCTTGTAAATAGATTGCAACTCTTCAGCAATTCCATCAAACAAATTGATTGGAGGCATAATTGCTTCTGCTACAGCCGAGACCGGTTTACCTTGCTTAACTCGGTTTTCAATCACCCATTGCGAAGTACCCATTAATTTAATTGCGTTGGCTACCATTTGATCAGGCATATCTTCTATCCTGATTTCGTCTCCGCGAGAAATGAAATCCTTTACCTCTTGCACTGTAGCGCCAGACAAAGGCAGTATGGTGGCGTATGCTATAAACTTCTTCATGCCTTCCACTGGGTTTCCGTCAGTAAACTCGTGGATAATTTCTCTTCTCATCACATCAAACTGCTTAATGGTGAAAGACTTAAGAGCATAAAAAACCCTACCACTGTCAGCTTGCAGATATCGTAATGGCATTTCTGATAAAGATACTGGTTGAAAGTTTGCAAGCTCGGCAAACGCTAACATCTTAACGTTGTCCGTAATCTCTCCAGACCTTAAGTCAGACATCAACAAATCAAATTCATCTCCGAATGTTTTGCCAAACCTTTTCCTTAACTGTTCAACTCCTTTATTTGTTAATGCTTGTTTCTGAAACTTGTTGTAAGCAGCGTTAACAAGAGTTTCTTTACCAAATTTATCTACCGCTTTGAATCCACTCCAAGTAAACGTAAAGTCTAACGCTTTCGCCATCTTGCCTACTGTTCCGATTTCAGCAGAAATTAATTGGTCAGACAGCAGGTCTTCAATGTTAATCTTTGGTCTTTTTATAACAGACTTTAAAGTTGGCAGAAGTCCGTTTGCAAACACAGACATCCCCAAGTCAGCAATCTGCGTCAGAGCAGACATAGGGTTAGCAATGGTCATTTGATAGATTAAATTTTTAGCTATGTTAGCGCCTGTTCCGGTCTGCCTTTCTCCCATTCCAAACCGAGCTTCAAGCAACTCCTTAAGTTTGCCAAAGTCTTCTGATGACATTCTCTTGCCGGTAATTTCTTGCGCTATTAATTTGTCCACAGAATCGGAAAGGTCTATGCTTTTGATTCCTTTCTGCGTAGCAGCTTCTCCGAAAAATTTTCTTTTTTCTATTCGTGCCACGGAGTCAGAGATATGCTCAATCAATGCCTCTTGAGGCGCTTTGTATTGCTGTATAACATTGTCGTCTAGCCTTACTTTTCTTGACATGCTTGCCAAAGACTTTTCTGTTAGCTTTCCGTACTGCCTACCTTTTAAAACCTGAGCTACAACCTCTTCAGCTTCAATCTGTGGCAAAGCATTAACGTCTTTTATGCCTAGTTTTTTGGCTCGATCTGACAATGCTTTATCAATAGGAACTTTATATTCTTTTCCTATTGAGTTTAAAAAGTCTTTATAACTAGCAATCTTTAAAGGGAAATAATTGTCTATTGATTTAAATTCATAACCCGATCCGATAAGCTCGTCTTCAATATCTTTAAGTAAAAGTTTTGTATCATCTACAATTTGTGGCGCAGCAGAATCGTACTTAGAAAGTATTGCTTTAGCTCCGTTAAAATCTTCACTTCCAAGATGCCTGTTTACTTGGTTGACAACCTTGGTCGGCAAACTTTTCATTAAAGCAACGAAAGGCTCTGCTCGTTTAATGTAGCTAGAAGTCTTGACCCCTACCGCTGCATCATGCTTCTTGAGTCTTCCTCCAACTATAGGGTTAATTCTTGAAACGTCCGTAGACAATACGCCAACAAAATCCCTTGCTGTTTTAACTACAGCATTTGAAGCTGTAAACGGATTCAAAGCATTAGCCTCATCTGTAGCCAAAGCCAATGCCTCTGCTTTTGTGGCAGGTATATTAACGTTAAAGTCTGATTGAATCTGTATGTCTTTTAACTCGTCAAGACTTAATCCTGTTTTCTGTTGTATGAAAGGTAGAACCTCATCAAATGAGGTTGCAGTGTCGTCAGCTTTGTTTGCCACAAAGTCATTAATAATAGCCTGTATCTCAAACATTTGTTCATTTGCTTGAGCCTGAACTTTAGGAGAAGACCTGCTAATTAAGGCTTTCTTTACTCCCCGCCCAAGAGCGTTTAATCCGCTCGCTGCAACTGGAGCGGCAATAGCAGAGATACCCGCAACAGCAGCAACCTCTTTTGGATTCACCTTTGCAGTAGCAGCTAATTGATCTAATGCACTGTACTCTGCTCCAAAAGCTGCGCTTGCTAGACTTAAACTTTTTAGTCCTGCTTTCCCCGCAGCCCCAACAGGAATCAAAGTAGTTGGAGAAAACAGCGCTCCTGCAAAAGAACCTAATCCTTCAGCCCATCCTCCAGACTTTTGTTTAGAAAGCGCAGGATAACTTTGTGCAAGCTCTTGCTCATCTAGTCTAGCTAATACAGCGGCTTTAACTTCATCAGAAGCATTAGCAAACTTTTCTCCATATGCTTCTGCTGCGGGGGTGTAATTAAATCCATCAAACTTTCCAAGCCCCGCTTTAACTTGCAGGGTTCTATACAACAAGCCTACGTCTGATTTTGTTTTCTCAAAACCATAAGCAAATTTTCTGACATTGCTTATGTCATCTGCTTCTATTTCATCAGGAACAGGCTGCTTATTAAGATCGCCAAATGCAATTTGACGACCTTCTTCTGACATTGCATCAACATTTCTTGACGCAAGGGCAGCTAAATCTTCTCGGCTTAACAGTGTTAAATCAGGCATAGTAACCTCTAGTCAAAGACCTGTCCCGCAAGTTGAGCGGCTCTTTCAAGAACGATATTTTCTAGTTTGTTTAGCTGCTCTACCACAATCCTTCTGCTAGGAGGGGGAAGCTGACCAATCTTAGATCGCATTTCCTTTATGTTTTGTTTTGCCAAATCAATATTGGTTGCAATTTGCTCGCCTTGTCTCCTGCTTGATGCCTGTCCCTCAACAAGAGTTCCAACAAGATTTGCTGTTGATCCTAATAAAGAATCTATACCTGCGTCTCTAGCTTTCTTTATGTTATCCACTGATGACAGTGTTGTTTTTAAAACATTAAAAGCATCAATCGCAGCTTTTTGCACGACCGGAATATTTCTTGCAAGACTTGATACAACAGGAAAGTCTAATCCTTCTACTGCTTTCAAGTATTGCGAAGCACTGACTCCTTGATCTTGTGCGTTTGTTTCTGTTTGATCGTCACCAGAATTAAAAAGTTTTTTGCTAACTTCCCGCATACCAAGCATAGCTTGTACGACCATAGACGGGTTTTCTGTGTATGGAACAGGCTGAGTAGAAGTAGGCGTTACATCCGTTGCACCCGCTTCGGAAGACTCTATACGATTTTGCAAGGCTGATGCTTCGTCAAATATAGAGTTTACTTCAGATTCAAATCCCGCAAGGTTTAATCCTGCCTGTTCAGATTGCTGCCCAAGATTAATATTTGCAGGTGAAACAGCAGGAAGATTTCCCTTTGCTATGTTAACAGAGCGTTGCATTTGCTGGTCTGCACCTTGTCCTCCGCTAGCAAGTACGGCTCTTGCGCCTCCACTAGGCAAGCTATTAACTGCTGCTTCTACCGCCTCAGTTACGGTCATTTCAGGATTTAAAACTCTCCAAACTGCCGCCTCATCAAGAAGGCTTTGTTGATTAAATTTCTTTTCTCCGCCCCAAGTTAACAAGCCAATGCTAGATTCTGAGCCTTCTTCTATTTCTTTTAATAATTCCTGAGCTTGATCGTTTTCATCAATGGCAAGCACCGCTGTGTCTCTGTCTGTACCTTTTAATGATTCAAATTTAAATGGCTTGACTTTTGCTTTTGCTGAAAGTTGCTCAGCCCAAGATGTCATTAAATCTTTTGCGGTTAGTTCGCCATTTTTGTAGGACTCTACAAATGCAGCAGGTACACCCATCGCTCTATACCTAGCAATAGTTGCCGATTTATTTTCTTGCGCTTGTTCGGCTAATGCCGCCTCTCTTTCTGCGGCGTTTAATTGAAGCTCTTGTAGTCTTGTGGTTCGTGTGCGATTTTCTTTTTCTATTCGTGCCTGAGCAGCAGCTTGCCTAAGTGTAGCGGCGCGAAGAGGGTCTATTGATTGCAGTGCTTGTGCAGCTTGCAGCATTCCTTCGGGTGTAGACATATCTAACCCTGCAATCTGCTCACCTACTTTCTCACCAGTAGTCCTTGGGTCTATCCCAAGCATAGGCTGTACTGCACGGCGCAAGTCTTCGTTACGCTGTACACCTAGCTGACCTGCCATCTGAGCAA